>Ga0255058_10001737_pt1 | contig 12230 bp, 13 predicted proteins | sample Cases_109_9_MG_FD_188637 | JGI IMG/M metagenome (GOLD analysis project Ga0255058, IMG submission 188637) | Seawater microbial communities from Amundsen Gulf, Northwest Territories, Canada - Cases_109_9 | ecosystem: Environmental > Aquatic > Marine > Gulf | place: Canada: Northwest Territories... | reverse complement strand
CCGTTTCCCGCAATTTCTCCAGCAAGCTGAAGTGGTGCACATCGAGCTTGGGCCGCTTCGACAGGTCCACACCGTTCAGGAATTTGTCAATTCCCTCTGCCGCAATCGACGCCTGACCGATCGCAGTCGTCAAAAGATGCGGCTTTACTATGTCGCCGGCCACAAACAGGCCAGCGTGATCCTTAACACGGTAGAAACCGTCTGCATCAATCAGACCGCGGCCATTGTCCAGGCTCTCAAAGCCGGCAAGATCGCCGATCTGGCCAATCGCGGCGACAATCAAATCGCACTCGATGTCTTTTTCAGTACCTTCTTTCTTGACTGACTCGCCCGTGCTCCAGTCGACTTCAATCATACGCAGTGCTGTCGCGCGGCCGTCATCGTCGGTGATGACTTCAACCGGAAGCACCGAGCCCATGATTTTTACGCCTTCACGCGTCACGTGCTCGACTTCCATCTTGGTGGCCGGCATGTCTTCGAGGGACTCCCAGGAAACCAGCGTCACATCGGCGCCCTGGCGGCGAGCGGCGGTGGCTGCGTCGTGTGCAGTATGGCCCAGGATGATATTTTCAGGCCTGTCGTATTCGCGCTTATGCTTGATATGGCCCAGGCGCCGGGCAACTGCCGCAACGTCCATGGAAGTGTCGCCGCCACCGACGACCACAACACGCGCCGAAGTATGCTTCAGTCGGCCATCATTGAAAGCCTGCAGGAAAGCGACGCCGCTGATGCAGTTGGATGCGTCGCCGCCCGGTACCGGCAGGGCAGAGCCGGACTGGGCACCAAGACCGATAAATACGGCGTCGAATTCCTTTTGCAATTCCTCGAGAGAAATATCGACCCCCACTTTTGTGTTCGTGCGAACGTCGACGCCGAGATCGAGAATGCGCTGGATCTCTCCATCGAGTACTTCATCCGGGACCCGGTATCCGGGGATGCCGTAGCGCATCATTCCACCCAGCTTTTCGTGGGCTTCTATAACCGTGCAGGCGTGGCCCATACGGCGCAGATGATAGGCACAGGCGAGGCCGGCTACGCCGCTGCCGACTATTGCAACTTTCTTGCCTGTGTCTTTCTCCGCCGCGTGAAGCTTGAGTTTATGTTCCAGGGCATAGTCGCCTATGAATTGCTCGACCGCATTGATGCCGACATGATCCTCGACCTCGTTACGGTTACAACCGTCCTCGCACGGCGCAGGGCAGACCCTGCCCATGATGGCCGGAAAGGGGTTGGCATCGGTAACCCGGCCGAACGCGTATTCCTGCCAGGACATGTCTCCCGGAGCTTTTTCGATGCCGCGCGCGATATTCAACCAGCCGCGAATGTCCTCGCCTGAAGGGCAGCTTCCCTGGCAGGGTGGGGTACGATGCACATAAGTTGGACACTTATGCGACGCGTCGGCGATAAATATCTCTTCCTGCCAGGGCCGGTGCGCATTGTCACCGTCTTTGAAACGACGTTTAGTGAGAAGTTTTTCGGTCATTTTTGACTCATTTGCTCAATTTGCCCGGCGTCGCCGGTCTTCTGGCCGTCGAGAACGATGGCATTCGAAACCAATTGATGAACACTGACGATGGCGTCCATATCGAAACCGTAGCTCGGCATGACCTTCGAAAACTGCGACTTGCAGATTGCGCAAATCGCCGCCATGTGCGTGACACCATGGTCCTCTACGACTTCCTGCAACGCTTGCATACGTGGCGATGCGCCCTTGGCCCTGATCTCCATCAGGTCATCCGTCAGTAGACCGCCACCGCCGCCGCAACAATATGTGTTCTCGTTAATGGTATCGGCGGCCATATCGAAAAATTTATTGCAGCAGGCCCGGATGATCGCGCGCGGAATTTCAAACTGTCCGCCGGGCTTGTTACCCATGCGCGAGCCGCGCGATACATTGCAAGAGTCGTGGAATGTCAGCGTCATGTGGTCGTTGGCGGACTTGTCCAGCGTCAATTCACCTGCTTCGATCAGGTCGTAGGTAAACTCACAAATGTGCTGTGGTATCGGGTAGTTGGGATCCAGAAAATCGAACGGCCCGACCAATGTGTTCATGAAACTGTAGGCGACCCGCCACGCATGACCGCACTCGCCGAACACGATGCGCTTGACTCCCAAATCCTCGGCGGCTTTCCTGATTCGCTCCGCGACCTTCTGCATTTGCTCGACTGAGCCGATGAACATTGCGAAATTTGCGGCTTCGGATGCGTATGAACTGATGGTCCAGCTAACACCCGCCTGGTGAAACACCTTGGCGTAGCCGATCAGTCCGTCGACATGCGGCTCCGCGAAAAAATCGGCGCTCGGCGTTACCAACAAGATATCCGCACCTTTTTCGTCAAGCGGCAGCCTTACCTGAACGCCGGTCTCTTCTTCAATGTCCTCCTCAAGCTCCTGCAGCGTATGGGCGAGCGCTTTTTCTGGCAGCCCCAGATTGTTGCCAATCTTGTGAACCTTGCCGAGGATTTCGTTGCAATACTTCTGACCCTTGCCGATATGATCCATGATCTCGCGCGCCGCCATGGATATTTCAGCGGTATCGATACCGTAAGGGCAATAAACCGAACACCGCCGGCACTGCGAGCATTGGTGGAAGTAGCTGTACCAGTCGTCCAGGACCTCCTCCGTCAGGTCCTCGGCACCCACCAGCCACGGCACGAGTTTGCCCGCCCACGTGAAATTCCGGCGATAGACTTTGCGCATCAGATCCTGACGCGCGACCGGCATGTTTTTCGGGTCACCGGTACCGAGGAAGTAATGACACTTGTCCGTGCACGCACCGCACTTGACGCAACTGTCCATATACACTTGCAAGGCACGCGACTTGCCGAGCAATTCACCGAACTTGTCGATCGCCTTCGTTTGCCAGTCATCCACCAGATCTCCGGGAAATCCGAGGGCTTCCTGGTGCTCCGGCGCGGCTACAAAGGGCGACGAATGCTGCATCTCGCCCCTCTTGAGAGTCGGAATATGGATTGGCACAGAGATCGAAGGTACTTCGTAATCAGCCATCGCCTATTTGCCCTCAATTTCCTGCTGACTGGGTTCCAATGGCGTGGGCCAGGACGCGATGTATCTTTTCTCTCGTGGATTGTCGACCTGGTTGCGGCCAGGGCTAAAAAACAACCCGGGCGCATGCAGCAGCTTCGAAAACGGGAAAACGATGATCAGGACCAGCACCAAACCCAGGTGGATCAGCAATACCGGGTCGGCAGGAATCGGTTGCCACTCGAAATGCAGCAAGCCGAGGATGAATGCCTTCAGCGCAATGATATCGGTGTGCGCGACATACTTCATCGCCAGCCCAGTGGCGGCGATGCCGATCAACAGCAACAGCATCAAGTGGTCGGATGGCGAGGAAATGTAACGAACGCGTTCGACCGTGAACCGCCGTATCCAGAGTCCGGCCAGGCCGGCGACCATCGCGAACCCCGCGTACAAGCCGAACGGCTGCGCCCAGGTCACCCAAAGCCAGACAGGCTCAGTGAAATAGCGCAGATGCCGCAGCACCACGAGCACCAAAGCCGCATGAAAAATCCAGCCGAACAGCCAGGTCCATTTGTTCGCTTTGAAAAGGCTCTCGAAGAAGACCACTTCTTTCGCCATACGAACAACGACGCCCATTCGTGTCACGGGTGCCGGAGTCGTAGGTATCTTCAGGGGCGCAGGCGTCCGCGCATAGAGCCGGATTCTGTACGCAAGGCCGAGAACGAGTACCGCCGTTGCGAAGTAAAACAGTACTGCGTAGATGGTGCCCAGTACCAAGCCACTAGCCTTTTTTAGACGCAGCCAGTTGGTTTGGGCAGACCAGCGATCTTACAGGCCTGTTTGGCCGGACCATAGGGGAACAGCTCGTAGAGATATTTGCTGTTTCCCTTGTCTACGCCCAACGATTTCTTGATCGCCTTGGTCAGAACGCGGACGGCCGGGGCAATCTGGTATTCCTCGTAGTAATTTCGCAGGAAATTCACTACCTCCCAGGCATCGTCGCTCATCTCGACGTTTTCACCCTCGGCAATCAGAAGCGCCAGTTCCGGATTCCACAGGCTGATATCAACGATATAGCCTTCCTCGTCGGCTTCTATTGTCGTGCCGTTGTATTCATAAGACATGGCTTACCTCATCATTCAATTTGTATCCGGCCCAATACCAAGACCGGTGATACCACGTTTAGTCACCCGGTTTATAACCATGACTGACTGGCATCATGTTCACTCACCAGGTCGACGAATCCTTCGTAGTCGACGACAGTAATGCCCTCGATCAAAGGAGTGTCAATCAGGCCCCGGGCAGCAACATCTGGACCCAGAGCATAAAAGGACAATTCACCCGTCCGATTGGCAATTTTATCAGCTTGGGCGGCATTCGCCACGGCCGCGTAGACGCCGTCCTCGATCAGCAGGACCGAACTACCGTGCGCCGCCAGACGCAGGCAGCTATTCAGCGCGTTTCTGTCGAAGGGGGATTTATTGACTATGTGTAACATAAGACTCAAGAACTGATAACAACATCTTGTTGCGACATAATTTGCCGCAAGTCGTCTGCGGCGATTACCTCGACCGGGATTACAAGATCCTCGGCGGTCAAGCCGCGCGCATCGAGAGATTCTTTTTCGACGTAAATTTTCTCAACATCGTAATCATCGAGCGCACCGTAAGTCTTGGAGAAGTTCTTCATGCCGATATCTGTCGTGTCCTGTTTCTTCATCAGCTCGCAGACACCGTCATCCACAAAAACCACGCTGACATCCTGGTCGAATGCCGCAGCAACCAGGACAACCTCCAGACATTCCAGTGCATAAATGGTGCCGTAAGGCGCCCTGCGATTGACGTACATGAAGCGCTTTATTATCTCAGGCCCGGACTCGTCGTATTCTTCCACAGCGCTCAATTCCTCAGTCGCCAAATACGACCAGGCGGTCTGCCTGGATGCCAGCTTCAACGAGCTGGCCAAGCCCGGAAATGCGAAATCCTTCTTCCACTATTTCATCCTTGACGCCGCGGCGCAGCGCGGCGGCAACGCACACCACCAAATCGATTTCATGTTCTTTTGCCAGCGTTGACCACAATGAAACCAGGTTACGATCATCGCTCTGAGGTTCCGACAGCTTGTTGCAGTTGTAAACGCCGTCGTTGTAGAAAAATACGCGATAAATTTCGTGTCCCTTCGCCAGTGCCGCCACGACAAATCGATAGGCACTGTCTGACGCCTGGTGCGTAAACGGGCCTTCGTTGATCAGGATGCCGAACTTCATCAGAAATGAATATGAGCCGATGCGTTGAGGCTGCTGCGTCCGCCCCGCCAGTCTTCAATCTGGTGCTTCGTAAAAGCCAGCCCGGTCATCTCGAAAAAGCGCGGCCAGCCGATACGATCAATCCACTCGCCCATGCGCTCCCAGGCCCGCGCATCCTCTTTGTAGGCGTAGAGAATGGTCTTCACAACCTCCGTCACTTCAGGCCAGCGTGGTGGATTGTTCGGCAGATTCGCAGCGACCAGTTTGTGGAAGGTCGGCTTCGTACGCGCGTTGGAATGTTTACCACCAACCCAGATCGCCAGCTTGGTCGAGTCCGCGCTGTTGATCTGCATTGGCGGGCAGGGTGGATAACAGGCACCGCAGCAAATGCATTTTTTTTCGTCAACCTCGAGTGAAGGCTTGCCATTGACCATCGCCGGGCGAATTGCGGCGACCGGACATCGTGCGACGACTGCCGGACGTTCGCAAACATTGGCAACAAGATCGTGGTTGATTTTGGGAGGTTTTGTGTACTGTACATTGATCGCGATGTCGCCCTGACCGCCGCAATTTACCTGGCAGCACGATGTTGTCATGCGTACTCTGTTCGGCATTTCTTCGTGCGTAAATTCGTGGTACAGCTCATCCATCAGCGACTTGACGACACCGGATGCGTCAGTACCGGGGATGTCACAGTGCAGCCACCCCTGGGTATGCGAAATCATCGACAACGAGTTACCCGTGCCGCCGATCGGGAATCCCGCCTCGTTCAGCCGCTCGATCAACGGCGCCGTCTTTTCTTCGGCAGACACCATGAATTCCGCGTTGCTGCGGGTTGTGAAACGTATGTGACCATCGGCGAATTCGTCCGCGATGTCACACAGCTTGCGAATCGTATGCACATCCATCTGGCGTTGCGTGCCGGCACGCACTGTCCACACTTCGTCTCCGCCCTTGGCAACGTGATGCAGGACGCCGGGGCGCGGCCGGTCATGCCAGTCCCAGTTGCCGTAGTTCTTTCTCAGTATCGGGTGCATGTACGGAAAAGGGTCCGGAACTCCGGTTTCGTCCGCTCTGCGGGGTAATGCCGCGTCTTTCATCGCTTATTCCTCACGCTCGCTGTTCTTTGGCTGTGAATTGGCAGTAACCTAGCCGGCCTGAGCCTTTTTCCGTTCATGCCATTTCCGGGCCTCTTCATCCCAGTCATCCGTCCGCACATAAGAACTGGTGCGAGGATGATTGACCATGTTCGGATCGACATCGACGCCGATCGCTTCAAGGAAATTGGCAAGGCCGATGCGATCGATGGTCTCGCCCACACGCTCATGTTCGAGCGCATTCTCGGCAAAGAAATCGACCACTGTCTCAGCCAGTTCATAGAAGGTCTCGAAATCCTCGTCGGTTTCAAGTTTCATGAACGGGACGATAACCGTCCCCATGGTGTCACCGATTTTCAAAGAGCGCTTGCCGCCCATCAGGACGGACACGCCACGATCCTTGCCAGGTGAAAGGGCCTTCGTCATGACATTGATGCAATGCATGCAGCGCACGCAGCTCTTATTGTCGACGTCCAGGGTGTCGTCGTCATTCAGGCTTAGTGCACGGGTCGGGCAGTTCGTGATCACCGTATCGATCATCTGCTTGCGGCCTACCCTGGCGACATGTTTCTTGACCTCTTCCTGATTGACCTGCATGTCATCGCGCCAGGTGCCGATGACCGCGAAATCCGAGCGATGGATGGCGTTCACGCAGTCGTTCGGGCAGCCGGAGAACTTGAATTTGAATTTGTAAGGCAGTGCCGGCCGGTGCATCTCGTCAATCAGGCCGTTTATGACCTTGCGGTGCGCACGCACTTCGTCGTAACACGATTGCTCACATCGGGCATGACCGATGCAGCTCATGGATGTCCTCAAAGCAGGTCCGGCGCCACCCATGTCCAGGCCGATTTTGTTCAGCTCATCAAATGCCGGTTGCACTTTTTCTGTCTTACAGCCCTGAAACATTATGTCGCCTGACTGGCCATGGAGGGCGATCAGGCCGGAGCCGTGCTCCTCCCAGATATCGCACATATTGCGTAACAGCTCGGTTGAATAATGAAACCCTGCCGGCGGTTGTACGCGCAACGTATGAAATTCCTTTGATTCGGGGTAGTCTTCGGCGACTTGCGAGAAACGGGGAATAATGCCGCCGCCATAGCCAAAGACACTGACTGTGCCGCCTTTCCAGTAACCCGTGCGCGTTTCGTAGGAATGCTCAAGCTGGCCCACCAGGTCTTTCATCATGTTGGCGTGCGGCTTGTCGCCATCATTCGCCAGGCGCTTGAGCCCAGTCACGAAACTCGGCCAGGGGCCGTCTTCCAACTCGTCCAACATCGGAGACTTGTGCAGTTTCTTCGCCATCCCAGTTACCCCCAATTCGCGGTTGTTGTGCACTGCCCAGTAAGTGCAATCCATGCAACTCGCGGTAGTTGCAGAAGATTATCTGTCGGTCCGAACGGTTTTTCTCATTTTAGTATATTCGCATTTTATGATATACGGTTTATCGTCTCAATTCCAGCGGGGTTCTATTCCGGCATGAAAGCACAGCTCACAGCTCCCGGCTGGCGGTGATGTTCGCTGCCAGTCAAGCCGGTTACCGTGAATATCGGGCCGCCAAGCTCGACAGCTACCCTACCTCCGTGGGCGATCTGGTCGTCGAGATCGGCGGGCTGAGTGACATGGACAGCACTGCCAGGACGAGCATCCTGGCATGCTGTGGGCGAGCAAATATGGCGATTTACACCTGCCGTGACAAAAAGGCCAACAGGGCCTCTGTTTGCGCGTTTGCCGCTCATTTCGGGCTGCGCCGGCTCGACCATCACCTGTGCACGAACGATGACGGCATTTCCGAGCTGACGGTGGCCTCCGGGGGTCAGCGAGCCGGATATGTGCCCTATTCCGACCGCAGCTTGAGCTGGCACACCGATGGTTACTACAATGAGGCATCGCGCCAGGTGCGCGCTGTGCTGCTGCATTGCGTGCATGACGCGGCGACAGGGGGAGACGGCGCCGTACTCGATCCGGATATTGCCTATATCAGACTGCGCGACGCGAATCCCGCATTTATCGACGCTCTCGAGCATCCTGAATGTATGACAATTCCCGCCAATACCGGTACTGAGGGTGAAATCCGGCCCGCAGCCTGCGGACCGGTATTCTCGTACGACCACGTCGGCGGAGCGCTGCACATGCGCTATAGCGCGCGCAAGAAGAACATTCTCTGGCGCGATGACGCAACGACTACAGCAGCCCGGGAGTTCCTGTCAGATCTTCTCGCCGACGAAAATGGGCCTGTTCTGCGCTACCGCCTGCAGCCGGGACAGGGACTTATTTCCAACAACGTACTGCATAACCGAACGGCTTTTGAAGACGGGCCGGGGCAAAAACGTCTTCTTTACCGCGCTCGCTTTTTCGATCGCCTTCACACAAGTTAACATCAAACCGTGGACTGAGACGTATGGAAACCATCGAGGTCATGATCAGTGACATCATCATTCAGCATCCTGAAATCAACTCCTTTAACGAATTACTGGAGGCGGTTCGCGGCATCACTTCTAACGATATGCTGTTTCTCAATTTTGACGTTAAGCCTGATTACCGTGATACGCCGCGAGACTGGCAGTGGCAACTGGAAGGGGCTTTCGTCGGGGGCAAGCGGTGAACAACGAATCAGTCTCAACACTGGACCAATTCGATGCTCCGTATGGGCGCCAGGTTACGCTGGATAGCGTCGAGCACGAAAGCGGTTTGCGCATGTTGCGAATCCGCATTCGTGAGGGCAGGCGTTTTACCGTCATGGATATCGATGAAGGCACCGCCATTCGCTGGGCCGCAGTCATGAGCACGTGGTGTCGCAATGCAGAATGAATTCACACTAAATGTGAGATATTAAATTGGACCATCTACCCATTTTTCTCAATGTCAAAGGACAACGCGCTTTGGTCGTTGGCGACGGCACACTGGCCGCGCGCAAGGCCGATCTGCTGGTGCGCGCCGGTTGTGACCTGACCGTGATCGCGCCAGCGCCGAACAAGGACCTGGCCCGCCTGCTGCAAGAACACCAGATCACCCACAAGACGGGCGATTTGGGCGCAGACGATCTCGACGATTGCGTGATTGCTTTTGGCGCTTCTTCGGACACGGCAGTCAACCAGAAGCTACACAGCCTGGCCAATGCAGCAGGCATACCGGTCAATATCAGCGACAATCCCGAACTCTGCGATTTCATCATGCCGGCATTGGTCGACCGCTCGCCGCTGCTGGTGGCAATCGGCAGCGGCGGCACCAGCCCATTGCTGACTCGCATGCTCAAAGCCCGCTTCGAGACGACCATCCCGGCGGCATATGGCCGCGTGGCCGAGTTTGCCGGCAGGTATCGCCAGCGGGTCAAGGACTCCATCCCCAACATGACCCGGCGGCGGCATTTCTGGGAAACGATGATCGCCGGGCCGATAGCCGAACACCTGTTTTCCGGCCAGGAAGGCCCGGCGGCAGCGTTGATGGACCGCCTGCTGGAAGAGGCCGCAGCGGATGGAGACAAGCAGCCGCGCGGTGAGGTGTACCTGGTGGGCACCGGGCCGGGCGATCCGGATTTGCTGACGTTTCGCGCGCTGCGCCTGATGCAACAGGCCGATGTCGTACTATACGACCGGCTGATTGGCGACGGCATTCTCAATCTCGTGCGCCGGGACGCCAGTCGCATCTACGTCGGAAAGATGAAAAAGGACCACACTGTACCTCAGGAAGAGATTAGTGAGATGCTGGTCCGCCTCGCGCAAGAGGGTAAACGTGTGCTGCGGCTGAAAGCGGGTGATCCGTTCGTCTTCGGACGTGGCGGAGAAGAAATCGCGACGCTTGCCGAGAACGGCGTTGCTTTTCAGGTGATACCGGGCGTTACGGCCGCCAATGGCTGCTCAAGCTACGCGGGCATACCGCTGACGCACCGCGACCACGCCCAGAGCTACGTGGTTGTCACCGGACACGAAAAAGACGGCGAGCTTAATCTGAACTGGAACAGCCTGATCCAGCCCCGTCAGACAGTAGTGATTTATATGGGACTCACGTCGCTGGGAACGATTACCGAGGGATTCCTGAGCCATGGTGCAGATCCGGCAACGCCGGCGGCCGTCATCGAGAATGGAACTCGTGAAGGCCAGCGAGTGATCACCGGAACCCTGGCGTCCCTGCCGGACAAGTCCACCGCAGCCGACATCAAGAGCCCTGCCCTGATCATTATCGGCAGCGTAGTAACCTTGCAGGACAAGCTATCCTGGTTCGCCGACACCGGTAATCCATTCGCACTATCGACCAAAGCAGAGCGATTGTTATGAGTGATGCACTGAATTACCTGATAAAAGCCCGTCCGGAAGCGATGAAGGCATATTTCAGCTTTATGAAAGAGACCGGCAAACACCTTGATCCCAAGACGCGCTCGCTGATTTCCGTTATCACCAAGATTGACAGCCAGACAGAAGCCGGCTTGCGGCAATATCTGCCACGGGCCCTGCGTGACGGCGCCACGCCGGATGAGGTTCTTGACGCCATACTCATGGCGTTCCCGACGCTCGGTCTGGCCAAGATCGTCTGGGCTATGGACATTCTGCTGGACATGGATATCCCGGAGTTCCGGACGGAATTGCTGGGCGTCGAAGCCGAATGGCACGACCTGATCGATTGGGAAGAAGTCAAAGACGGTGACATCACGTACGTGGAAGATTGCGATAGAAGAAGTGTTTTTATCTATCGATCCGGTGACGACTGGCAGGTGTACGACAGCCGATGTCCTCATCAGGTGACGAACATCCCGCATCTGGCGCTATCGGGAACGCACCTTACCTGCCCGAAACACCATTGGGCCTTCGATGTTTCAACGGGAGAGTGTGTGGAAATAGGTACGCGCCCGCTAAACCGGTTTGAAAGCAGGATCACAGAGGGTCGATTGCAGGCTTTCTGGTAGCTGGCCGGCTGGACCCCAGCGCATTCAGCGGAATCCTGGAAGAAGTCACCCAGCCCGGGCGTCTGGTTCCCGGGCTAATCCCGTGACGACGAGTTAACTCATAAGTAATTCGTTATGAATACAATAAATAAGATTTAATTTTATTTATTGTTACAGATGCTATTTTCCCTGCCAGAAACAACGCGTATTCAGCCAGCGTTCGTAAACCAGCCTTGCGGAGAACAAACGGAACATGTCAAAGCAGCACCCCATCGTAGTAGTAACCGGATCTTCCGGTGCGGGCACGACCACCGTCAAGACAGCATTCGAGCACATTTTCCATCGTCTGAATGTTGTGCCGAGCATTATTGAAGGAGACAGCTTCCACCGCTATGACCGTGCGGCAATGCGTGAAGTGATAGCGAGGGCACGCACCGAAGACGAAAATGTCAGCCACTTTGGTCCGGAGGCCAACCTGATTGACGAGCTTACGGGCCTTTTCAAAGAGTACGGCGAAACAGGTAGCGGCCAAAGGCGTTATTACGTACACAACGAAGAAGAAGCCGTGATACACAATTGCCCTGCCGGCACGTTCACGCCGTGGGAGAAGCTCGAGGACGGCACAGACCTGCTCTTGTATGAAGGGCTACACGGCGCGATGGTTACCGACGAGTGTGACGTCACTCAACATACAGACCTGCTAATCGGTGTTGTCCCTATAGTTAATCTCGAGTGGATCCAGAAGATTCACCGCGATACGCAACAACGCGGTTACGCCCAGCGCGACGTAACTTCGACGATATTGCGTCGCATGGAGGACTACGTGAATCACATCACACCGCAATTCTCGCGCACCGATATCAATTTTCAACGGGTGCCTACGGTCGACACGTCGAACCCATTTATTGCACGTGACATACCAACGGCGGACGAAAGTTTCGTTGTCATTCGTTTCCGTGACCCGGCCAAGTTCAAGGTTGATTTTCCGTACTTGTTGGCGATGATCAAGGACTCTTTCATTTCAAGG
>Ga0255058_10001736_pt1 | contig 12231 bp, 8 predicted proteins | sample Cases_109_9_MG_FD_188637 | JGI IMG/M metagenome (GOLD analysis project Ga0255058, IMG submission 188637) | Seawater microbial communities from Amundsen Gulf, Northwest Territories, Canada - Cases_109_9 | ecosystem: Environmental > Aquatic > Marine > Gulf | place: Canada: Northwest Territories... | reverse complement strand
GGATTGAGGAACCCTCGCTTAGTCGATTGTTCTCCGAGAATAATGTCTGATACCAAATTACCGAGATCCCCTCTGAGCCACTCAGAAATTGGAAGAGTGAATCCTTGCTTCCGTTGTTGGAGGATGGCTTTAGGGAGTCGGTTTGCCATGGCTTTCTTCAAAATCATTTTTGTAGTAACCCCGGCAAGTTTGAAGGGAAAAGGAAGGCGACTTGCAAACTCAACCAAGTGATGGTCGAGGAAGGGAACCCGCACCTCTAGGGAATTGGCCATACTCATGCGGTCTACTTTAAAAAGACAGTCGTCCGGGAGGTAGAGCATGGTATCTACATAGAGCATCTTTTCTCTGTCATCAGCAACACGTGCTTGAGCAAAGAATTGTTTTTGAATGTCAATGGCGTTATATGGGAGAAGCTCTTTTTTAAACTCTTCAGAATAGAGCTGTTCTCTGAATTGAGCAGAAACCGTCGTACGTCGAGCAAAACCGTCTTCCAACGAAAGAGCCGAGTCATGTAGGAAACGTTTGAATTTATTTAGGATGTCCGATTCATATGCGGGCACGAAATGCTGTCCGAGCAATAGTTTCATGGTAACCGACCGGAGCTTTTGTGGTATCTGGTTATAGTATTGAATAAATTGATACCGCCTTGTCCACTCGTACCCTCCAAGCAGCTCGTCCCCTCCATCCCCTGACAGGGCAACTGTGACATGCTCCTTGGCGAGTTGTGAGACCAGATAGGTCGGGAGCATCGAATTATCAAAGAATGGTTCGTCCTGACTCCAAACTAAAGCGGGAAGGAACTCGGCCATGTTGGGACTCACGACAAATTCATGATGATCAGTCACAAGGTGTTTCGCAACTAACCTGGCATAGCTAAGCTCATCGCGATGGCCTTCATACCCTAGAGAAAACGTTTTGACCGGTTCTCGTATTTCTTCGCTCATCAAGGCTACTATTGTACTCGAATCGAGTCCGCCACTTAAAAAAGCTCCCAGGGGTACATCACTAATTAAATGCCGGCGGACCGAATCCCCCAATCGTAGGAGGAGTTCTTCACCTAACTCGTCAATGGTGCCGTTTAGTTTATCGGTATAATCCAATTCCCAGTATGTTTGCTCGAGCAAATCAGCCTGCCGAACTGTCATGATGGTGGCCGGCTTAAGTTTGAAGATGTCTTTGAAGATCGTGTGCGGTGCTGGAATGTAGCCATAGGTAAAATAACAATCGAGGCCCTTTATATCAATTTCGCGACCAACTATGGGGTGTTGAAGTAATGCTTTTAGTTCTGAGGCAAAGAGAAAGTGTCCATTCTTATGGTAGTAGTAGAGGGGTTTGATTCCCAGGCGGTCCCTGGAGAGAAGCAGGGTTTTTTGCTTAACGTCCCACAAGGCAAAGGCAAACATGCCTGTGAGCTGGTTGACACACTCTAGGCCGTACTCTTCGTAAAGATGGACAATGACCTCCGAATCGGTCTGCGTGTAAAACGAATGTCCATTCTTGGTAAGGCGGTCCCGCAATTCTTGGAAATTGTAAATCTCTCCATTAAAGACAACCCAGACGGATTTATCTTCATTGTGAATCGGCTGATGGCCGCCAGTGACATCGATAATACTGAGTCGCCTCGCAGCTAAACCGACATTTTTGTGGAGAAACATTCCCTCATCATCTGGGCCACGATGGGTCAGCGTGGAGTTCATCAGATGAAGTGTGTCGGTGTCGACCGTTTGGTTTTCCCGATCTAAAACGATGCCACAGATTCCACACACGGACTTGGTTCTCCAGAAATCGAGGGGCCCGAGAAAAGGAAGATGCTATTTAAGCAAGTTCTCAAAAACGGTGGCCATTTTCTGTGCGACCTGTCGCCAGGTATATTCCTTTTCAATGAGATGACGGCCGTTTTCGCCCATAGTCTTCCGCAAATCGGGATCTTTCAGAAGCTTGGTAATCGCCTCTGCCAGTGCAGACGAATTGTCAGGCTCGATCACGATCCCGGCGTTCGCTGCTTCCACGATGTCGGAGACACCCCTTGCTCGGGTGATCACAACCGGACGGCCCGCTGCGGAATATTCCAATGTCTTCATGGAGGAGCGATAGCTTCCGACCCCGTCAGTGGATGGGTAAGGCGTCACGCCAACATCAAAGAGGTTGCAGTAGAGAGGTATCTTCTCCCAAGGCTGGTATCCAACGAAATCGAACCGATTGCTGACTCCGGCTTTTTCTGTAAGGGCAGGCAGATGGTCTCCCCATAGCCCATGGCCGACCACCACAAACCGAGTCTTGGGGCACTCCCGCAGAATTGCAGGCGCAGCCAGAATCAGCTGTTCGACTCCAGACCACGGGAAGAGATAGCCGATGAAACCGACGTACTCCTTGGTGGGATCCCTTCCCAGGGCATGGGCCGCCTCCTCTTTCGCCATCGGCCGGCAACGGTCTGCGTCCACTCCGTTGTAAATGAAGTAGGAGGTATCGGAAGAAACGCCGTAGGTCTCGCATACCTTTTCACGCACAACTGGGGTGACACAGAATAGGGCATCACTGAAACGGTAATTCCAGCGTTCAAAGAAACGCACCAACGCCAGCCGTAGCCATCCATGGCCCCCCATCTTCATCTCGTCCGGTGTAAAGCCGTGGACATGCATGGTGTGGGGGACGCGCAGGATTCGAGCGGCCACTAGGCCAGAGAACGAATAGCCAACCGTGTTCTCATAAATAATGTCACACTTCTTCAAGAGCCCCCAAGCGACGAGATGAAGGAAGAGGAAGAAAGGGAAGGAAGCAACTTCCAGGAAGCGTAGCGGGATCATAGGCACATACACGATCTGAAAGGGAGTCACCTCTTTATATTGTCCATGGCTGCCAACGAAAAGGGTAACTTCGTGCCCAAGCGAATGAAGATTCCGGCACACTTCGAGCAGATGAACCATACCGCCTGGCGTGGTCGCCTGCCCGGAGAGGTCAGCCCTGGCTGTGACAAAAATTCTCATCGTTCCTTTGTCGCAATACACCAAATGTGGTCTGCGAAAAACAGGGAAAACGGAAGCACTCCATGAAAGAAACGATAGATGTATCTCCAAACCGGATGGGAATCAACCGAAGAGTCATGTTCCATCCAAATCCTGGTCTTAAATCCCGCCTGCCTGAAATCTCTCCAGACGCTCCAGGCGGACTGCTCATTAACATGCATGGCTTTATCATGCTCTAACCTTGGCTCTTTGGGCTTGTGAATGCCGAAAAGTCTGAAAATGTAGTATACAATTGGGTAAAGATATACGGTGTGCCAGCGGTTAGGCCAGGTGTGGCAGATGATCTTTCCTCCCGGCTTGAGGGCTCGGTATAACCGACGGTACACGCGTTCAATCTGCCAAGGATGAAGATGTTCAATGACATCCATGAGGAAGACGCGATCAAATCCCTCGCTTTCCGCTTCGATCATCTCGCAATCTTCTGCCGAGGCGACGATGAATTGCACCCTTTCTTGGATTTCCGGGGAAAAGTCCTGTAAGGCTTCCTTGGCCAGATCCACGGCCGAAGCTGCATAATCTATCCCAATGGCCCTCGCTCCCTGTATCGCGCTGTGAAAAGTCAACTCCCCGCAACCGCATCCCACATCGAGGACGCGGTCTCCCTCTTTAATTCCGGAAAGTTCCAAGGCCTGTGAGTGCTGGGCACACAGTTCGAGACCACGGCTTTTCGTGAATTCGGCGGAGGCCACCATGTCAATAAGGTAATATTTCCGGGTATATACTTCAGGAGGCACTGGTTTTGGGTAGCGTTTGTCTTGGGAATTCAAGAGATCTGAAAAAATCTCCGCGGTCTTCTTCACCACCCCTTCCCAGGTATACTGTTCCAAAACCACTTCTCTGCCTTTCCGGCCCATGGTCTTTGCCATGTCCTTGTCCTTCAGAAGCCTCAGGATGGCCTTTGCTAGTTCCTCGGCATCACCGGCACGAAACGTCAGCCCTACGCCCTCCTCGGCCAGCACGTTCCCTAATCCCTCTGTGTTGCTTCCCACCACTGGCCGCTCGCATGCTAGATAGGAATATAATTTCAGCGGAGAGATCCCTGAGCGAGGATTTGACAAGCGGTATGGCGCCACTGCGATATCGAAGGCACCAGTGAAAAGGGCCGCACGATCCCACGGGACTTGGCCCCAAAAGAGGAAGTTTTCCCCCATTCCGAGATCCTGAACCTTACGCTCTAAATCAGCCTTCAACTCCTTTTGGCCGCTCCCTCCGATCAAAAACAACACGTTGGGAACCTGCGCCGCTACCTTTGGTGAGGCCTCGACCAAAACCTCCAGTTCCCACCACGGAAACAGGCTTCCCAAGAAGCCTACTATGGGCCGCTCGGAGTCCATCCCAAGCTCCTTACACGCAACAGCTTTGTCGATCGGCCGAAACCGTCTTGGATTGACACCGTTGGAGATCGTGTCTATCTTTTCAAGCGGTACCGAATAATGTGAGCCTATCCACTGGCGGATGCCTTCGGTCACAGTGATGATGCGGTTGCAGCCCCAAAAGACCCGCCGCTCCACCCACTCTTGAAGGAACAGGCGCCAACGGGAAGCCTGGCCGAACCTCAACTCATCGCTCACGATGCCGTTGACCTCCACGACCAGAGGAATTCGCAGGGCCCGGGTCACCCAAAGAGTTCCAAGCGAGGTAAGCGAGAAACGCTCGTAGATGATCTCCGGACTTTTTCGTAAACACCAATAGGGCAGCAGCACCAGTGAGTTTAAGAAGAAGGACAGCATACGAGCTACGCGAAAATTGAAAATTGGAACCTGATAGACCTGGATTCTTCCCTGCCAGTCAGAATCCCGCAGAAATCGAGGAGAGATGGCTGTCAAGACATCTACCTGATGGCCTTGCCGGTGCATCTCCTCAATCACTTCCACCGAATGTATTGGCATTACCTCGTAATCATGATGCAAGACATATAATATCTTCATCTTATCGGCGTTCCCGGAGCCCTGGTTACCATTTTTCAAGGCCTTCATGGAATGGTTACCTGCACAGGTGTTGGCTCGTTTGCCCTTCGGCTGACGGTCAGGTAGAAACCGATGGCCGTAAAGAAGATCACCGCGTAAGCGACGCTGGATGCAACGGCAGCGCCGACGATTCCGTGGCGTGGGATAAGAATCAGGTCCAGAACCACCGTAAGCACCAGTGCCAGGCCCGAGTTCACGGAGTTATAGTGCGGGTACCCCCGTCCCGCGATTTCATTTGTGAGCACCTTGGCACCCCCCAGAAGTATGACACCCGGCAGTAGGACCAGCATGGGGACATAAGCACTGATGAAAGCAGATGAAAAAATAACCTGAATCAAAGGTTTGCCAATGACTGCGAGTCCAAGTGCGCCAAGTGCCGTCAACCCGAGGGTGATGCGGAAGACCCGCGGCGTAAAAGCATTCAATGCTTCCGGTCTCGTTGCTGCTGCCTTCGGAAAAATCACAAATCCTACTGCGTTGGGGAGATACCACAAAAGCTCCGTGACCATCACCGAGACGATGTAAATTCCCACACTGGCTGGTCCCAAGAAGTAATTCACGATGAACACGTCCAAACGATAATTGAAGAACTGGAGCATGTTGCCGATGTGCCCCCGCAGGCCGAAGGAGAACGTGGGTCGCATGACTGACAGGTCCCATAGGGGTGTGAAGGTCGCTCCCTCCCGGCGTAGGAGGGCACCCGTCACCATTACGGTAGCGGCTCCTGCCCCTAACGAAGCCACCAAGGCGCCGAGGAGGCTCAGCTGAAAGCCAATAACTAGGAGAAGGGTCAAAACCAATGTCAGTGCGGCCTTAGCAAGATTGACTAGGTTAACTGTGACGATATGCTGAAGGCCCTGTAAGATAGTGCTCAAGTAGCCGCCGAGTAACCCAGCCGGAAGCCCCAGCATTGCAATAATCACAAGCCAAATGGGGACTCCTGGAACTAATGTTTCCAGCCAGCCGGTTATAAGTAGACCACCGACAACGCCGATCCCCAGGATCGTTGCAACGATGGCAAACCCAACGGAATTTGCCGTCAGGCTGGGTACATCCAGTCGGCGTGAGCCTGCGAAGTAAACATTGGCGACTCCGATTCCCCCACTCAGGAAGAGCGCTAGCATTCCCGGTACGAGCAATATCAAAGCCAGAGTTCCTTTGCCTTCTGGTCCCAACCAACGGGCAATGATGGCGGCGTTGGCAATGGATAAAAACAGGCAAAGGATCTGAACTAGAAATGTAGAAGTAACATTCTGCGAAAAGGCACCTGGAGCACATACTCTCTTCACTAACGAGATAGTTTTCATCAAATTGCTATACAACATTATGCGCTGCCTTCGCCACAATGATGATACCGTCCGCCCAAAATGGGGTTCTCCTGTACAGAAAAGAAACTACTAAGCGTTTCGGCAATGACCAGAAATAGGCAGAAGCCCGCTTCAAGAATGGCACTGACCAAGAAGGGGTGGTTGCAGTTTCAAGCTTGATTGTCTCGAGACCATTCTCCTTTTTCTTATTAAAGAAGTTCCTGACCTTCTTGGGTAAAATCCCGATAGGTTGGAACGAATATACATACATTTCGTCGATTTCAAGGCCGCCCTTTCTGATGAGGTTTGTGGCTGTATGATAAGAAAACCAATAATTGTGATCGGGGTGGATATACTCCACACCCCGGAGGAGCCAAATTAACGTGTCAATGCGAAACGCGTTTGGAAGGGTGACGATCAATTCGGTTTTCCCGGACCTCATGAAAGTTTTCACTTCATTAAGGAACTGTCCAGGGTTTTGTAAATGCTCAATCACCTCACTTGCTATAATTATGTCAAAGTGTTTTCCTTTTAAGTCCTCGATTTCGTCAAGCTTGCAAATGTCTCCCACAACAAGATTATTGAACCCTTGACTTCGCAGAAAGGAAACGCCGTCTGTGTCAATGTCCACTCCCCATAGTTCACCAGCAACGGCAGCGAGTTGTTGATGCAGAAGTCCTCCTGAAGGAAATCTTTCAGAAAGGAGTCCTACATCAACGCAACCGAGGTGTAGTACTTTCTTATCTCTACACCTATTGACGATTAATTCCTGGCGCCCGTTTACAACCTGTACCTTTGGTAGCCGGATATATGGATTCATCTTTGAATACAAGGTCTATAGAGGGAATCAATCATTCCACCAATTGATTCCGGACTATATCGATGAGCTTTCTGCGCGATTCCAACCCGGTCATATTTATTGAGGGACTCGATCATGTGACCTAAGGCTGCTGTTAACTTCGGTGCATCGCCAGGAGGCACAAGGATACCAACCTCCTCATCGACTAGTTCAGGAATACCCCCTATGGGTGTAGAAAGAATAGGTAAGCCACTGGCCATTGCTTCAATGACCACGCAAGGTAAATTTTCCCAAATACTGGGCAGCACGAAAAGGTGTGCTTGGCGCATGAATTCGCCCACCTCTTGCTTGGACTTGAGGCCATGAAATGTGACCTTGTTGGCAAGCCCTAAGTCGATTGCCAACCGTTCATATTCAGAGCGTGGAGGCCCATCTCCCACGATGTCAAGGTGCCAGTCATCCCGGACGTGTCGCAATTGGGCTAGTGCCTGGAGCAGGTGCGGCACACCTTTCTTATGAGAAGGATCAAGCAAGCCTACGAAGAGTAGACGCTTTAATGATTGGCTTTTAGATTGAGGGAAGGAATTGGGATAGAACAATTGTGTGTCCACGACATTGGGAACAACGTGAAAGCGCGCTTTAATACCATAGGCTTCAATGGCCTGCTGCAACGATAGGCTTACTGGCATCACGACCTGCGCCCAGCGAAACGCGATGGAGGCTTTCCAAATACTGAACGGATCGAGAAGTTTTTTTGGGAATAGGGTCCAGTGTTCTGTTACGACGACTGGAATGCGATGGGACCTACCAATCAGGACCGCCGGCAGCCCCGCTTGAAACACATGAGCATGAATGATGTCCCAGCGAACGCTTTTTTGGGCGGCGATGCGCCGGAATGCCCGGAAGGCACTCCACAGGTAGAGTAGATACGACGTCTTGGGGATAGGTGAGCGTCTATGCCAGACCCTATAGGTCAGGATTCCTTCCGTAAGACTTTTGTCGCTCTCCTGTTCTATGCGCCAGAGCCCCTTTAGTGTCGCGTCCGTTCCAGCACAGTGGAGTACAACCACATCGTCGTAGAGCCTTACAGCCTTGGCGTGCTCCCGTACGAACACCCCTGACACCGGATGCTCATTTGTGGGGTACCAAGGGGTGATAAACAAGACGTTCAAGCGCTCCACGGTAGTGACCTCTTAAGGTTTCCCGTGCGGGCATCCGCCAGGCACTGGACGATGCACTTGGCAGCATGGCCGTCGCCATAGAGTAGTGGTTGGCTTTCGCTCGGCCGGGTACGAGACGCCGCTTCCGCGATGCGGTCTGGGTCACACCAGACGAGCTCGAGATTACGCTGTTCAATCGAACGAAAGATGGAATGTACCTTCATGAACAAGTGTCGAGCTCCCACGATGTTCATGACTTTCATCGCCGACATCCCACTAACGCCGAAGCTTCCCTTACCCTCGAAGCCACTCCCTCGATGTGGTCGTCTGTCATCTCAGGGTACAGAGGAATCGCAAGTGTTTCCTGAGCGGCCCGCTCGGCCTCTGGGAAGGATCCCGGACCGTATCCAAGATGCCGGTACGGTTCTAGCTGATGAAGGGGGAGAGGGTAGTAAATACCGGAAGCGATACCTGACAATCTGAGGTGATCTTGGACGGCCTTCCGCTCTTTCACCCGGAGAATATAGAGATGATACACATGCTTCGCGTAGGGTGCTTCCCAAGGCAACTCAACCCCGGTTTCGGACAGGAGGGCTCGATACCTGGCAGCAATCGACCGCCTTCGCCCGTTCCAAGTGTCGAGGAAAGTCAGCTTTACGCGGAGGATTGCCGCCTGAAGCTCATCCAATCGGCTGTTAAAGCCAAACATCTCTGGGTGGTATTTCGTCCGCCAGCCATGAGTCCGAAGTTTTCTGACAGCCTCGACTAGGGTCGAATCATCTGACACCACCATGCCCCCGTCGCCGTATCCACCGAGGTTCTTGCTGGGGAAAAAGCTGAGGCAACCAACATCGCTTATGGACCCGGTCTTGCGGTCGTGAAAATCCGCCCCCAACGCCTGCGCGTTATCCTCGATGATTTTTATCTCGCGCAACTTCGCCAGCTCCATGAGCGGGGCCATCTCGACCGGATGGCCATAAAGGTGTACGGGGATGATCGCCTTCGTTTGAGGCGTGATCCTCCTCTCGATTTGGGCAATATCTATGCAATAGGTCTGCGGATCGATGTCCACGAAGACGGGCGTCGCTCCGCACTGCGAAACCGCCTCGGAGGTGGCGAAAAAGCTATATGCTGGAACGATCACCTCGTCGCCCAGACCAACCCCATAAGCCCGGAGCGTGAGGAGCAAGGCATCCGTCCCGGACGCCACGCCAACGGCATGCTTCACCCCGAGGTAAGATGCAATGGCTTCCTCGAGCGCCGCTACCTTTGGACCGAGGATGAAGGTGCCGCTCTCGAGAACCTCGTGGATTGCCTGATCAATCTCTTCGCGGATGTTGTGGTACTGCGCAACCAGATCAAGGAGAGGGATCTTCATCGGGTTGCCGCCCCTATGGCTACCTCTTCCGCTACGGTCTCTCCCCGCTTGACGTAGCACATGCCGCAGCTATGGCATTGAGCCCGCTGCACTTTGGGCTTGTTGGCCGGGGCGAAGGTGAGCCGTATGCCACACTGACACATCCACCCGACGATCCGCCCTGGAACACCCACGACCAATGCATAGTCAGGCAAATCCTTTGACACGACTGCTCCCGCGCCGATGAACGCATACCGCCCGATCGTGTATCCGCAGACGATGGTGCAGTTCGCGCCTAACGAGGCGCCTTTCCGGACCAGTGTTTGTTGGTATTCGTCCTTGCGCGAAACGTGGCTTCTCGGGTTGATGACGTTGGTGAAGACCATGCTGGGACCGCAGAAGACGTCATCCTCCAGAATCACGCCTGTGTAGAGGGAGACGTTGTTCTGGATCTTCACGTTGTTACCGACCACGACGTCCGAAGCAATGAAGACATTCTGGCCAATGCTACACCCCCGGCCGATCTTGGCATTTTTCATGATGTGCGAGAAATGCCAGATTCGGGTTCCTTCTCCGATCTTGCAGGGCTCGTCAATGACCGCCGTCTCGTGGGCGGAGTACGGGTTGGGCGAAGACTTGGGCAAGGCGACTACCGCTGCCTTACGGTCGAGCGACTCCTGGCACGCTTCCAGTATCTCGAGGACCCGCAGCCCCTCCTCCCCATCGGTCTCCGGTTGTCTCCGAGTTTCGATACATTCAAGGAAATGCTGACATTCGGCTCGAAGTGGCTCCTCCTTCGAGAAGGGCACGGGCTCCGCCTCCTCCATTCTGGGCACCGGAAGTCGGTCGACCCACTCGACCGTTTGGTTCAGGAGGACGAGTTTCCGATCGGGCTCGATGTCATTGAAGACCACCATCCGGCGGTCACCCACCACGATGAGTTTCTGCTCCTTGTAGGGGTGGAGCCAGCTGACGAAGATATGGCCTTTGACGCCGCTTTGGAACTCCATTGTCGTGACTGTGACATCGGGAATCCCGTGATTGAGATAGCTGCCCCCTTGGGCACAGACCTGCGTCGGCCTTTCCCCGAGCAAATAGAGCATGACCGAAATGTCATGAGGGGCAAAGCTCCAGAGGATGTTCTCTTCAATCCTGAAGCGGCCGAGGTTCAGCCGGTTCGAGTACATGTAATAGAGTTTTCCGAGCTTCCCTTCGTCAATCAATGCCTTAAGCTTTACGACGGCTGGATGGTAACGGAGGAGGTGGCCGACCATCAGAATCCGGCTGTTCTTGTCGGCTAACTCGACCAGGTCCCGGCCTTCCGAGACTTTCAGGGCCAAGGGCTTTTCCACGAAGACGTCCTTCCCGGCCAGGAGCGCTTGCTTCGCCAGGGCGTAATGGGAGCTAGCCGGGGCGGCGATCACGACTCCTGTGATGTCGTCATTCTTCACGACATCTGCAAAGGACGTCGTCAACTGGACGTCTTGGATTCGCTCACGCAGAGCGGCTAGTCGTGTGGAATCGACGTCGCAGGCTAATCGAAGGACGCCCAGATCGGCGAGATTCCGGACCAGGTTCTTACCCCACTGCCCGCATCCCACGACTGCAATATGCTTCGTCATGCTTCCGGGCTCCCTAATGTGCTCTAACGGCTGCCTCACCTGAGGATGTCCTCCGAGTATGGGCTGGTCCCGTGGCAGTTTCACTGGTCGCTGGGGAGGCCTCGAGCTGCGGGATCATCATGACCATCGCGGCCAGGAACCAGAAGGGCTCCATGGTCCGGACGATGATAAATGTATTGGTGCCAATGGAATGAACGATTAGCGCGATGAAGCCAACCAAAAACCCCAGAGTAACCCCCTTGAACAGTGGATCCCGCGTTGTCCTGAGGATGTCACGGGCTCGGCGAAAGAGGCTAATTTGAAGCCACAAAAAGGCCAGGAGCCCGACGAGGCCGGTTTCCACAAGCACTCGCAAGTACTGAGAGTCGAGGAACTTGTAGCCTGTCACGCCGTAGCCGAAGACAGGATGCTTGGGCCAGTCGTCGAAAACGACCTGCTTAAACGATCGAAGGCGCGCCGAGGTGGACGTGTCCAGTCGAACCCCCCCGATCTCGGACTGGTCAGGATGAATTGGTTGCGTAAATGTATAGAGGACACGGTCAACGACGGCTTTGGGGAGGAGAAACGGAGCCAGAACTAAGCTCAAGGCCAGGGCAAAGGCTATGAGCAGCTTGCGTTGGCTAAAGGCCAAGAGACCGCCGGCCAATGGAATCAGAGCCAAGTAAGAAGCCCGGGAGAGGGTGAAAAGGAGAGGGATGAAGATCAGAATGGCCAGAGGAGCAAGAATGTACTTTCTTTGCAGGGATTCGCTCGTGAGGTAAAGCCCGGCCACCAGAGCGAGCATCAGAATGAGGTAGCCCCCAAAGGTGTTCGGCTCTCCAGTGCTACCCTCGAACGGGGCGGAGACGCGCGCTCCAGAAGGGATCTGGAGGATGCCGATGAGACTCGATATGGCGGCTGTGGCCAGGAGTGCCAAAAGGAATCGCTCAAACTGCCTCCGCTCTCGAAGATTGTTTACCACCATGAAGTAGATCACGAAGTACTGGATGAACTTCA
>Ga0255058_10001735_pt1 | contig 12238 bp, 8 predicted proteins | sample Cases_109_9_MG_FD_188637 | JGI IMG/M metagenome (GOLD analysis project Ga0255058, IMG submission 188637) | Seawater microbial communities from Amundsen Gulf, Northwest Territories, Canada - Cases_109_9 | ecosystem: Environmental > Aquatic > Marine > Gulf | place: Canada: Northwest Territories... | reverse complement strand
GCCAGGGAAAGCTGGGATCTGCCCGAAGGGGCGGTAATCCAGGTGGGCGATGAACTGTCTCCCGATATATTCGAGGGGGCGATCCCCTACACCATGAGCCCCAACGGATCGCTCGTACCCGTAGCCTAAGAAGCCCCTCGCGAAGACTTCAGCCCCGCGCAATGCCGTACCCGCCCGGAGAGGCGCTGTGTTTGATTCCTGGCGAACGCGCCGCAAATTGCGCCCGTGCGAACGGCGCGCCTACAATACGCTTCGCACCGACACTCCCATCGAGCAAGGAACACTGAGTGGAACGCTGGCAAACGAACATCGACCCCAACTCTGAGAGCTTCCGCGCAAATCGCGAGGCCATGAGCGCGCTGCTCCAGGATGTCGAGGAGCAACTCGAGTTGGCCCGCGCCGGCGGTGGAGAGCGCCGCGTCGAGCGGCTCCGGTCGCGGGGGAAGATGATGGTGCGAGAACGGATCGAACTGCTTCTCGATCGCGACTCGCCTTTCCTTGAGATCAGTCCGTTGGCGGGCTGGGGCACCGACTTCGCCGTCGGTGGCGGGTTCGTCACGGGCATCGGAGTGGTTGCCGACGTGGAGTGCATAATCGCCGGCAACGACCCGACCGTGCTCAGCGGCGCGATCACGCCGATCGTCGGCAAGAAGATCGACCGCGCGTTGGAGATCTCGCGGCTCAATCGCCTGCCGTACATCCAGTTCGTGGAGTCAGCCGGCGCCGATCTGCGGCCGCGCGGCGGCTCAGCGGAAGACGAGATGCGGCGGCAGCTGGGCCACTTCGCGGAGAGCGGCCGCCTCTTCCACGACATCACTGAACTGTCAGCGATGCGGATCCCCACGATGTCGATTGTCTTTGGCAGCTCGACGGCCGGCGGCGCCTACCAGCCCGGCATGTCCGACTACAACATCTTCATCCGCGAACGGTCGAAGGTGTTCCTGGGCGGCCCGCCTCTGGTGAAGATGGCGACTGGCGAAGACTCGGACGACGAAGAGCTGGGTGGCGCGGAGGTGCACGCCACGAAGTCCGGCCTAGCCGACTATCTCGCCGAGGACGAAGTCGACGCTCTACGCATGGGCCGCAGCGTGATAGCGCACCTCAACTGGCGAAAGCTGGGCCCGGGACCGACGATGCCGCCGGACGAGCCCGTGTACGACCGCGAAGACCTCCTCGGCCTCCTGCCGGTCGACCTGCGCACGCCGATGGACATCCGCGAGGTGATCGGGCGTATCGTCGACGGCTCACGCTTCGAGGAGTTCAAGCCGCTCTACGGCCCGACCCTGGTCACGGGCTGGGCTTCGATTCACGGGTTCCCGGTCGGCATCATCGGCAACAACGGCGTGCTCTTCCTGGACGAATCGCAAAAGGCGACTCAGTTCATCCAGCTCTGCAATCAGATCGACGTGCCGATCGTCTTCCTGCAGAACATCACCGGCTACATCGTCGGCAAGGTCTACGAGCAGGGCGGCATCGTCAAAGAAGGCTCGAAGATGATCAATGCGGTATCGAACTCAAAGGTGCCGCACATCACCGTCATCATCGGCGCCAGCTACGGCGCCGGAAACTACGGCATGAGCGGCCGCGCTTACGACACGCGCTTCGTGTTCACGTGGCCGTCGGCCAAGATCTCGGTCATGGGGCCTAAGCAGCTCGCTGGGGTCATGTCTATCGTCAGGCGGGCGGCGGCCGCCAGGACAGGGGAAGAGTTCAACGAGGCTGCGGACGCTATGATCACGGCCGCGGTCGAGGACTTCACGGAGAAGTCGTCGCTCGCGCTGTACGCCACAGGGCGGGTCGCCGACGACGGCATCATCGACCCACGCGACACGCGCACGGTGCTGGGGATAACGCTCTCCGCGTGTCACAACAACGAAGTCAAAGGCGCCCAGGGCTACGGCGTCTACAGGATGTAGCCCGATGTCACGAATTTCGAGACTGCTGATTGCCGGGCGCGGCGAGATCGCCCGCCGCATCATGCGCACTGCGCGCGAGATGGGCATCGCCACGGTCGCCGTTTACGCCGAGTCCGACGCGGACGCCCCCTTCGTGCGAGAAGCGGATCAGGCGGTATCGCTTCAGGGCACGACGAGCCAGGAGACCTACCTCGACATCGAAAAGATCCTCGAAGCCGCCCGGCGCACGGGGGCCGACGGCGTGCATCCCGGCTACGGCTTCCTGGCCGAGAACGCGGACTTCGCACGCGCGGTAGTCGACGCCGGTCTGACCTGGGTCGGCCCCCGGGCGGAGGCCATCGCCACGATGGGCGACAAGCTCACCGCCAAGAAGCTGATGACCGAGGCTAACGTCCCGACGTTGCCGTCGGTCAAAGTCGCCAGGAGCGTGACCAAAGAGGTGCGCAAGCGCGCGGACAAGGTCGGCTACCCTCTGCTGGTCAAGGCAGCGAGCGGCGGCGGTGGTAAAGGCATGCGCGTCGTCAGTGACGAGGCTGACCTCGCTGACGCGGTCTCGGCCGCGCGGCGGGAGGCCGCCTCCGCGTTCGGCGACGACACCGTCTTCCTGGAGCGCTTCCTGAAGGGGGCGCGTCACGTCGAAGTGCAGGTCTTTGGTGACAGCCACGGGAACACCGTCCACTGCTTCGAAAGAGAATGCTCGATCCAGCGACGCCACCAGAAGATCATCGAAGAAGCGCCTTCGCCCGCAGTCGACGCCGAGCTGCGACGCCACCTGGGCGAAGCAGCCGTCGAAGCCGCCAGAGCCGTCGGATACGACAGCGCCGGAACCGTAGAGTTCATGCTGGACAAGGACGGGAGCTTCTACTTCCTCGAAATGAACACCCGGCTCCAGGTCGAGCACCCGGTGACTGAAGAGATCACAGGCCTGGACCTGGTCCGCGAGCAGATCAAGCTGGCCGAGGGCACTCCGCTCTCCTTCAGTCAGGACGATCTGCGGATGGACGGTCACGCGATCGAGGTGCGCATCTACGCCGAAGACCCGGCGAACGAGTTTCTGCCCGCGACCGGCCGTCTGATCGACTGGCGGCCAGACCCGGCGCTCCCGGCTCGCTTCGAGTCAGGCGTTGAGGCCGGCTCTGACGTGTCGCCGTACTTCGATCCGATGCTCGCCAAGGTAATCGTACACGCACGTGACCGCACTGAGGCAGCGCTGAGGCTGGCGAACGTCCTTGAGCGGCTGCAGCTGCCCGGTATCACCTCCAACCGGGACTTCCTCGTGAACGTCCTGCGCCACGACGCCTTCATCGCCGGCGACACGACCACAGACTTCATCGAGCGCCACAGCCCGGAGCGCGAGCGTGCTGTCAGCGAAGAGCAGCTACGTGCCGCTGCGCTCGCCGCTGCGCTCACCTCGCAACGGGCGCGACGAGCAGAGGCGCGCGTGCTCGCGACCATTCCCTCGGGCTGGCGAAACAACCCCTCGGCGATGCAGCAGATCCGCTACACGCACCGAGACGAAGAGGTCCTGACCCAGTACCTGAAAACGAGAGACGGGGCCTTCGCCTACGAAGTCGCCGGCCATAGCGGTGAGGCGCGAATCTTGCGCTCGGAAGACGGTTGGATCGAGTTAGAGATCGACGGCGTGCAGCAGACGCTCTCGGTCGTCAGTCAGGGCGCCAACCACTGGGCACAGGACCCGGCCGGTGAAGTTCAGCTGGTCGAGGTGCCTCGCTTCCCGGAACGAGAGCGTGAACGAACGGCGGGAGGCTACTCTGCGCCGATGCCGGGCCGAATCGTGTCGGTCAAGGTCAGCCCCGGCCAGAAGGTGACCGCGGGCGAAGTGCTGGTGATCGTCGAGGCGATGAAGATGGAGCACGTGATCACCTGCGCGGAGGACGGCACCGTAACGGAGGTGCGCGTCGTGGCCGATGAGCAGGTCGAGGCCGGTCATGTGCTGCTGGTGGTAGACACGGGGAAGGACGAATCATGAGCGACGCGCTGAACGAGATCGTAAGCGATCTGGAGGCCGAACAAGCGGCGCTCGGGAAAGTGCTGGATGGCCTCGCTGAAGCCGATTGGGGTACACAGACGCCCGCCGAGCGCTGGTCGGTACACGACCAGGCGTCGCACCTCGCCTACTTTGACGAGGCGGCGACGCGCGCGATGCAGGACGGCGACGCCTTTTCGGCCGAAGTGCAAGAGATGGTGAAGGACCCCGGCAATTTCGAAGCCACCACCCTGAAGCGCGGCCGAAGCAGCACAGTGGGCGATCTCCTCGCCTGGTGGCGATCGGCAAGCAGTGGTCTGGTCGCCGCCGCGCGCGAAGTAGACCCGACCGACCGCGTACCCTGGTACGGCCCCGACATGAGCCCGGCGTCGTTCATCACCGCGCGCCTGATGGAAACGTGGGCGCACGGCCTGGACATCGTCGACGCCGTCGGAGCAAAGCGACCGGACACTGACCGGCTGCGTCACGTAGCGTTCATCGGCGTGCGTGCACGTCCGTACAGCTACTCGGTCCGGGGAATGCAGGCGCCCAGCACGCCCGTCCGCGTCGAACTTACGTCGCCGTCCGGCGAGACATGGGTGCTTGGCGATCCGGATGCCAGCGACGTGGTACGCGGAACGGCGACGGACTTCTGCCGCGTGGCGACGCAGCGGCGTCACGTCGCCGACACGGATCTTGAGGTGCACGGCAAGGCAGCGGAAGAGTGGATCGGAATCGCGCAGACGTTCGCGGGACCACCCGGCAGCGGCAGGCAGCCGGGCGAGTTCGCCAAGGAGAAGCCGGCGTGAGCGACGAACTCGTTCACCTCGACATCGCGGCCGGCGTGGCGACGATCACGCTCGACTCGCCATCGAACCGCAACGCCCTCTCCCGCGCCCTGATGAGCGGTCTGGAAACGAGCCTCGGAACGGCGCTCAAGGACGACGCGGCGCGGCTGATCGTTCTCACGCACACCGGACCCGTCTTCTGCTCCGGCGCCGATCTGAAGGAGATGCGCGGAGGCGGCCCGCCCGGACAGCCCGCGGGCCCCGGCGGACTGGTGACGATCCTCAAGACGATCTGGCGCTCACCGAAGCCGGTGATCGCCCGCATCGGCGGGCCAACGCGGGCCGGCGGCATCGGCCTGATCGCAGCGTGCGACCTGGCAGTCGCGGTGGAGGAGGCGACGTTCGCGTTTAGCGAAGTGCGCCTCGGACTCATCCCGGCGATAATCTCCGTTGTCGTCCTACCGAAGCTGGGCGTGACGAAGGGGATGGAGCTGTTCCTGACCGGCGAGACGTTCGACGCGACTGAAGCCGCTCGCCTCGGGCTCCTCAACGCCGCCGTGCCGGCGGATCAACTCGACGAAACGGTGGCTAGCTACGTTGCGAGCGTCCTGAAGGGCGCTCCCGGAGCGCTCTGGGGCTGCAAGCGGCTCGTCCGCGAAGTCCCCGGCATGGCGCTGGACGACGCGTTCGCGCAGACGTCGGAGTGGACGGCGGAATACTTCGGGTCCGAAGAGGCGCTCGAGGGCATGACGGCCTTCGCGCAGAAGCGTCCGCCGCGCTGGGCCGAGGGCAAGTGATGGCTGCCGAAGCGAAGCCCGTCCTGCGCGTCGCCAACTGCTCCGGCTTCTACGGGGACCGCCTTTCGGCTGCCCGCGAGATGGTCGAGGGCGGACCGATCGACTTTCTGACGGGCGACTACCTCGCGGAGCTGACGCTGCTCATCCTCTGGAAGATGAAGCAGAAGGACAGCGAGGGCGGCTACGCGCGGACGTTCCTGAGGCAGATGGAAGAAGTGCTCGGAACTTGCCTCGACAAAGGGATCAAGATCGTCACGAACGCCGGCGGGCTCAACCCGGCGGCGCTCGCCGTACGGATGCGCGCCCTCTCCGACGGCCTCGGACTGCAGGCAAACATCGCGCACATCGAAGGCGACGACATCCTGGCGAAGCTCCCCGACCTGCAGGCGAGCGGCGAGGAGCTGGCCCACCTGGACAGCGGGCAACCGCTCGCCACGTCGGGCATCCAACCTATCGCGGCCAACGCGTACCTGGGCGCCTGGGGCATCGTCGAGGCGCTCAACAGCGGCGCGGACGTCGTCGTTTGTCCGCGCGTCACCGACGCGTCCGTCGTCGTCGGGCCCGCCGCCTGGCACTTCGGCTGGGGCAGGTCGGACTGGGACCGGCTTGCGTCTTCGGTTGTCGCGGGCCACATCCTGGAGTGCGGCGCGCAGGCCACGGGTGGAAACTACTCCTTCTTCCAGGAGGTGCCGGGGCTCGAACATCCTGGCTTCCCAATCGCCGAGATGCACGACGACGGGTCGTTCATCGTGACCAAGCATGAGGGTACCGGCGGACTCGTCTCCACCGGTACCGTCACCGCGCAGCTGCTCTACGAGATCGGGAGCGAGCGCTACCTGAACCCGGACGTCGTGGCGCGCTTCGACACGATCGAACTGGAGCAGGAAGGGCCCGACCGCGTGCGCGTGAGCGGAGTGCGCGGCGAGCCGGCTCCCGACACGACAAAGGTCTGCATCAACTACCTCGGCGGCTTCCGCAACACGATGACGTTTGTCCTCACGGGCCTCGACATCGAGGAGAAGGCGAAGCTGGCGGAGGAGACGCTGTTCGCTGAGCTGGGCGGCAAGGAGCAGTTCGACGAAGTCAACGTGAGGCTCACCCGCTCCGACAAGGAGGACCCGGAGTCGAACGAGGAAGCCGGTGCCTACCTGCGAGTGACCGTGAAAGACAAGGACGCCCAGAAGGTTGGCCGCGCGTTTTCGGCAAAAGTCGTCGAGATGGCGCTCGCCAACTATCCTGGGTTCCACATGGCGTCCGGCCTCTCCTCGGAGAGCGCGTTCGGCGTCTACTGGCCGGCGCTCGTGCCCGTCGACGCAATCGACGAAGTGGTCGTGACGCACGACGGCTCGCGGATCCCTGTCCCGTCAGTGAAGTCCGACGAAAGCGTGACGGTGGAGACCGCTTCCGCACCCTCTGTCGATGTACCTGCGGAACCGACGACTCGCTTGCCGCTTGGCGCCATCTTTGGCGCTCGTTCGGGGGACAAGGGCGGCAACGCCAACGTCGGCGTCTGGGCGCGGAACGACGCTGCATACGCCTGGCTGGCGGACTTCCTGACGGTCGAGCGGTTCAAAGAGCTGCTGAGCGAGGCGCGGGATCTTGAGGTGCTGCGCTACGAACTGCCGAACTTGCGAGCGCTCAACTTCGTCGTTGTCGGCCTGCTCGGCGAGGGCGTCTCATCTTCGACGCGGCCCGATCCGCAGGCCAAGAGCCTGGGCGAGTACCTGCGCGCGAAGCTCGTCGACCTGCCGAAGGAACTACTCACCTAAGACGCCTAGGTGGCGATCTCACGGACGACGGCCGGCAGGTCGAGGCGCCGGACGAAGCGCACGGCGGGTATCTCGGCGAGGAGCAGAACGATCAGTGCGCCGACAGCGGCAATGCCGTACGTCCGCGTGTAGATGACGACCGGCATGTCGAAGAGATCGTTCTGATAGAACTGGGCGAAGTACTGCGACAGGGCGTAGCCGATGGGCAACCCAACGCCGACGCCGATCACACCCATTATTACGTTCTCCACCGTCAGCATGAAGGCCAGCCGGCCGATGCCTGTGCCAAACGTGCGCATGGTCGCCAGCTCCCGCTGTCGCTCGAGCGCGTTGATGGTGATGGTGTTGAAGATGATGGCGAATCCCAGGGCGACGCCGAAGAGGAGCATGACGCCGATGAACACGAGGAAGAGAGCGTTCAGCTCGTCGAGGTAGTCGCGAACGTCGCTCGTAAAGTCGATGCTGCCGGCCCCGTCCAGCGAGTAGAGCTGCGACTCTAACGCGGGCGTCGGGTCGCCGGAGAATGAAACCAGTAGCGCCGAGCCGATCGGCTGGCCGCCCATCAGCGCCTGGGCTGTATCCAGCCGCGCAAAGACGATGTCGCCCAGCGGCTGCTGCGCGATGCCGTCCACGGTGAGCGAGAGCGGCTGAGCGCCGGGCGCGACCGCCCGGACGTTCACGTTGTCGCCCTTGTCGACGCCGAGAAGGTTGGCTATAACCGTTGTGATGAGGAGACCTTCGGCCGGCTCCAGGCGGTCGCCGTCGGGAGTGTAGACCCGCAGCAACTCCCCGCCGGGCTCAAGCCCCTGTAGCAGGGTCGCGTGGCGCGCGCCGTCCGCGGAGAGCTCAACCGGCACCTCCATGAGGGGCTCCGCGTCGCGGACGCTTTCGATGCCGTCGACCTCGTCGACGAGCGATGTCGGGAAAGGCTCGACGAAGTTGACGCGCGCGTCGTAGTTCTGAATCCGATCGAACTGAAGGTCGATCGCGCGATCGTATGAGTCGAGGAATGATGCGGCAACGAGCACCAGAGCGACGCCAGCGGCCATGCCGAAGGCGGTGTAGACCGTACGGCTGGGTACACGCCAGATGTTGCGCAGGGGCAGCTTGACGACGTTGGGGAGGCGCTTGAGCGGCGGCATCAGCCTCTCGATCAGCATATGGCTTCCTGCTGCTGGCGCTGGAGGCCGCATCGCCTCGGCCGGGCGGACGCCGGCCGAAAGCCAGGCCGGGATGGCGGCGGCGATCAGCGAAGCGGTCAACCCGGCGGCGAAGCCGATAGCGAGGACGCCCGGATTGGCCTGCGTCGAGATGAACGGTACCGTGAGAAAGCTTCCGTACGCCCGCGTCACAAGCGTCGCGATCGCGTAGCCGAGGGCGACACCGGCCAGCGCCGCCACGGTGCCGATGACCAGGCCGTAGCCCAGGTAGTGACGGAGCACCTGGCCGCGCGAGTAGCCCATCGCCCGCATGACGCCGATCTGGCCGCGCTGGCTCTGGACCAGCCGGTTCAGCAACGTGTAGATCGCAAGCGAGGACACGACCAGGAAGAGGATGGGAAAGACGAGCGCCAGGCTCTCAAAACCGTCGAGGTCGAGCTGCAATAGCTGATTCGAGAGCTGGTTGTCGCGATCATGTACCGCGCCGAGGCCGTACGGCTCCAGGAGGGCGGTCATCTCGAGAGAAACCGCCTCCGCGTCAGCTTCGGGATCGACGCGGAGAGACAGCGAGTTGATGCGGTCATCAAGGCCGAGCGCGGACGCAAGGTCTTCGTAAGTTACGAACATGACGCCGAAGCTGGCCGGTGGTGTGAAGAGATCACGCTCGCTGCGGGCGACGAAGAGGTACTCGGGGCTGGCTGCGTTGCCGACAACCGTCAGCTCGATCATGGTGCCGTCCACCGCCGGCAGTTGGACGGTATCGCCGACTGCTACATCGTTGAAATCGGCGAAGCCCTGTTCCAGGAGGACCTGTCCCGGCCCGGTGAAGTAGTCGCCCTCCGTGACCTTGACGTTGTTGACGGCCGGGCGATCGTCCGCCGGCAGAGTGCTGAGGCGGGCCTGGATCGGCCCCTCGCCGATCGCCGGTACAGTCGCAGGAAGATCGACTACCAGGCGCCCCTCAGCCGCCGTGACGCCATCGATCGCACGGGCGTCGGAGACGACTGCCATCGGGGCGTCGGCGACCTCGAACCAGAGGTCTCCCATCGCCAACTCGCTGTAGGTCCTGTCGTATGACGAGCGCAGATTAAGGAACGAGCCGTAGGAGCCGATGAAGATGGCGACGCCGATGGCGATGACCGCTCCAACCGCAATGAACTGCCAGCGCGAGCGCCGGATGTCCCGAACAACCTTGAGCGTGGAGCGCGGTATCCTCACCAGCTGATCTCCTCGGGTTCAGCGGGTGTCTCGTTGACGGTGACGGAGGCGATGCGTCCGTCCCTGAGCCGGACGATCCGGTCGGCCATCTCGGCGATGACCGAGTTATGAGTGACCAGGATAAACGTCTTGTCACGGCGCCGGCCAAGCTCGCGCATCACACCGAGCACCTTCTTGCCCGTCTCTTCGTCGAGGTTTCCCGTCGGCTCGTCGCAGAGCACGAGCGGCGGATCGGTGACCAGCGCGCGCGCCACGGCGACGCGCTGCTGCTCGCCGCCGGAGAGTTCAGACGGGAAGTGGTTCAGGCGATCTCCCAGCCCGACTTCGTCAAGAACGGCCCGTGGCTCGCGGTGCTCCCGCAGCAGGTCGGAGGCCAGCTCGACGTTTTCGATGGCGTTGAGCGTGGGGATGAGGTTGAAGAACTGGAAGATGAACCCTACCGAGCGGCGCCGGTACTCTGTTAGCTCACCATCAGAGAAACGCCCGATGTCATGGCCGCCCACGATTATGCGGCCCTCGCTCGGGGTATCGATGCCACCGAGCAGGTTGAGGAGGGTTGTCTTGCCGGAGCCGGAGGGCCCGAGGACGACGATGAACTCGCCACGATAGATGTCCAGGCTTACACCGTCGAGCGCACGTAGCTCCGTGGCGCCGGCGCCATAGATCTTCGAGACCCCCTCGAGGCGCACCAGCACTTTCCTTCCAGCCGCAAGGGGGCGGCTCTCTTGAGAGGCGGCAAGATCGGTCATGACGGCACTCCCTTCTTGCGCGTTGCGACGAGGCCGGCGAGAACGGCGGATACACCGCTCTTCCAGACAGCAGGTATGTCGACGCCTTCCGGATCCATCACCTTCATGACGAACAGACCCTCAAACATCGCCATCAAGGCGGTCGCCACGCCGTCGGCGTCTATCTCGCCAACGAGACCCTGGCGCCGGGCGTCTGACAAGAGCGTCGAGATGTGGTTGCGAGAGGCAGCGTAGAGCTTGGCGACGCGGCCTCGCATCTGGTCGTCGCGTGCCGCGTGCGACAGCAGCTCCACGGCACCGCGACTCAGGGGCAGGAGGTCCTCCGCGGAAATGAAGGTGGCCTCAGCGTCGCGCGCGAGCGCCTCCAGGGGGTCGGACTCGCGGCTTATGGTCTCCCACCGTTGAAGCAGCTGCTCCGACCAGACCTCGAAGAGCCCGATGAGGATATCGCGCTTGCCCGCGAAATGGTAATAGATGGCGCCCTTGGAAAGGCCGGCATGAGCCGCGATCTCATCGATCGACGTTTCGTGGTAGCCGTGCTCCGCAAAGCAGGCCATAGCAGCATCGAGGATCTGAGCGCGGCGGGTTTCTGCTGGAGCGTGTTTAGCCATCGAACTGTAGTAAACCGACTGACAAGTCGTTTGTACCACAGCCTATTTCCGACTGTCAAGTCGGTTTATTGTGAGCCGCTTGAGCCCTTCTCAGTCCCGCGATTGAATCCGCGCACGTTCTGTTCGTTGACAGCTGGGGGAACTAGTTGCCGAAGTCCCAGCCCTGTCCAGTGTGGTAGCGCTTCAGAATGTTCTTGGCGATGAGGATTCGGTGAACCTCGTCCGGCCCATCGGCCAGGCGCAATGTCCTCGCCCCCTGGTACATCGCCCAGAGCGGCAGGTCTCCCGAGACTCCGGCTGCACCCCAGACCTGGATCGCGCGGTCCACGACTCGGTGATAGGCGGCCGGCACGAAGATCTTGATCGCCGAGATGTCTGTGCGCGGGTCGACCATGCTCTCCATCTTCTCGGCGCAGTGGATCGTCATCAGGCGCGCCGCCTGAATGTCGATATACGAGTCGGCGATGAAGCCCTGTATGAACTGCTTCGTCTCGAGGAGGCCGCCGTGTACCTCGCGCACCATTGAGCGCTCGACCATCAAATCGAACGCCCGCGACATCTGCCCGACCGAGTTCATGCAGTGGAATACGCGGCCCGCACCCAGGCGGTCCTGCGCCGCCCGGTGACCCGTTCCCGTTTGACCGAGCTGGTTGGTGACCGGCACACGTACGTCATCGTAGAAGATCTCGCAATGGTCGCTGTCCTGGCCCCAGACCGGGACGCCGCGAATCATGTTCACGCCCGGCGTGTCCTTCGGCACGATGATCTGCGTCATCTTTCCGTTCTGGTCGGCGGGGCCGTCCGGGTCCTCCGTGCGACACATGACGATGAAAAAGTCCGCGCGTTTGCCGTTCGAGGTGAACCACTTGTGGCCGTTGATCACCCATTCGTCGCCATCCCGGCGTGCAGACGTCTTGATCGAACGCGGATCGGAGCCGGGCTGGTCAGGCTCTGTCATCGAGAAGCCAGACTCCATCCGTCCCTCGATTAGGGGTATGAGCCACTTCTTTTTCTGCTCCTCCGAGCCGTACTTGAGGAGGATCGTCTGGTTACCAGAGTTCGGGGCAACGACCCCGAAAAGCGATGCCGCGCCGATGGCGTAGGCAAGCACCTCATTCATATAGGCATGCTCGAGAAAGTTGAGACCAGCGCCACCGTACTCCTCCGGCAGGTGCGGCGCCCAGAGACCGGCCTGCCTCACCTTGTCTTTGATCTGCTCTCGGAGGTCGCCGGCCCGCGCTCT
>Ga0255058_10001732_pt1 | contig 12255 bp, 8 predicted proteins | sample Cases_109_9_MG_FD_188637 | JGI IMG/M metagenome (GOLD analysis project Ga0255058, IMG submission 188637) | Seawater microbial communities from Amundsen Gulf, Northwest Territories, Canada - Cases_109_9 | ecosystem: Environmental > Aquatic > Marine > Gulf | place: Canada: Northwest Territories... | reverse complement strand
GTATACAGGTAATGAAATGTGTCACAAATGGCATTTAACGCATGCAGCTAGCAGGAGAAAACAAATGAGAAGTTATTGCGTCTGGCAACTGGTAATCATCGGCGCTGTATTGGCAACTGGCCATGTACTGGCGGACGGTGACGTCGGAGCCGGTGAAGGAAAGGCCGCAACCTGCGTTGGCTGTCATGGAGCGGACGGCAAGGGGGTCGATGTCAATCCGGCCATCGCCGGTATGGATGCGGAGCTTTTCAAAACGAACATGCAGGCCTACAAGTCCGGCGAAAAAGAAGATCCCATGATGGCGATGTTCGTGCAGACGCTCACTGACGAGGACATCGCCGATCTGGCCGCGTACTACTCGTCGTTACCAGCTGGTGAGTGAGAGTAACGAATAGTTGACGCGAATCACTTGGTGGTCGATTTGCCGATCAGATAGCGAAATCCGATACCGACCATCCAGACTTCGTAGTCGTAGGGCTGTGCGCCCAGTGTCAATATCGTCGGCAACGTGTCCGGGGCGACGCCCTGAAGCGCCCAGTCTTCTGCCGAGAAACTCTCGTAACGCAACTGGAGGATGGTCTCGAATCTGTCAGACCAGCGATACAAGATCTTTAGCCGAAGCGAATCGAGCGTCGATTTAAGATCCGGAAACAGACTTTGCCCGCCAGCACCGCTCGCGACATTGATTTCCGTATTGCCCTCGGCTCGCGTGTAATCTAGTTGCAGATCCGCTTTGTCGCCGATGTTAGCAACGCGAAAGCCGCCGCCGTAATTATTGAACGTATCGGTGTGATTTGCCTGCCAGTCCGGAGTCGCAAAGAGTTCGCTGCCTGACTGTTGCCCATCGATGTCCTCGACGCCGCCAGTGATATAGATGGACGCGCGCTCCGACACAGACCAACTCAAATCGGCGGCGAAGCGGAGCTCTTCGCTCTCGGTCAAACCAAGCTGCGAACGCTGATATTCATCGTTGGCATACAGAGCGTTGATCGTGAACGACACGGGTCGCTCCGGGTGCGAAGCGGAAAATGTAAGTTCGCCGAACTGCCGATAGCGATACGCGAGATTATATTTTCGCATCAACGGATTCTGTCCGAGACTGATGGCAACCGTCTCGTCGTAAAGGTCGACGTCACGCTCGGACGCACCGCCTTTCCCAGTGATTTCCAGGTATGAGGTGGGGCGCCAGCGTATTTTTCCCCAGCCGGCGTCCTCGGTCTGCTCTGCGACCTCCTGAAAATCGCGATCGAGCTGTGTCCGGTCATAGCCTGCCGAGAGCCTGACGGTATCGAAGAGCCTGTAGTCCGCGCTAAGGTTCAGGCGCGAGCGCTCGAAGCTGTAAGGAATGTTTAGCTCTGTTTCGCCGGACGAAAACGTATCGGTGATGACCCGGGACCATTGTGATTGAGGAGTCTTGTTGTCGCGCTCGTCATGCCGAATAGCGAGTTTCACACGGGCCTTCGAAAATGGTCTCGACGTAATCGTGAGAGCCAGGTTCGTCGTATCGACCTCCGCATCCAGCGTCGATCGCGGTAAAGGAGTGACAACGATATTGGGATTGATTGTGTACGGTAGCAGTGAATGGTCCTGTTCCCCCCGACCCAGCGCTGCAGAGAATGCGACCACAGAATTCAATGTCGTCGCGCGATAGCTGCCCGAGAACGTGACCTGCTGAAAATCGTTGTCCGGTTCCTGCGCGTGCCTGCCCCTATCCTCGCCCGGAAGAGATGTAGCCGGATCGAATGCAAACGGATTGTCCCAGATCAGACCGGTAGCGTCGTTCTCGAAGAATGAGCCGTAGTAAGCAAGTGTGAGCTGGCCACGCTCCGTCGCATAACGTACGCCGGCATCGATTTCGTCGGTCTGATAATCGAGCGGCCTGAGTAGCTGGCTTGCCTGTGTGAAGGTCGAGCCACCGAAGATGTCGACACCATCTTTCTGCTGCTGCCGGAATTCGGCAAACATGCCGAAACGGCTGGTGGGGAGATATTTCGCGCCGAACTCGATGATCTGACGGTCGCTTTCCGTATTTTGTTGGCTAAGAGACGAACTGAGCGCCGTCATGCCTGAAGTCTGTGGAGCAGACACCCAGGTACCCGGCAAAGCAAGAGTATCGATTCCGGAGAGCCCGAAAACGCTGCTGGTCGTATCGAACACGCGCTCCGGCAATTCACGGTAGCCGAAATGAAAACCATATTTCCCCTGGCGACCGCCATCGATCTCCAGCGCACGCGAATCCAACCCTAAGTCCTCTGCATACCAGTTGAGCCGAAATCCGTCGCTGGCGTAACTGCCCGCACTGTCGACGTTAACGTAGCCACCTTTCTCGTCGTACCCGGTCGCGTCGCCGAACTTTGCAGCATCGTCGCTGATATAGCTGCCGCCGCCCGTGAAGTTCCCCTGGCTGCCTTTTTCGAACGGGCAGAGTTTGCATTTCCAGTTAGACGTGTCGGGTGGCGCTGTCTCGGCAACTGGTGCGATCAGCGCTGACGAGACGATCGCCAACATCGCAACTGATCTGAATCGGGTCAATCTGGTCTCGAACATTTTCTCAGCCTCTCAGCGCATCAGTTTGGACCCTGACGGGTGATTCGAGCCGTGCACCTGCGAATGACAGTTCAGGCAGCTCTGGCCAAGCAGGTATTGTGATGGCGTACCGGTTGCCAGACCGTCAGCATCGTAGGCGATGCTCGGATGCCCACTCTGCGAGTGACAGCTCTGACAAAGGAGCGGGGCGCGCTTCGCAAGCATCCCCGGATGGTTCGAACCATGTGGGTTGTGGCAGTTTGAGCAGTCTTCAGCCACCGGCGCGTGTTCCCACAAGAACGGTCCGCGTTTTTCCGCGTGGCACTGGAAGCATGTATCGTTCACGCTCTGCCGCACGAGCTGCTGTTCCGTTGTAGCGCCATGCGGGCTGTGGCAATTGGTGCAAGCCATTTTGCCTTCACGTAAGGGATGCGAATATGCTTTCAGCGAGTCGCTCTTGCGGAATGCATGACAGTCAAAGCATTTCTCGGCTTGCGTCGACGTTTTCAGAACTGCGTCGTTGGGCGTGTGGCTTTGATGACAGCCGGCACATCTGACTTCGTTGTCGTCATGCGGGCCCCCGTGCCACGCGAATCCAACATCGCCTGTATGACATTCAAGGCACATACTATTCTGTGTCTCGACACTTGCAGCCGAGTCGGCAGCGAAACGAATGACCGGCTCTCCGATGCCGCCCCCGCTGATATGCAGGCCACCCGGACCGTGGCAGGCTTCACACTGCAGCTGCCCCGCACCGAAGGGGCTGCGTGGATCCGACGGCATGGCGTGCTTCGTCTTGAATATGGCAAGAACTGTCTGATTATTCCGATGACAGGCCAGGCACATATCAGCGCCCATTGTGCTGTAAGGGATATCGGCATCGTCTGACGACTGGCCGAAGGTAGCCGAAGACAGGAGCAGGCATACGCCGAGCAAGACGGAATATCGACTTATTGATATTAGTTTCATTCGAATACCGCTTCCTGTCAGTGGACGACCACAATAATGCAGGTCCGCCTGGGGCCCATCGCGGAGGCTCCCATACATCAGTTGAACTCGAATGTCTCGACCTCATGCATGACTTTCACGTCCGCCGTTCGTCCGGGACCATGACAAACTTCACAAGTTTCGATCTCCGCGGAAATTAGCGTGCCGTCTACCGCTTTGCTCGCGTTGAAATCGCCGCCGTTCTGTTGCATATGCTCGATGTCCAAAGTATCGATGTGACATGCTGAGCAGACAGATGCGTTTGGCGAAACAACGCGATCATCCGTAAGTATTGCCGGATCATTAACGTCGAATGTGGTGCCGAACACTCGTGTGGAGTCGACCGGGAAGTAAGTATCCGCAAGGTGGCAGCCTTCGCAGTTATTCAGCCTTCCCGGATAGGTAATATCAAACGTGTGCACGCTGCTGCGGAAACCGCAGACTTCGTAAGGTTTGCCGATTTCGCCCGACGCATGGATACCATGAATCATGTGTTTGAAATCGATCGGTTTATCATCGGTACCCAAAGTGGACAGACACGGATCGGCGCCCCGTTGATTGACGTCTGTCATCATCGCATTGTGGCAAGTAACGCATACTTCGGGCTTGTCAGTACGGTTATTGCCGTGCAACGAGAGCTGATTGTGGCAGTCGTCGCATTTCTGAACATCGACTACCGCGCGCCTCGGGACGGCATTGGCGTCCGTGATCGGCGCGTAGAAAACGGCGTTGGTGACCGCGATACGCTCGAATGTGCCGTTGTTATCGACATCCACGGCCGGGTGACCCTCGATCGCAATCGACGACGTACCAACTGCTGTCGCCGGAATCGCCATCGGCGATGTCACAGTAAATGTGTCGTTGCCGTTATCGACCGACGCCCCGCCACAGGCTGCGAGCGGGTTCATCGATATCGGCACGGCAGGCAAATTGCCGCTGCCGATGTTCGCATAATCGGTCGTACTCCAGGCAACATTGACCGCGAGCCGGCTCGCACCGCCGGCGCACACGGTGAATGGTGCAGCAGTATGGATGTTGTACGGCGCGTCGCCGTTGGTCGGATCGGTTACTGAAAACGTGACTACCGGGAACTCGCCCGGTCCTGTGCCCGCCACGTTCAGGATGTTGTAGGAAAACGCCTCGCCGGCGGTCTTCTCGAGAATCTCGTGGATGTCCTCAACTCGAACGAGCCTGCCTTCGGGGTTCGTTATCGTGGCATCCGGACCGTGGCAAATGACACACTGAGTATCGTCAGTGAAGATCAAATCGAAGGGATGTATACCATCTTCGATCGCGAAATCATGCTCGTTATTCAGCGGATCACCATCGTCGTAGTGACAGGTGCCGCAGGCCGCACGATTCTGCACGAGCCGCCAGTTACTGGCCTGAGGCGTATCAGCGTCGTTTTCGTCGTGGCAGGTCTGGCAGTTCCTGATGTCCTGTGGCCAGACCAGATCTGACCAGTCGTGCACGTTGCCGCCGAAGCCGATGATCTGATAGTCGTCGCGGCCGGAATGGATATTGTGGATGAGGCGTTTCATATCGACGGTATTTCCCGTGTCGCCGTCGATCGAGCTCGGGTTGTGACATTGCACACAATACTCGACATCGAAGCGTGCTTCGCCATGCATCTCGAGGTTGTCATGGCAGGCATTGCAGGTGTCGCTGTCGACGATCAGGCGCGTGAATATCGGTGCTCCACCGGTTGGCAAGAAGTCGAACGGCGCATTATCAGCCGGAATATTCTCCGCCAGGAAGCCACCGGAACTCGTGCGTATCTCGATGCCGACCCGATGTGTCTTCGACGCATCGAACACGGGACCGCCCGCGTATGCTGTCAGCGCATTGGCGAATGTATATTCGTACGTGCCGTCGCTATTATCGACATAGGTTCCAGCCGTTGCGGTTTCTGTTGTTGCCTGCGCGTTCGGTATTCCGCCGCTGCTTCGGGTGACATAAGACTGCCATTCGCTGGAGCCGCCGTTCGTTCCGGGCGTCAGCTGTGCAATCACGAAACGGATATTGGCGGCTGGCAAGCCTGTCAGACCCTGATTAAGATCATTGGTCAGGGCAAGCATCACGGTGGGAGCGCCACCGCCGGCCGGCACGGACACGCCGGTAATCACTACATTTATCTTCTCGGCAGACGTAACAGGAACGCCACTACCTGTTGACGGTCCCGGTGGCCCGGGCGGCCCCGCGGGCCCTCCGGCACCTGCCGGTCCCGCGGCGCCGTCGCTGCCGCCACTACAGCCGCCAATAAGCAAACCCAAAAACAGCAAAGCTGCAACACGGGCCGCGCAGTTCTTGTAGCTCGTCATCATCCGTCACCTTATTTGTTATTGGGGGCACATCCAACATACCGCCACGCTTGATGGTACTTAGCATTGCCCGGCCAACGAAATAGCGAGTCACCGTGACCGCATTCGTGAATGTACCTATGCAATTTCGGCCCGATTTTTGAGACCCAAGCAGGCCGGCACCCGGGCTGAAGTAGGGCAGCCATGGCCCATATGCCTGTATTGGTTTCCTGAGAGCAGTTCTTGTTTTGCCAGTAAGATACAAAAAGATGCCGGCTTTGGCTACTTGCCAAGGCGTTAAATAAACGGTAAGCAAAGTCGTCATGGGTGCCCGACAGAGATCAAGAAAAAGCGCCGGCGAGATAGCCGACCCGTATGTTAAATCCTGAATGGTGAGGTGGGCCCGAAGGCCCACCTCGTACTTCTCGTTTACTCGAACAGGCTCATGATCTTGTCGATGATGCCGAAGAGAACCAGGTCCTCGTCGTCGTTCTCGACAAGGGTACCACCGGCCTCGGTATGCGCGTTGAACGAAGCAAGGCCGCCGGCATCATCGGCGTTGATCAGGTCAGCCCGGTGACATCCGCCGCAGGCCCTCGAAGCGGGACCAACCACGTACTCCGGTACGGTCCCGATGTTCCTCTCGTCCTTCAGGACGGCTATGGTACCCGGGATGTTGTCATTGGCTGCGGGGTCCGGGTCGACCATCTCATACCAGTTAAGGACAGTCTGGGCCGTCGACAACAAGCCAGGCATCGATTCGGTCTGATCCGGCACGTTGTAGGTGCCCGGCTTGTGGCAGGCCTCACAGTTCCTGATCGTGAAGTTCGGGAACGTGTGATTGATGTGCTGGTCGTAGCGCTTCGCGACCACCGGATCGAAGTCCTCACCATGAGCAGGGTCATCCGGATCGGCATCGTCGTGGAACAATTCGTCGATATCGAAGTCCTGGAACGAATGGATCGCGTGGACGTAGTTCTCGACCGAGCGCGACGCCATTTCCACGTGGCTGCCGGCATAGGTCGGATTGTGGCAGTTCTTGCAGGCCATGATATCGCCACCCCGGCCCCTGCCGGTGTGCCAGGTTACGGCCAGCTGATCGTGGCATTTTTCGCACTTGGTTTCGTCGACGGTCGCGTTGGTTCCTTTGAAGTAGTTGGCGACAAACGCGGCGGCGCCCAGATCGAATGTCTGGGTGACCGCATCGAGATTAGCCATGATCTCCGTGGTAGTGCTGTCTCTGTACGTCCTGCCAATGTCCACGTTCAGCCTCGACGCCAGGGTAATCTGCGCATTCTTAATGGTGCCGTCGGCGATCAGGTCCGGAATCAAGCCCGGTTGGCCGCCCACCCAGGCCGCCATGTCCACGGTCAGCTCCCAGCTGCCCGGCGCGACTTCCGTCAAGCTCGGGAACAGAGGATTGTAAGCACTATTAGCAGGATCATCGCTGTAACTGAGAGTCGAGACTTCTAACCTGCAGTCTCGCGTGCCCCCGTTGCAGGCGCCGCTACCATCCCTCGTGTGTGACGGAACGATGAAGTGCTTGCTGTCCCAGCCGTAGAACGAGACGTACACGTGAACGTCCAGGCTTCCGGCCACCGCATTGGCTATGGCCGATTCGTCTGCACTGTACGCGATCGTCAGTACATCACCAGCCACCGAGACATCATCGATCGAGGCGGTGAAGAGGTCGCGATAACTCGCTCCGGCGGCGTTGTCGATCCGGACGTCGTAGCCGGTGTGAAGCTCGTTGAACGCAGGGGCAACCCCGGCTCCGTGGCATGCCTGGCAATTCAGCGTCGGGTCATGGAACCCGTCGACACCTGCCTTTGTCCACAGGTATAGCAATGGCGGGGCCCTTTCATCCTGGGCGTAGGCACCTTCAAGTACAGTACCCGCGTCGGCTGGCCACGCATTGAGGCCCTCCACCGGGTGACAGCTCTTGCAGGTGTCCCCTGTGAAATTGGTGTTGGCCAGGATCTGGTTAAGCTTGCCTTCGTGGCAGGTGGAGCAGTTCGCCATGGACCTCGGAAACGGGAATTCCATCGCGTGCGCCATGTGCACGTCGTTCATGAGTTTGGCGTTGTAGGCGTACTTGGTTTCGACTTGCGCTGTCGGGAGACCGGCGGTCGCCCAGTTCGCCGGATCGTCCACCATGTATTGCCAGTCTTCATGGCCGCCGGTGCGATCGTCGTAGTGGCAGGATTTGCACGAGGCAAAGTCGGGCAACCCGGCCACTATGGGGTTTCGGTAGCCGTGCTTCATGTAAGGCACGCCGTGGCAGTTCTCACAGCCTGCTACGTTGGCAGCAGATACATAGGCGTTCGGATCGGTGACGGCGGCGGTGCCAAAGGCCATGGCCGTGTTCGACACGTCATCGTACAGATGGACGTGAGATCCCGCCGGGAGCTCAGCTCCAGATCCGCCCGCATGCTCGAGCAGGGCACCTTGGGCGATGTACCCAAAGACCTGAGCCCCGTCGAAGGGCGGAAGGGGCGCCTCGGGCGCAAATGGAACGCCAGTCTGCGTCAATATGTAATCGCCCGCGAGCGCCCCCGGTACGACATTAGTCTCCCGCAGCCTTGTGTTCCCGTTCAGGTACTGCCTCGTCGCGCTGTCGTACTGGACCGCATAAAACCGCTTCTGGTCCATTGAGGGCAGACCGGCCGCATCGACGAACGGTAGGCCATTCTTCGTAATGCTGAACGTAAGGGTGACGTCAAACTCGCCCGCGATTGCCCCCGGTACGCTCGTGACGCTGTTAAACGTCATCGCGAGAGTACTTTCATCGACGTACTTGTCATAAACTGACTGGTGTTCTTCCGTACCGACGCCGCCGTGACAGGTGGCGCAGGCTTCGGCTTTGGCCTCGTCAATGGCTGCCGTGATGGCAGGAGGAGGCGGTGCCGGAGGCCCTGGGGGACCTGCTGGGCCACCGGCACCAGTAGCGCCTGCCGGGCCTGCAGCACCATCGCTGCCGTCGCAAGCGGCAAAGAAAAAGCTGATTACCAGGAGAGCAGCTAAACGCCCCCACAGTCCAATATTGTTAGCCATGATTTTCACCTCAAAAAGCGCCCGTGGCACGACAGAAGTCGTGCCCGGTAGATGTGCGGTGGGGGCGAATAAACGTGTGCCGGTTCCGCCAAAAGCACAGATATCCCGGCCTAGTATTCACAATGATTCTTCTTCCTCTTATAGCGACTATAATCTAGTGATGAAGTCGCTCGTCTAACATTGGTAGATCTACTAGTCATCCGTGGTGCTAATACGTACTGTTTTACTACTGCTCTTAAAATAACCTTGAACGATAGTGGTTGCTCGTGAATGGAAGTGTTCGCACAGATATTCCATGGGCATGTTCGTTGCCAAATCGGGGCCCACAAATTCCACAAAAGAATCCATGAACCGGCAGCGGAAGGCTTCGATGCGCCCTGGCTGCCAAGGGCCCTTGGCAGGTATCGTTGGGCGGCCTCAAAATTCGGAAGACAGCAAGCCGAATTCAGCCGATGAATGCGAAAAACCACTTAGACATCAGAAAAATTGGCTTCAAGAATGGTAAACATACTGGTCCTATACTCGACCACGGATGGGCACACGAAGAAGATCTGCGAAAGATTGAAGCAGGTAATCGAAAAACAGGCCTGTAAGGTCACCTTGGTGTTCATCGATGATGAGCCCGATATCGAACTCGATTCGTTCGACAAAATCGTGATCGGCGCGAGTATTCGATACGGCAAGCATCGCCGGCAGGTTTACGAAATCATCAGGAAGAATCGGCATGTTCTGGACAGCAAACCGAACGCGTTTTTTTCGGTGAGTGTCGTTGCCCGTAAGCCCGATAAAAACTCGCCCGACACAAACCCTTATCTGAAAAAATTTCTCAGGAAAATATCCTGGAACCCGCAAGAGCTGGAAGTATTTGCCGGAAAAATTGACTATCCAAAATATACATTCTGGGATCGTCAGGTCATCAGATTCATCATGTGGATGACCAATGGGCCGACCGATCCCGGCGCCGTGGTCGAATTTACGGATTGGACCAAAGTCGATGATTTTGGCCGGGTAGTAGCCGATATGTAACGCAATAGAGTGCGGTTTTCCACTATGCCGCAGAGCATCGAGCGTCGATATGATCTCCGCAATGTCTGCGTAGTCAGCGGGAAGAGCAGTTACCTTTCACACCTCCCGGTACGTACTCTTCGGATACTGTGCGAGTTGCGCCGACGACGAATAGCAACAAAGGTGCAATCAGGATGCCTGCGCATATCGTTCGACTGCTGCTACTGCTCGCCACATTCCTGATTCTGGCAGTCGTCGCCAGAAATTACGTTCTCGATCCCTCCTATTACCAGTTCGGTGATTACCGGGGCGACGCAGTAATCGAGGAAGCCGCTCCCCAACCGCAATTCCGAGGCGCCGCGTATTGCCAGGCGTGCCACACCGAGCGACACACCGAGTGGACAACGGGTGTGCACCGCAACGTCAAATGCGAAGTGTGTCACGGACCTGCGCGGCAACATCCAGCCACGGGCCCGCTGCCAAAACCCGTCGATACGATCAAACTTTGTACCGTTTGCCACGAGGCGATGCCCGGGCGACCTGCTACCCAACCGCAGATCGTTATCGCGGAGCACCCAGTACCGCATGATGGCGCGCTGCAATGCCTGACCTGCCACAACCCGCACTCGCCGAAGCTCGGCAGTCAGCCACAGCCGGCAGCAGCTGCTCCCGTGGCAACCACAACCGCTGCCCCGGCGCAGATATCGGCACGGCTGGTGGTGCTGACTACGCCGTGTACTCCCTGTCACGGTGCCAACGGCCGCAACTCTGCAATGTCCGCCGCTTTGGCGGGTAGCGAGGTCGATGTACTCGCCCGGAAACTACAGGAGTATCGATCCGGTACGTTGCAGCATCCGGTGATGAACGCCGTTACAAAATCGCTGAGCGATGAGGACATTGCCGATCTGGCTGAACACTATTCGAGCCTGCCTGGAGGACCAACACCGTGACCAAAGACGCGAGTGCGGACAAGAGCGGACGACGCGCCTTCCTGCGCACCGCCGGCAAAGCTATCGCCGGCGCAGTGGGGGGCGGCACATTGGTCGCCGGATGCGTGGCGCAAGAGAAAAACGGGGCGGGCAACCAGGCCGCGACCTCGTTCCCGACAGAGGACTACGACTGGACGGAACATCGCTGGGCGTACGGCATAGATGCGACTCGTTGCATCGGCTGTCTGCGTTGCGTCGAGGCATGCAAGATCGAGAATGGCGTTGTGCCGGACGCGCACCACTTCCGCACCTGGGTGGAACGCTATGTCTACCTGGAGGGCGAGGAGAGGGCGCATGTTGACAGCCACAGTGATCCGCAAAACATCGCCGCGTCGGGATCAGAGGGTGAGTATCGATTCGACAACCGCTACAAAGATGAAAAAGTCACCAAAGCCTTCTTCGTGCCGAAGATGTGCAATCAGTGCCAACACCCATCCTGCGTTCAGGTATGTCCGGTAGGTGCGACGTTCAGGACCAAGGATGGCGTCGTAATGATCGACGAGAAATACTGCATCGGATGCGAGTACTGTGTGCAGGCGTGTCCCTATGGTGCGCGGTTCTTTAATGAAGAGACGCGAACTTCGGAGAAATGCAACTGGTGCTATCACCGCATAACCAAAGGTCTGAAACCTGCTTGTGTGGAGGTTTGCCCGGTCGGGGCACGCATCTTCGGCGATTTGAATGACCCGTCGAGTGACATCAGCGAATTCGTTCGTGAAAACCGGGTTCATGTACTGAAGCCCGAGACCGGTAACGCGCCGACCTGTTTCTATGTCGGACTCGACAAAGAGGTGTCGTGATGGAATGGCTGGTCGTTGCGCCATACACGGGCTACGTCTATCCGAACGAGACGATCATACCGTGGACCCTGCTGATCGCGATTTATCCGTATTTGACCGGACTCGTTGCGGGAGCCTTTACGGTATCCAGCATGTATCACGCGTTTGGCATGGAACAGTTCAAGCCGGTCGCCAGGTTCGCGCTGCTGACTTCCTTAAGCTGCATGATATTCGTGCCGCTCCCGCTGATCCTGCATCTCGGCCATCCGGAACGGGCTATGAACGCAATGATCACGCCCCACCTGTCGTCCGCCTTCGCCATGTTCGGTTTCTTTGCGGCTTTTTACGTGGTCTTGCTGATGCTGGAGTGCTGGTTCGTATTTCGCGCGGATAACGTGGCACGAGCGAACAGTTCGACGGGGCTGCTGCGGACATTTTATCGTGCGATCACACTATGGTCCGACGACGTTACCGTCAAGGCCCGAGAATACGACCGAAAATGGCTATTGGCGCTGGCCATCATCGGTATTCCGGGGGCGCACGGCCTGCACGGTTATGTGGGTTTTGTATATGGCTCACTGAAATCCCGGGAATGGTGGGGATCAGACATGATGC
>Ga0255058_10001730_pt1 | contig 12275 bp, 17 predicted proteins | sample Cases_109_9_MG_FD_188637 | JGI IMG/M metagenome (GOLD analysis project Ga0255058, IMG submission 188637) | Seawater microbial communities from Amundsen Gulf, Northwest Territories, Canada - Cases_109_9 | ecosystem: Environmental > Aquatic > Marine > Gulf | place: Canada: Northwest Territories... | reverse complement strand
TCCTGGCCGGCCAGACCGCTCTCGAGGTAGTATCGCAGCTAATGAAAACCGGCAAACTAGAGCCAGCCGAAAAGAAAAAATCCACGCTTAAACAGGCGTGGCCACCGAGGGACGAGACCAGGCATTAAAAGCGAAAACGCCGGCAATCAAAGGTCGCACACGTTACCACGCGCACCTCGCCGAATGGTGCCTCGTCTCAAACCAGGGGCGCTCGATCTCCAAGTGGATCGGGCGCCCTTTTCTTTTGGCGGGAAAGTTTTATAATGCCGGCTATCCCGAGTCGTGAGGATTCGAGTCTCTAACGACCAGGAGCTCACAATGGCGGACTTTCACCAATACGGCTCGGCCAGCGAGGCCAAGCTCGAATCGTGTCACCCTGACCTCGAGAGAGTGTTTAAACGCGCTCTCCGCCTGACGCCGGCGGCGATCGATATAACGATCGTCTGGGGATTCCGAAACAGGGCCGAGCAAAATAATATCGATCCTCGGTTTACTAATGCCCGCTGGCCTCAGTCCTACCACAACACAACCGACGGCAACGGCGACCCGCTCTCGGACGCGGTCGACTTTGCGCCTTATATCACGCTCCGCAATGGGAAAAAGGGAATCCCCTGGTCGGACAATAAACTGTTTTGTATGCTGGCGGGGATCATCCTGGCGGCGGCCGATCTCGAGGGCGTCGAGCTGACCTGGGGCGGCGACTTTGATCGAGACGGATCGACCGAGGATCAAACGCTGGCCGATCTCGGACACGTGCAACGCACTCACGCGGCCCGCCGGCCGAGGACTATCGCAGCATGACAGCCCAAAAATTCACCGAACAATCCGCCGGAAAACAATGGTCGGCCATTATCGGGATTATCGCCGTCGTGTTTGGCGGATTCGGCGCGGCCGTTTGGTCGGCCGGTGATACCGTTATCGATTTAAAATACGCGACCGACGAGGACGTGAGAGCCGTCCAGGAGACCGTCGTCCAACAATTCGAGGCCATCCAGTCGACCGTCCAGGCGAACACAAAAACCGTGCAAGCGACCTCGAGCTCGGTCGATGGCCTGACGCTGGTCGTCCTGGACTTACGAATCCGCGACCTCGAGGACGACCTGATCGATCTCGAGTCGGAGAAGATCAACGCCGGGACAAACTGGACAGCTCGAAACGAGCGAACGATGCGCGACCGCGACAAGGCGCTCGCCGATCTCAAAGTCCAGCGCGATCGATTGTTTACCAGAATCCTCGAGGCGAACTAATGGGCGACGACGCCGATCCCTGGATTCTATGGGCCGGCCGAGCTGACGCCTGGCGACTGATCCCTCGAGTCCTGATCCTGGTCTATTACGTGTTTTCGATTTGGGCCTGGTGGTTCGTCGTGTCCTGGTTTATGGCTTACGATTTCGCCAGCCTCGAATCCGAGGTCGTGGCCCTGGCCGTGGTCGGATTCCCGGCCATCATTCTCGGCGTGATAACGACCGTCCTCGGATCGCTGACGAATAACTATTTCCGAACCGGCGGGAGCTCGCCGCCGTGAATTTTCAAGTCCTGATAATCGCCGGCCTAATGATCGCCGCCGGCGGCTGGATTGTTAAGGGCCAGATCGACGCCCGAGTCGTCGCCGAGATCAGCGCCACGGCCGAGCGGACACGGGCCGACCTATCAGAGAAACAAGTCGAGCGCCTCGAGGCCGCGCTCGTCGCCGATCGCGAGCGCCAGGCTATTCTCCAGCGGGAGCTCGACGAGGCCCGAGCGTCCGAGATCGAGTCGACGGCCGTGCTCCAGGATCGCAAACGTCTCGAGAGGTTGACCAGTGCAAAGCCTGGGCTCCTCGAGATCAAAGCCCGCAAGGCGACGACGCGAGTCTGGAAAGCGATCGAGGACGAATCTCAGTGATCCGCGTCGCCTTGTTCGTATCGCTCCTCGTGTCTGGTTGCTCGCTTTTCTCACCGAAACCGCCCGACGTCGTGATCCGCGAGAATCCTGTCCCCGTGGTTTGCTCGTCGATCGATCAGTCGCCCGACGCCCTCGAGCTCCAGGACACTCCGCCGACGCTGGTCATGGACGAGACCGAGACCTGGGGCTATTGGTTTCCGTCCGAGCTCTATGCCGCGCTGGCCGAAAACCTCCAGGCCATGCGTCGCTATATGCGCCAGCTCCGAGGGATTAATTCGAGCCTGGTCGATTGTATCGAGGCGCATAACGGGACGATCCAGCCGGCGGAATAGTCGCAGCTCGTCCGCTGATCTGATACGATCGCCGCGCCATGTTTGAATTTATCGCCGAGCACTGGTTTTTATTAATCGTCGCCGCCAGCCTGGGGACGAGCTCGTCGCTATTGTTAGGACGTTTAAACGTGGCGAGGATCGACCGGCTCCGCGAGAAATGGCGGGCCGAGGAGCTCGAGCGAATCGAGGAAATTAATAAATCAATAGGAGGGCGTGATGCCTGACGAAATAGAACACGAGGACGAGGGCGGAGCCCTTTATGAAATGCCGAAATTACGCGTCCAGCGAGTCGGTAAAAAATTTCGGATCGTGTACGAGGAAACCCGAAACATCGCGAAATTCTACTCGGGCGAACACGTCGACGGCGGCGGATTCGGCGACACGGTCGAAGCCTATAAACGGATTTCCGAAGTCGCCGCCGATCAACCGCAAGGCGATCACGAGGCCGAGGGAATCGGCGCGTGACTCAACCGGACGACCCTGGCGTGAGGCCGGTAATCTCAAACGTGACTAACGTCACCGAAACCAGGAGCTCGAGAATGTGGATATATTCGATCGTTTTAATTGCCGGCATTGTGATCGGCTGGAATCTCCCGCAACCGGAAATCGCCAAAAAGGCGCAAGCGTTCATCCTGGAAAAAATCGGCTTTTGATCCTCCCGTTTCTCCTGGCCCTGATCGTGTCGATCGTGATCGTGATTAATCCCGTCGAGGCCAAACGAGGCGGCCACGGCCACGATCACAGCGACGGCCCTGGCCACGGTAACTGCCACGATCACGACGACGACGGGGACGACGACGGGGACGACGATAACGGCGGCGGCACGACGACGAACGGGAACGGGAACGGGAAAAGCAAACCCTCCCGAGACCGCGACGGCGGCGGCGAGTGTGCCAGCGTCGACGGCGTTAATCCTTGCATAATGGCCAGGCCGAAACCGAGGCCGCAACCTGTCGAGATCGCTCCAGGCGTGTTTCAATATTACGGCGCTTTCGGCCAGGTGATCGGGACGGCAATAATCACGCTCGCCGATCCGACCAGCTCGCCGGCGCCGGCGGTCATTGTTCCACGTGAAACAATCCAGGAGCCCGAGCCCGTGGCCATTGTCAAAAAGGCGTCTCACGATCCTAAGCCCGAAAAAACGCAAGTCGAGAGAAAGCGGTCGATCCAGCCGCCGGAAAAATCGGCCGATCCGATCCTCGACGTCCTGATCCTCCAGGCACTCGAGCGAACCGATCCCGAGCCTGTCCCTGATCCGGAGCTCGTGATCGTCCCCGTTCAATCGGTGCCGGCTTGTGAGTGCTCCGCGCAATAAACCAGAGGCGCCTCGTCGAGTCGCGTACCTGACGAAAGTCGCGAAAGCCGTTAAACAGGCGCTCTATGATTTGCGCGTCGAGTCATTCCGAGAGAGGGCCGCCCGTGCGAACCTGGGGAAAAAATAAGTATCGAGCAAAACCCGAGATCGTCGACGGCGTTCGGTTCGCCTCGAAACGTGAGGCCAAACGATACCGCGAGTTAAAGCTCCTCGAGGCCGGCGGCTTTATAACCGAGCTCGAGCTCCAGCCGAGATTCAAACTCGGGGCGGACGACGCTCCGATCCTGATCCGATCCGCTGGTTATCCGAACGGGAGGCGGGCGGTTTACCTGGCGGACTTTCGTTATCGACACGAGGGCGAGACCGTGATCGAGGACGTGAAAGGGATCGATACGCCGCTCTCGCGGTTAAAGCGAGCTGTCGTCGAGGCGCAATATCGAGTCCAGATCGCGCTAATTTGAGACCGAACCGATACGAAATAGGGCCGTTTTGTTACTTAGTCGGGTACTATCCCCGCCGACTTTGCTATCCTGCGACCCTACAACCCGACAACCCTACAATAAAACCGACCGCGTGACGCGAGAGGAAAGTCCGTGATGGGCAGAAAAAGAAAGATCACCGGCCCCAGGCGGGCGACATTCCTGGCCGCACTCCTCGAGACCGGCGCCGTCACTAAAGCGGCACGGGCCAGCGGGATCGGCCGATCCTCCTGGTATGATCTCCGCGAACGCGATCCAGCTTTCGCCCTGTTATGGGACGACGCCGACGCCGAGTTTATGGACGACGTCGAGGCCGAGGCGTTTAAACGTGGTCGCGAGGGCGAGACTAAAAAGCTCCCTTATCTCGAGGTAAATGGCGACGAGCGCGAAACGAAGTTTTACGAGATCAATACAAAGTCGGATCGCCTCCTCGAGCTTTGCCTGAAATCCCGACACCCGGCCTATAAACCGACGAAGGCTATCGAGTTCCCCGACGGCCCGCCGACCGTCGCGCCTGGTGAAATGCCGGCGTGGGATAACCTGACGCCCGACGAGATCGAGCAATTAACAATCCTCCAGCGAAAACTCCATGCTGTCCGCGACCGCGAAGCCGGTCACGACTGAAACCGCCACGCTCGAGAATATGCCGGCCCTCGAGGCCAGGCTGGCCGAGGAGTGCGAAAACCATTTAAGGATATTCACGCGCCAGGCGTGGAAGCATCTCGACCCTGTCCCGTTTATCGACGGCCGGCATATCGATCTAATGGACGAGTATCTCGAGGCATTTATCGCCGGCGAGATTCCGCGCCTCCTGTTAAATATTCCGCCTGGTCACATGAAAAGCCTTTCGGTTTCGGTTTTGTTAAACGCCTGGGCCTGGACGAAACCCGCGAGGACGGGGCTCCGGTTTATGGCCACCAGCTACCGGGCCGACCTGGCGCTCCGAGACGCGGACAAAACCCGCGAGCTAATCCGATCGCCCTGGTATCAAGAAAGGTGGGGAAACGTGATTGGATCACTCCGCGAGACTAAGCTCCAGATCAGGCGAGACCAGGATCAGAAAACGCGTTTCCAAAATAGCAAAGGCGGGTATAGATTCTCGACCTCGACGTCCGGCATTATGGGCGAGGGCGGGGACTTTATAATCCTCGACGACCCTCACAATGTCGAGTCGGCCGAGAGCGATTACCAGCGCGACCAGACCGTCGAGCGGATTCGGATGGCGCTCCCGACTCGAGTCCGATCTCCGAATGGCGGCGTTTGCGTTATGATGCAAAGGCTCCACGAGCGCGACTACGCCGGCGCCATGATCGCCGACGCGACCGACCTGGTTCATTTGTGCCTCCCGTCCAGGTACGAAAAAAAGCATCCATTCGTATCCGTCCCGATCACGCTCAAAAAGTCAGGCCGGGAGCTCCCTGGCGATTTCCGAACCGACGAGCGCGAGCTCCTATGGCCTGGCCTATTTGGCGAGGAGCGCCTGGGCTCCCTCGAGGTCGAGATCGGATCGTATGCGACGGCCGGCCAGCTCCAACAGCGGCCACACCCTCGCGAGGGCGGACTGTTTAAACGCGCCTGGTTCGATGGCAAATTCGTCGACGCGGCGCCGAAAGGCGGGGCCATTTGTCGGGGATGGGATTTAGCCGCGACTGACGCCTCGGCCTCGGGCGGAACGACGGCCGCCTATACTGTCGGCTTGCGTTTACGATATGTCGAGCGCAAAATATACGTCGAGGACGTGATTCGTTTTCGAGGATCGCCCGGTAAAGTACGAAAAACAATGAGAGAAGTCGCGGAGCTTGACGGAAAAGGCGTAACAATCGATTTTCCCCAAGACCCAGGACAAGCCGGAAAAGCCCAGGCGGTTGACATAGCCGCCGACTTTCCGAGGTATCGAGTCCACTATTCGCCGGAGTCTGGCGCTAAAACAACTCGAGCCGAAGCGCCCGCCGCTCAAGCCGAGGCGGGCAACGTGTACATAGTTCGGGGCGCCTGGAATGGCGAATTTATGACCGAGCTTTGTGCGTTCCCTGGTGGCGCATTTGCCGACCAGGTCGACGCTTTCTCTCGTGCGTACCATCGGGCGGTCAGACAACCAGGTCGACCAATTTCGGGAGCTATTAAAGGAGCTCATTAAACGGTCGAATAATTGCAGCGTGTGAGGCGCTCGGTTTAATTACAGGAGCCCGCACAATGTCGACACTTGCCACCAATACGACCGCACCATTACAGCCAGGAATCACGACGCCACAAACCGCGACCAGCGGCGGCTCGGCCGTCTCAAATCCGCACCCTGATTATTTAGCCAGGCGCCCCGATTGGATTTTGATGTTTGACGCGAACGAGGGCCAGCGCCACGTCAAAAGCAAAAAGAATATTTACTTGCCGGCGACGTCCGGAATGAGAGCCCTCGGCCTGGAAAATGCGACCGACGAGGGCGCCCTTTTATACGACTCCTATTTGACCCGCGCCTTTTTCCCTGACCTGGTAAAGGAAACCGTCCGAGCCCTGGCTGGAATCCTCGACCGGGAGCCGGCGAATATCGAGCTCCCGACCGCGCTCGAGGATATGCGCGAGATCGCGACACCGAAAGCCGAATCGTTAAACGATCTCCTCGTTCAAATCCACATGAATCAGCTTTTATACGGCCGCCTCGGGCTCCTGGTCGACGTCGATCCGTCGAGAGACTTGCCGGTTATAGTCCAGTATCCGGCGCCCCAGGTTATCAATTGGGACGACCTGACGCAGACCGCCGACCCGAAACAAACCGACGACCAGAAACGAAAGGAAGCGATCCGCCGGCTGTTAATGGTCGTCCTCGACGAGACCCGATTCGAGCGCGACACGGGCGACCGTTTTACCTGGAACCTCGTCCCTCGATACCGTGCTTTGACCCTCGGCGATTCGGCCTCGGACGTCTACACCAGCCAGGTCGAGCGGGACGGTTCACCCCAGGCGCCGATCGTCCCGTCGATACGCGGGAAAACTATGGACGAGATTCCGTTCGTGTTTGTCAATACGACCGACCTGGCCACAAAGCCGGCCGACGTCCCGCTGATTAATTTAGCAAACTTATCGCTCGCGATATACCGGGGCGAGGCCGATCACCGGAGCGCCCTTTTTATGTCTGGCCAGGACACGCTCGTCCTGATCGGTTACGACCTGGGCGCCGGCGACGAGGGCAATCCCGGCGGCTCCGACTCGACGCCGATCATCGGCTCCGGCGCTTATTTGAACCTCCCGAATCCCGACGCCGACGCCAAGTTTATCGGCCCCGATTCGATGGCTCTATCGGAGCAACGGACAAGCCTCGAGAATGATTACGTCAGGGCCGGCGAGGAGGGCGTCAAATTGTTATCGTCCGGCGCTGGTGCCGAGGCGGCCGAGACGCTCCGGATCAGAGTCGCGGCCAGGACGGCCACGCTCCAAACTATCGCAATGACAGCGGCGAGCGCCCTCGAGACGTCTCTCCGTCAGTGCGCGGTTTGGGTAGGCGCTAACCCTGACGAGGTAAAGGTCGAACCGAATCTCGACTTTATCGAGGAGTCGAGCGAGGTCGCCGACCTGGTTAAATTCGCCCAGGCCAAAAAAGCCGGGACTCCGATCTCCTGGAAGTCCGTCCACAACTGGCTCCGTCAGAAAGATTTTACCGAGTTTACTTTCGACGAGGAGCTGGATCAGATCGGCGAGGAGGACAACGACGACCGGCTTAAAGGCGGCGACGATCCATTTCGCGGAATGTTCGAGGGCGGCCAGCCGCTCCCTGGCCAGCCGCTCCCTGGCCAGATACCCGGCCAGCCGGCACCAGGTCAACCAGGCGCCGAGGACGAGGACGACGATAACACTGGCGAGGAGTAAACAATGGCCACAGTAAACGAGGAGATTCGCGACCAGCTCCTCGCTCACCAGGTCGAGCTAATTCGATTCGGGAAAGGAATGTCGACCAGGATCGTCCGCCTCCTGGACAAGGCCGAGCCCGAGCTCCGCGCCGCGATCCGCGCTCGCCTCGATCGGATCGCTCACCTCGGCTATGATCCAGGGCCGGCGACGACCGCCCGAATGATTAAAACGTCGAAACTGATCGCCGAGATTTCCAAGCCGACGTTTAAGGATATTAATAAACTCGTCCGCGACGAGCTGGTCGGCCTCGCGATCGGCGAGACGCAATTTATCGCCGGCGTTTTTAACGACACGCTCCCGGTCGTATTTCAGCCAGTCCTCCCGACCGCCAGGGAGCTCCGAGGGATCGTATTCGCCCGCCCGTTTGAAAACCGGATTCTCCGCGACTGGCTCGCGACTTACCGCGTCGGGGATCAGCGGCGCATGATGGACGAAATCCGCCAGGGGCTCGTATTCGGCGAGACGCCGACGCAAATCGGCCAGCGTATATTCGGAACCAGGGCGCTCGGCGGAACGGACGGGACTCGAGAGATTACCAGGCGAGGAGCTCAGACCCTCGCGTCGACCTCGATCTCGGCGATCTCGAACGCGACCCGTCAGGAGTTTTATAAAAAAAACCGGCGGATCGTGAGGCGCGAGGTCTACACGGCGACGCTCGACTCGAGGACGACGCCGATTTGTTCGAGCCTGGACGGCGAGGTTTTTCCAGTCGGCGAGGGCTCGATCCCGCCGCTCCATATTAACTGCCGATCGATCCGCGTCCCTGTCGTCGACGGTCGCAAACTCGGCACCAGGCCGAGCGTCGCAGCAACCGAGCAACAGCTCCGAGGACTATCCGGCCCCGAGAGGCGTCGGGCTCTGGATCGCCTGGTCGGCCGAGTGCCGGCCGAGACCACGTACCAGACCTGGCTCGGCCAGCAAACGGTCGGCTTTCAAAACGAGGTACTCGGCCCGACTCGAGGGATTCTATTCCGAAAGGGCGAGATCGACCTCCCTGGATTCGTCGACGTCAGCGGGCGCCGGCATACACTCCGCGAGCTTTACGACCTCGACCCGGCCCGATTTCAACGCGCCGGAGTCCCGGCCCCGCCGCTCTAAATAAATTATTTGTTGGCACTATCCCAGGCCGCGCCCCGGTTGCGTTTCGGCTATGTCGCCATGTTCGTTTTGGCCTATGTCGCCAATATGCCAACATTGACAGGCCGGCCCGTTTATGGTTGCGGACAGGCGAGAGCGTTTAAACGGCTTCCCTTTCTGACGGCCTGGCGTTATGATCGCGCTCGAGTCACTCGACCAATTACTCGCGAGGAGTAAATTATCTAATGCCACTATCAGCGATAATCGACGACAAGGCAGGAATTCCAGCCGGCCTCGAATCCTTTTACACCGAGACCGACGGGAAATTTATCCTCCAGGTCGACGGCATGAAAAGCCAAGTCGATTTCGACAATTATGCCGAGGCATTAAAAAAGCGTTTCACCGACGCGGCGGCGGACTTCTCAAAAAATAAAGGCACCGACATAAGTCGCGACGACGTCGCGGAAATGATAAAAGACGGATTCCAGAAATTCCAGGCTCCAGACCCAAAAGCCAAACCGAACGGCGACGGCGGCGAACCTGGTGGCGACGTGTCCGCCCGACTTCACGATCTCGAGCGCAACGCCGAAAGCCAAAAGGAAACGATAACCAAACTAACCGAGGAGCGCGACGCGGCACTCGGAGCCAGTCGATCCACAACAATTAAAAACGCTTTAAACTCGGCGGCACAAAAAGCGGGCGCGACGCCCGAGGGAATCAGTAACCTGGTGACACTGGTCGAGACGAATTTCGAGCTCACCCAGGACGGCCAGGTCGTGACGAAACTCGATAGCAAAAACACGAGCCCGAACACAAGCCCCGACGATTTTTTCTCGGCGGCGGCTCGCGAAAAACAATATCGAATGTTTTGGCCAGCCTCGCAAGGTGCCGGCGCTGATAACGATCCCGGCGGAGCTGGTGGCGGCGATCTCGGGGCCGATAATCCCTGGACTATCAAAGGCTGGAACATGACAAAGCAAGGCAATATTTTTAGAAAGGACAAAGTCGAAGCCGACCGACTTGCGAAAGCCGCCGGCGTAACACTTGGCGCGACCGCCGGAATCCGGTAAACTCGCCTCAATTAACCCGCCGAAGCCGTGAGGGCCAGGCATAAATTAGGAGCCCCTCATGGCCGAAGTAAGAATTGTCGATGTAGTAGTCCCCGAAATATTCGCCCCGTATGTTGCCGTTATGACTGAGCAAAAAACCGCTTTGATCGACTCCGGCGTCGTCGTGCGCGATCCCGCCCTCGACGGCTTTCTAGCCGGCGGCGGCACAACCTTTAACGCTCCGAGCTGGCGCGACATTGACGACGATAGCAATATTCTTGCCGATCGCGTCTCGTCCGATAACCCGGCGACGGTAGCAGTACCGAACAAAATCCAAACGAACCAGGAGCTCGCCGTCCGCCTGTCCAGGAATAACTCCTGGAAAACGATGGATTTAGTCGCGGCTCTCGCCGGCGACGATCCGAGCTCGGCGATCGCGAACCGTGTCGCCGCTTATTGGCGCCGTCGCCTCCAGGCCGTTTTCGTTTCTACCTGGACGGGCATTTTCGCTGATAACGCCCAGGTTGCACCGAACGACGACCCTCGTGCCGGTATCACAAACAACGCCGTCCAGGACGATCTAACCGTCGATATTTCTGGCGTGTTCACGCCTGGCGTGACTGACTTCTCGGCCGAGGCGTTTATCGACGCTATCACCACGGCCGGCGATAGCCAGAGCGATTTCGTCGCCGTGTTTATGCACTCGATCGTATTCTCGAAAGCTCAGAAAAATAACCTGATCGACTTTGTCCCTGATTCCACAAACGCGGACGCGGCGGACATTGCGACATTTCTCGGCCGGCGTGTAATCGTCGACGACTCAATGCCGAACGCCGCCGGCGTTTTCGATACCTGGATTTTCGGAGCACAAGCGAGTCGCTGGGGAGTCGGTAATCCGAAAGTCCCCGCCGAGGTCGATCGCGAGCCAGCCGAGGGTAATGGCGGCGGCTCCGAGTCGCTGTTTTCTCGTATCGAGTGGACTATGCACCCGGTCGGGCATCGATTCCTATCTGGTGCCGTGGCGAACGCTGACGGCGGCCCCGATAATACCGAGCTCGCGAACGGCGTCGCAAATTGGGCGCGGACATTTCCGGAGCGTAAGCAAATCAAAGCCGCTCGATTAGTCACGACTGAATTTTAACCGCTGACAATCGTCGGAGATCGGCCTCGTTTAAACGGGGCCGATTACCCATTTAACCCAGGAGCCCCGACCTATGGCCAATAAAAAAACCGATGAAAATCCGACACCGGACGCGGAAGCGCCCGACGCCGCCGAGACCGAGACGGTCGAGTCGGCTCCGGTAATTGAGGCAAAAGCCGAGAGCGGAACCGATAAGAAAACCGCCGACAAGGCCCGACGAACCGCCGCGATCGACGAGCACCAGGCCGCCGTCGCAGCCGCTCCAGTGAACGAGGAGCTCGCGGCCAGTGACAAGAAAAAGGCCAAACTCCACGCCAAACTCGAGGCGCTCGCGGTCGAAGTCGCAACGCACGACGAGGCGATAAACGCTCTCCGCGACGAGTCCGCCGCGCTATTGCTCGAGCTATATCCACAACAGGGCGAAAACGATAAACTCTCGGTCGCTGTCCGAGGCTACATAAACGCCTCGAAAAGGGAGCGCCAGCATCGAAGCCTCGCCCCAATTAGATTAAAAGCATTACTCGAAAAGGCTGGACTCGCCCCGATCGACGCGGCGTTTTCCCGAGCTCGAGGTCGAGGCATGGCCAGGCCGGCCCGCAAGGTTGCGAAAAAAGCCGCCGCCGAAAAATCGGAGTGATCTATGGCCACGCCAACGGGAGCGCGAGCCGATAGTGCTCGCGGCTGGTTTGCCCGTGAGAGGCGCCGCACAAAGCAAAGCCAAAAAGATTTCGACATTGCCGGACACGTGTCGACGCCGTTCGTTTTCGGTGCCGTGGTCGCCGGCGGATCGTCCGCTAACGCTATGACCCTCCCCGCCGACGCCGAGATCGCCCTGGAGATTAACGCCGTCACCGTAGCCGGCGACCTGGGCGTCCTGGACGTGACGACCGGCGAGACCTTTATCTCGGCCGAGGCCGGAGTCTCTGGTGGCCGCGTCAATATCCGGCACCTATTTAGAGAGCCTCACCAGGTACGAATCAGCCGAGCGATCGGAGCGCCAGCCGGCGCCGTGGTCGTTTATTTTCGAGGGCCGAAATCCCAATTGATCCAGATCGGGACGGCGACCTTTACATGATCGGGAGCTCGTTTAAACGCCGT
>Ga0255058_10001729_pt1 | contig 12285 bp, 10 predicted proteins | sample Cases_109_9_MG_FD_188637 | JGI IMG/M metagenome (GOLD analysis project Ga0255058, IMG submission 188637) | Seawater microbial communities from Amundsen Gulf, Northwest Territories, Canada - Cases_109_9 | ecosystem: Environmental > Aquatic > Marine > Gulf | place: Canada: Northwest Territories... | reverse complement strand
GGGCGCCGATTCGTTGATTCTCGTAACCGACGGTGAACTCTCCGATCGCCAGGAGGGGCGACGGTTGGCCCAGCGTCTCGGAATCGCGCTACGAGAGGTTCGCGTTGCCGAGACCATTGCCCGCGTGGGCATTCGGAGGCTCGTTACTCCCGGGGATGTCACGGCGGGCGACACGCTTGAGCTGCGGGCGGAGATCATTTCGACCGGGAAGACGGGAAGCCCCACCCGGGTTTCCCTGAGCTACGGTGGGGGACAGACCGTCGAGACGACGATCTCGACTCCGGCGTCGGGACGAACCGCTGAAGCCGTTTTCCGCGTCCTCGTCGAATCAGCCGGTGACAGCGTCGAGTGGCGATCGTTCGACGTCCAGGTCGTCGGTGTGAAGCCACCCTGGGACGAGGCGGCGCACGCCCGTGCCTGGGTTCGGGTCAGCCCGCAGCCGACAGGTGCCGTGGTAGTCTCCGTGGACCCCGATTGGGAGACACGGTATCTCCTCCCGTTGCTCGAACGGTCGGTTCCGGGGGGCGCTCGCGCGTACCTTCGAATCGACGACGATCTGTACCTGCAGGCCGGCCCCCGGCCGGCCCCCGGTGTCTCTGAGGCGACCGTACGCAAAGCAGCGGGGAGGGCCATGTTGCTCGTCGTGCAGGGGGAGCCGGGCCGGTTGCCGGGCTGGCTGGCGTCCGCTGCAGCCGTGCGTCCGGCGGTGCTGCATTTCGTCCGGGGCCCGGGCGTGGTGCCCGGCACGGATCTCACGATCCAGGAAGCGCTGCCCGGCGAGTGGTACGTGGAGGTGCCTCCGCCGGCGAGTCCGGTGTCCGCTCATCTCCTGGGAGTGGGGACCGTAGACCTTCCGCCGTTGCCTCGCCTGTTTGGATCGACGGGACGTTTTGACTGGACCGTGATGTCGGCGCGCCAGGATCGACGTGGCGCCACGAGGCCGGTTGCGGTCATGGGATCCACGGACGACCGGCGTTGGGCCGTAGTCCACGGAGAGAGCACCTGGCGCTGGGCGGCCCGCGGAGAGCGCGGACTTCCACTGTATCGCGGACTGATCAGCGGTATGGTGGGTTGGCTGGTGGAGCGCACCGTGTCGCAGCCGGTGCGACTCCAGGATCCGTCGCCGGGGCATGGAGAGGCTCTCCATTGGCGCCTGGCCCCCGACGTCCGCGATCTTCGAATCGAGGTGGAGGATTCGTCCGGCCGGGTGGTATGGTCGGACAGTCTGGCGGGGCCGGCCGAGTCGATTGACGGGCCAACACTTCCCGCCGGCGACGCCAGGTTCGTCGCTGAATGGAGAATAGGTAGCGGTGACTTTCACGTTGTGAGGCCGTTCCATGTCGGCGGTGGTGACGAGAGCTTACCCCGGCCTTCCGGTCCCGCTCTGGACGTGCGGCCCTCGCGGGCCGAGGACGGTAGTACCCGCGGCCGGCGAGGGGGAACCCCGGTCTGGCCGTTCGCGGCTGCCATCGTCATGCTGTGTGCCGAGTGGCTGTGGAGACGAAGGGTAGGACTGAGATGATACAGGGGGTGGAGTGAGCGGAGAGGGGATGAGCCTGCGGGGACAACGGCGCGGCAAGTCGCTGTGGCAGAAAATAATAGACGTTTCTCTGACCGACGTATCGGTGCTCGTGAAGGGGATCGACGAGGATTCGATCGAGGCGCTGGAACGCGTTCTCCTCGAAGCCGACTTCGGGGTCGACGCTGCCATGGACCTGGTCGATGAGCTGGAAACCGCCGCACGCCGCGGCAGGGTGAAGACCGAAGCGCAGCTGCGGGAGCTGTTGTCTGGCCGTATCAGAGAAATCCTCACCCCGGCTGGTGGTCGGGCGGCGGAGCCCCGGGAATTCCGGGCGGCGGACGCGTCGACTCCATACGTGATCATCGTCCTTGGCGTGAACGGGACCGGAAAGACGACGACGGCCGCGAAGCTCGCCCGTCGTGCGATCGACGAAGGACTCACGGTGACCCTGGCGGCGACGGACACGTTTCGCAGCGGTGCCCAGGAGCAGCTTCGAATCTGGGCGGATCGCCTGGGCGCCGGGTTCGTCGGCGGTCAACCGAGCGGCGACCCGGCGGCGGTCGCCTACGACGCGGTGGAATCGGCAGTGGCGCGCGGCTCGGACGTGCTGATCGTCGATACGGCCGGGCGCCTGCACACGCAGACCAATCTCATGGAGGAACTCTGCAAGATCGACCGGGTGACGGGTCGTCTGCTGGAGGGAGCGCCCCATCAGCGACTCCTGGTGGTCGACGCCACGACCGGCCAGAACGTCTTGAATCAGGTTGGTGAGTTCGGCAGGGGTCTGCCCCTGAGCGGAGTCGTGCTCACGAAGTACGACAGCTCCGCTCGAGGGGGAACGGCGGTCGCCGTGAGCCGACAATTCGGGATCCCGGTCCGATACCTCGGCACGGGCGAGGGTGAACGGGACCTCGAGCCGTTCGACTCCGACACGTACCTGGGCAAGCTCCTCGGCTGATATGTCCCGGCGACGCAGCGATCTGCAGCGATCCGTCCAGTACCTGAAAGGGGTCGGTCCGCGGCGGGCGGAGAAGCTGGCGAAGATGGGGGTGCGAACGGCGCACGACTTTCTGTACCACGTTCCGCACCGTTACGAGGACGCCACCACCGTAGCGAGCATCGCGTCTCTGAAACCGGGTGACGACGCGAGCATCATCGGGCGAGTGGTGTCCAAGGGAGTGATCCCGACCCGGCGGCGGCTGCGCATCTTCCACGCTGTGCTCAAGGACGACTCCGGCCTTATCGAATGCGCATGGCCCGGCCAACCGTGGCTCGACAACACGATTCACAAAGGTGATCTGCTGCTTGCCTCCGGGTCGGTCGGCTTCTACCACGGCAGGCAGATGCGTCCCCGCGAGCATACGCTGCTCGCTTCCTCCCGCGAAGCAGACGCCGGGATGGGGCGCGTCTTCCCTGTCTATCGGGCGACCGAAGGGTTGAGCCACAGGCAGATCCGGTCCATCGTCGATGCCAACCTTGACGAGCTCCTGGAGGAGGTGGAAGACGCGGAGCTGTTCAGTCCCGACTGGCGGCGGGCCGTAGGGTTGATGCGGCTGCCCGAGGCGCTGGAGAAGCTCCATCATCCACAGGCTCTGTCGGAAGTGGCTCCCGCCACGAGGAGACTGGCCTACGAAGAGCTTTTCTTCCTTCAGCTGCTGCACGCCCGGGCCCGGCACCGATACCGAAGTCGGCGGTCCGGGCTCGCGCTGGATGCGCCCGCCAGGCTGACCGATCGGCTGCTGGCAGCGCTGCCCTATGAGCTCACGGGGTCGCAGCAGAAGGTCTGGGCGGAATTACGGTCCGACATGGAGCGGCCCGCGCGCATGTACCGTCTGCTTCAGGGTGACGTGGGCTGCGGGAAGACGGTGGTGGCAGCCGCCGCGATGGCACGCGCGCTGGACTGTGGACGGCAGGCCGTCATCATGGCACCGACCGAGCTGCTGGCCGAGCAGCACCAGCGGACGCTGACGGACCTCCTGGCGCCCATCGGAGTGGCTCCCGTGCTCCTGACGGGCTCGGTGACGGGCCTGAAGAGGGCTTCAGTGCTCGAGGATGTGCTGAGTGGTGCGGCCCGCGTGATCGTGGGAACGCACGCTCTTATTCAGGACGGCGTGGAATTCGGGCGGCCAGGTCTCGTTGTGATCGACGAGCAGCATCGTTTCGGCGTGGAACAGCGTCGTGCGCTGCGAGACGCTGGAGGAGACGCCGACACGCTGGTGATGTCGGCCACTCCGATTCCCCGTTCGCTGGCGTTGGCCCTGTACGGAGACCTGGACCTCAGCGTGATCGACGAGATGCCGCCTGGACGTAAGTCGGTGATCACGGGTGTCCGTGGCCCCGGCTACCGACCGGCGGCGTTCGAGTTTCTTCGCGGTCAGCTCGCGGCCGGTCGTCAGGCGTACATCGTGTATCCTCTCATCGAGGAGTCGGATTCGATCGAGGCGGCCGCCGCAACCCGCGCGGTCGAAGATCTCTCGGAGCTGTTTCCGGAGTTCCGGCTGGAGCTCCTGCACGGCCGGATGAGCAGTGCGGACAAGGACTCCGTGATGCGTCGATTCCTGGCAGGAGAGACGCAGGTGCTCGTGGCCACGACCGTGATAGAGGTCGGAATCGACGTGCCAAACGCGACGGTGATGCTGATCGAGCACGCCGAGAGGTTTGGGCTTGCCCAGCTGCACCAGCTCCGCGGAAGGGTGGGCCGCGGCGCCGATCAGAGCTACTGCGTGGCATTCTACTCCGGGGAAGCCCCAGCCGAGCGCCTGCGAGCGTTCGCGAGCACGACCGACGGCTTCGCGCTCGCCCGGGAGGACCTGCGCCTTCGCGGACAGGGAAACCTGTTCGGGGCCGAACAGCATGGTCTTCCTGCGCTGCGCTTCGCCGATATCGAACGGGACTACGAGCTTCTGGAGCATGCACGCGACCGGGCGAGGGCCATGGTTGACTCGGATCCGGAGCTTGCCTCCGGGCCTAATCGGGGGTTCGCCCGCGTTCTCGCCGAGCGCTACGCTGATCAGGCAGCCCTGTACGCCGTGGGATGACGTTGACCCGGCTCGATGCCGGATCTAGCTTCGCCGCCGCGCACCGACCGCAACTACGGAAAGCCAGAAATGGAAAGCACTATCACCTGGGTACGTGACCTCGCCGCTCATGCGGGCAGCAAGGTAACGCTTCTCGGCTGGGTATCGCAGCTTCGATCCAGCGGCAAGATCGCCTTTCTCGGCCTGCGCGATGGAACGGGAACGGTCCAGGTAGTCATGGCCCGTGACGAAGTAGACGGTGCGTCCTGGGACTCGCTTTCCGACCTGTCCTACGAGAGCAGTGTCCGCGTGGAAGGTACCGTCCGGCAGGACGACCGGGCACCGAGCGGTTTCGAGATCACCGCGAGCGCCGTGGAGCTTATCGGCCCTTCGAACGAGTATCCGATCCAGCCGAAGGAGCACGGAGTAGACTTCCTGCTTAACAAACGGCACCTGTGGCTCCGACACGGTCGCCAGACGGCGATCATGCGCGTCCGGGACGAGGTCGTGAAGGCGATTCGTGACTTCTTCTATGAGCGCGACTTCGTTCTCGTAGACTCTCCGATCCTTACCGGGGCGATCGGGGAATCGGCCGATGCCCTGTTCAGCACGGAGTACTTCGATCTGGGCACCGCATACCTCGCTCAGACCGGACAGCTGTACGTCGAAGCGGCTGCTGCTGCGTTGGGAAAGGTCTATTGCTTCGGGCCCACCTTCCGCGCGGAGAAGTCGAAGACCAGACGCCACCTTACCGAGTTCTGGATGGTCGAGCCCGAGGTCGCCTGGCTGGATTCCGAGGGCAACATGCGGCTGCAGGAAGACTTCATCTCCTACATCGTCAGCCGGGTGCTGGATCGGCGCAGAGACGAGCTCGAGCAACTGGAGCGTGACGTCGCTCGCCTCGAGGCGATCACGCCGCCGTTCGACAGGATCAGTTACACCGACGCCGTGTCGGTGCTCAAGGAACGAGGCAGTGCCATCGAGTGGGGCGCCGATCTCGGAGCCGAGGACGAGACCGTGCTCACGGACGGACGAGACAAGCCCCTGTTCGTGTACGACTATCCGCGCGAGGCCAAGGCGTTCTACATGAAGGAGAACCCCGACGATCCCCGGACCGTGAAATGCAACGACCTGTTGGCCCCAGAGGGGTATGGCGAGATCATCGGAGGAAGTCAGCGAGAGGATGATTATGACCGTCTGCTGGCCCGAATCCGTGAAGAAGGTCTTCCCGAAAAGGTCTACGACTGGTACCTGGATCTGCGTCGGTACGGGACTTTTCCGCACAGTGGGTTTGGACTCGGTCTCGAGCGAACGGTCGGCTGGATCTGCGGGGTCCCGCACCTCAGGGAAACGATCGCCTTCCCGCGTCTGATGAACCGACTCACGCCGTGACCCGACGGCTCGTCCGGGCCTCAGCAGCCTGTCAGTGAAACGAACCCGCACCGATGTGCGTAAGGAAAAGGCGAGAGGAGGCAACATGGAACTGATCGCAGCTCTGATGCTTGCGGCCGCCGGGGCCGGAATGGGCGTGAGCTATGTGAAGGTGAGAGAATTCGTCAGGACCAGGCTGCGCTTCGTGGACGCGGCGCAGAAGCCTGCAGCGCCCTGGATCGCCGGGATAGCCGGGGTGATCGTCGCCGCTCCGGTGGTGGCGTTGCTGCCTGTCCTGGGGTCGGTCACGGCCGTGGTCTACGGTGTGGTAGTGGGTGTCGGCGTGCGAAGCGGTCAGAAGCAGGTAAAACAGCTCACGGGCGGCTGATCCCAGCCGCCTTCACGCGTTTCCACAGCTCGTCCAGCTCCTGAAGGCTCGCATTCCGTGGGTCGAGGCCTTCGCGGTGGGCCAGTTCCAGCACACCTCGAAACCTGCCGGCGAACTTAGCAGCGGAGCGCTCGAGGGCCGTTGTCGGGTGAACGCCCGCGAGTCGGGCGACGTTCACAGCGGCGAACAGGATGTCGCCAAGCTCGTCCTCCACGCGCGGATCCACCTCATGCACCCGGTCCGTCACCGGCTCTGCTGATACCTCGAGCGATCCCCTCAGCTCGCGCAGCTCCTCGTCCAGCTTCTCGAGGGCGCCCCACACGTTCGGCCAGTCGAAGTTGAGGCCCGCGGCGCGGTCCTGCATGCGCAGAGCTCGGCTCAGGGGCTCCAGTCCGGCGGGGAGGCCATCGAACGGATCGGACGGTTGCCCGGACTCTTCGCCATCCCCTCCGGCCGCACGATCCCTTTGCGCCGCCTTCATTTGCTCCCAGTCCGGGGCCTCCTCCGCGTCGCCGTATACATGCGGATGGCGCTCCCGCATCTTGTCCTCCAGGCCGGCTACGACGGACGATGCGTCGAACGTGCCGCGCTCCTCGCCCAGCACGACCTGGAAGGCGACGTTAAGCAGAAGATCTCCGAGCTCGCGGCTGAGCTCACGGTCCCGGCCCGAGAGAATTGCATCGGCGACTTCGTGAGCTTCTTCCAGGAGGTAGGGTCGGAGACTGTCAGGCGTCTGGCGCGCGTCCCACTCGCAGTGATCGCGCAGGTGCCTGACGAGGGCGAGGCTCCGCCCGAGGGTCGCGTCTCCGGGACGGGCGCGTTCCATGTGTTCCGCCTCGGCCCCGCTGGGGCCCGGAATCCGTTGCTCAGGGGACATAGGCCAGATATACTATGCCGGCCTTGAAAAACGTGCCAATTGAAGTGACCGAGCGCGCATGGATGGAAGTGGATCTGGGCGCGTTGCGCAGGAATAGCCGGGTCCTCTCGGAGCGTGTTGGCGCCGGGTGCAGTCTCCTTCCCGTGGTAAAGGCCGACGCCTACGGTGTCGGGATGGAGCGCGCCGTGCGCGCCCTGCGCTCGACCGAGCCCTGGGGCTTCGGGGTGGCGACGACTCAGGAGGGGCGAGCCCTTCGCCGCCTCGGTTGGGAGGGGCCGGTGATCGTTTTCGCGCCGACGCTTCCCGCGGACGCCGAGAGCCTCAGGATGGAGCGCCTCGAGCCGGTGGTCTCCGGCATCGAGGCGCTGCTTGGTTGTGCGGCGTGGGATGGTGGAGAGGTCCTGCTGGTTCACCTCGAGGTCGACACGGGTATGGGGCGCCTGGGGCTCGCTTGGGATTCAGCCACGGAGTGGTCGCACGAGCTGGCCGACGCATTGACCGGTGGGACTATGAGACTGGTAGGTACGCTGACCCACTTTCATTCGGCTGACCTGCCCGACGACTCGACGGACACGCAGTGGAGCCGTTTCCAGCAGGCGCTGAATGCCATGCGGTCCGCCGGAGTGGAGCCGGGGTTGGTTCACGCGGCCAACAGCGCGGCCGCGATGCTCCACGGTGGGACCACGGCCGATCTGGTGCGACCGGGCATCTACCTGTACGGTGGAGGGTCCTGGGAGCCCCGGGCCGCTCCCGTGGTGAGCGTCAGGGCCCGGGTCCTGGCGGTCCGGGACGTCGCTGCGGGCACGACGGTGAGCTATGGGGCTACGTGGACGGCTCCGGCTCCAGCGCGGCTGGCCACTCTCAGTATCGGGTATGGTGACGGTCTGCGGCGTGAGCTGTCGAATAGGGGTCGGGCGTTGGTCCGCGGCCGGGAGGCACCGATTCGTGGTGTCGTGTGTATGGACACGACCGTCGTCGACATTAGCGGCAGAGATGACGTTCGACCCGGTGACGTGGCGACGCTGCTCGGGGCCGACGCGAACGAGATGATCGGACTCGCCGAGATGGCCCGGTTGTGCGATACGATCGATTACGAGATCCTGACCGGTTGGGACGACAGGCTGCCCCGGCTCGAACTGGATCACGAAGGAATGGACATCGACGGCGACCTCGTCGCCGAGGCCCTCGAAACGATACGAGATGGCATCTGATACCAAGCTGCAGGAATTGAGGGCACAGGCGCTTCGCGCCATGGAGAGCGCGTACGCGCCCTACTCCGGATTTCGAGTCGGCGCGGCCGTAGAGTCGGTCGAGGGCAGGATCTACGTCGGGTGCAACGTGGAGAACGCCTCGTTCTCGGCCACCATGTGCGCAGAGCGCGTTGCAATCGGGGCCGCCGTGGCCGCGGGCAGCCGAGAACTACGTCGCGTGTTCATCTGCGCGACGTCACCCGCCCCGGTGCCTCCGTGTGGTGTGTGCCGGCAGACGCTGGCGGAATTCGGCCCGGACCTCGAGGTCGTGAGCGAGAGCGAGAACGGCCGTCGTGCCACATGGCGGCTGTCGGATCTGCTCCCGGAGCAATTCCGACTGGAAGATCACACGGTCGGGGACGTGAACCCGTCGGACTCGGACGAGGAGAGCGTTTCTTGATCCGACAGAGGTGGGCGATCTTCCCGGTCATGGTCGCCGTAGTGGCGCCCGTGGCCTGTACCGAAGACCCCATCCTGGCGGTCGACTCCGAATCGGCCCCCGGTGTATCCACGCCGACGATTGAGGTCGTTCTGGAGGCCGGCGAACTACCATCCTGGCGGGACACCACCTACTGGGGCTTCACCCTGCCGAGCTCGGCGGCGTTCAGGCTGTCCTCGGATCGAGAGGACCTGCAGGCGAGGCCACTGGGCCGCTTCAGTGCGATCCCGGACTCCGTGTTCGTGGACACCGCTCGCGTCGCGATCGACAGTTTCACGTCTGCAGCGATTCGAGTGTCGCTGGATACCCTTCTGTCGCTGATTCCGGACGGCGGCGTAGAGCTCGCCGCCTGGTCGCTGTCAAGGAGCTTCAAGGCGGACGAGGCGACCTGGCTGGTCTCCCGGGAGGGGGAGCCCTGGTCGACGCCGGGCGGCGACCTCGAGACCCTCCTGGGGGCCGATTCGTTGAGCTTCGACGTGGATTCGCTCGCGGACCTTCCAGACAGCGTCCTCGTGCGGCTCGACGGCAACGTCGATTCATTGCTGACCGCCTGGCGGGAGACGGAGGGGGAGAAAGGATTCGCGCTCGTACTTACAGGACCGGGAGGCGAAATACGGGTCAACACGGTCTCACTGGTGGCGGAAGCGGTTCCGGAAGGAATCGACACCGTGGTGACGGTGATTCGCGGCGCGATCCCGAGCACTTTCATCTTCGATCCGCTGACGCCGGAGCCAACGACCCGCCTGCGGCTGGCGGGCCTGCCTTCGGCTCGCTACTACCTGGATTTCGAGCTTCCCGACAGCCTCGGCATCATCGCGCTTCGCGGCGCGACGATCAACCGAGCCGCGCTGGAGTTTCGTCCGACCGCGGCGCCGACTGACCCATTTGCGCTGGACGCCAACATCGCGGCGCAGGCCGTGAGGCTCCTCGCGGATCCGTTCGTGTTCGGCGAGAAGACGCCGATCGGTGCTACCCTTGGTGACGTGGAGTCTCTGAGGCCGGACTCGCTGTCCTCGGGCAGCGTGATGCAGTACGACATCACGTCGCTGATCCGCGTGTGGACACAGGCACCGGCGGATTCCCCTCTCTTCCTGCGGGTGGGCATCATCCCCTTGCCGGAGAGTCGCCAGTTTGGGTTCTGGGAGTTCTTTTCCGACGAGGACGCGCCGGGTCTGCGGCCGGTCGTGCGTCTGCTGTTCACCCCCAACCCTTCCTTCCTGCTCCCGTGACGGCGCGAGGCGGTGGTCGGGTTCGGTCCTGGTGGTGTCTCAGGATCCCGGCGTCCGCGCTGGTATTGGTCCTTGCTCCGGGAATCCTCGCCGCACAGACGCCGGTGACCAGCCTCGGACTGGGCTATCCGGTGCCGCCACTGGACGCACGTGCGGCGGCCCTCGGTGGCACGGGCATGGGGCTGTTCGGCGGGTCCTTCTCGTCGCGCAATCCGGCGGACCTCACGATGTTCACAAATCCCGCGGTTGGGGGCACGCTGGCGCCCGAGGCGGTGAGTCTGAAGACGATCGACGGGGCTCAGTCGCTCGGGCGGAGCCGATTGGCCGTGGTACAGGGGGTGCTGCCTTACCAACAGTGGCGGTTCGGGGTCAACGTAAACTCCGAGCTCGATCAGGACTGGGACGTGATCCTGACGGACACGCTGGAAACGGGCTTCGGTGATTATCCGTTCGTGGAGAGCCGGCAGATCGACGGTGGCGTCAGCACGGTCGGCTTGAGCGTGGCCTATCGCAGGGGTCCGCTCGGCCTGGGCGTAGAGGGAAGCGCCCTGACGGGCAACCGGAGGCAAGTGTTCCGTCGCACGTTTGAGCCGGCCATCGGCGATCCTACGAACCAGATCGGAGGCGCGTTCGGCGATTCACGGTGGGCGTTCAGCGGCTGGCGGTTCCGGGGCGGCGTGATGGGCGAGATCGGGCGGCGGGCGATCGTCTCGGCGACGGTCACCGCCTATACACAACTCTCGGCTGAAAAGGATACGTTCGGCATCGCCCTGGGAACGCAGAAGTTCGATATGCCCTTCGAGGTGGCGGGTGGAGGCAGCGTCGTGCTGACGCGAACGCTCATGCTAGCGGTCGCCGGGGGTTGGAAGGGCTGGTCGGCGACGGACTTCAGGGTATTCAATACCGAGTCCGCCGACGTGATCTGGCTTGGTGGTGGCATCGAGTACGTCGGAGTCAACTGGGGAAGCATGCCCATCCCGCTTCGGATCGGCTACCGGTACACTGATCTCCCGTTTTATGATGGCGACTTCGAACAACTGACCGAGCAGGCGTTTACGTTCGGATTGGGCGCGCGGCTGGCAGGCGGTCGGGCGATGCTGGACCTCGGGTTTGAGATCGGGAGCAGGGGGGACCTCCCGAAGACGGGGACGGAAGAGAGCTTTCAGCGCTTGTCGCTGTCCCTGGGCATCAACTCGATGTAGGAAGATGGACTGCGGTGCACAGCGTGGCCATCGTCACGCCGCTCGGGTGGAGCGCACCGCCTCCAGGACCTCCCTTTCCAATAGATCGGGATGCGTGACCGGCCAGCCGTGTCCACGCTGGACTCTGCGCACCACGACCTCCCGATTCGACCCGGCGAAGAAGCTCTCGGTCTCTCCCGGCAGGTACAGGCGGTCGAACTCGGCGAGTACGATGTGCGCTGCAGGCGCCGTCGGCCGGAACGAGTGCGCGAGGCAGTGCAGGGTCTCGGAAACGGTGGGAAACAGGCTGGCCGGACGCAGCACGGCTGCTCCGAGATAGTCCCGCATGATGTTCCAGGCCCAGCCCGCGCCCCGGCTTCCCTCGAGGCCCAGGTACTCGCGCAGCTGAAGGCGTACCGCACGCCCCACCTTCGTGCCCCAGCCGACCGTGAGAGGGATCAGGGGCGATAGGGCGATCGCGGGTGCGGATCCGAGGAGAGCCAGGAACCCGCCGTAGGAGTGTCCGACCCGGAACGCAGCCGGGGCAAACCGATCAGCCATCGCTTCGGCGAGCTCTCGATAGTGCTCGATCCCGGCCGGAAGATCCGTGTGCGTCCGGAACGAGAGATCCGGCACGAATACGGTAAAGTGACGCCCCAGTCGCGCCATGCCCTCGCGATAGTAGCCGGGGTGTACCCCCAGGCCGGGCAGGAAGAGGATCGGCTCACCGTCGCCGTGGACTTCGACCGGGACCTGGAGTCCGTCGAATCGGAAATGTTCGCTTCTCAGCACCATGCCCGATCCTACGAGAGGGGGCCGGGTCGGGCAATCGGCGCGAGTAGTGCACGGTCGCCGACGTGGGGCGTCGATGGTGGCCGGTCTCGTCGCTGCCCGGTACGTTCAGGCCGTTGAAATCCAGTTGATCAAGGACTCCAGTTTGTGGCAAGGCGAGCAACCGTGAACGAAGTGACAGGCCTGATACCTCTCAGGCGAAAAGGAGAAGGCCCGTTC
>Ga0255058_10001728_pt1 | contig 12286 bp, 10 predicted proteins | sample Cases_109_9_MG_FD_188637 | JGI IMG/M metagenome (GOLD analysis project Ga0255058, IMG submission 188637) | Seawater microbial communities from Amundsen Gulf, Northwest Territories, Canada - Cases_109_9 | ecosystem: Environmental > Aquatic > Marine > Gulf | place: Canada: Northwest Territories... | reverse complement strand
GACCTCATCGGCTTCGGCTTGAGCGACAAGCCGAGAGACTTCTCCGCACATACCATTCGCAATCACAGCCGGTGGCTCGGCTCGCTGATCGACCAACTCGATCTTCGAGACGTGATTCTCGTGGTGCAGGACTGGGGCGGAGCCATCGGCACGCACTCCTTCGTCGCCCGACCAGAACGATTGGCGGGGATGGTGGTGCTGAACACGGTCCTCGACCCGCCGCCGCCAGGCTTCACGCCGGCGGGATTTCATCGGTTTGCACACATTCCCCTGGTGAGTGACTTCGCGTTCCGCGTGTTGCCGCTTCCCCTGGCCGTTCTACACCTCGCGCAGGGTGACAAGTCCACTATTCGCGGCAACGTCGCCCGCGCGTACCGCTATCCATTCAGGCGTTTTGCAGATCGCGTCGCACCGCTCGCAACCGCGCGTATGGCGGTCGACCGCATGGGTCATCCCTCTATCCCTGCGCTCGAAGAGGGCGCTGAGCTCGTTCGGAGCTTCACCGGTCCGAAAGCGATCGTTTGGGGGCGACGCGATCCGGTGATCGCGCGGGCGCTCAAACGCACCAAGGCGCTCCTCGGTGACCCACCCGTAACGGAAACGCAGGCGGGCCACTTCCTTCAAGAGGAGGTGCCAGACGAGATCGCCGCCGCCGTTCGCGACGTCAACAACCGTCTAAGCCGCGGTTCGTCGGATGCCGCGGAACAGCAAGCGTAGCGCCGTCTGAAATTGCTCTTCTTGTGCGGTTCTCGACGGGATCGTTCCGCCGAGCCAAGTGACCATGCCGAAGTAGTGCATGCTGAAAACCTGCTGTGCAGCATCCATCGCATCCACCGACGAGTCGAGCTCGCCGCTGTGCTGTGCGCGTCGAATGAGATCCGCTACTCGACTGACGAACTTGAAAGTCCAAGCCGCCGTATCTGTGCGTTGACTTCCGTCGGTAAACAAGAGCTCCTTGATGAACACTCGGCTCAGGCGACGTTCGCGCGCGTAGCACCGGGTCAACGCCGCGAACACGTGGGTGAGTTGCTCCTCGAGCGACGATGCCACCATCGTCTCGAAGGCACGGTTGGCGGCGCCGTCGATCTGCCGTTGCAGCAGGTGAATGAGCAAGCTGCGCTTTTCTGGGAAGTAGTTGAAGAGTGTCCCAGCGGCGATGTCTGCGGCGTCGGCGATCTCGCGTGTTGAAGTCGCCTCGTACCCTTTCGTCGTGAAGAGCCGCCAGCCGGCCTCTTCGATACGGCGTAGTGTTTCCTCTTTGCGGCGCGCGCGACGACTCATGTGATCCCCCTGCGTGACTCTCGGCCCGCGCGACCCACGAACCAAGTTTTCCGCACCCCAAAGGTTCGCCACATTACCGAAAGGTCACTTGTGGGCCGGCCAACAAGAGTCCACTCTAGTAAGCCCTGAGCAATCATGATACATCCACCTACCTTGTCCCATGCTTCGCCCAAAGGCATACAAGGCCCTCTTTGCGCCTCTTTTCTGGGTATTGGCGGCCTGCGGTGACCCCGGTGCGGCCTTCGATCTCGACGGCGAAGTGGCTTCCGCGAGCGCCGCGATCGTTGGGGGATGGGCAGCCACAACTGAACAGATTTTCGCTACCGTCGAGATTCGACGGACCGGCGGTGCATCCGGTTTCTGTTCCGGCGCTCTGATCTCGCCGCTCCTGGTTGCGACCGCCGCGCACTGCGCCGTGATCGAGTCCGAGCTCGGAATGGTCCAAGCAGCACCCCCCGGCTCGCTCCAAGTCGTCGCAGGTCATCTGTCGAGCTCGACGGCGGACAGCAGCATGACTCGCGGCATCCTCGAGATACGCGTGCATGAGGAGTACGATCACGACTTCATCATGGGGCGAAGTCGCGCCGGCGCGGGGAAGGGCGGGATCGGGTCACCAAACGATATCGCGCTTCTGTTTCTGGCAACCCCGTTCGACTGGATTCCCAACGCTCCGATGATGGCGCGAACGGAGGCGGAAGAGATGGTTCGGCACGGCGACATCGGTTTTGTGGCAGGCTACGGTATCTACAACGTCGACGGACACTTGTCGGGCGAGCTCTACATCTCAGACGCCATCATCGATGTCCTCGGCGAACAAGAGCTCCTCACGAGGCGTCCCGATCAGATGGGGGACTCGTGTTACGGCGATTCGGGCGGTCCCTTCTACGTGCCCACGGAGTACGGCGATTTTCTCGTAGGCTTGGTTTCTCGCGGCCGCTCCGATGTAAACCGCGATTGCGGCGATGGTGGGGTCTACACGTTACTTTCAGCCTATCTTCCGTGGATCGAGCAAACCGCGGGGCCTCGTTTCGCGCCTCGTCTGCTTCCCGACACCGAGCCGATCGCGTTTCGACCGGCGGGTGCCGAGGCGTACATCGCACCGGCAAGCGCCGAGCTCGATCGAATCCGCTCTTGTGCCGTATCCCGATCCAACACTAGCGCCCCGCTTTCAGCTTTCCTGCTATTGGCCGGCCTGATCTGGATGCAACGCCGCCTCTCACGACAGTAGCGCTAGCCCCGTGGCGACGAAGTCGCTTTACGGGGGGGTGGCGACGAGAGTCGCTTTACGGGCTACGCTTCGCGCAGCGATGGAGCCCTCTACCGAGCGACCGCAGGCGCGGCTAACCAAGATCGTGTGCACAATCGGGCCCGTCACGCGATCGTGGGACGCACTCTCGGCGCTTGCCGGGGCTGGCATGAATCTGGCTCGATTGAACATGTCGCACGGCGACCAAGCGTCCCACTTGCAGGTGATCCGCAATCTCAAGAGCCTCAATAGGAAGCTGCCGCATCCGATTTCGATCTTGATGGACCTTCAAGGTCCGGAGATCCGTACAGGAGAGCTTGCCAAGAGCCTGGACCTTGCCGCGGGCGACGTCTTCTACTTCTCGGTTCTCGCCGATGACGCGGAAGAGCGGAGCGTCCACGTCAACTATCAGGACATGGTCAACGACCTCGAGGTCGGCGAACGAGTCACCGTCGATAACGGTCTCATCAACCTCGAGGTGCTGGAGGTCTTGGAACACCGCCTCAAATGCCGCGTCCTCGACGGCGGCACACTGGGCTCCCGCAAGCACGTCAATCTACCCGGTGTTCGGGTCAATCTGCCTTCGATCACCAAAAAAGACCGCGAGGACATCGCCTTTGCGATCGAGCAGGACGTGGATTTCATCGCCTTGTCGTTCGTCCGAGGCCCCGAAGACGTCTTGGAGGTTCGGCAGATCGTCGAGGAGGTAGGCGGGCATCAACGACTGATCGCCAAAATCGAAAACCAGGAAGGCGTCGACAACTTCGAAGCCATCCTCGAGGAGGCCGACGGCATCATGGTGGCGCGCGGCGATCTCGGCGTCGAAGTCGCTTTCGAAGAGCTCCCCGTCCTGCAGCGCGAGATGGTGCGCTATTGTGCGATCGCCGGAAAGCCGATCATCGTGGCCACTCACCTTCTCGAATCGATGATCGAGAACCCGCTCCCGACTCGAGCCGAGGTGACCGACGTTGCCAATGCGGTCTACGAGCAGGCCGATGCGATCATGCTCAGCGGCGAGACGGCCGCAGGGCAGCACCCAGTACGATGTGTCGAAGTTCTCGATAAGATCGCGCGACGCATTGAGGGCGGAGGGACTGGCCTCGACTTCTATCTCGAACGCGCGGCGCCTACCACCCAGCGCGGCCATATCGCGCAAGGCGCTTGCCGCCTCGCGGATTCGCTCGGCGTGCGTGCCATCATCGTGATGACACGGCGCGGGCAGTTTGGTCAGCTGGTTGCGAGTTATCGACCGAAGCGGGCGGTCATCTACGCGTTCACAAACATGAGTACGACTCGTCGTAAGCTCTGGCTCAATCGTTCGATCGTTCCTTTTCGAATGAACCTCTCGAAGGACCCCGAAAAGACCATCGTCAATGCCCTCGCCAAGCTGCGAGAGCGGAACGTCGTCGAGGCCGGCGAGCCCGTCGTCGTCGTGTCCGATGTTGCGACTGCGACCGGGGATTTGGTCACCAGCATCCAAGTTCGGGTCTCCGAGTAGCACCAAGCCCGTTTTGGCCTTAGATATTATGCCTATGCCCGTGCGCTGTGGCCTGGTCTTGCTTACTGTTTTTGGGGTCGCCTGTGGTGCTGATGAGCAAGCGTTCGTCGGGGAGCTCTCGGCCCCGGTCGTCTATGGGGCGGACGACCGCCTCGAGGTCTACAACCACCCGAGCGACGAGCTCCGTCAGATCGCACAACAGTCGATCGTCGCACTCATCGACAGCGACAAACTAGAGCGCGGTCCTGACGGGAAGTACATCATCGTCGCGCCGACCCTTCAGCAATCGAAGGGCCTCTGCGACGACGAGCGCTTCACAAACCAACCAACCGCCGCACTCTGCTCCGGGGTGCTGATTCATGATGACCTCGTGTTGACCGCTGGTCATTGCCTTCGGACGCAGACCGATTGCGAGAGGAAAAGCTTCGTCTTCGATTACTACCTCGACGGCCCGATGCAGCTCGCGCCTATCGAGGACGAAGACGTTTACTCCTGCAAGCAGATCGCGCTCCGCGACGAGCCGATCGGTGACGCCCTAACGCCCGACTTTGCTGTGATTCAACTCGATCGTCCCGTCACTGGAGGTCACCGATCGGTTGCCGTTCGTCCCGCCACGACTCCTTTGGTGGAGGACGAGCCGTTGACGATGATCGGATTCGGCAGCGGCCTCCCCGCGAAGATCGATTCAGGCGGGACAGTTGCCGATCCGCGAACCGCGACCCTCGACTACTTTTCCGCGAATCCTGATGCCTTTATGGGGCACTCGGGGAGCGCCACATTTGACTCCAACGATCAGCTCGCTGGGATTCTCGTGGCTGGCCGGGCGCCGGACTACGTTCTTTCGCCCGACGAGGACTGCGATCGCGTGAACACCTTCCTCGACAGTCAGGCGGGCGAGGCGATTCACTACTTCGCGCCCATCGTCTCCCAGTTATGCGAGCAGGGGTGGGGTGGCGACAGTCTCTGCGAAGAGACCTCATGCGATGGAGAGCCCTGCGGAAAGAAGTTGCCCCCAATCAACGGCAACGTCCCGGGCGGCATACCGGTCCCTGCCGACTCGTCGGGTTGTCACGCCTCGCGTACGCCGAGTGGCTTTGGCGCCGTATGGGCGGCTGCGCTTCTGCTCGTCTTCGTGCGCCGGGTCAGGCGCTCAGTTGTCTGACCACGTCGAGCGCCTCCCGCACATGCTTCTTCGCGTTGAGTTGTGAATTGAACACGTGCTGTACGGCCCCGCTTCGATCGATCACGAACGTCACGCGCCCGGGAAGCAACCCCATCGTCTTGGGCACGCCGTAGGCCTTCTGCAGCGTTTTGTCGCGGTCACTCACCAGCAAGAACGGCAGCCGGTGGTGCTCGGCGAAACTTTGATGACTCTTTTCGCTGTCTTGGCTCACCCCGATCACCACTGCACCGGCTTCGACGAAATCTTCGAAATTGTCCCGGAAGGTGCATGCCTCCGCCGTGCAACCGGGGGTCTCGTCTTTGGGGTAGAAATAGAGCACAACGGCCTTGTCTCCTTGAAACTGAGACAGCGTGATGGTGTCGCCGTTTTGTGTCGTCTTGGTGAAGTCCGGGGCGGTCGCGCCCACACTGATCGTTGCCATGCTTGCCTCCGAGGGCTGAAGCTAGCACACCGTTGAGCGAATACTCGTTTCCAGACGCCGGTGAACTCGGCCGATATCGTTACGGAAATAGCGAATGTCCCGGCGCCCAGATTTTCACTTGAAAAAAGTGAAACACGTTCTACTTTTGAGAGACTATGCAGGACAGCGACCGCTACTACACCCCTCCGATTCCCAACGGCTGGTTCCAGATTGCCGCCTCTGACGAGGTCAAGCCTGGCGAGGTCAAACCGCTCCGCTACTTCGGGAAAGATCTGGTCATTTGGCGTTCCGAGGCTGGGGAGCTTTCCGTCCTCGACGCTTTTTGTCCGCATCTTGGCGCGCATCTCGGGCACGGCGGCAAAGTCCAAGGCGAGAGCATCCAGTGTCCATTCCATGCCTGGCAGTTTGGAACCAACGGGCGATGCACTGGGGTTCCGTACGCCAAGCACGTGCCACGAAAGGCCAGGTTGGACACTTGGCACATCAAGGAGCTCGCCGGCCTGGTGATGTGTTGGCATCATGCCGAGGGCGAGCCGCCGCAGTGGGACATCCCTGACGAGATTCCCGAGCTCAAGACCGATGAGTGGACCGACTTCGAGGTTCTCGAGTGGAAGATTCGAACGCGCAACCAAGAGATGGCAGAGAACGCCGTTGACTCGGTGCACTTCAACACTCTGCATGGGTGCACCAACATGCCTGAGTCGGAGGCGACGGTGGATGGCCACAAGTTGCGAGTCTTCTCCGCCGCGGGCATGTCAACTCCGAGAGGGCCCGTCGAGGGCTCCATCGATAGCCTGAACTACGGTTTCGGCCTGTCGCTCGTGCGCTTCAAGGGCCTCGTCGAGACGCTCAACGTTGCGACGACGACGCCGATCGATGGAGACAACGTGCATCTCCGCTTCAACTTCAGCGTCAAGAAGATCGGTGGTGCCGATGCGACCCGCGGCGTTGGCGGGGCCTTCATCGCCGAGCTCAAGCGCCAGCTCGACCAGGACATCCCGATCTGGGAACACAAGATCCAGCACGAAAAGCCCCTTCTCTGCGACGGAGACGGGCCGATCGCCATCTTCCGACGCTGGTGCACCCAGTTCTACTCGTGGCCTGAGGAGCAACAGGCCGCCGAGTAATGGCGACCTTCGACATCGAAGAGGTCGAAGAGGCATTCCGCAACTTTTGGTACGCTGGGATGATTCGCGAGGACTGGAACGCCTGGGCGGATCTCTTCACTGAAGACGTCGTTTACTACGAGCGCGTGCTCGGCACGATGCACGGGCGTGAAACGGTTCGAAACTGGATCGTCCCGTTGATGGAGCAGTACGGCGAGATCTACGGCGTCTACGATTGGCACGTGATCGACCCCAGCGGCCGAGTCGTTTTCCGCATGATCAACCGTCGCGATCACCCGAGCGGCGAGGGCACAATGGACTTCCCCGGTATCACGGTGCTGCAGTACGCGGGGAACAACCAATGGTCGATGGAAGAAGACTACTGGGCCGAGAAGCTCGGCATCCAACAGTTCGAAGAATACGCCGCCGCCCTCAAAAAACACGACCCCGATCACCGCGCCAAACGCACCCGCAACAACTGGGGCAACGGCCCCGACTGGACCCGCCCCCAATAAAGGGAACAGTCCCGTTTTTTTAGTATTGAGCGTCGAAGTCTATTTCGATTTGTTCTTGGCTCGAGGGACGGGATTGGCAGGCTAGGATCCAGCCACGCTCGATGTCGCTCGGCTCGAGGGCGTCGTGGTTGGCCATGCTGACGTTGCCGCTCTTCAACAGAGCCATGCAGCACCCGCAATAGCCGTCCTCACATGAAGACGGTGGCTTGTAACCGGCCTTCACGGCGGCTTCGAGCAGAGTGGCGCCCTTCTTGTAGGGCACTTTGTGGCTCTGGCCCTCGAGCACGATCGTGAACGATGCGGGAATCTCGCCCTCGGACTGTTCGGGAACGACGTCGGCCGATTCGTCTCGACGGTCGGGGTCGGGCAATGAATTGAAGCGCTCGAACTTCGTTTGCCCCAAGTCGATCCCCGAGACTTTAAACGCCTCTTCGACGCTGTCCATATACGGGGTTGGGCCGCACACGAAGAACTCCGCCTCCTCCCAGCCACGGATGTGTTCTTGAATAGCGGCAACACTCATAAACCCGCTCTCGCTGTCGAGGTGGTGGACGATTTCGAGGCGCTCCGGGAACTCCGCGTGCCACTGGTCAAGCTCGTCTTTGAAGATGACCGAGTCTTTGTCGCGGTTGGCATAGATGAGCTTCACGTCGCGGTCGGTGGTTCGGAGGGCGGACTTCAGGATTGCGATGATCGGCGTCACGCCACTTCCGCCGCCAAACAGAACTATTCCATGGTCCCCCTCGTCGGTGCGCAGCACGAAGCGGCCCTCGGGAGGCTGCACGGCGATCGCATCGCCGACCTTGAGCTCGTCATTGAACCAGTTCGAAACGCGACCGTCGTCGACCCGCTTCACCGTCACCTTGGGCCGCGGATCGGTCTCCGGAGCGCTCGAAAGCGAGTAGCAGCGGCGCAGCTGCATCCCATTCCATGGGATTTCGAAGGTCAGGAATTGCCCGGCTCGATAGCGGAACTCCTCCTGCAGCGACTCTGGGACACCCAAGACATAGGAGCGCGTGTCGTGCGTTTCTTGAACAATTCCTGCTATTTGAAGCTTGTGAAAGTCAGCGGGCATCAGCTAACGGCTCCGACTAGAACATGTTTCACTTTAGGACACGGGCCGCGTCCGGTCCAGGCGACGAAGTCTGTGTGGCGGTCGGCGCACGAATCACGTAGCCTGCTTGATTCCGAGAGGCCAGTGCCCATGGACCTCACGAATTTTACAGCGCCCCCGTCTCGACGCTCGATGTCTACCCGTAGGAAGCAGACAGTTGGAATCGATCTTGGTACCACAAACACCGTGATCGCCCGGAACTTCGAGGCCCTCCGCATCGAGGGCAACGGGGTCATCATGCCTTCCGCGGTTGCCTTCCCTCCGAACGGGTCGCAGCTCATCGGAAAGGCTGCCCGCCGTCGCCGGGCGATGGATCCCCAAAACACGATCCTTTCGGCAAAGCGGGTCATCGGCGCTCGTTGGCATTCGTCGTACACGGCCCAGTTTCGGGAGCATTACCCGTACGATATGCTGAAGACGCCCGACGGTGGAGTCCTCTTTCGCACGCGAGCCGGTTTGGTGAGCCCCGTCGACGTGGGCCAAACGATCGTCAGTCGTCTCCGCGAGCTCACGCGTTGTCCGGTGCAGGACGTGCACGCTGTGGTGACGGCCCCTGTGGCCTTCGAACAAGAGCGTCGTGATGCGACCGCGCAAGCGGTGGCCAAGGCGCACTTCACGGGCGTTCGGGTCGTCGAAGAGCCAATCGCCACAGCGCTCGCCTATCTCAACCGGAGCAGTCTGAAGTACGCCTTCGTCTACGACCTCGGGGGCGGCACCTTTGATGCTGCAGTCGTCGACTGCAGTCAGTATCCATTCCGCGTCGTCGGGCATGGCGGTGACCCCTACCTCGGCGGCGACGATGTCGACCGAACGATCGCGATTTACGTCGCCGACCGAGCGCTCGCACGAGACTGTTGGGATCTGACCAATGACGCAGTGACCTTCGACCGCTTGGTGCACGCCTGCGAGCTCGCCAAGTGCGAGCTAAGCGAATCCGAAGAAGCGGCGATCGCGATCCCGAGCGTCGACCCGGCGGCGCCAGAGAGTTGCGGCGTGATTCAAATCACGCGCGAGGAAGTCCAGCAACTCACCTTGGATCTCGTTCGTCGAACCTTCGTCATTTGCGATGAGGTGCTTGGAGAGGCCGGCGTGAAAGCACGAGATATCGAAGCCGTGTTCTTGGCCGGAGGCAGCACGCTTTTGCCTGGCCTACGCGGGTATATCGAATCCTATTTCGGGAAGCGACCGCGGTTCGACTTGGATCCGCTGAGTGTTGTCAGCATGGGCGCCAGCCTCGCTGCGGCGCGCCCCGCCGTTTCAGAGCTCCTCGACCCCTGTGCCTGAGGCTGCCGACTCGATCCGCTTGTCGCGCACGCTGGCGTAGAGGCCGTCCGTGCGGAAGGTGAGGCCGATGATCAGTCGGCTATTTTCGTTGTAGAAGGGGTTTTCGCGTCCGCCATCCGAGTCTGGGTGCTCCGCCCATACGTCGTAACTCAGGGCGATCGTAAACCAGCGCTTGATGTCGTACCCGATGATGGCGCGGAAATTGGAAAAACTCCTCCAATGGTCGTTGGGGCTTCCGTCGTCGATGCATACTGGGCCTGTCAGAGTCTCGATGCAGCCAACCGCGAGGTCATTGGCTCGCGCCCAAAGCGCGGTGTAGCTCAGCCCGAGGGCGAGTCTGTCGATTGGGACGAAGGTCCAGAAGACCGATAGCCGTGTGGTCGTCTTGGTGGAAGAGGTCGCGCCGCCGCACGTGTCTGTGGTGGCGATTCCGCCTGGACCCGGCGCGATACGACAAGGAGTCACCTCGTCCGGCGCGAGGACGACGTTTGATCCGGCGAACCAACCCCAGAACGCGGTGGTTAGCCCGAGTTGCATTCCCTCCAGTACGCTGAACGGTCGTACCGCCGTGAAGCGAACCCCAGGGGAGAAGTAACGTTGCCTAGATCGGCTGAACTTCGAAGTCGGTAGGCGCAGGTCTGCGGCGACGAAGAACATAAGACCCGCCGGCCGTCCGGGGACCGAGTACAGATAGTCGAGCCGCAGGTCTTCCCACAACGCCTCGCGACTGTAGAAGCCAGCGCGATTGAACTCTTCGGAAGCCGAGTCCGTCCACTCGAGGCTCACCGTGGCGTTCAGACCGATCGAGTGCTCCGGGTTGAAGAGCCAACGTGGAGCGATCGTGAACCACCAGGTGTAGTTCGGGCTGTGGGTCAGCTGTGAGTTCTCGTTGAAGGTTCGAACCGACAAAGTCTGGTCCCAGAAAAGCGGAAAGCTCCACGGCACGCCTTCGGTGGTCGGGTTCGGTGAGGAGATTCGTTCTGCGGTCGTCTTGTTGCGGGGGATCTCGCCGGCTTGTTCCTCGTCGGGCCCGGCAAGGTCCTCGCCGCCCGTGTCGACTTGCGCAGACGCGCTTGCCGCCAGCAGCACGCAAACGCAAGTGATCCCAACAACCCTCACGTTCGCAGTTTGACACGCGCGCCTGCGGATCGCAGCATCGGCGCACTATGGGTCAAAAGCATCCCGGTGGATGCTGGCGATAGGGAGCTGCGATAGCAGTCCCCGAAAAGGGAAGTCGGTGAAACGCCGACGCGGACCCGCCACGGTATGCGGTCAAAACGCCGACCACAAACCCACTGACCATCGAGGTTGGGAAGGGGGTCGGAACCAAGGTCGCGAGCCCGGAGACCTATCCATGGTGTGACAGCAACCCCCTCGGGGATGGGAGGCTCATCATGAGCAAGATCTATGTATGTATGTGTGCAGCTGCGCTCTTGGCCGGCTGTGGAAGCGCGAACGGCAGGCCGCAAGTTCTGGAGCCGGTGGATGGCGATCCTGCATTCGCTGTGTTGAGCACCGATATCAATTTCACTTCGAGCGCGATCAGCCTACTCGACGAAGATGGAGAGGTCCTGGCCGATGAATGGCTTACGTCCGGAAGCGTGTTGCCGATCCTGGTAGCCGCGCTTTCCGGCGACGTGGCGTTCCCCACCAAGCAGATGGGCGACGGCACCCTCGTCGTCATCGACCGTTTCAACACGGATGTCGTCTCGCGCTTCGATATGGCGACCGGCGGGTTCTACGGGCAGGTCCGCACACAAGGAACCAGCAGCGTCGCAGCGTTCTCGTCGAATCCTCACGACTGCGTGTTCCTGAGCGACAGCTCGGCGTGGGTGTCGCGCTACGAACCGAGCTTCGAGGAGGCCCCCGAGCCCGACGTGGCTGGCACCGACTTGTTCGAGATCGATCCGACGGCCATGGTGCTCACGGGCGGTCGAGTCGATCTTTCGTCGTTCAACGAAGAAGTCGATGGGGTGACCGCCTACGCACGGCCCGATCGAATCGCGCGGCTGGGTGACTTCTTGCTGGTCGGACTCGACGGGTTGAGTGCGGACTTCACTACGGCGCTGCCCGGCAAAGTCGCGGTTGTGGAGATCGCGACCGGTGACGTCGAAGGATTCTCCCTACCTGGAGCGAAGGCGTGCGGCACGGTCGTGCCCGTTCCGGGTGTCGACGATCAGGCTTTCGTGGCATGCCGGGGTATTTCCCCGACTTTCGACGCCGTCGAACAGCGCATGACGGCGGGCATATTCGTCATCGAAGTCGACGGAGACGGAGTCGCATCGATTGTTAGGTCATGGCTTCCTTCGAGTGACCCGGGCGCGGCCAACTCGGTTGGAAACATCGTTCCGTTGAACGACCGGGAGGTGGTTGCGGTTGCAAGCGGTGATTTCGCGACGACGACCGATGAGGCATACGTACTCAACGTCGAGACTGGCGATCAAACGCTGGTCTTCGACGTTGCGGGATCGTTCGAGATTGGGCAGGGCGCCTACGACCTCGAGAGCGAGCTGCTGTTAGTCCCTGTCAGCACGGAGGGCGTGCGCTTGTACGGAGGGGAAGGCTCGACCTTCGAGCTCATCGACACGGTCGAAGTGTCGCAGTCCGCTGGGCTTCGCGCGATCGTCGTGTCTTCGCT
>Ga0255058_10001727_pt1 | contig 12287 bp, 11 predicted proteins | sample Cases_109_9_MG_FD_188637 | JGI IMG/M metagenome (GOLD analysis project Ga0255058, IMG submission 188637) | Seawater microbial communities from Amundsen Gulf, Northwest Territories, Canada - Cases_109_9 | ecosystem: Environmental > Aquatic > Marine > Gulf | place: Canada: Northwest Territories... | reverse complement strand
CCAATTGAGTCAGAAACAGTTGCTCCGAATTCTATAGTTCCAAAGATTCGCTCCCGCTCTTGATTTCATGATAAGATTGGCAAGAGATGTAGTCTCATGATCTACAGAAAAAGAGATGGTCACGAAGATCCAGGCAAAGGACTTCACATTATTTGCATTTGAATCTTTTTGCAGGAATCTCAAATAGGTTTTATATGGCGAACTTTAACTATAAGGCGTCAGACATTAAAGGAAATGTCATTGAAGGCTCAATGGACGCTCGAGAAGAGAAATCTGTCGCCCAAAGGCTTCAAGAAAAGGGTTACATCCCCATCAGGATAGCGTCCGTTGAAGAAACGACAGAAGATGTTTCTGAATTAATCTCTTCGCCCGACATTTTTAACCGTATATCTCAACAGGAAGTTATCACCTTTACTCAGGAATTGGCCGGTTTGCTTAGAGCAGGAATCCCTTTTGATCGAAGTTTCAAGACACTCATTGGTTTGGTTGAGAACAACAGGTTTAAGGAGATATTGAGGGGAATACTGAAGATGGTTGAGGAAGGGAGTTCCGTCGCAATTGCTATGGAAAAGTTTCCTCAGGTATTTTCCAAATTTTATGTCAGTTTGATTCGGGCCGGGGAAGCAAGCGGCGCTCTGGATACCACACTTACAAGATTAAGCGAATATCTTTCAAGATCAAAGGAACTCAATAAGCACATAGTTACCGCATTGATTTATCCTATTATACTAACTACGCTTGGAGGTCTTTCGGTAATTATTCTTCTCACCTTTGTTGTTCCGCAATTTGCTTCCACATTCTCGGACTTAGGGGAGGCTCTTCCTACAGCTACTTTAGTCCTCCTAAAAATAAGCGAATTAGTGAGAGGCTACTGGTGGATTTTTTGTCTCGCCCTTCTTGCGCTTTACACCATGTGGCGCCTCTATACAAATACCCCTAGCGGCAGGATGTTCTGGGATAGTCTTAAGCTTAAAATTCCTGGAATCGGAAGAATAATAAGAAAAGCCGAAGTTGTTAGATTTTCAAGAACACTGGGAACTCTGCTTGCCGGAGGAGTTTCCCTTTTAAATTCTCTTGATATTGTAGGAGATGTCATGACAAATCGCTCTATAGCCAAATCCATAAAGGACATTCAACTAAAGGTAACGCATGGTGAAGGACTGGGAAAGCCCATGCAAAATGAGGAGATCTTCCCTCCCATGGCGGTGGAAATGATTGCTGTGGGCGAAGAGACTGGGAGGCTGGATCAAATGCTTCTTGAAGTGGCAAATAACTTTGACGAGCAAGTAAAAGAAAATGCAAAGAGATTTCTGGCCTTGCTTGAGCCCGTCTTAATTCTAGTTATGGGAATTATAGTCGGCTCTATTGTGGTATCAATGCTATTAGCCATTTTCAGTGTCAATGAATTACCTTTTTAAATTAACCGCTATCAATTTCTACAAAAAAGCATTCAAAGACCGTGTACCCATTTCGCATGGATTTACCATGGTTGAGCTCCTGGTAGTTCTGTCTCTCATGGGCTTTATGATGGCCCTAACGATTCCCGCTTTTACAAAAACACTTAGAGGTTTAAAGATCAAGACAATGGTCCGCAAAATAGTTTCTACACTGAAGTATGCCAGAAGCGAAGCTGTTTTTAAGCAGGTCCCTCAAATTGTTCATTTTGATCCGGACAACAATATTTTTTGGCTGGAGAAAGGCAGGAAAGAATCTGTGCCGGGCGACGTTAAAGTGGTTAAACTTCCCCGGGAAGTCTATATTAAAAAGATAGAATGGAATAATAGAGCGTCGGATTCAGGAAGCAACAGCATCTGGTTTTATTCTGATGGCAGCTCCAGCAGCGGAACTATCAGCATTGTGGACAGCGCAAAAGAAAAGAGTTACAGAATTTCCGTGGATTTTTTTACAGGTTTTCCGAAAGTGGCTTATGTAAAATAAAAATTTGCCATTTTCCATTGGTCACCGATTATTGCTTATAAACCTTTTACTTTAAACTGGGATTTTTGTTATACCACTAACAAAAGGCAAATGGTTGAAATGAGGTATAGCCCTGAATGCAAAGATGACGATCAAGGATTCAGTCTGTTAGAGGTTTTAGTTGCCATTACGGTGCTTGGGATCGTTCTGGGGACGATTATGACGCTGTACTCCGGAGCAATGAAATCCCTGCGAGTATCTCAGGAGGTCTCTCATGCAGTTCAACTAGCAAAAAATGGCATGGAAGAGGCAATTCTCATGAAACCTCTAGAATCCGGACAAGAAAAGGGCAGCTTTATTGGCGGTTTTGATTGGGAGAAAACAATAAATCCGATTTTTTTGACCGTGGAGGAAATGGCAGAAGATGAGGATGAAACTTTCCCTTTTAAGCTTTATGAAATTGAATTCAAAGTGATTTGGGATAGCGGAGGCAAAGAAAGAAGAACCTCCCTCAGAAGTAAAGTAATTGTTGACCAGGAGAATGATCATTTAAAACTCCAGAAGTAATATATACCCATGAATAACAAAGGTTTCACATTATTGGAGCTTCTTGTCTCCATGACCATATTAAGTATCGTGGTAGTTTTGATATTGCAAGCATTGCGAATAAGCAGCCAGGCCTGGGAGAAGGGGGAATCCACCATCAACCATACGCAGAGATTAAGAATAACCCTCGATACTATTTTCAAACAGTTGAGCTCAGCATATCCTTTTACAGCCAAAGATAAAATCGAAAATGAAGATTTTTTAGTTTTTGAAGCAAATTCTAATTCTATCAAATTTGTGACCACACGGCCTATTGGGCATAACTCAAGAGGAGGTCTCTTTTTTGTAAGCTACTCTATCGACAAAGATTTATCATCCGGCCTTAAGACTTTGATTGCTTATCAACGACCTGTTTTTTTGATAAATGACTTTGAAGGAGATGAGCTAATGCATGAGGGAGATTTTATCACCCTCATTCCTGATATTGAGGATGTAAAATGGAGTTATTTATGGGGACCAAATGATGATTTGGAAGAAATGCAACCCGGCCATGATAACCAGGAGAAAAAGCTGCCTCAAGAGATTACCATGACCATTGAATTCAGAGAGGAGACTCAAAAGCATTCCGCTGAGCTAAAAATACCCGTTGTAATAGAAAGTGGAAATATAAAAGGCCTTTCGTCATGAGACCCACAAAAATGATATTTCACAATAGAGGCATTGCCTTGATTCTTACTCTTTGGGTAACAGCGCTGCTCACTATTATGGTAGGCAGCTTTGCGAAGATGGTGCGCACGGAAGTGAAAATAGTGAGCAACTTTAAGGATGAATCCGTGGTATACTATTTTGCAAGAAGCGGCATTCAACAAGCTATTCTGGGGCTTTTGAAGCAACCTAAAAATAGGGAATCCAGGGACCAGGAAATGCAGGAAAAGGAATGGAAATTTAACGGCAAGCCGAATATAGCTCCTTTCAAAAAGGGATTTGCTGAGGTCAGAGTAATAGATGAAGGAGGAAAATTTGATTTAAATAAAGCAAATAGAGATGACCTTGTGAGAATATTTGCCGCTTATGGCCTTGTTGGCGTCGAAAGAGATGGGATTGTGGACTCTATCCTTGACTGGCGAGATGCAAATAATTTCCACAGGCTGAACGGAGCGGAAGATGATTATTATATGACCCTTCCAAGGCCATATGAGTCCAAGGACGCCCCCTTTGAAACAGTCGACGAGCTTTTGTGGGTTAAGGGCATTACCCATGATATTTTCTACGGAGAAATGGAAAACGACGACGAGGATTTAGCAGGAGACCCAAACAAGTTACCCATGCCTGGATTAGAGGATATTTTTACGGTATATACTCACTCAGTTAAAGTAAACGTTAACACCGCCGCGCTGCCAGTTCTAATCTCTGTCCTAGGGATTGATAAAGCCAGCGCTCAAAAGATAATGGAGTTGAGAAAGGATGAGGAATTTAGGAATATGGGAGATATTACGAGAACAGTGGAAGGATTGTCCTCCAGTTTCCAAAAGTTCATAAGTTTCGCTCCCTCCAAGTGGTACTCCATTAAAGCAACCGGACGCCTGGATGGGAGCCCTGTAAAGCGCTCTTTAACCGCTGTGATCAAGATCAATGTTGGGACCGATTACAAAATCATGTACTGGAAGGATGGATAGATCCATTAAAAATTTGTAATTGTTAAAAGGTAATTATGATTATTCCGAAAGTTTCATTAGGAATAAGCTTTGGAGAGGATCGTGTCGATCTTGTCTATCTGAAGCAAAGTTTCGGAAAGACCATTTTGCTGGATCATTGTTCTCTTCCTCATGCAAACGGGATTGATGCTAAGGCCTTCTATCATGATGTTTCCTACTTTCTGCAAAAAAATAGAGCTCATGGATTGACGCCCTGCGTGGCCCTTGCAAGAAAAGAGGTCCTCCTCACCATTATCGATCTGCCCATGGCTGTTGAAGAAAACCTGAGGATAACTCTTGGTTATGAGTTAGACCGCCACACACCTTTTCCTCAGAAAATGGCCTATTTTGATTATAAGATCATTAGCCGCAACACAAATGATAAAACTATTAAGGTTCTTCTGGTTGTCATCAAAAAAGATCTACTCGATTACTATCTTAAACTGTTAAAGGGGGTCGGGCTACAACCAGCCTCCGTAGAAATAAGCTCCACCGCCCTTCTAAAAACTTTTCCTCCAAACACCTCCCATAATGGCTGCATAACCCCCGCTCTTTATATTGATAAAAATTCCTGCGAGATCCTTCTTTTTGGCGATAAATACCTGCGATACTCCAGGATGTTTAAAACAACAAATGAAATCACCCAAACCATTCTTAAAGAATTGGAAAGGGCAAAATATTCCTGTAACCTCAATCTTTCGGAAACAAAAATAGGGAAACTCTCTGTTTGTGGGGATGCCGTTCAAAGAAATATTTTGTTAAAGACGCTCAATGAAAAAGCCGGAAAAGAAGTTGCGGAAGTTGCTGAAATCAGGGGCATAAAAATAACTAATTGCGCCGATCCCTCTTTTCTCAGAGTGGCTATTGGCTCAGGTCTTGGTGGACTATCAAAAAGCGCCCCCCCGATTAACTTTTTGCCGCAAAAGGCAAAGAAAAGCAAAATTTCACCGCAAAACCGGGTTATTGCATTAATACTATCCTTCTCTTTTATTATTCTTCTGTGGGGAAGTGAAATGGGGATGCGGGTTATAAAAGAAAGGGAAATGCTTAAAGAGTTTGATGAAAAAATAGAAATTTATAAGAAGAAAATCAAGTCCGTGGAGGAGGTTAAAAAAAAGGTCCTATTGCTTGAAGAGAAAAATAATCAAATAGAAAGCTTCATGAAGGATAAAGTCATCTTCCTAATGATTCTTCGGGAGCTTACAAGAGTCCTTCCCAAGAATACTTATTTAACCATGCTGACATTCCAGGATAAAAAAATTGAGTTTAGGGGTCGTTCATCATCTGCAGTGGCCCTCATTTCACTGATTGAATCATCTCCCATGTTTGAGGATGCCCAATTTTCAGCGACTGTAACTTTGAATCGTTCGAGGTTGAAAAGGGGCATTCCTAATATTGCTGGCAGCAAAGGGGATGCAACCTCAGAAAGGTTTAAGATAAAAGCCACACTGTCGACAGCAAAATAGTGGATGAAATATAAGGCAATATGCCCATTGAGAAATGAGAGCAAAATTTCCGTCCGCCCCCATTTGCTCATTCAGCAATTTACTTTATTATAGTACACCGTAAAATCTTCTTTTTTTAGCAAGATTTGGTTAGAGCTCCGGGCAGGAGTTCTTTTGGTTGCGGCCTCTTTGCCGCTTTATGATATGAAGATTACGAAAAGATTAAAAAAAATTATTATATTTGGAGGATCTTTAGTTTGCATGCTCGCTTTATATCGATTCATTTATGAGCCCATTATAGATTATGAAAAGGGAATGCGACAGGACCTGGAACTTAAAGCAGGCCTTATAAGCCGTTATGGGAAGGTTATTAAGGAGGAGGACAAATTTGAAACAAGCAAAAGGCAGTTCGAAATATCCCTTGATAAAGCGGAGAGATTATTTCTTTCCGCAAAAACTGTCGCTTTGGCCGCTGCTCAACTCCAGTATCTTATTCAGTCCAAAGCGCAAGTCTATAAAGTAAATATAAGGAACGCAAGTATAGGAAAGACAGAGGAAATGGGGGATTACAGAAAAGTCTCTGTAAAAGTCACCACTGAAAGCGGGCTCAGGGGTTTAATGAGCTTCCTACACGACCTGGAATCCTATCCAAAATTTCTTAAGATATCAAAGACTATTCTTCGGGGCCATGTATCCAATAATGCTTCGCGGATTAACACAACACTTATTGTGGAAGGGCTGGCCGCTATAAAATAACTTTAATCCACTAATATTTATTAAACCCCGTTAGAGAACTATGTTCTTTAACGACTATTGATGGTGCCATTGAACCATCATCAATAAGGAATGATCTATACTTCCAACATGAGTCTGTGGTTTCTCTAACGGGGTAAAGTTTATTCTCAATTTTTGAACATTGCATAGTTAAACTGATTTTTATCCGCTATTTGCAAAAACCTTATTAGCCGTCTCATGCAAATTACTAATTATTTCAAAAAAAATGATCTACTTTTTGCGCTACAAGCAATTTTGATCGTTTTATCTATTTTTTTGGGATGGAGACTCATAAAGGTCTGGCGGTTTTCGGAATATAAAATCATCAATAAAGAAACGCCATTAAAGGCCTCAATCAAAAACCAGCAAAAGAAAAAAGAGTTTATAAAGAAATTGAAGCCAAAAACCTACAAAAAGAGAATACCTGCAAGAAATGAATTTTTGGATATTGTGGAAAATAACCTTTTTCATCATGAGAGAATTGAAGGGATCGAAAAAAATACCCTAACACCACCCACAGCTGTTAGTCCTTTTCGTAGAATAAATTCAATAAATAAAATTGTTCTTGAAGGAATAGTGATGTTTGGCGATTATAAAGCGGCTTTAATCAAAAATAATCTTCCCCAAAAGAGAGGCCTTAGAAAGAAGGTTGCCAAATCCATATGGGTCCATGAGGGCCAGGTTTTATCTGGAAGAAAAATTGTCGCTATTTTGAAGGATCAGATCATCGTTGTTGATGAAGAAGATGAAAAGAAAAGGATTATTAAACTTTATGACCCAGGGAAACCAAGGCCCAAAATGTTGCCAGCCCCAAAAGAACCCAAAATATCTAAAATAAAAAAACAAGCGCCAGGGGATCGGTTGCGCCCCCCCTTAGGAGAAAAAAAATAAACCTTTTGAGGCAGAAAAAACTCCAGAAGAACATCCAAAAAAGGAAAGCATTGATATTGCGCCTGAATCAGTGTCTGGTCCAGTAGCCCAGGATGAAGACAGAATAGTTTAATTTTAGTTGAAATATCTATCAAAGCGCTATTTAATTAATTTTTCAACTAATTATATTTTATTGGTTTATTTTTTTTTAACATTTAATGACTTAGTTTATGATTTGGTTGCATTTAAAATTTTTTAGAAAAAAGCGAGTCACTCCCCGAAAAGTTTTAAAAGCAATTAATAATTCAACTTTTGTATTGATTAAAGGGCGCTTATCTTACTTTCTCGCCACGGGTTGCACGATCAAATGCATATAATCCTAACATTTAAAATCATCGATCCACCTGGGAAACCTTTATCATATAAAGTATTTTAGGTTTTTCTAAAGATAACTAAGTTCTCATTTTTGTTTATTGTTCGCTATTTATGTTTCATCAACTGATATTTATTTTATGAAATCTAATTTAAATACACCTATAAACATTTTTATTATCTCGATTTTTTCATTGGTTGCAATAGTTCCTCCTTTCACAACCAGGTTTCTTTATGCCAGAGAAGCAGAGCAGCCTGAATTTCAAAAAATAAAGTTAGCTGCTCAAAAAAATGAATCTGAAATATCAAAAGAAATACCCACTAAAGTTTCCGGTGTTAAGGAAATTGAAAGTAAATCAGGGACAAAAAAATTTCTACTTAGTTTTGACGACGCTGATATCAATGAGGTTATCAGAGCCTTTGGAGAAATCTTCAATATTGACTACATAATAGACCGTGGGGTTACAGGAAGGGTAAATATTCACACCGTGGGAAAAATAACCGAGCCGGAGCTTTTTGAAATTTTTGGAGCCATTCTCCGGGTCGCGGGCGCTGCAATAGTCAAAGAAGGAAGGCTGTACCATATTGTCCCGATGGCTGGAGCAAAAACAAAGATGCTTGTGCCCAAATTTGATCTTGACGGTGAAAGCATTCCTCCCACTGACGATATTTTATTTCAGATCATACGCCTCAAATATCTTCCTGTTGAGGAGTTTGTGAGTATTATAAAACCATTTCTTTCCCCGGGGGCCGTCTCCATACCCTATCATAGAAGCAATCTCTTATTTTTAGTCGAATTTGGGCGCAATGTAATAAAAGTGTTGGAGATATTGGAAATTATAGATATTAACTCCTTTGACAATGTTAAATTGAAGTTATATCCAATCGAGGTGGCGGATGTTTCTGAGCTGTCCGAAGATATGGAAAATCTCTTCTCTGCTCTAAATGCATTTCCAAAGTCCGGCGATGGTATAGGCATTAAATTTATCCCCATAATAAGGTTAAATTCGCTTCTAACTATCACCTCTGTGCCAGAATTAATGGAGGAAGTGGATAAATGGGTGAAAGAGCTTGACCGGAAAGTGGAGGGAGATGATGTAAACACATATATCTATCATGTTAAAAACGGAATAGCCGATGAGCTTGCGGATATTCTTAATAGAATTTTTGGGGGCGCAAGAGCCGCAAAGTCGAACACAGTTCCTCGGATAAAAAAACAGAAGAGGGAAATAAAAAGCCTCAGGGGACGAAATAATCCACCAAATGCGCCAAAAAGAAATCCTGTAAATAGAACAACCCTCCCGCCACGAAATAATCCTTTAGGCAAGACAACTCTCTCAAGAGGAGAAATTGAAATAATTCCCTATTCCCCGACAAACACAATTATTATTAATGCCACTCCAAAAGATTACAAGGCAGTAATTGAGCTATTAAAAGAGCTGGATATCATTCCAAGACAGGTTCTTGTTAAAATACTCATATTGGAAGTGTCTTTATTGGATGATAAAAATTTTGGCGTGGAATATGCCGCTATAAGCAAGGCTTTTGGAAAGAATTTTAGTGGATCCATTGCAGGCACCTCCCTTGGATTATCAACCGCTGGGGCTTTAGCCTCTGGGGGTCTTACCGCTTCTTTAGTCAATGATAATTTTTTTGCGACCCTAAACGCCCTGGAAAGCAAAAGCATGTTAAAGGTTCTTGCCTCGCCCCATATCCTGGCCAGGGATGGTGTAGAGGCAAACATAGATATAGGAGAAGAAGTTCCCTTGGTAGCCTCTAGGACATTCATAGATAATAGAGAAGAAATTTCTATCGAAAGAAGGGACACAGGGGTCATACTCTCTGTTACTCCGCATATTAATTCCTCAGGTCTGGTCACCTTGGATCTCTCCCTGGAGATGAGCAACGTCGCCGGCGCTGTTGTGGAAGGAGAAAGCGATATAAGGATATTTCAGCGAAAAACTTCGAATAGTATGGTGGTTCAGGATGGCCAGTCCATTTTAATCGGAGGTTTAATAAAAAACCAGGATGAGGTAATAGAAACTAAAGTTCCTTTACTGGGGGATATCCCTATTCTAAAAAATCTCTTTCGAAACGTTACCAAGATAAAATCAAAAAACGAGCTTATCCTTTTGATAACGCCCACGGTGTTAAAGACCCCTAAAGCGGCTCATGACGCCACGGAAAAATTTAAGAAAGAGCTCCAGGAGATTCGGCTTAGGCTTAATATAGATCAAAAACAATCACCAAACAAAAATGAATAATGCGCAATTATGATATACAATCCTCGGATTTTCCGCAATATCCTTACATCTCTGAAAAAATCTCTGTAAAATTCCTGAAAAATAAACTTGTCTTTCCTCTTTTTCTCAATGACGGCATTCTGTCGGTCGCTATTTATGACCCAGAAGATGTGGAAGCTATTGATGCTATAAGGCTATCAACAGGATTTGAAGTAATGGCCCTAAAAAGCCGGAAGGAGGACATCCTGAAAGCCATTGAACTTCATTACAAAAACAGCCAGACTAAAGTATTTCAAATTATTAGCGACATAGAACCACAAAAATTCAGCGATAACTTAGAAAGTAGCGATATCAGTCATCTGAGGGATATAGCATCAGAAGCTCCTATAATCCGGTTGGTCAACCACATAATAAGCAAAGCCGTTGAATCCAGAGCCAGCGACATTCATATTGAACCTTTTGAGGACACCTTAAGAGTAAGATACAGAATAGATGATATCCTGCATGACATAGAAAAACTTCCTGTCCATCTCCTTTCAGCAATCATTTCCAGAATTAAAATTTTAGCCAACCTTAATATTGCTGAGAGGCGTTTGCCCCAGGATGGCAAACTCAAGGTGAAGTTAGGGTCCAAAGATATAGACCTCCGGGTGGCTACTATACCCATTATCCATGGAGAAGGAGCCGTTTTAAGGATTTTGGATCGAAGCAACCTCGCGCTTGACCTTGAAAAGCTGGGACTATCAAAAGAGGTAAAAAAGGTCTTTGAGCCTATGATAAGAAGGCCCTATGGCATGATACTTGTCACCGGCCCCACAGGAAGCGGCAAAACAACCACCCTGTATGCCACTCTTGAAAAGCTTAACACGCCGGACAAAAAAATTATTACCATAGAAGATCCTGTAGAATACCAGCTCTTTGGAATTAACCAGATACAGGTAAAGCCTCAAATAGGCCTTACCTTTGCTAATGGTCTCCGAAATATAGTAAGAATGGATCCCAATATAATTCTTGTGGGCGAGATAAGGGACAGAGAAACCGCTGAGATAGCTGTAAATTCAGCGCTGACGGGTCATCTTGTGTTCAGCACCTTGCATACCAATGATGCCGCTGGAGCCATAGCTCGTCTTCTTGAGATGGGCCTCGAAGATTATCTTCTTTCCTCCTGCCTTATTGGCGTTGTTTCCCAGAGGTTGGCCAGAAAAATATGCCTAAAATGCAGGAAAGCCTTTCAACCTGACTCAATGCAAATGAGGGATCTTGAGTCCCTTAAGGTAAAGAGCACAAATTCCAGGTCGGATATGGAGAGAAATCCTTTCCACAGCAGGGATATAAAAATTTATAAGGGGGAAGGTTGCGATGAATGCGCTCAAACAGGATATTGGGGGCGTATCGGAGCATATGAGATTTTGCCCATTGATGACAAAATCAAATCGCTTATGCTTAATAAGCCCGACGCGGCCACAATCAAAGCAGAAGCCATTAAGAACGGCATGAGAACCCTCAAAGAGGATGGGCTAAAATTGGTTTTAGAAGGAATTACTACAATGGAAGAAGTGTATAGAATAACACAGGAAGATTGATATTCAGCCTTATAGGAGGTGAATTATTATTTCAACCAGGACTTTTATTTAAATCTTTCCAATTAGCCACATCCTGATTTTCTCCTTCCCCGCCAGAAGCTCCGTCAGCGCCATAGGACAAAATGTCAAATTCTAGCCCGTTTTCACTGGGATAGGTATATATGTATGCCTTATTCCAGGGATCCTTGGGCGTCTCCTTTTTAAGGTATGGGCCATCCCATTCATCTATGCCGGGGTTCTTTCGTAAAGCGCCCAGACCCTCTTCGGTTGTGGGATAACGGCCTATGTCCAGACGCATGGTATCCAGAGCAAGCTCCAAAAGCTCAATTTGCGCCTTTGCTGCCTTTGTTTTGGCTTTCCCCACATGGCTGAAAAATTTTGGGCCCACCAGCGCTGCTAAAAGCCCCAGGATAATCATAACCACAAGCAGTTCAATAAGGGTAAACCCTTCCTTATCCAATCCCTTTTTCAGTAATCTTTTAATTGTAAGTTTTTTCATAAATCATTTTGTTACATTATTCATAATAGATTCATTTCACTTTGTAGAAACTCAAAATTTAACCAAAATTAAAATAGCAGGGGCTTTTCAAAGTTAATAAAACCATGCTGAAAAAATTTCTCAGGAACAGAAAATTCCAACCATGCTATTTGGGAAAAATATTTGTAAACTGAGACTCTTCAACAATATGTCAACTCAAGTCCGTCTTCTGACATTTAATTCAAGTCCTAGGTTTTCGAGATTCCAACGTCTTTCTAATCTGATTTACTTCTTCTAGCAGTTCCTTTTTAGTGATGAGACCTTTCCTCTCAAGTAGGTTTATAAAGGCATCCTGAGTCAAGGTC
>Ga0255058_10001725_pt1 | contig 12304 bp, 13 predicted proteins | sample Cases_109_9_MG_FD_188637 | JGI IMG/M metagenome (GOLD analysis project Ga0255058, IMG submission 188637) | Seawater microbial communities from Amundsen Gulf, Northwest Territories, Canada - Cases_109_9 | ecosystem: Environmental > Aquatic > Marine > Gulf | place: Canada: Northwest Territories... | reverse complement strand
AGAAGTTAAAAGATTGTCAGCAATCTCCTATATTGCAACCGGTGGTTACTCAAGGCCCCAACTTTATCCATCAGCTGTTCTTTTTATAATGAAAGCTATCGATTATCTATGTGATTTATTGCCTTGGCTTTTTGCAACAAAGTTGTTGGTGGTTCTTGAAAAGAAAACAATTGATTAACAAAGTACTGCTCGTGACAAGGTAAATCCAACTTTTTGGGCACAACAGCGCACAAATAATGATAGTAAGCTTGGAGAAGATAGTTTTATATCGCGCTTTAATACAAAACTTAAAATTAAAGACTTCAAATGGGATCAAATAATCAAGCGAATAAAGGTTATGGTTGACCTTCTTTGCATCCTTGCAATGATAGCGCGCAGCTCAGGGACGACAAGAAAAAAACCACACTTTCAGCAGATAATGAATACCCCATCAGTCCCACTCGCCACACACACCTCCATACCCGATGTTCCAGTTTCCGGGGTTGAATTGGTTAGACTGGTTCTGGATCTTAAACAATTTGCTAAACGAATCGCCCTTCTGATCCAAAATCTCCAAACCCTTCTCTCTGTATAATGTGAATTGGAATTAACGAGATCGCTTGCCCCCTTACCATAGGTAACAAAACGTCTTTTTTTTTGGGACGGGAATATCTTAAATTTGTGCACGTGAGTCAAGACACGTCTAATCGCGAATTCCTTTTATTATTTGTCAAGTTTCGCACCTCCAATCCACCGGAGTGTCACCTTTGAGTGGGGCGAATAAAATTTTTTTAAAAATAATAATAAGGCTGGCGTTGTTAACCGGCAAACAGACCCAACCAGCTGCAAAAAGTATTGACTGAATGCAACAAAGGGGTATGTTAAATTGATCTTTTGTTTAAGCTCTAAACCATGGTATCCTGTCCCGGGACTAATTTACAACACTCTATCCGGTTAAAAAGGCTTTTTGTTCGATCGGGTGACTATTTTGGGGGAAAAAGACTTTTTAATCTGTTTTCTGAGATACAACAATGAGCGCAGTATATGGAGAAATAAAATTTGGTGAAACAGATTAGGAGGTAAGATAATGGCTCGTCTTGAACAATTGCCTGAACCAATGAGATATCACATTGCCAAGCTTGTATGTCCGACTTTTGAATCCCAGCCATGGGTGGAAGGACCCCGGCTGAACCAGCGTCGAATTGCCCTGGTTTCCACAGCCGGTTTACACCGCCGTGACGATCGGCCGTTTACGTTTTTGTCCGAGGATTATCGAATCATCCCGGGTGATATTGCAGTAAACGATCTCGTCATGAGTCACATTTCCACGAACTTTGATCGCACCGGTTTTCAACAGGACTGGAACGTCATTTTTCCGATAGAGCGGCTCAAAGAGCTTGCTGATCAGGGTTTCATCGGGAGTGTGGCGGATTTTCACTATTCGTTTATGGGCGCTACCGATCCGATGAAAATGGAGTCGATGACACGGGAATTGGCTCGGTTATTCAAAAAGGACCGGGTTGATGGAATTCTGTTGATCCCTGTATGACCGTTTTGCACGCGCGCCGTCGGCGTGCTCGCACATTTTTTTGAAGAGGAGGGAATACCGACGACCCAGATCAGTTTGATCCGTAAACATACTGAAACCATCTCGCCCCCACGGGCCTTGTGGGTGCCGTTTGAGCTGGGTCGACCCTTTGGCGCACCAGGTGATTCCATTTTCCAAACAGAGGTGCTTCAGGCTGCTTTGAAACTGTTGGAGGCGCCCGGCGGACCGGTCATCGAGGACTTCCCGGCTGAAGCACCGGTTTCAGAGGCGCAGAATCATATATTTGCCTGCCCGGTGGATCTTTCGGTGGAGAAGATTGATGACAACAATGTGACAGGGCTACGGGAGACATTGAACAACGAAATGATACGGCTGCGGCCGTGGTATGATCTGGCAGTTAAAAACCGTGGTCGTACGACAGTGGGTGTCAGTGGGGTCGACCTTGACCTGCTTGGCGATTTTGTCAGTGAAATCATATACGGGGATATTCCGGAAAATAAACATAAAGACCTTCCGTTCGGGTATACGCTCAAGTTGGCCATAGATGACCTGAAGGCGTATTACAACGAAGCTTTTACGGCACAGCCGGGTGGGGTGCTACCGGAAAGTCGGGTCCTCGATGATTGGTTTTGGGACCAGACCATCGCTGCAAAGGTTTTATTTGCCATTAAAGATTTATGTGCCAAAAGCGATGATGCGGGATTGCGTCTTGTTGGGAATCTGCTCATCGTCCCGATGGCCAAGGATAAAAACAGCACATAGCTCTCTTAAAACAAATCCGCAGGTTAGGGCCATGGATCACCCAGGGGATTCCGAACACCGAAGTCAAAATAAAAAACGATTGCGTATTACGCTTATTCTCAGCGTAACATACATGGTCGTGGAATTTGTCGGTGGCATCCTGACAAATTCCCTCGCACTCCTCGCAGATGCGGGGCACATGCTTGCAGATGCCGGTGCCCTGGGATTGTCGTTGTTTGCCCTCTGGGCTGCTCAAAAGCCGGTCACTTCAACCCACACCTACGGTTATTACCGCACTGAAATTCTGGCCGCCCTTGTTAACGGATCGACCCTGGTTGCCATCGCCATATATATATTTATAGAGGGTTATCAACGTCTAGCCATGATACCTGAAGTCCACGGGGTCTTGATGCTTGGTATTGCAGGTGGTGGTCTCCTGATCAACCTGGTGGGCCTTTGTATTTTGAATGCGGGCAAGTCAGAGAGCCTGAACATTCGAGGTGCCTGGCTTCATGTGTTTACTGATATGCTCGGAAGCATCGGCGTAATGATTGCCGCAGCCCTGATCTGGAAATTGGGTTGGCATTGGGTCGATCCGCTGGTCTCGGTACTCATCGGGCTGCTTGTTCTTTACTCCTCTTGGAAGCTGCTCAAAGAGGTGGTTGCGGTTCTGATGGAGGGCTCCCCGGGCCATATTGATGTCGATGAGGTTAGAAATGCGATCTTGGAGATCAATGGGGTAGACGCTGTCCATGACCTGCACGTATGGACCATAACCAGTGGGATAATCGCCCTTTCCGCCCATGTGACGGCAAAGGGGAAGCATTTCCAGAAGCGACTGCTTACAACGATTCAAGATATGCTCCGCAAGCGCTTCCGAATTGTCCATGGAACCATTCAGATAGAGCCGAATGACTATAACGAGTGTGAGATCTCCATATAGAGAGCTATCCCTTAAACTTGGACCGAGACAGCGAGCGCATTCCCAGTTCGCCTCGATTGACCATAGTATTTTTCAATTAAATAGTTTATTTTAAAATAATTAACTGTTATTTATTCAACAAATATCTTAACTAATTCTTACATTGCCGGACGCCGTGAAACGAGGGGGTCGCACCATCAAACAGATCCATCGGGTTGCCTATGAATTCTGTTTTTTTCGCACCAAATAGGTGATGATCCCTTTTTTTTCATTATCTGTCAAAAATTGGAGATCATCTGCATTTTCAATCATTCGCTCCAGCGTAATACGCCACTCATCTTCGGATTTGACCGCCTTGACGACCCGGTCCAAATCATGGCAGCCGGCACACTTTTGACTGATAAGTGTTTTCCCGATTTCTTTTTCTATTTCTTGTCTGTCCAGGCCTTTTCGTTTTTCCTGTTGTTTGATGAGAAAGTATATAATCTGCTTCACATCAAAGCCGCGGATGTTCGGTGTGTCAATAACCGCCATCCGGTTGACCGTCTTTGTCCAGCCTTCCGTACTCTTGAATGATCGATATACCCGTTCCAGGGTGTGGCACTTTCCACATTTCTTGTTCGCAAAGAATCGCCCGGTATTTTCGTCAAGGACAACTTTATCAGATTCCACGATCGCGATATACTTTATATCCGTCCGGTGCAAAAAATAATAACCGGCGGTGAGACCGCTTAAAACCACGGCAAATATCCAAATAAATTTTCCCAGATAAAGTAAATTCGCTGTCAACCGTTTGTACCGTCTGACAAATAGAATTTTAAGGACAATGAGGCAAAAGAGCGAAAGGGCCATCCAGATGTGGAAGATCACGCGGGGCGGAAGTTCTTCTTGATAGCCGCTGACCTTGATGATCATCGAAGAAAACATGAAAATAAATATGCCGACAAACAAATAACCCAGGATCCGGTGTGTTCGGATGAGATACCGGTTGATATGTCGGTCCCTTGGATTTCCTTTCAGTTCGAGCATGATCAACATAGCGGCCGTGCCGATTAGAATAAAAATCAGAGCGAGGGTTGAACTCACCTGTGGGATCATTTCAGCCTCCTTTATGCCGGTTTAACACCGGTTATTCTCGACAGTTCCGGGTTGACGGATGCCATATCGTTTTTGTTCAGATCATGGATATTATGTTTACCGCAAATTCGTGCGATGGATGTGAGTTCACTCATTAACGCATTGATAAAACGGGATATATTATCTGCTCCTCTGTCAACATCAATGCGACTTCTCAGCTTCGGATCCTGGGTGGCGATACCGTATGGACAGATCCCTAAATGGCACTGCCTGATATATGTGCATCCGAGGGCGATTTTCAAGGCACCGGCCATGTAGACGGCCCCTGCTCCCAGTGCCAAGGCTTTTGCCACGTCACCGGAATGTCTTAACCCGCCTGTGGCGATTAATGTGACCTGGTCTTTCAAACGATTTTCCCTGATATAATCAGCGACCCGCGGCAGCGAATAGACAAGGGGGAGCCCTACGTGATCTTTCGTGAAAGTTGGGCCGGCGCCGGTACCGCCCTCACCACCGTCGATGACGAGGACGTCAGGAATATGGCGCTGCGAGAAAATGGCATCCAGGTCATCCTGGATATGGCCGCCGACAAATTTTAAGGAAATCGGTTTACCGCCGGTGATCTCCCGCAAACGTTCGATGGTTTGAGACATATCTTCAGGGGAGTCGATATCCTTATGCCTTGAAGGCGATTCAGCGGTCTTACCGGCGGGGATCTGCCTGATTTCAGCAATTTCCGCTGTCACTTTTTTTCCGGGAAGCCTTCCGCCCATCCCGGGTTTTGCGCCCTGGGAAATTTTAATTTCGATCATATCTGCGAGATTGAGCCGTTCTTCGCTGATGCCGAATCTCCCAGTTGAATATTGCAGGGTGATTTTGTCTGCCAGAAGCCGTTCCTCATCCAACATGCCTCCCTCACCGGTATTGGCTATTCCACCCACCATGGCCGATGCCTTAGCGAGGGCCATTTTTGCCTCCCGGCTCAAAGCACCGAAGGACATGCCTGCATTTAATATAGGCATTTTGAGGACGATCGGGTGTTTGGCGGTTTTACCGAGGACGACCTTTGTTGAAACATCCTCCTCATCCAGCAGCGGAAACCTTGCAATTTGGGCGGGCAGAAACAGCAGGTCATCCATATTGAGAAACTTTCTCGTGGTTCCTTTTCCGCCCAGCTGGTAATGGCCGGTTTCCGCCATGGCCCGGATCGAGAGACGGGTCTTGTCGTTCCAATGGGCAAAATGGTCCTCTGCTGACGATTGAATGAATATTTCTGCCGGTGCACTGCAGACCGGGCAGAAATGGAATTCAATCTCACTAACATGCATATACCCGCAAATCGGACATCGAAAAATTTTCATTTCACTCTCCTGTAATAAAAACAATAACAAATAAAAAGCAGGCGCTCACCGCATTATTGGCATGGTTTTTAAAAAAACTTAGGCCATTTGTGCCCAAATTTCAAGTACCCAAGATTCGGCCCCTTGATTTTACGAAAACCCGCCATCGGCATCGAGTGCAATTTTCTTGACTTTCACCTTTTTTCGACATTACGATACAATGCAAACGTTTTTGAAAAAAGGAGACAAGAATGATCAACAGCCTATACCAAAGCCTTTCGAAAATTGGATTTGCCCATCCCCTTCATCCCCCCATCACCCATCTTCCGCTCGGGTTGATTATTGGCGGATTTATCTTCGCGGTGGTCGCATTGGTGTTTAATCAAAAATCGTTTTTACAGACGGCCCGGCGCTGTATGGTTTTGGCGTTGATCGCCCTACCTCCGACCGTGCTGATCGGGCTTGCGGACTGGCAACAGTATTATGGTGGTGCGTTGTTGTTTCCGATCACCATGAAAATGGTCCTGGCGGCTGTGTTGGTGGTGTGTTTGGCTATTGCCGTTAAATTGGGACTTCGGAAAGAGTACGGTCCAATGCGTGTGATCCCCGTTTATGCCCTTTCCCTGCTGGCGGCTATCGGTATCGGTTACTTTGGCGGGGAACTCGTCTATGGAACAAGGCCGTCGGCAGGTGACGTCTTCGCTAACCCGGCGGCAGAAAAAGGGGCTGCCTTGTTTGATAAAACCTGTTCGGTCTGCCATTTTCCGGATCAAACGGAAACCAAAGTCGGTCCGGGTTTAAAAGGACTCTTTCAGCGTGAGAAGCTCCCTTTAAGCGGTCGGCCCGTGACAGACGCCAATGTTCGTTTAACGTTGAAAACACCTATCGATCAGATGCCCCCGTTTAATTGGCTTTCGGAAGAACAGGTAGATGAACTGATTGCATTTCTCAAAACGCTTTAAGGAATGAAATCAATTTAGTCTAAAAATTTTTTGGGAAGCGTGATGTTGCTTTTGATTTTCCGGTTATTGACAATCATCATCGTTTCTGTTCCGTACGCGAGCAGCCTTCCGTTCTCATCCTCAATGGACGCTTTCCCCAGACAAAGGGTTTTACCCACCTTGATGTTCTTGCCCTTTGCAATCAGGTATCCTTTCGATGCCGGAGCCAGGTAGTTGAGTTTTAACTCCACGGTCGTCAGCCCGACACCTTCCTCAAGAAGGGGATAAACAGACCAGAATACGGCCGCATCCACCAGCGAAGAATAAACGCCGCCGTGAACCATGCCGAAAGGTTGGAGGTGTTTTTCTTCGATAACCACCTCCAACCGTGATTCTCCGGGAACAACCGGTTTCATTTCCATGGAAAGCAGTCTGAAATAAGGACTCCTGCTGACCGCTTTTGTTATTGCCTCTAAATATGCAGGATTGAGCGTTTTCATTCTGTCTCCAATCGGTTGTAAATTGTCCGCGAATCCGGACCTCGTATATCAGGAATCGAAGGGACCGGGGTGTTGGCCAGCATACCGTTTGGATGCTTTTCCGCGGAACCCATTATTTCATCCGGTCTTTTGATTCTTCGCTAATCGGTGAATCTTCATCCCGTTGAAACAAATACTCTTTAACCCCATTGCGGTATAGAAATGATTTGGCAAAATTGAAAGGTGTCAATAAGGTGAGAATTTCTCGATTCTGACGGCGTTGCAGGGGTAAGTTCATGTGGGGTTGGGGATGTGGATAGAGTCTGAAGTTCTCACCGATGGCAAAGGTACTCAAGACCGGAAAAGCGATCGGATCACCTTGGGCGATGACCATCACCCGTCCCCCCGGTTTTATTGATTTGTGGCACCGCTGTACCAGTTTAACCGCTGTTTGATTATCCACGTAATCAAACAGGTTCCAAAGCAGGATGCCATCAAAAGCCAGGGGAGGAAAGTCAAAGTGCTGCTCAAGCGGGCCGGTGGGTCGACGTCTGCGACGCTCCCTCTTCAGGTAATAAAACATGTCGCAGACAGAGAGCTTATTCACCCATCGCAAAAAAAAATTGATGTTGTCACCGGAGATCAGGCCCAGATCGAGCAGATGACTCCTATCGTTTTGATGAAGCCCCTCCAGGAACATTTGCAGCACATTGCTTTTGTAACCTGATTCCTCCGGTTTAACAATCGAATTCTTCAACGGTTGATCTGCAGTCGACAGGGTCAATTCTTTTTGATGGGGTCAGCACCAGGGATAACCGGTTTTTTTTCAAATGGAGGGACCGGTTTTACACCTTGAGAAGGGGGCTTTACATCTGGAGAAATCCCTTTTTGGGGTTCCTGTTCCAGTTCAATGGCTGCTTTCAGATAAGCCCCGTCTTCCACTGAAATGCTTCTGGCCTTAATCTCACCGGTAAAGTTTGCCCCCTTGGTTATCGAAACCTTGCCGAGCGCCTTGATATTCCCTGTCAGCCGGCCACTGATGGTCACGTTGTCCGCATGGATTTCCGCTTCCACCCGGCCTTTGGTCCCCACGGTAATCTGATTCTTTTCTAGCTCGATTTTACCCTTCATTGCCCCTTCAATAATCAGGCTTTCCTTCCCGTGGATGTTCCCTTCAATCGAGATGTGTTCCCCGATGATCGTCTTTCGGTCAACAGGCGGCGAACTCGAATAAGATACGTTTTCCTCCTTAGGGATGTCGGAGGAGAATGTGGGCTCCTTGTCTAGTCCTCTCCGCTTATTTAGCATATGTGCTCCTTTCTAAAAAATGAACCTTATGATTTAAGTCTTCTAATACAGGAAAACCCCCGGGAATGTCAACCGTAGAATTAGATCTTGTGTTGTTACTCAAGTTTCGCACCCCCTATAGGGCACGGTCCCGCATCTGGTGTGGGGTAAATAAAATTTTTTTGGAAAAACTATGAGGCAGCCGTTGTGAACCGGAATCCATAAGGTAATCTCCGCGCACAGGCACGCGATGGTTTGGATTGTTATGTAATATCAGTCGCTTCTGGAATGCTAACTCTTAAAAGGTTTTGTGCCGTTGTCAAAGCGCTCATCATTAATTTTTTTCAGAAAAATTTCTTTTTACCCTATGCCTGATGCGACTTTCCTTAAAATATCAGGTACGAATTAGTTAAGGAAATAATTATAACTGCGGACAAACGCGGACATGGAGGGACATTTCCGCTTGGCCGACCTTGCCTGGGCAGAAGGCGTATTTCATGTGGGTAGTAAATTGATCTTATTGTCGCAAAGCGATGGCTTTTTTGCCTCCGCTAGTCGGGGATGCAAAAGTCTGTGCCCGTCATTTTTTAAACAGTTTCACGTATCGGCCGTACCCTTCTTTGGCGAGATCTGCTTCGGGGACGAACCTCAGGGCGGCTGAATTGATACAGTAACGGCGTCCTGTCGGTTTTGGTCCATCGCCGAATACGTGTCCGAGATGGGAGTCACCTTGTTTGCTCCGAACCTCAATGCGCTTCATAAAAAGACTGAAGTCCTCAATCTCAACAACATTGTCAGGTTCCAAGGGTCGCATAAAACTCGGCCACCCAGTTCCGGATTTATACTTGTCGATGGAGTTGAAGAGGGGTTCCCCCGAAACAATATCGACATATATACCTTCTTTTTTATTATTCCAGTATTCGTTGTTAAAAGGGGGTTCGGTTCCATTTTCCTGCGTAACCTCGTACTGCATCGGTGCCAGCCTCTTCTTGAGTTCTTCGTTCGATGGCCTATTGGATTGTTTTTTTTGATTTTCAGACTGTTTTTCAGGTTTTTTATTCCCCCATATTCTCTTGAGATACTGATCCCTGCCGGAATGATACCTATAAATTTTGTAACGAATCGAATTTTTCTTGTAGTAGTCCTGGTGGTATTCCTCTGCTCTGTAAAAACGGCCGGCCGGAAGGATTTCTGTGACGACCGGTTTTTTATAGCGCCCGGACTTTTCAAGTTTTTCCTTTGATTTTTCCGCAAGCTTTCTCTGTTCTTCAGAGTGATAAAAAATTGCAGTTCTGTAGGGCGAACCGCGGTCTGCAAACTGCCCTCCCGCATCGGTCGGATCAATCTGTTTCCAAAAAATATCCAACAATTTATGATACATAACTTGGGTCGAATCGTATGTAACCTCGACGGACTCTGCATGGCCCGTCGTGCCGGATGATACTTCCTCATACGTTGGGTTTTTCTTATGTCCACCAGCATACCCTGAGATAACTTCTTTTATGCCTTTCAGTTTTTCAAAGGGATGTTCCATACACCAAAAACAGCCTCCGGCAAAGGTGGCTTTTTTTAATTTTGTTTCTGCGAACGATATTGACGGTATGGTGATTCCCATAAGGATAAGCGGTAGAATAATAAAATGGGTCTTTTCCATCTTTATTTTCCTTTCATCACCCACCTGATTTAATGAAGTGATCGAGAGACCGGTGGCCTGACAAAAGTCGCCATATCAAAAAGGTAGGTGAAGTTTAAAAAATGTATGCCTGCTATGGGCTGTGTGGGGGGTGCCTATGTATCCGTTGGCCAAAAGTCGTCGTATCGGGGAGGTAGTCCAGAAGAGTAAAAAAAGCACAGGATAGCTTAATTTTTTCGTTTATCAAATAAAAAGGACACGCCATAATAATTTGGATGGAATGCCCTTTTTTTTAACCCAGAACGGTCGGTTAAACTACAGTGACACTGACTGCAGCAGGGCCTTTTTTGCCTTGTTCAATTTCAAAGGTAACCCGGTCACCTTCATTAAGAGACTTAAAACCGACAGAGTTGATTCCGGAATGATGAACGAATACATCCGGACCATCTTCTTGTTCAATAAAGCCGAAGCCTTTTTGATCATTAAACCACTTTACGATTCCATTTGTCATGGTAGCATTCTCCTTTCAAAAAAATTCTCATGTTTTCAAACTTCAGGTGACCACTTTTGACAAATGGATCTTCCCCTCAGAGCGAAACTAGCCGGCCCAATCCGGGCAAGCTTTCTTGATTGAATGGTATAATAAGTTGTTTTTCATAAAAGTCAAGTCATTGTTAATAATTTGGGCGGGTTGTGCATTTCCAATCCACCGGAGCGTCGCCTCGGGCAACCGGTGGACAGGACTTTGGGAAGAGAATAATTCAATGGAATTTAGGCATTGCCGGAATGCTGATAGCAGATCAGCCCGCATTGAAGGCATCTTTTTGATTCAGCATCGGCCATTTCTTCTGTAAAACCCTTTTCGATCTCCTGAAATACGGAAGGATCTTTTGCATCGGAGAGCGGCATGATTTGGCGTACGCTTTCGGCAACGGTTTCAACATGATCGACATTCTGTACATCAGGTTCCCGGGCGACTACAATTTCAGAAACAGACGGTGAAATGTCATACATCAACTGGTGGATGGATGCGGCTGCCCTTCGCCCGGCACCGATTGCATGAATCGTCCCTTGAAAGTCGGTTAGCGGATCACCTTTTGCGAGCAGGCCTGTTTCCTTGTGATATGCGGGTCTCTTGTAAGGTTCAAGACCTTCCCAAAAAAGAGGCGCATCCATGGTCTCGGACGATTCTGAAGTTCCGGTTTCAGACCTTTGAAAAATAAGATCCGGAAAACGCCCCGAGGCAATTAACAGGTTGTCCAGGGGGATGGAATATTTCGACAACGTATCCAAATCGATATATTGCAGTTCCAGAAGTTCGTCTTCTTCACCGGAAAGCCGGACAATCCCCGTATTAAAGATGACCTTTATATTTTTTTGGGCAAGTTCCTCGAGATGTTCCGAATCCAGGGTGCTGGTTTTCATTGAACTTCTGAACAGGATTGTTATATTTTTTGCGCCACGATCCTTACAAATACCGGCAGCCTCAAGCGCAAGCTCTCCCCCACCCACAATGACAATATGAGGTTTTAGAGAAATCCGATCCGGATGTTTTATAAAATCCATGAGCAAAACAGTACCGGGGATCGGTTCTTCAATATCCGATTCATTCCGGGTTCCACCCATTCGGGCAAGACGGCTATCCCATCCACCAAGGGCAAGAAATACCGATTCAAACCCCTCTCTCAAAAGAGAACCGATGGTGAAATCTCTACCCAGGATTTTTTCGGTCCGGACTTTCACGCCCATTTCAAGGATGCCGTCGATATCCCGGTCGAGGACCTCATCGGGAAGCCTGAGAACGGAAATAGCATATCGGAGCAATCCCCCCAGGCTCGGGGTTGCTTCATAAACCATCGGTGAATGCCCGAGCCGGGCCAGGAAAAATGCGGTGGATAGCCCTTCAACGCCGCCACCGATGATGGCGATTTTTCGATGGGTTTCAGGCGCTTTGAAGGGTAGAATTTTTTGGTCGATATCTTTTTCAACATCAGCCGCATACCGCTTCAAGAAATTGATCGCCACCGGTTCATCGATATATTTTCTCCTGCACTCGTCTTCACAGGGACGGGGACAGATTCTGCCGATGACGGCGGGAAAGGGATTTCGTTCCTTAATGACCTGAACCGCCTTTAGATGATTGCCCAAAGAGATCTGCTTGATATACTCTCGAATATTGATTCCTGCAGGACATGCTCGTTGACAGGGCGTTGTGCACTCATCTGTTGTATACTCCCGCATGATGCGCCGGGTAACCGAGGAGAGGGTAATGATATGTTTGGGACAGACATTTTCACAAACCCCGCATCCGGTGCATCGTTTTTCATCGACCGAGGGCAGTCCGGTCTCTTGCATG
>Ga0255058_10001723_pt1 | contig 12309 bp, 8 predicted proteins | sample Cases_109_9_MG_FD_188637 | JGI IMG/M metagenome (GOLD analysis project Ga0255058, IMG submission 188637) | Seawater microbial communities from Amundsen Gulf, Northwest Territories, Canada - Cases_109_9 | ecosystem: Environmental > Aquatic > Marine > Gulf | place: Canada: Northwest Territories... | reverse complement strand
TTCCTGCCATTGCCGTTCGCCGGCTACTGGCTGATGGCAGAAATCTACGCTTACTCGCAACAAATGGGCATCCTCGCGATGGGCGGCATACTGGCGTGGTTGTTCGTCGTCCAGGCTGTACTTATTTGCACCATCCTGCTGGCCGGAAACTTTTATCTGTGGACCGGCATGGCTCGCTCCGAGGGTAGTGAACGATATCGCTGGGCCATCAAGTATATTGCGACGGTGCTCATCCTCGGTTTTCTCGTCTGGGTGACGCCACACAACGTTATTTACACGGCCAGCGAAATTACGCGTCTCGGTGGCGGCAATCACCCCGTGCTGGGTCCGTTGGGCATCATGCCGGCCAAAAATATTGCCGTTTTCTTGATGCTCATAATGACGTTTCTCTCTTTTCAGCTCTACCGGCGTGCCGACAAAGTCATCACCGTGTCCTGGCAGGACTGGGGCAACGCGTTGATGGCCTGCATTTACATAGTGGCCATCGCGAACATCATTTTCGCAGGAATCTACTACGGCTATTTCACAAACACCGTCTATAAGGTGGGCTCAAGCGTTATTCAGGTGATGTCCACCGTGGTCGTCATCGTTTCGGGCGTTGTCATTGACACACTTATGTTCAAAGGTGCGAAGAATCTGCATGTCTCCTGGGGCAAAGTCTCCAACCGGTCACAATATGCCCTGTTTGCGCTGCCGATCACGTTCACCTGGTTAATGGCGCTGATGGGTTATGTCCGCTCGTCCGTACGCACACACTGGCATGTGTACGCGGTCATGCAGGACAACTCGCCCGACAACTTTATTCCCACACTGCAAACGGTCGGCAACATGGTCACCCTGGTTACGCTCTTGTTCCTGGCGTTCCTGCTTTTCATTTTCTGGATTGCCAATCTGAGCGGAACCCGACAGCTGCCACCCCTCACCGCCGATCGGAATCCCGTAATAGCCGAGAGCGCAACATGACGGTCTTGATGAAGACGCTGGGCTTCAGCGTCCTGTTGATTCTGACTTTTGCAGGCGTGACTTACGTGCTGCCGCAGATGGAAGGTGCGGCGCCCGAAGAGGAAGTGGTCAATGTCGGGGAGCTGACGATGGAGACCTTCATTGTAATGGGCGAGCAGCTATACCAGGGTAAGGGGACCTGCGCGCTGTGCCACAATGAGTTGGGCCGTGCGCCCGACCTGCTGGCGTTAAATGTCACGAGCACATCATTGGAACGACTGGCAGATCCGCGTTACCAGGGTGATGCCAGCGACGTGGAAGCCTATTTGCGCGAATCCATGCTGCAACCGAGCAATTTTGTCGTCGAGGGTTTCGGTACCAAGGGCTCGAATGATACCGAGTCTCCAATGCCGGCCATCGACAAACCGCCAGTCCAGCTTTCTTCGATAGCGATCGACGCAATCATTGCCTATCTACAGGACAAGGACGGCAACCCGGTTACCGTTCCTCTTCCTGTTGAGGCGGGCGACAGCGAGGTTGAAGTCGAGCCGGCAGTACCGGCCCCCGCACAAAGCCCGGAAGCGGTGCTGGCAAAATTCGGCTGTGTTGCCTGCCACTCGGTCCTGGAGAGTGTGGCGACGCTTGGTCCCAACCTGAAGGACATTGCGAACCGGCAGGAAGCCGATCAGATCAGAGACAGCATCGTCGACCCCGGAGCGGTTGTCGGCGAAGGTTACCTCGTTGTCATGCCAGAATTTCCCAACATGACGATAGCGGAACTGGAAATGATCGTTGAGTTCTTGGCAATGCAAACGGGCGAAAAATCTTGAACATGAGATTTTCTGCGTTCTGGCGGGCAGTCATATTGCTTTTTGGCGCGTGGTTGGTTTTCTCCTGGGCCTTTCCGCCGTTTTTGCCAAGATCGCTGATGGTCACCTACATGATCATTGTTCTTGTTGGCGTATTGCTGTACTTCTCGAGCGACGATCAAATGTTGGCGGAGTTAAAAGCGCCAATCATTTCTACGCTGCGCGACGACAACAGGGCGGCGATACGCTGGGCCTTCCTGATTTTCATACCGCTGCTGATCGGCTATGCCACGTACGAGATGCTGAAACCGTCACTGGAGACGCCCCTCGAATTGCGCCAGGTTCATCCCGCCCCACCGGCAGTCGTCAATGTATACGGCAAGAGCTATGATCTGGCCACATTGGAAAGTCCGCTGCGAACGAAAGTACTGGAACAACTCGGCAGCGATCCGGCATCGGCATGGGAAACCTATCGGGCGGCCGTAAGTGCGGGGAGTACGGTCTACTACCGCAATTGTTTTTACTGTCACGGCGACCTGCTGGGTGGGAATGGCCATTTCTCGGGCGGCCTTGATCCGCTCCCCACGAATTTTCGGGATGTCGGAACCATCGCACAGCTGCAGGAATCCTACCTGTTCTGGCGCATTACGACCGGGGGACCCGGATTGCCCAAAGACGGTATGCCGTGGAAATCGGCTATGCCCGTCTGGCACGAAATGCTGGCCGAAGAGGATGTCTGGAACGTCATCACCTTTCTTTACGATAACGTTCAGCAAGTGCCACGCATGTGGGACCAGGACACGTCCAGGGCAGTCAGCGGGATGCAGGCTGAGATTGCTACTCAACGCAACAGCATGACCAGCGCAGAGATCTATGCATACCGTTGCTCCGTCTGTCACGGCGAAAATGGTGCGGGAGACGGCCCGGCCGCTGACTTCCTCTACCCGAGACCACGGGATTTCACCATGGGCCTTTTCAAGTTCAAGACATCACCCGGCGATTTACCGCCCGGGGATGACGATCTCTTTCAGTCCATCAAGTTCGGCTTGCCGGGTACCAGCATGCCGGGATGGTCGGCCTTGCTGACCGATGAACAGATACGGGAACTGATCACGACCATCAAACAGTTTGACGTCTCGGCGATCTGGGCGCCGGAGGATGCTCCGGGGGAGGATTTCGACGACGATGGTCGCTACACGAAACTCGATTTGACCGTGGTCACAGAACGCGAGCCCACCGACGGCCAGATTCCCTACTCCGTTGAGTCTGTCGCCAAAGGCGAATCTATCTACGAGGAAAATTGCAGGAAATGTCATGGCACGGAGGGCCGAGGTGACATTACTTCCGGCAAGTTTCTGGAGGATGACTGGGGTTTTGCCACCTGGCCCCGCGACCTGACCATGCCTTGGACCTGGCGCGCCAGCGGCGCCGCTTATGGAAGTACTGAAGTCGGCAACGATGAGGAGAGCCGTGACGAGGTGATTCGTAATATCTATACGCGTCTCTCCGTCGGCATTCCCGGTACGCCGATGCCGGCGCACCAGGCAACAAACGAAGGTGAAGAGGATGCGATCGCGGAGGAGGATCGCTGGCACGTCGCGAATTATGCCTATTCATTTGGCATTGACTCGTCACCGCCGGGTGCGCGCAGGGTCATTGAGGCCATTAAAACAGCGGACGAGTTGCCGGGCAGTGTCGATGACGATGCGTGGCAACAGGCACCGGCCAGCACTTTCAACCTGGTGCCCAACGTTGTGAAAGAAGAACGACTGTTCACGCCCTTGAACACCGCAGTGTCGGTGCGGGCGCTTTACAACGATAGCGAAATTGCGTTCTTGCTCGAGGTAAACGATCGGACCGAGAGTCTCCCTGGTGGTCCGGTGATGACCTACTTCTCATCCGGCGCTGACCGCACCATGTATTCCGACGCGTTTGCAATCCAGTTTCCGAACGAGGGTGCCTATGCAACGGCACCGGTCGAGAAGCCGCTGTATCGTCACGGCGATTCGAAACACCACACAACGATCTGGTATTGGAATGCCGGTTCAGTTGAACCCCTCGTCGAGCCGCAGGCTGCACTGCTGGATGCGAGCGGGCCAGACAGCAGATTGGTGTCGCGGGAAGCACCGGAATTCGATGAACTCGCAACACAGGGCAGCTGGCAGGATGGCCGCTGGCGGGTACTAATGAAGCGCCCGCGCAACAATGATGATGACTCGTCGGATATTGACTTTCCCGAAGGGCAGTTCATCCCGATATCGTTTGCGAACTGGGATGGCAACAATCTTGAGGTCGGTTCCAGGCATACGTTTACCTCCTGGTATTGGTTGCTGTTGCCGCCCGATACCGACTACACAATGGTCTACGGCTTACCGGTCGGTTTGGGAGTACTTGCTTTTCTGGGGGGCGTCGTGCTGGTCAGGCAGCAACGGCGAAAGCCGCCTGCCCGTCAGTGAATCAGCCAAAAACCCACGAGCACGACAATAACGGCAAAATTCACAACCCCCCCTGCGATCACGAGGTAGTCGAATCGGTCCAGTTTGATCTTCATCGTCATTCCCGTAATGGCACTGTCATGGCGCCCCCTTAGTCGAATCTGTTTGGCTAGCACGCGATCAGAATTGCCGATTCACCGTGTCCGGTTCATTTAAATACTCGGCGACTCAAAGATCTTTCGCTGGTGAGCCGCTTTTTCCACGGCTTCGATCAGCTTTTCCTTCTCCACCGGCTTGACCAGATAGTCCGCTACCCCTTCCTTCATGAAATCAACGGCGAGATCCATGTCGGGGAATCCCGTCAGCACAATGATCGGCGTGGTCGGGTGATTGCGGCGAAAATAGTCGACTGCCTCGACCCCACTGATCTTGGGCATCCGAACATCCGTGATAATGACGTCGACGGTCAGAGCGTTTTCACCGAGCAATCGCATTGCCTCTTCCGCATTTTCCGCCTCCAGCACCTCATATTGCGTCCCGCTGAGTTGTCGGCGGATTACTGTCCGGATGTCTTCCTCGTCATCGAGGATCAAAATGTGATGTTGCATGCCGTGTCGTCCTGTTACTGCTTCTGATTTGCAATCGGAAGCCGGATATCGAAGGTCGTTCCGTTACCGCTGTCACTAACCAGATCAATTTTCCCCCCGTACTTCAAAATTATCTGCTGCACGATGTATAGACCCAGGCCATCTCCGGCGTCGGGCCCCTTGGTTGTAAAAAACGGGTCGAATATTTTCTTTTCGACATCTGCTGGAATACCGGGGCCGGAATCGGATATGCGAACCGACACGTAGTCATTCTGCTCGGAAGTTTCGATCGTGATAACGCCCTTTTCATCGCAGGCCTGGATACCGTTGCGAATGATGTTGAACAAAACCTGCTGAATTTCCTCGGGCTTTGCCAAAATCGACGAAACCGGCGCAGCATTCTGCCTGATTTCAATGTTGTCACTGCGGAGCGACCGTTTAGCGACCTGTATTGCTGCAGAGATCGCCTCGTTCATATCCACGCGTCGCAGATCGTGACCTGCACTGGGTTTGGCATATTGTGAGAGGTTTCTTACGGTTTCTGCGATCTGCCGGCAGTGTTTGATAATTTCTTCACCGTACTCGCGCCGGATGGATACATCTTCCTCGTCACCGATGGCCTCCGCCGTCCCCAATATGAAATACAGCGGATTATTGATCTCATGGCCAATGCCGCTTACGAGAGTGCCGATTGCAGCAAGCTTTTCTGACTGGATGAGTTGCACCATAACACGCTCTTTTTCAAGCTGGGCTTCGTGTAGTTCGCGCGTGCGCTCATTGACGAGTTCCTCCAGATGCTCCTCATGACGACGTAAGCGATCTTCAATCAACTTGCGTTGTGTAATATCGATAACCGTTGCGACCACTATTTGCCCTTCTTCGAACTCCCCGGGCCGCAGACCGATCTCCACCGGGAAAACCCTCCCGTCCTTGTGGGCCCCATTGAAGTACTTTCTGCTACCCATGTCCCGTACTGACGGGCTGGCATCAAACCTCTCCCGATGTCGCCGGTGAGCTTCCGCGTCCTCGGCGGGCACGAGAATCTCAATGGGCTGGCCCAGGAGGTCGTTGGTCTCGTAGCCGAACATATCCAGCAGCGCCTGATTTGCGAACACGATGCAACCGCGCCGGTCCACGATGAGAATGCCGGACGGTGCCGCATGAACCGCCAGATGAAGCAGCTCTTCCGAGGCATCATGTGGCTGCATCGTCTTGTTCATTCTCGAATTTTCATCGGTCAGCAATTGTCGTTCGATGGCTCCTTCATCTTTTTCTGCCCGGCCGGCTGAGCTTCGCATCAGTCGAATGATCAATCATTTGCGGGCAAAAAATGTCGGATCATGACTCACCTTCGCGCGTCCAGAGGCAGGCCGACTTCCAGATCAAAGCCCAAGACTGACAGCCAATTTAGTGGTTCCGTTTGCCTCAATGACCACTGACTGTTCGGACTCACCCAATGTCTCATGCCAGATTTTCACCGTGTAGCTTCCGGCAGGAATATCCGAAATCGAGAAATTCCCGTCCTCATCGGTGAGCACCGCATACGGCGTCTCTGCCACATACCACCAACCCGACATCCACGAGTGGATATCACACTTGATCCGGACTATGCCTGGCCGTCTGATTTTGTTTCCCGGTACTGCCATTTCCGTAGCAGCATTGATTTTCTTATTGGTATTGAAAATTCCTTTGCTGATCGAATGAAAGTTATGTCCCACACTGTCGCTATTCTTTACTACGCCTTCAGTTTGCGGCTGAACCAACAGGACATGTGGCACGAATTTGCACTGATTTTGATCGTAGACGAACTCTTGCGAAAAATTCCAGGCCTTACCCGACTGGATGCCCTCGATACTGAGCACCACATTGCTGATGCCGCCACTTTGACTCACCAGTAGATTCTCGGCCGGCCGATCACCGCCACACGCCTCTGCATCTTCATCGGCAGTTAACATTTCTGGCGCGGGCGGAACTCCATCAAAAATGACCTTGCCGGTTAACGTTCCGCCATCTGGAGTGCCACCCTCCAGCACCGTATAAGCAGCCTCAGCAGAAGTGAGTCCGAACGCGATCAGACAGGTTGGAACGATGATATTCCATCGGGTTTCTCTCATGTCGCACCTCCTAAGTGCAGATTCAGGTTCTCACTGCTCGCCTGGCTGACTGGGGTCTGCCTGAGCCGCAATTCCGGAAGCCAGGGTGTTAGTTATGATAACAGGCGTTAATCCGTACGCGTTCCCGGACGCCTGAGAAACGAGAATAGCTATAAATACCGTAGTCGGGTCATTCGATCACGCCGCGGTAACACCCCAGTAACACGTCACCCACATATCTCTGACAGACGAACCGTCCGGAAAATCCGCAGCGTTACTACATTGTTACTGGTCCGTTGTATCTATACATAGTCATAGAGTGCCGGAGACTACTCATGGAAAAACGCGAACGCCACAGTCTCGATTCATTCGTTGCGCGAATCTGGCTCGAGTACGGACAAAACGGAAACCCGAGGTGGCGCGGGCGTATCCGTCATGTACAAAACGGGCGCGAAATCTACTTCCAGGACCTGCAGGAAATGCGCGACTTTCTGGAGGATGTGAGCGGTATGCCTGGACCGCACCTTCCAACCTGACAGACCGCCATCGAGGAGAGATTTCTGATGAGTACGGCAACGCAAGAATCCAATGGCCCGCAACAAGCGCTGGTTCGCGAAGAGCTGCCGGGGTATCGATCGATCCTGCTGGCGCTGGACTCGTCGGACCATGCCAATCACGGCATAGAAATCGCACTGCAGCTGGCGGCATTGAGTGAGGATTCGAGCATTACAGGAGCCCACGTTTACGCCGCAAAAATGCACGATCGTCGTTTCCGGCAGATGGAAGGCGGCCTGCCCGAACAATACCGCGAAGAGCGCGAGCTGGAACGGCAGCGGGATGTACACGATGACCTGATCAAGCGCGGGCTGTCGATTATCACCGACTCCTATCTTCATCAGGCAGAACGGGCCTGCAAGGAAAAAAACGCCACCTTTGCCGGCAAATCGCTGGAGGGTAAAAACTACCGCGCACTGTCCGACGAGACCAACAGCGGTGCTTATGATCTACTGATCATCGGTGCGCTCGGTCTGGGCGCGATCCGGGGCAGTCGGATTGGCACCGTGTGTAACCGCGTTGTCAGGCGTGCAAGTGTCGATACTCTGGTCGTCAGGAACCCGAAGCGCAGCTTGAGTAGCGGGCCGATCGTTGCTGCAATCGATGGCTCAACACGTGCATTTGGCGGACTGCTGACGGCCTTGAAGCTGGCGCGTAGCTGGAATATTCCGCTGCACGTAATCTCGTCCTTCGATCCCTACTACCACTACGTCGCGTTTAATCGCATTGCGGGAGTACTTTCCGAAGAAGCGAGTAAAGTATTTCGCTTCAAGGAACAGGAAAAACTGCATGAGGAAATCATCGACTCCGGACTGGCGAAGATTTACGAAGGTCACCTGGTGGTTGCGCAGTCGATTGCCGATGAGCATGACATAGAAATTCATACTCAATTACTCGATGGCAAAGCACACGATGCCGTGGAAAAGTATGTAAAAGCGGTCGATCCTTCTTTGCTCGTTATCGGAAAACTTGGCGTACATGCCGACGACGAGCTGGACATAGGTGGTAACGCAGAGAACCTGTTGCGCAATATCGATTGTTCTTTGTTGCTTAGTCAACGTGAACACATACCGAGCATAGATGTTCTTGCCGAGTCCAATACCTCGTGGACCCATGAGGCGGAGCAAAGTCTTGCCAGGGCTCCAGACTTTGTCAGGAACATGGCCCGCATGGCCATCCTTCGTTACGCCCAGGAACGCGGTCACACCGTCATCACCGAGAGGCTCGTTGACGAGGCCACGTCCCAGCTTATGCCCAGCCATGCTGAGGACATGGTGAAGGAAATAGTTGACTCGTTTGACCAGGCGAAAGAAAACGCCCGGGTGACTGCGCAGCGTATGGAGTGGGCGGACGCCGCGACAGCCATGCTCGAGAGCATCGAGGACACCAGCCTGCGCGAAAACCTGAAAATGCGTGCGGAGAAAAAGGCGCGGGCGGCCCGGACTTATACCGTCGAGCCGGCGCATGTCGAAGCCTTCATAAAAGAGGCCCCTCAAAATGAGATGCCCGATTCCCAAGTAGCCGACGCACCTCCCCATTGGCAGGCGGCCGCACTGGCCCGCCTGATGAAGGCCCCGATGGGCTTCATGCGCGACATGTCCAAAAAACGCATCGAAGAGTTCGCCCACGCACACGGTCGCACGGAAATTGACCTTGAAACTGCAGAAGCCGGGTTAGCTGCTGCACGCGAAGCGATGGCGGAAGAATTGCGTGTCAATGGCGGCACCAAACCGGCCGGCAATAGCAAGGTCAGCAAATGTCCGTTCGCAGGCACCGGTGCCAGCGGGACGAATGCGCAACCGGAACCCGTGGAACAGGAACTGACACCGACATGGACCGTTGAGGCGAGCGAGGAACTGCAAGCCGTTCCTCAGGGTTATTGCCGGGACATGATGGTGACTGCTGCAGAAACCATCGCCGCTCAGAGATGCCTGGCAGAAATTGACATGTCGTTCCTGCGGACGATTCTGCACACGTTTGCTGCCGGGTCCGAATCTGCCAGCGAGACACTGCCCTGGGAAGATCGGGCGCGATCCCGCATTGCCGCAGCACCCGCTATGGTGCGCGGAATGCTGGCGAAGGAAATAGAAGGCTGGGCACAACGAAACGAAATGCCACTTGTCACTGAGACTGCTGTCGATGCGGTCCGGCAACTGTGGGCGGATCGCGGTGTTTTCCATCTCGACCCCGACGATCCCCGCAGCAATGGTCCGTCGGCGTAAATGTCGTGACACACGACCTGATTCTGGTGGCGATCAACCTGACGCGACGGTGCAATCTGGCCTGTGCACACTGTTACCTGGACGCGAGCACGTTGCGTGATTGCGGCGACAACGAGCTGACCACCGACGAGGTGTGTCAACTTCTTCACGACATTGTTGCTTGCGGCGAGAGCACCATGGTGGTCTTAACCGGCGGAGAGCCGCTGGTCAGACGTGACCTGGAAGAGATTATTTCTTACGGCACACGACTCGGGCTGGTAATGGTTGTCGGCACCAACGGCATGATGTTGACAGAACGGCGTGTCGCTTCCCTAAAACGGGCGGGCCTGCTGGGGGCAGGGATCAGCGTAGATTCCCTTGATGCCGACAAGCACGACAAATTCAGAGGCCAGTCAGGCGCGTGGAAAAAAACAATGGCGGGGATCGAACAATGTCGGCGCCAGCAACTGAGTTTTCAGCTTCATTTTTCGGTCACCGACAACAATGCTGATGAGATCCCAGCCGTAATTGACTTCGCCAGCAGCAGTGGCGCCCGGATATTAAATTTCTTTTTCCTCGTGTGCACCGGTCGCGGCAGCGCCTTTGCCGACATCACAGCCGCTCGATACGAGCACGTGCTGGGCGAGATAATACAGGCGCAGAAAAACCATCCCGAGCTGATCATCCGCCCGCGTTGTGCCCCGCATTTTAAACGCATCGCTTTTCAGCAGAATCCGGAATCCCCGCTCAATCGAATCAGTGGCAATGAGGGCGACGGTTGCATCGCCGGCACTCACTACTGCCGGATTACGCCTGAAGGTGGAATAACCGCCTGCCCGTATATCGAGGATGAAGTCGGCAACATCCGACAGCAGTCTTTTGCAGAAATCTGGAATAACAGTGAGTATTTCCGCCGTCTGCGACAACCAAATTTGAAAGGCGCATGCGGAAGTTGTGAATTTCGGAAACTCTGCGGCGGCTGTCGGGCGCGTCCGGTTGCCGCGGGTAATGACCTCATGGATGCAGATCCCTGGTGCACCTACGTTCCGACGGGTAATGCGCTCATTGAACCTCTGGCCGATATGGCAGCGTTGGATATTCACTGGAGCTCGCAGGCTGAGAATCGCCTGGCCAAAGTGCCGTCGTTTCTGCAGAAGATGATACGCAAGCGGGCTGAAGCGTATGTTGCAGAACTCGGCGAAAGAGAAGTCACCACTGATCATCTCAAGATCCTGTCCGCACGCCGGTTTGGCAGCAATATGCCGGGGAGACCTGACGTATGAGTGAGATCGACGTACTCGTTATCGGCGGTGGCGTTTCCGGACTTTCGGTCGCACAGCGACTGACGCTGAAGGGTGCCTGTGTCGAAGTCTGGGAAAAGGAAATCCAGCCCGGCGGAAAAATACGAAGCGACTCACACGACGGCTATCTGACGGAACGTGCCGCGGCCATGCTGCTGAATTTCCGCCCGGAGGTAAATCGGTTTATCACAGAAGCCGGGCTGAATAGTTGCAAGAAACCGCGTGCTGATACCAGTCATCGTTACGTGGTCAACAACGGCCAACTGGTCGAATTACCGATGCAACTGGGACCGTTGCTGGCCTCCAATGTCTGGAGCACTCGTGGCAAATTGCGCATGATGCTCGAGCCACTTATCCGCAAAGGCGGCTCTGAGGATGAGACGGTCAGTCAATTCATCACGCGCAGGCTCGGACGTGAAGTACTGGACAAGGCGATGGGACCATACGTCGCGGGCTTGCTAGCGTCCGACCCTGACCAGGCCAACGCTAGATCTGTTCTCCCCCACCTGGTGGCACTCGAAAAACGCTTTGGCAGCATTGCCATGGGTGTATTTGTTCACCGTGTGCTGAAACGCAAAACAGGCACACAGACCGAAGCCTTTTCATTCGATAACGGCATGGCAACACTGGTGAAATCACTGGCGTGCAGCCACGGCGTATGTTTTCGAGGTGGTCGTACGGTGACAGACTTGTCGCGAATTGGTAATCGCTGGCAGGTTACTGCGATTACTTCAGCTGGCGAACGCACAGTAACCGCCAAACAGGTCGTAATGAGTGTCCCGGCATACACTGCTGCCTCCCTGCTGAGGGGCCATAGCACTGAACTCGCACAATTACTAAGTGACATTGAGTACGCGTCAGTGGTTCTGGTGCATACCGGATTTGACAGGAATACGATCAAACACCCGCTGGACGGCAATGGTTTCCTGACTCAAGGCAATAACGGTACGTCATTGAACGGTTGCATGTGGATGAGTTCATTGTTCAGCAACCATGCCCCTTCCGGCAAGGCCTTGCTTAGTAATTATTTGGGCGGCGCCCGACATCCTGAAGCGGCGACATGGGGTGACAACCGATTGATCAGCGAGACAATGAAAACTTTGCGGCCATTGCTGGGTATTCACGGTGAGCCCGAGATGGTTCATATGATCCGCCACCAACGGGGGCTGCCACTCTACCATGGTGATTACTACAGGCGTATGCGGCAGCTGGAGCGATTACTAACACAACTACCCGGCCTGTATGTCGAAGCCAACTACCGCGGCGGTGTCTCCGTGCGTGACAGACTTATCTGTGCAATGCGTTCTGCAGAGCAGATTCGTCGAAATATTCAATCATCGTCATCAACAACTTATTCCCTGCCGAAACTAATTCTGGAACCTCAAA
>Ga0255058_10001722_pt1 | contig 12310 bp, 9 predicted proteins | sample Cases_109_9_MG_FD_188637 | JGI IMG/M metagenome (GOLD analysis project Ga0255058, IMG submission 188637) | Seawater microbial communities from Amundsen Gulf, Northwest Territories, Canada - Cases_109_9 | ecosystem: Environmental > Aquatic > Marine > Gulf | place: Canada: Northwest Territories... | reverse complement strand
TGAAGCGGCTCATGTTCTCACATCCTCCCCCCTTCGGCATCAGCTGCAGTCGTAGCTTGTCGCCGGGAACGATCTCCGTATGGACGATCGGCGGCGTGTTGTCCTTCGTGTTCGAACGGCTGGAGAAGGGCTTTTCGACGATCGACGAGCGCAGGAATCCCTCCGTGTATCCCCGCCTCACCCCCTCCGTCAGCGCCTCACTCAACTGCCCGCCGACGATGTGCGCGTCCTGGCCGATCTCCAGGAAGATGACCGTCGTGCCCGTGTCCTGGCAGAGCGGCAGCATCTCCTTCCCAGCGAGGTCGGCGTTGAGGATGATCTGGTCCAGCACCTTCGTCGCTACCGGCGACTTCTCCGTCGCGCGCGCGGACTTCAGTGCTCCGATGACGTCCTCCGGGAGCAGAGATGCGGCTTCTTTGCAAAGCTGTGCGACGGTATCGCGGATCTCGTCCACGTGAATCTCGCGCATCGCAGGTCTATGATAGCATCGGCGTGCGTACCAACTGACGTGCAACGCATCGCCGAAGCTTAACCCCGCATTGTGCGAAAATCGGATCTACCAGCCGTCCTCAGAGTAGAAGGAGTTCGAACGTGAGATTAGGGTTCAACATCCCGCACATGGGCCCACCGGCCAGTGCTGACAACATAGTACGCGTCGCCAAGAAGGCGGAGGAGCTCGGATACGAGACGCTCTGGGTGACCGAGCGTCTTCTTTTCCCCGCCTCGCCGCGGTCCCCGTACCCCGCAACCCCCGATGGCTCGTTGCCGGACGTCTACAAGAACGTGATCGATCCCATCGCGTCGTTGACCTTCGTCGCCGCCCGCACCAGCAAGATCGGGCTCGGCACCAGCGTCCTCGATAGCCCCTACTACAACCCCGTCATGCTCGCACGGAGCCTGACCGCCCTCGACGTTCTCTCCAACGGCCGTCTGCGCCTCGGCATGGGTCTTGGCTGGTCTGAGGACGAGTACGAGGCCTCTGGCGCCCCGATGACCCAGAAGGGCAAGCGCGCGGATGAATTCATCGCTGTGCTGAAGGCGGTCTGGACCAAAGAGCCGGCCGAGTTCCAGGGTGAGTTCTACAAGCTGGCGAAGTCGACGGTTCTAAAGCCGGTGCAGAAGCCGCACCCGCCGATCTACCTCGCCGCCTACTCGCCCGGTGCGATGAAGCGCGTCGCGACGCTCGCCAACGGTTGGCTCCCGGCCGGTATCCCTCTCCCTGCAATGAAGGAGATGTGGGATGGCATCAAGGGGATGGCCCAGCAGGCTGGCCGCAACCCGGACGATCTCGACATGATCGTCCGCGCCAACCTGATGATCACGGACTCGCCGCTAGGTGACGATCGATTCCCGTTCATGGGCTCGCCCGATCAGATCAAGTCGGACATCCAAACCTGTCGCGACATGGGAGCCGTCGAAGTTGGTTTCGACCCCGCGTTCGAAGACGTCGGCCAGACGGTCGACGGCTTCCTCCAGCGAATGGAGCAGATGCGCGAGCTGGCAGGCTAGTCGCCGAAACGTAAAGTCAAAACGGGGGTCAGGCTTGAGCCTGACCCCCGTTGTCATTTCGGGTCGATTACTTCTTGCGCGTCGTGCGCTTCTTCGGCGCTGCCTTCTTCTTAGCTGCCTTCTTCGCGGCGGGTTTGCGCCGTGTCGCCTTCTTCTTCTTGCGTGCCGGTGGCTTGATCAGCCCCACCAGGTCCTTCGTCGCCGCCGCCGCCGTGCGGATGCCCTCGATCTCGCTCTCCCAGAGCGGTGGCGCGTAGACCGCCTCGATTCCGCGCCGTCCCAGCTTCACGGGCAGGCCCACGTACGATCCCTTGATGCCGTACTGGCCGCTCGCCAGCGTCGCGCAAGGCACGATCCGCTTCTGGTCCAGGAGGATCGCCTCCACCATCTCCGCTGTCGCTGCCGCCGGGGCGTAGAACGCCGAGCCCGTCTTTAACAGCCCCACGATCTCGGCGCCACCGTTCTTGGTGCGCTGTACGACGGCTTCGATCCTCTTCTTAGATAGCAGCTTCGTCAGCGGGACTCCTCCTACGTGCGCCGTGCTCACGATCGGTACCATCGTCGCCTCTGTGTGGCCACCGAGCACCTGCGCGTGCACGTCCTCAACCGATGACTTCGTTGCCCAGGCGATGAACGTCCGGTAGCGGGCGCTGTCCAGCATCCCGCCCTGTCCGATCACTCGCTTCGCTGGGAACCGGCTCGCCTTCATCGCCACGTGGCACATGACGTCCATCGGGTTCGCGAAGATGATGAACGTCGCCCGAGGCGACCACTTCGCCGCCTTCCGCGCCACGTCTGTGACGATGCCGGCGTTGATGTTCAGCAGCTGCTCCCGCGTCATTCCAGGCCTGCGCGGTATTCCTGACGTGATCACGACAACGTCGGAACCCTTCGTGTTCGCCCAGTCGTTCGAGCCCGTCAGTTGTGCGTTGAACCCCACGTGCGGGGCCGACTCGGCGAGGTCGAGCGCCTTGCCCTGCGGCATCCCCTCGATGATGTCCTGCAGGACAACATCTGCGTAGCCCGTCTCCACCATCCGCTGAGCCATCGTTGCGCCGGTCATCCCGGCGCCGACTATCGTTACTTTCGCGCGCATCTATTTCCTCCTCTTGTTGTCATTCTGAGTCCTTCAAGGAAGGGCGAAGAATCTTTCGGTTCGTCGTGGTCGCTGTGTCCGCTGGCACGAACTCCGGATCGTGCGGGGAAAGCGCTTAAGATCGTGCCGTCGCTGCCGTGTTCAGGCTCTTCCACTTCGCTTCAAGCTCCGGATCGGCCAGCGTCTCCATGATGTAGTCCGCGAACTCCGCCCCCTTGGCGCCCGTGTCCCGGCCCGTCATCACCAGCTTCTTCTCCAGGTTGCCACAGACGTCCAGCGCCAGCTCGAGCTTTTTCGCCCCGTCGGTCTGCCCCAGGTGGTTCAGGAGCATCGCTCCTGCCCGTATCATGCTGCTCGGGTCCGCGTACTCGGCCCGTCCCTCGTCGACCATCCGCGGCGCGCTGCCGTGGATCGCCTCGAACATCGCGTAGCGCTTGCCGACGTTGGCGCTGCCGGCGGTCCCCACTCCGCCCTGGAACTCCGCCGCTTCGTCCGTCAGGATGTCGCCGTATAGGTTCGGGAGCGCGAACACGCGGAACTGCGTTCGTCGCTTCGGATCCACCAGCTTCGCCGTCATGATGTCGATATACCAGTCGTCCCAATCCACCTCCGGGTACTCCTCGGCGATGCGGCGTGCGGTATCGAGGAACTTGCCGTCCGTGGTCTTGATGACGTTCGCCTTGGTCACGACGGTCAAGCGGTTGGCTCCTGTGCGCTTCGCATGCTCGAACGCCATCTTGATGATCCGGTCGCTTCCCTGTGAAGTCGTCACCGTGAAGTCGATCGCCAGGTCATCGCTGACGTTTACACCGTCGCTCCCTAGCGCGTAGGCGCCTTCCGTGTTCTCACGGAAAAACATCCAGTCGATATCCTGATCGGGGACTCGCACCGGCCTGACGTTTGCGAACAGGTCCAGCTCCTTGCGCATCGCCACGTTCGCGCTCTCGATGTTCGGCCACGGGTCGCCCTTGCGCGGCGTCGTCGTCGGCCCCTTCAGGATGATGTGGCACTTCCGCAGCTCCGCCAGCACTTCGTCCGGCAGCGCCTTGCCTTTCTCGGCTCGATTCTCGATCGTCAGGCCTTCGATCGTCCGGAACTCGACCTTGCCGGACGAGACCTCGGACTCCAGCAGGTGCTTGAGGATACGCTGCGCCTGTTCTGTGATGTAGGGGCCGATTCCGTCCCCGCCGCAGACGCCGATGATGATTGGACTGATCCCAGCGAAGTCGAGCCAGTCCTCTTCCTGCTTCATCCGCTCGACCCGCGCGAGCTGTTTTTCTAGCACCTGTCCGAAGTGTTCTTTGGCGCGCCCTATGGCATCAGAGTTCGTCAAGTTGATCGCATCCTCGTACTAGGTCTCGTATCGGTGGTCCTCTGCTGACGGGGCGATTCCGTGCTTGGCCGCGCCACATTTTAGCAGACGGTTCAGATACGCGCAGTCATCTAGGAGCGATCGCTGTACCCGCAAGGTAGCCGGGCTCGCTGAGCTCGATGCCGGGGATCGTCCCTTCGAGTTCGGCCCTCACCGGCGCCATGTCGAAGTTCGGGTTCGTCACCGGTGGCATCCAGTCGTCGTGGTGGCCGACGAACACCTGCCTCGCGCCCAGCAACCTCGCCTCCATCGCGATGAACTGCGCCATCGAGCCCTGGATCGGCTCGCCGTCCACGTTGGGCCGCCCGGCCGCCGCAAGGATCGCTACATCAGCGTCGATCTGGTTCAGCACTCCTCCCCAGCAACCGGAGGTGTCCTGGAAGAAGATCGAATTTTCCGGTGTCTCGATCAGGTAAACAAGCGGTCCACCGTCGTTGGTACTCCCGGCGCTGGACTGTACGTGCTCCATGATCTGGCGGCCCTCATCGGACCCACTCGTGGCGATCTCCGTGATTCGCTGCACGAGCCCCGGGCAGGCTGCCCTGTCGTCCTGCGTAAGGCCGGTGTGCCCGGCCTCGATCTCTCCGCTAGTCGGATCGGTCAGTATCCACGTGCAGGAGTGAACGCTCGGAAACACCCGGACCGTCACATCCGGCGACAGCCGATGCCTTTCGCCACCCGACGACGGCAGAAGCTGCGTCGTCGGTACGTCTTTCTCGATCATCACCCGGCACGTCTCGTGCGAGCCGATGATCCGGGCGCCGGTGTTCGCAGCGATCACTTCCGCGCCCGCCAGGTGATCGAAGTGACTGTGCCCCACGAGTACGAAGTCCGCCTCGCTTACGTCAGCCGCCCTGAGCCCGACTGGTGGCGCGGCCGCTATGCGATCCATGTAGGCGTCAAGAAAGATCGTCAGGTCGTCGATACGAAGGCGGAACGTCGCCGTTCCTAGCCAATCAAGCGTAATCGTCATCGGGAGGTCAGGACGCCATCAGCTCGCGCAGAATCTGCGGCAGAATCCCGCCGTTGCGGAACTGCTTGATCTCGATCGCGCTGTCGATCCGCACCCGCGCCTCAAACTCCGTCTCGGACTCGCCGTCCGCGATCGCCGTTACGGTCACCGTCCCGCCGGGCTCTAACCCCGTCTCAACGCCGGATATCGAGTATGTCTCCTTACCGGTCAGCCCGAGCGACTGTCGTCCCTCCCCGGAAGCGAACTCCAGGGGCAGCACGCCCATGCCGATCAGGTTGCTGCGGTGGATGCGCTCCCAGGTCTCCGCGATCACCGCCTTGACCCCGAGCAGCAGCGTTCCCTTCGCCGCCCAGTCGCGGGAGCTCCCCGTCCCGTAGTTCCGGCCGGCTAGGACGATAAGCGGAACGCCATCCTTCTGATAGCGCATCGCCGCGTCGTAGATCGTCATCTCATCACCGCTCGGGAGGTGCGTCGTATAGCCGCCTTCCTTCCCGGGTGCGAGCTCGTTCTTGAATCGCACGTTCGCAAACGTCCCGCGAATCATCACGTCATGGTTGGCGCGTCGCGAACCGAAGGAGTTAAAGTCGCGCTGCTTGACACCGTTCTCGATCAGGTACTGTCCCGCCGGGCTGTCCTTCCCTATCGCACCTGCCGGCGAGATGTGGTCCGTCGTCACGGAGTCCCCAACCATCGCCAGCACTCGTGCCCCCTCGATGTCCTGGATCGGCGGAAGCTCGGAGCCAGCTCCGTTGACGAACGGTGGTTCGTGGAAGTACGTCGAATCCGGGTCCCATTCCCACAGCGCCCCTTCCGGGACCTTCAGCCCCCACCAGCGCTCCTCGCCGTCGAAGATCTTGCCGTACGCCTCCTGGAATATCTCCGGCGCTACCGCCTGTTGCACGGCGCTCTTCACCTCGTCCGATGTCGGCCAGATGTCTTGCAGGTAGACCGGCTTCCCGTCGCTCCCCTCGCCGATCGGTTCCGACGTCAGGTCCCGGTCGACGTCTCCGGCCAGCGCGTAGGCCACCACCAACGGCGGCGACGCCAGATACGCGGCGCGCACTTGCGCGTGGATGCGACCCTCGAAGTTCCGGTTACCGGAAAGCACCGCTGCTACCACCAGGTCCTTCTCGTCGACCTCTTTGGCGATCGGCTCGTCCAGCGGGCCGCTGTTGCCGATACACGTTGTGCAGCCGAATCCCACGAGGTTGAAGCGCAGCTTCTCCAGGCTCGAAAGCACGTCTGCGCGTTCGAGATAGTCGATCACCGCCCGCGACCCCGGTGCGAGGCTCGTCTTCACGTACGACGGCACCGTTAGTCCCCGCTCGACCGCCTTCTTGGCGACGAGCCCGGCTGCCAGCATCACAGACGGGTTCGATGTGTTCGTGCAACTCGTGATCGCCGCGATCACTACCGATCCGTTTCTGATGCCGCTCCCGCTCACCGCCTCTGATGCGAAGCGATCTGCGAAAGCCTCTCGCAGGTTTTCCCGTACCCCCGTCAGCGGCACGCGGTCCTGCGGCCGCTTCGGCCCGGCGACACTCGCTTCGACCGTCCCTAATTCGAACTCTAGCAAGTCTGTGAACGACGGGTCGGGCGTGCTGTCCTCGCGGAACAACCCTTGCGCCCGTGCGTACTTTTCGACGAGGTCGACCAGGCTGTCGTCCCGCCCGGTCATTCGCATGTACCGCAGCGTCTCCGCGTCGATCGGGAAGTACCCGCACGTCGCTCCGTACTCGGGCGACATGTTGGAGATCGTCGCGCGGTCTGGCAGGCTCATGCTGCTCAACCCCGGGCCGCAGTACTCTACGAACTTCCCGACTACCCCGTGCTGCCGCAGCATCTCCGTCACGGTCAGCACCAGGTCCGTCGCCGTAACTCCTTCGTTCAGCGAACCGGTCAGCCGTACGCCCACGACCTCGGGCGCCACCAACGGTAGCGCCTGCCCGAGCATCGCCGCCTCCGCCTCGATGCCCCCGACGCCCCAGCCCAGCACCCCGATTCCGTTGACCATCGGCGTGTGCGAGTCGGCGCCTACCACCGTGTCGGGATACGAGATTGCAGTCCCGTTCTCCTGCGTAGTCTGCACCACCTTCGCCAGGAACTCGAGGTTCACCTGGTGGACGATGCCGGCGCCCGGCGGTACTATCCGGAGGTTGTTGAACGATTGTTGTGCCCAACGCAAAAACGCGTACCGCTCGGTGTTTCGCTCGTACTCACGGTCGACGTTGATCCGAAGCGCATCTGCCACGCCGAACGAGTCCACCTGCACCGAATGGTCGACGACAAGATCGACAGGCACGGACGGGTTCACCCGCTTCGGGTCGCCGCCCTGGCGGCTGAACTCTTCTCGCACGGCTGCAAGGTCCGCGATCACCGGCACTCCCGTGAAGTCCTGCAGCAGCACCCGCGCCGGAAGGAACGGCAGCTCCGGCGGATGCTCCATCGTCGGGCTCCAGCGGGCCGCCGCGGTCATCGTCTCCTCGGTCACGATATCGCCATCGCAGCGGCGCAACAGGTTCTCCAGCAGTATCTTGATCGAGAACGGTAGCCTGCTGACGTCCGCGACGTCGCTCAGCCGGTCGAGGCGGTAATAGGACGTCTCTCCGGCGGCGCTGTCGAGCTTCGTGAGAGATCCGAACGTGTCCTGCGGGCTCATGCTGTCCTTTCGCTAGTCAGGGCGGCTACGCGGTTGCGGCGCGCGTATCTATCGCCATTCTAGCAGCCGCGTCCGCGCAGTCATGGGCAGCCGTCCGGTGTTGTATAATGTCGCCGCCTGCCGAAGGCGGACAAGCGCCCGATCACCCCGGAAGGACACCCCGCATGCCGATTAAAGCCTACGTACTGATCGTTACAGACCCCGGACAGACCAAGCAGGTGCACGAGGAGTTGGGAAGCGTCCCCAAGGTCGTCGAGATTCACGAAGTGATGGGCCCCTACGACATCGTCGTCGAAATCGAAGTCGATAGCCTGCAAGAAGTCCCCGCCATCCTCGGCGAGCGAATCCGCGTCATCGACGGCATCCAGAGCACGACTTCGTTGGTAACGCTACCGGAATAGCGGGTTCGTAGGCCCTAGATGCTCGAAGCACTGATCGTCGCCGTTATCTTCGTCGTGCTCGTGATCGCGACGTTCGGACCGGCTACTCTTCGTCGCTGGCGGGCTCGATCTCGACGAGAAGATCCCCCTCCGAAACCCTAGCACCCGCCGCCACCGCCACCTTTGCCACCGTCCCCGAGACCGGCGCCACGATCTCGTTCTCCATCTTCATCGCCTCGACGATCAGCAGCACGTCGCCCTCGCTCACCGCGTCGCCCTGGCTAACGTCGACCCGGATCACCCGGCCCGTCATCTGGCAGAGGACAGCGCCTGCGCCGCCAGCCGAAGCGGACTTCTTCGGCGCGGCCTTTGGTTTGCGTCGCGCACCGCCGCGGCCCGTCACTTCGACTTCGTACTCTTTGGCGTCGACCAGCACCTTCACCGGCCCCTCTTCGGGGATGTCTGCTGGCAACTGCACCGCGAACGCCTTCTCGTTGACATAAACCGTAACGATGTTCGCAGAGCGCACCGCGCGCACCGTGAACTCTTCGCCGTCGACGCTCACGCTCTCCGCGTCCGGCTGGACGTCGAACTCGCGGTCGCCTATCGATATCTTCACAGCATTCCCCGCATGTTCCGTCGCCGGCCGCCCATCTTCCAGGGGGTGCCGTCCACCGCGGCTGCGGTCGACGTTGGCGCGCTCGTCTGGTGGTGGTCCTGCGAAAGCGCCACCGCCAGCGCTGCGACGATCTCATTCTCGATCTCGCTGCCCGCCTCACGCCACTCGAAGAATTCGCGTGCCACCGGCGGGAACAGGACGTACGACAACACGTCCTCGTCCGATTTCGCCAGTTCGCCGATCTCCTTCTTGGCGTTCTTGAACTCCGGCTTGATGTGATCGGCGGGCCGGTCGCTGATCGGCTTCTCGCCCGGCGCCAGCTTCTCGCGCACCGCGTCCGTAACCGGGGCCGGCGTCTGGCCGTACTGCCCCAGCGCGAGGCCCTTGGACTCCTTCGATATCTGCTTGTACCGCTCGCCGAGGATCGCGTTCAGCACCGCCTGCGTGCCAACGATCTGGCTCGTCGGCGTGACCAGCGGCGGATAGCCGAGGTCCTCTCGCACGCGCGGGATCTCGTCGAGAACGTCGCGCAGCTTGTCGGCCGCTCCCTGTTCACGCAGCTGCGAGACCAGGTTCGAGATCATGCCGCCCGGCACCTGGTGCAGCAGCACGCCGGCGTCGAGCTTCACGTTTCCCTCGAACGCCGCGTACTTCTTTCGCACGTCGACGAAGTACTCCGCGATACCTGACAGCTCCTCGAGGTCCAGCTTCGTGTCGTGTTCCGTATCGGCGAACGTCGCCACCAGCGATTCCGTTGGCGGTTGCGACGTCCCCTGCGACAGCGGCGACAGCGCGCAGTCGATCACGTCGAGTCCGGCTTCGATCGCCTTCGCGTACGACATCTCCGCCATCCCGCTCGTGCAGTGGCAGTGCAGCTGCACGGGAATATCCACCACAGCCTTGATCCCCTTGACGATCTCGTAAGCGTCGTAAGGGTGAAGCAGGCCCGCCATGTCCTTGATGCAGATCGAATCGCATCCCATCTCCGCCAGCTCTTTCGCCTGCTTCGCGTACATATCCGTTGTGTGCACCGGGCTGATCGTGTAGCAGACGCAGCCCTGCGCGTGCCCACCGGCCTTTTTGACCGCCTTGATCGCCGTCTCCAGGTTTCGCAGGTCGTTCAGCGCGTCGAAGATGCGGAAGATGTCCATCCCATTCTTGACGGCCAGTTGGCAGAACTTCTCGACGACATCGTCCGCGTAGTGCCGGTAACCAACGACGTTCTGTCCCCGCAACAGCATCTGCAGCGGCGTCTTCTTGAAGCGCTTCTTGAGCTCGCGCAGCCGGTCCCAAGGGTCCTCCTGCAGGAACCGCAGCGCCGTATCGAACGTCGCGCCGCCCCAGACCTCCACGCTGTGGAAGCCCGCCGCGTCCATCCGCTCCGCGATCGGCAGCATGTCCTCGGTTCGCATACGCGTCGCCAACAGCGATTGATGCCCGTCGCGAAGCGTCGTATCGGTAATCTTTACGCCCATATCAGTTAGACCTCAGCATTTCCGTTTCCGCTCTTTCGCGCAAGTCTCTCTCACGCCCAGCCACCAGCCTCTTCCAGTTCCCCCTCTTCGGCCTCTTCCTCCGCCCGTTCCAATGCGTCCCTCGCCGCTGTCATCAGGACCACCGCGCCAAGCACGGCGCCCAACGCCGCAACGGCCGTCAACGTGAACAACTCAAACGTAACATCACCCGTCATGTTCAGGAACGCCCCGTCGCCGGATCGGGCTCCCACCCCTTCCCAGATTCCCGTCGCGTTGTATCCGCCAATCGCCACCGCTGCAAGTGACGCTAGGACCGCCACGACTGCGAACGCCGCTGGTCGAGATCGAATTAGGACCGCAGCGGACGCAGTCGCCAGCAGAATTGCGCCTAGAGCTGCCGTGATGTATCCGTCGCCGAAGCCCGCGCGGCAGGTACAAGCGTTGTCGCCCTGCTCGCGGGCGTCTGGGAGCTCGATCGCTCCCTGAATGCGGCTCAACTCGGGGCCGCCCAGCGTAAACGAAAACCCAGCGAGCGGCGTGTCGAAGACGGACGGATCGTCTTCTTGAAACTCAACCCAGTTCATGAGCGAAAGAACGATTATGAACCCACCGCACATTGCGATGGCGATCAGGAGTATCGTCTGTGAGCGGTTCACGCCCAACACGCTCCTTAGAGCGGGATGTTGCCGTGTTTCTTGGGCGGGTTGTTGTCCGTCTTGCTTTGCAACATCTCCAGCGCGCGGATGATCTTGATCCTCGTCTGCCGCGGATCGATCACGTCGTCAATGAAGCCGCGTGACGCTGCGATGTACGGGTTTGCGAAGTTCCGGCGGTACTCGTCGATCAGCTCTGTCCGCTTGGCGTCATGATCGGACGCCGCCTCGATGTCGCGGCGGAAGATGATGTTCGCCGCCGCCTCCGGCCCCGTCACCGCGATCTCCGCGTTCGGCCACGCGTAGTTCACATCCGCGCGCAGGTGCTTCGAGCCCATTACGAGGTAGGCGCCGCCGTAGTTCTTGCGCATGATCAGTGTGATCTTTGGCACCGTCGCTTCGGCGTACGCGTAGAGAAGCTTCGCCCCGTGCGTGATGATCCCGCCGTACTCCTGGCCTGTCCCCGGCAAGTACCCCGGTACGTCTACGAACGTGACGATCGGGACGTTGAACGCGTCGCAAAACCTCACGAACCGTGCGCCTTTGCGGGACGAGTCGATGTCGAGGACGCCCGCAAGATGCATCGGATTGTTGGCAACGATGCCGACGACGCGCCCATCCATCCGGCCGAATCCCACAGTGATGCTTCGGGCCCAGCCGGCGTGGACTTCTATGAAGTCGCCGTCGTCAAGGACCGGCTCGATGACCCGGTGAACGTCGTAAGGCTTGCTCGAATCGTCCGGCACCGCATCCACAAGCTCTTCGCAGACCCTGTCTGCCGGATCGCCCGAAGGCTCTCTTGGCGGGTCTTCCATGTTGTTCAGTGGCAGGAACGAGACCAGCCGGCGCACTTCTTGCAGGCACTCCTCTTCGCCTTCGGCCGTGAATTGCGCTACGCCTGAGCGGCTCGCGTGCACCTTTGCACCGCCGAGGTCCTCGTGCGTGACGTCTTCTCCCGTGACCGCTCTCACCACATCCGGGCCCGTGATGTACATTTGGCCCGCGCCTTCAGTCATGAAAATGAAGTCCGTGATCGCCGGTGAGTACACCGCACCGCCCGCGCAGGGCCCCATCACGACCGAGATCTGCGGGATCACCCCGGAGGCCATCACGTTGTGCGTGAAGATATCCCCATAGCCCTTCAGCGATACAACGCCTTCCTGAATCCGCGCTCCACCGCCATCGTTGATTCCGATCAGCGGCGCGCCGTTTCGCATCGCCAGGTCCATCACCTTCACGATCTTCTCGCCCGCCACTTCCGAGAGCGAGCCGCCGAAAACCGTGAAGTCCTGTGAGAACACGTACACCGGTCGTCCGTCGATCTTCCCGTAGCCGGTCACGACCGAGTCGCCGTAGTACACCTGCTTGTCCAGCCCGAACTCGCTCGACCGGTGCGTCACCAGCGAGTCGATCTCGTCGAACGTTCCCTCGTCGAGGAGGATGTCCAGGCGCTCGCGAGCCGTGAGCTTGCCCCGCTCGTGCTGCGCCTCGATGCGCTTCTCGCCGCCTCCAAGGCGGCCCTTCTCCTTGTACGATTCCAGTTCAGCTAGACTGTCAGTCGTCGGTTTTTCATC
>Ga0255058_10001721_pt1 | contig 12310 bp, 11 predicted proteins | sample Cases_109_9_MG_FD_188637 | JGI IMG/M metagenome (GOLD analysis project Ga0255058, IMG submission 188637) | Seawater microbial communities from Amundsen Gulf, Northwest Territories, Canada - Cases_109_9 | ecosystem: Environmental > Aquatic > Marine > Gulf | place: Canada: Northwest Territories... | reverse complement strand
CGCGCTGGGCGAGGCCGGATACGACATGTCGCTGGACGGCGACGCCTGGATCAGCGTTCAGTACCAGAACGCCAACAACTCCGTGCGCGTCAGCCACAAGTTCATGGAGGCGGTACTGGAGGACGGCGAGTGGCAGACGAAGTTCGTCACCGACGGCTCCGTCGCCAAGACGTACGAGGCCCGCAAGCTGATGCGAGACATTTCGCAGGCGGCGTGGGAGTGCGCGGATCCCGGCATGCAGTACAACGACACGATCAACGACTGGCACACCTGCCCGAACACTGGCCCGATCAACGCCTCCAACCCCTGCTCCGAGTACATGCACATCGACGACTCGGCCTGTAACCTAGCGTCGATCAACCTCCTGAAGTTCCTCGATGAGGATGGAGAGTTCGACACCGACGGGTACGAGCGCACGGCAACGATCTCGATCATGGCGCAGGAGATACTCGTCTCGAACTCCTCGTACCCGACACCGAAGATCGAGAAGAACGCCCACGATTACCGGCAGCTGGGGCTCGGCTACTCGAACCTCGGCGCGCTGTTGATGTGCCTGGGGATCCCCTACGACTCGAACGAAGGCCGCGCCTGGGCGGGAGCGCTCACGGCGATCATGACGGGCCGCGCCTACGAGACGTCAGCGAAGATCGCTGCGCGGATGGGTGCGTTCGCGGGATACGAGAAGAACAAGGAGCCGATGCTGGGCGTGATCGCCAAGCATCGCGCCGCAGCCGACGAAATCGACCCGAAGAGCGTGCCGGCGAACGTCCTGACGGCCGCACGCGTGTCCTGGGCGGAGGCGCTGGAGCAGGGCCAAGAGCACGGCTACCGCAACTCGCAGGCGACGGTGATCGCACCGACAGGGACGATCAGCTTCATGATGGACTGCGACACGACGGGCATCGAGCCAGAGATCGCGCTCGTCAAGTACAAGACCCTGGTCGGCGGCGGCGTGATGAAGATCGTCAACCACTGCGTACCGCGCGCGCTCAGGCAGCTCGGCTACGCGGAAGAGCAGGTGGACCAGATCGTCGCCTACATCGACGAGCACGGCACGGTCGAAGGTGCGCCGGAGCTGACCGAGGAACACCTGCCGGTGTTCGACTGCGCCTTCCAGTCGCCCGACGGCACGCGCACGATCCAGTGGCGCGGCCACGTCCACATGATGGGCGCGGCCCAGCCGTTCGTATCGGGGGCGATCTCGAAGACGGTGAACCTGCCCGAGGATTCGACGGTTGAGGTGATCGAGGAGGCTTACATCGAGGGCTGGAAGAGCGGCCTGAAGGCCCTTGCGATCTACCGCGACGGCTCGAAGCGAGCGCAGGTGTTGAGCACGAGCAAGGACGAAAAGGCTAAGGAGCCCGAACCCGGACAACCGGTCCGGCGCAGGTTGCCGATCACCAGGCCGTCGATGACGCACAAGTTCTCGATCGCGGGTCACGAAGGGTACATCACCGCCGGCCTCTACGACGACGGCAAACCGGGCGAGATCTGGCTGGTGATGGCGAAGGAAGGCAGCACCCTCTCCGGGATGATGGACGCCTTCGCGACGTCGATCTCGCTGGCGCTGCAGTACGGGGTACCGTTGCGAGACCTCGTGAACAAGTTCTCGCACATGCGGTTCGAGCCTTCCGGCCGTACCGAGAACAACGAGATCCCGGTCGCGCAATCGATCGTCGACTACATCTTCCGCTGGCTGGCATCGATGTTCTTGAGCGAGGAGGAGAAGGAGGAGTTCGGCGTCCTCTCACCCGCGGTCAAGGCGAAGATGATGGCGGAAGAGTACAACACGCCGACCAAGGCCGCACGGACCGGTAACGGCGTCTCAGAGACATCGAACGGCAACGGTAATGGGAACGGCGCTACGCAGACCGATGCGCCGCCGTGCGCCAACTGCGGCTGGATCATGACGCGTCGTGGCGCTTGCTACTGCTGCGACAACTGCGGCACGACGACCGGCTGCGGATAGGACACAACTGAAGCGACTATAAGAGCCCATCCTCCCCTGGGCAGTGGGCGTGAACAGGACTCCCCGCGCCTGTTCACGCCCCTTCTTCGTCTGGAAGTGACGCGAACGCGAGAGGACCGTCTACAAACGTCGCAAGACGGGCCGCGGCAGCCGTTCGCGCAGGTACTCGGCGAGGGCGCGTACGAATCGCGCGCCGCTCTGGCGCACGAGGTGGTGTCCGCGGACGGTGTGCCAGAACCCTGCGCTGCGGCCGACGTACGAGAGTGTGTCGTTCATCTTCTCGACCGAGTAGTCGTTATCCGCACCACACAACTCAAGGATGTCTGGGAAGAGCTGATGGAGCGCTCCCGTGCCGAGAGGACGCTGGATCACGTACTCAGCGGGCTCTTCGAAAGCACTGCGCCAGAGGTCTCGTGCCGCGATCCAGTAGTTGAGCAAGAGCTTCCAAGCTTCCTCATCGCTCGCACGCTGTACCACGCTGTTCGATAGCATCGGCTCGAGCGAGGTGACCATGCTGTGCTGCCGCATCGTGTGTTGAGGCTGTAGCTTGTCGCCTGACATACGGATGAGGCCGCGCCACGGGCTCTGGGAGTCATTGTTCAGCATGTCTGTGAGCATCGTCGCGCGGGCGCGGCGGTAGTTCTTCTCGCCCTCGCGGTCGATCAGCGCCGTGCCCTCAGACTCACGCATCGCCAGCAGGTGCCTGTCGACGATGTCCGTCGGCACACCCTTCTGACGTGTGTTGATGACGTGGAAGTAGCGCATCTCTTCGTAGGCGTCGAGACCATCGACGATCACGACCGGGAGCGGGTAGTCGGCTAGCCACTTTGCTTTGTCCTTGGTCATCGCCCGCTCGAGGCCGTAAAGGCGGTGCTGGCCGTCGACGATCCACATCGGAATCGACGATTCAACCGTCAGCATGCCCGCTTGACCGCTTTGGGCGTTGCCGTTCGTGGATACGAAGTGCGCTCGGTGTGGCTCCCGTATGCAGAGCAGGATCGAAGTCGGGAGCATGCCCTCTTCTTCACGAACGTACTCAGAGAGCTTGCGCAAGCGTGAGGGCGTTATCGGGCGCTGATAGCCGCGGGGGTTGTCGCTATTGTACGTATCCGGCTTGAAGCGTCCGAGCAGCGCATTCAGCGGCAGCGCCGTGACGTAGAGGTTGACGTTCGGGTTCTTCTGCTTAATCCGTACGGCTGAGGCACGGAGAACATCCATTGAGGGCGTCCCTTCGGGGGAGAGTTGGGAGGCGGGGGTGGCCATGATATCGCTCCTTATGGTCGAGGCTTTGCAGGTCAGATACTAACCGTCCTGTCCGCGTTGTCAATACAGTTTTGTAGTGACACCCGGGGCGCGGGCGTCTTAAACACCAGAGTTATACTGGAATTACAATGGCTACCCGAAAGCGCCCGAACGAGGCCGAAGCACGGATTTCGCTCTCCGACAACGCTCGGCTGGTACTGGAGCGCCGCTATCTCGCCAAGGACGAAAGCGGCGCACCCGTCGAGACGCCCGAGCAGATGTTCCAGCGTGTCGCCCACAATATCGCGCAGGCGGAGCTTATCCACAACCCGTCGCGACACGATCTCGCCGACGAATGGGAAAGAAAATTCTTACAGCCGATGCAGCGCCTCGATTTCCTGCCGAATTCGCCCACATTAATGAACGCAGGACGCGAACTACAACAGTTATCCGCCTGCTTTGTGCTGCCGGTGCCGGACAGCATCGACGGCATCTTCCAGACGATCAAGGACACTGCGCGCATCCATCAGTCCGGCGGCGGCACAGGATTCACGTTCTCAAACCTGCGCCCGCGCGGCGACCGCGTCCGTTCGACGATGGGCGTCGCCTCAGGGCCCGTATCGTTCTTGCGCGTCTTCGACGCCGCGACGGAGGCGATCAAGCAGGGAGGGACACGGCGCGGCGCCAACATGGGCATCGTCGCGGTGACGCATCCCGATATAGAGGAATTCATAGACCTGAAAGGCGACATGCGGTCTTTGACGAACTTCAACATCTCTGTCGCGCTCACCGAAGAGTTCATACAGGCGGTCGAGCACGACGGCGAGTACGAGCTAACCAACCCGCGGACCAACGAGACCGTCGGCCGCCGCCGGGCGCGGCACATCTTCGACAAGATCGTCGCCAACGCCTGGAACAACGGTGACCCGGGAATCGTCTTCATCGACCGCATCAACCACGACAACCCGACACCGCACCTGGGTCAGATCGAGGCGACGAACCCCTGCGGGGAGCAACCTCTGCTCCCGTACGAGTCCTGCAACCTCGGCTCGCTGAACCTTGGAAACTTCGTCACGGCTGCACGCAAGAAGCGCACCGAGAACGGGCTTCCGCCCTCGCGGATCGACTGGCAGCGGCTGGCGGCGGTCATTCCGGACTGCGTCCGGTTCCTGGACGACGTGATCGACATGAACCACTACCCGCTGGAGCAGATCGACGTCGCGACCAAGACGACGCGCAAGATCGGGCTCGGCGTCATGGGCTGGCACGACGCCCTCATGCAGCTCGGTATCCCCTACGATTCCGACGACGCGCTCGCGCTCGGCGAAGAGGTGATGCGCTTCATCCAGGAGAAGGCCAACCAGGCATCGCTAGAACTGGCGGAGGAGCGCGGCCGCTTCCCCGCGTTCGAGGGTTCGAAATACGATCCAGACAGCCCGTATCGCAACGCGACGCGCACCACGATCGCGCCAACAGGCACGATCTCGATCATCGCCGACGCATCGTCCGGTATCGAGCCGGTGTTCGCGCTGGCGTTCACGCGACAGCACTACCTGGACGCTGAGGACGCGGGCAAGCTGACATCGCTACGGGAGGTAAACCGGCGGTTCCTCGACGCGGCGAAGGCGGACGGGTTCTACAGCGAAGAGCTGCTCGATCACCTCGCCGTGGGCGGGAGCATCTCGGAATGGAACGAGACGTGCGCCGAGACTGGGAAGGTGCCGGACTGGGCAACGCGACTGTTCGTGACGGCGCACGAGATCTCGCCAGAGTGGCACGTGCGTATGCAGGCGGCGTTCCAGAGGCACACGGACAACGCTGTCTCCAAGACGATCAACTTCCCGGAGTCAGCGACCCAAGCGGACGTCGCCAACGCCTACTGGCTTGCCTACCGCGAGGGCTGCAAAGGAATCACCATCTACCGCGAAGGCTCGCGCGACTACTCGGTGCTCTCTCACGCGACCGTCAACGTCAAGGGTCCGGAGCAAGAGACGAGCGAGGCGCTGGACGAGATCGTGGCCGGAATCGATGCGCTCTCAGGGCCGCGGCCGGTGCGAGAGTTCTTGCCCGACGAGCGGCGCTCGGTGACGCACAAGTTCCGCGTCGCCGACCAGGAGGGATACCTGACCGTCGGCATGTACCCGGACGGGCGGGCAGGCGAGCTGTTCGTGAAGATGAACAAGGAAGGCTCGACGGTCTCCGGCCTGATGGACGCCGTCGCCAAGGTCGCCTCGATCGCGCTACAGTTCGGCGTCCCGTTGGAAGTGCTGGCGCCGAAGATGCGCAACACCCGCTTCGAACCCGCCGGCCCGACGACGAACCCCGACATCCCGTGGGCGACGTCGGTGGTTGACTACGTCTTCCACTGGCTGGAGCGGAAGTTCCTCCCGGACCAGCCGGACGGTCTCCCGTCCGGTGACGTTCCGCGCGCCGTCGAGTCCTCGGGCGTCGGCTGCCCCGAGTGCGGCGCGCTGCTGGCGTACCAGGAGGGATGCCTGGTGTGCAGGAGCTGCGGGTACAGCCGGTGCGGGTAGCCTAGCGCTTGATGTCCCAGCCCATCTCACGCGCGTAGTACTCTTGCATCTCTCGCTCGGCGTCAGCCGGGTAATCCACTCCCAACCGCTCGCAGGCGGCGTACAATTCGCGCCAGATCGCGCCGATCAACCGCTCGTGCATCGATCCGAGCGCTGCGAAGTCCGGCTCGCCGTCAGCATGGGGAGTGAAGGCAGCAACGATCTCCGCGATGAGTTTGTCCACCTGGCTCCGTCGTTCAGGGCTCAAGAAACGCTCGTTATGGAGCAGCGGCCGGAATGCGTCGTCGCTTCCGTCGGCGATCATCATCGCCGGTACCAAGAATTGGTAGACGACCAACACCGCGTTTGTGAGTAGTGACCCCCACTCCTCACGTCCCCAGAGGCGGACCGGGAAAGTCGACCCGTAAAAGAAGACTCGAAGCGCTTCTGCTAGGGCGATCCGCGCGATAGTGTCCGGAGACCAACTCACCTTCAGTTGACGCGCTACGTCATCACGATCGAACAGCAGGAGCGGTCCGTCACGCCGAAGTGCAGCGCCGAGCATCGACCGCTTCTCCACGTAGAGGTCAAGCCGGATGCCGCCGACGATCGTCGCCGCGGTCAGCTCGGCGCCCCATGGCATCTTCGCATCGACCGACGAGATTATCGGCGCTACTTGCTCGATGACTTGCCGGCGACTGACGACGAATGCGTCCCAATCGTCGTCGTGAACCGCGACGTGGAGGTCGACATCCGACCAGGCATCAGCCGTGCCACGGGCGAAGGAACCCTCCAGCCACGCAGCGAGGATGCGATCGTCCAGTTGAAGCACCTCAGGGAGGCGCGCGATGACGTTGTTTTGTCCGTCTGGGACCTGTGTTGCAGGCTTCATCACCAACTCACTTGTGAATTCTATCACAACCTGTCAATGAGCCCAGTCCCGTGCGCCGAAGACGCTCGCTGTCGGAGACGAACCCTCTGGCCCCGTAACCGCTCCCCCTGCTAGACTCTCCTAGCGACACCGCCCCAACGAGAGGAGCCCAATGGTAACGATACTGGCGCAGTTCCGTATTAACGAAGGCAAAGAGGCCGAGGCTGAAGCCGCGATCAAAGAGATGATCAACGCCGTCGAGAAGAACGAGCCCGGAGCGCTTATTTATGCCATGAACCGCGGCAAGGAAGACCCGCTGGAGGTCACTGTGTTCGAGGTTTATAAGGACAGCGAGGCCCACAAGGCACACAGCGGAAGCGAGCACATGGGTGCGTTCAGCCAAAACTTCCGCGATGTCTTCGACAGGAACTCGGTGAAGATCATCCCACTGGAACAGATCGCCGCCGTCCAGCGCTAATCTCGCTCGATCGGTCGCTCAGAACAAGACCGTAAGCTCGACGCCGAGTGACTGCGCGAGTTCGTCGGCGAACTCGCGCCATTCCTGTGGGTCCGCCCAGCCTTCGAAGCCGGAGTAGGAGGCGAACGGTACGCGCTCCTCGTCGAAGCCGACGAGGCCCCAGACGGTGAACGTCTCGGTCGGACCGGCGACCTCGTAGCCCAGATCGAGACGGCGTAGCTCCGCGAGGCTCAGCGTACGCCGCTTCTTGCCGATCGGGAAGCGGCGTTTGCTGATCGTGATCTCGCGCTTCGCGTCGTCAAGGATGACTTCGGTCTTGCCGCTTCGGTTCACGAGGCGGCCCATCTGATCGCGGCTCGGTAGGTTGCCGCTGCGACGCCCACCGGGCGCTCCTTCTTCGATCACGTCGAAGCCATACGACTCCGCTATTGCGGTCGCGAGCTTATGTGCGCACTCGCGGTCGTTCTCGTTGATGTCGAGCACGCCGCCAACGTCGTAGGCGACGGCGACGCGGGCGAGAGACGCCGGCATCATCTGCCCGGTTGCGGTCTGCATCGGCGTCTGGCCCCAGCGGTACAGGGTGACGGAGGTCGCGGCCTGGAGCCGCTCGACGGCCTCCGGCTCTTCCTTCCAGCCCTTCTTACCGCGCTCGAACTTACGCAGTTCGCGCTGGACCGGGTCAAAGATCCAGCCGCCGCAGAGGAAATCGCTATCCTGGGGTGCGGTCACGAGATGCTTTCGACGACCTCAAACGTCTTGCGCACCCAGGCGCCGTTCGGAAACGGGGCCGTCGGGAGCGCGGCGTCTTCCATGGTTGCGATGTCAGCGGCGCCACCACCACGAACGTGCTGTTGACAGTCTTTCAGCGTGTCCCAGCTCGTCACCTGCATCATCTCGCCGTCGTCCTCAGCGCCCCAGGAGTACTCTACAGAGACGAAACCGTGCTCGCCCTTAAGAATCTCTTTCACCCGTGGCAGAACGCCACTCAGGCGCTTCTCCCACTCCGCCCTGTCCTGTATCCGGGTCTTTCGCATCAATATGGATACGATCATCAGCGCCTCCCAGTTGGTCCGGCCGATCGCCGTGCGTTCAGCCGCTGAATTATAGCAACCCCTCGATAAGCTCAGGACAGGCTCTGGCGCTGCTATACTGGCGCCGATGGAGCCCCAGACAGTAGCCGAGCGTCTGGCGCACGTCCGTCAGCGCATCAACGCAGCCTGCGAGCGCAGCGGCCGTTCGCCCACGGAGATCACGCTCATCGCCGTCACCAAGGGGTTCCCGGCGAGCGTCGTCCTCGATGCGGTAGACGCCGGCATCACGGACATCGGGGAGAACCGCCTACACGAGGCACAGTCGAAGTTCGCGGAGATCGACGCACTGCCGCCCAGCGTCACAAAACACATGCTCGGCCATCTGCAGACGAACAAGGTGAAGGCTGTAACGAAGCTCTTTGATATAATTCACTCCGTGGACTCGCTCCACCTGTCAGAGGCCATTTCACGCAGGGCGCAGCACCCTTTTCCCATCTTTCTCGAGGTCAACGTTGCCGATGAACCAAGCAAGTTCGGATTCTCGCTCGACGAACTTCCGAAGGCACTTCCTTCGATTGCTGAGCTGCCGAACCTGGACGTGCGCGGCTTGATGACGGTAGCACCCATCGCTGACGACCCCGACGACGTACGCGCGGTCTTCCGGAGCCTTCGGGAATCCGCGCAAGCTCTCGGACTCCGCGAGCTGTCGATGGGGATGACGAACGACTTCGAAGTGGCGATAGAAGAAGGTGCGACGCACGTTCGGATCGGGCGAGCGTTGTTCGGAGAGAGGAGCTCGCCTTGAAGCTCGGTTTCATTGGAGGCGGCCTCATGGGTGAGGCGATCCTCGCCGGCGCTGTCGAGAAGAAAGTCGCAGCGCCCGACTCGATCGCTGTCGCCGAGATCGTGGCCGCTCGCCGCGAACATCTTTCGAGCACGTACGGAGTGCACGTGAACGAGAAGCCAGACGAGGCGCTCGGTGCGGAAATCGTGGTACTTGCGGTCAAGCCACAGGAGTTCGTGAAGGCATCAGGGCCGCTGTCCGACCGTTTGAAGCCGGACCAAACCGTTATGTCGATCATGGCGGGTGTTCGCATCGACACGATTCAGAAAGCGCTCGCCCACCAGGCAGTGGCCCGCGCGATCCCAAACACAGCCGCTCAGGTGGGCGAGAGCATGACCGTCTGGACCGCGTCCGACGATGTGTCGAGCGACGCGCGCGAGGCGGTACAGAGTGTGCTCGCCGTGTTAGGACAGGAGCTGTACGTCACCGACGAGAAATACGTGGACATGGCAACGGCGGTGGCGTCGAGCGGTCCCGCATACGTGTTCCTGGTGATGGAGGCGATGATCGACGCCGGGGTGCACATCGGGCTCAGGCGCGACCAAGCTGAGACGATGGTGAAGCAAACGATGTTCGGTTCGGCACTCTACGCGAAGGAGAGCGGGCGGCACCCTGCGGTCCTGCGGAACGAGGTTACGTCGCCGGGCGGCACGACGGTCGAAGCTCTGCGAGTCCTAGAGGAAGCGGCGGTACGTGCGGCGTTCACAGACGCGATCGAAGCAGCGTACGAAAAAGCGAAGCAGTTGGGAGGATAGACCATCGCACCGCTAGCCCTTTTTCTCCAGATCCTGATCGGAGTCCTCCTTGCGGCGATCTTCATGCGCGTCATTCTGTCGTGGGTAGGCTTCAATCCAGACAATCCAATACACGCCCTGATCCACGAGATCACAGAACCGATCCTGGCGCCGATTCGCTCCGTCGTGCCGCGACTGGGGATGATCGACCTGTCGGCGATGATCGCGATCTTCCTGCTCTTCATCCTCTTTCGCATCGCGGGTCAGCTATGACCTTGACGTCTTATCGACAAATTAGGAAATTTGTTCTACTTTGTGCCGGAATCCCGTTGTTAGACCGTAGTCCGCGTGCTATCATCGGCCTCGATTTGAGGGAAGAATTAAGTACAGGAGCGAGTAGATGAGCGAGAAAAACGGCAACAAGGACGACCGCACACGGGCGCTGGAACTGGCGATCGGACAGATAGAAAAGAACTTCGGGCGCGGCTCGATCATGCGCCTCGGCGAAGTGGCCTCGAACATGGCCGTGGAAACCATTCCGACGGGATCGCTCGCTCTCGACATCGCGCTCGGTGCCGGCGGTATCCCGCGCTCACGCATCACGGAGATATTCGGTCCCGAGATGGCCGGCAAGTCCACGTTGGCGATGCACATCATCGCCGAAGCCCAGCGAATCGACGGGCTGGCAGCGTATATCGACGTCGAGCACGCGCTCGATCCGACGTTCGCAGAGGCGATTGGCATCAACATCGCGGACCTGCTCGTATCGCAGCCGGACACCGGTGAACAGGCGCTCGAGATCTGCGAGGCCCTTGTGCGATCGAACGCCGTCGACGTCATCGTCATCGACTCGGTGGCCGCGCTCGTGCCGCGCGCGGAGATCGAAGGCGATATGGGGGACTCGCTGCCCGGCCTCCAGGCGCGCCTGATGTCGCAGGCGTTGCGCAAGCTGACAGGCGCAATCTCGCGCTCAAGATCGGCCGTCATCTTCATCAACCAGCTCCGCCAAAAAATCGGTGTGGTGTTCGGAAACCCGGAGACAACGCCGGGCGGCCGCGCCCTGAAGTTCTACAGCTCAGTACGCATCGACCTGCGCCGCGCCGAGAGCCTCAAGCAGTCAGGAACGGTCATCGGCAACCGCGTACGCGCCAAGATCGTCAAGAACAAGATAGCGCCGCCCTTTCGAGTGGCTGAATTCGACATCATCTTCAGCGGGCCGTCGATCGGCATCAGCCGCGAAGGCGACATCGTCGACCTGGGCGTAGAGGCGGAGATCATCAAGAAACAGGGCTCGTACTACTCCTACGGCGAGACGAGACTCGGCCAAGGACGCGAGCAGTCCAAGGAGTTCTTGAGGGAGAACCCGAAGATCGCGCAGGAGCTGGAAGCGCTGATCGTCGGCCCGGAAGCCGTCGAGAACGGTGCAGTCCCGGCTGGCGTCGAAGGAAAGTAGCGCCAACCACGAATGCGCATCACGGCGCTGGACCGCAAAGCACGCCGCCAAACACTCGATCTCTATATCGACGACGAATTAGCGCTCAAGATCAGCCGCGAGACGTGCGCGACGTTCGGCCTCCGCGAGGGCAAGGAGATATCGCAAGACGAGTTCGGCGCCGTCCGAGAGGCGGACGCGAAGCACGTAGCCATGAAGTCGGCTCTCCGCTTGCTCTCGTACAGATCGCGTAGCGAGCGCGAGATCCGCGACCGGCTGAGCAAGAAAGGCGTCGCAGCCGACGCGCTCGACTCCACGATAGGGCGGCTCCGGGAGGTTGGACTCTTGAACGATGCGGAGTTCGCGCAGTCATTCGCCGAGAGGCGCGATCGCACAAGCCCGCGGGGTAGACGGCTGATCGTCGCGGAACTGCGGTCGAAGGGGGTCGACTCGCGGCACGCCGACGAAGCAGCAGCGACCCTGGACGATGCCGACGCCGCATACCGCGCGGGACTGAGGCGGGCGCGGTCCATGTTTGGGCTTTCGGCAGACGACTTTCGGAGACGGCTGGGGAGCTTCCTTGTTCGGCGGGGGTTTGACTTCCAGACCGCATCACAGACGGTATCGAAACTGTGGATCGAGATGCACGAGACACCGCCTACTAACTCTGTCGATCGCATGGCTCACGGCCGATCGACAGGTTCTATGTAACCTGTTAACACGCATTAGCACTCCTTGACACCGTTCGTACCCACGCCGTATGATCTGAACAGCCATTCGAAGCTAGTTCTTAGCTAATGCTACCTAAAACTCTTGAATTCACAGGAAGCGAGTCGACATGTTACTTGCCCTCATTCTGGGCATTGTCGGCGCTCTCATTGGTGCAGCAGGCGGTCTTCTCTATCAGCAGCGCGTTAGCCAATCGCGCGTTGCCAAAGCAGAGCGTAACGCCGCCCGGATACTCAGTGAAGCCGACGGACGCCAAAAAGAAATCCTACTCGACGCCAAAGACGAGGCTATTAAAGTACGGCAGCAGGCTGAAGGAGAGCTTCGGCAGCGCCGTAACGAGCTTCAGCGCTCTGAGCAACGTCTCTCACAAAAAGAGGAGACTCTCGACCGTAAGCTAGATTCAGTCGAGCAACGTCAGAAAAACGCTCAGAACAAAGAGCGCGACCTCGAAAAGAAGGCCGCGGAGA
>Ga0255058_10001720_pt1 | contig 12310 bp, 7 predicted proteins | sample Cases_109_9_MG_FD_188637 | JGI IMG/M metagenome (GOLD analysis project Ga0255058, IMG submission 188637) | Seawater microbial communities from Amundsen Gulf, Northwest Territories, Canada - Cases_109_9 | ecosystem: Environmental > Aquatic > Marine > Gulf | place: Canada: Northwest Territories... | reverse complement strand
CTTCTTGGAGCGGGTCTAATAGGCCTTCAATGCGCCGAGGGCCTAGCGCATATGGGTAAAAAGGTCACTATTGTGGAATTGGCCGACAACCTTTTGCCCGTTGCGTTAGATGATGAAGCGGCCAAAATTGCGCGCCTTGAACTCAAAAAACAAGGGATAGAAATTATCAATAGAGATACTATATCTAAAATCAATGGCGCAGGAGGAAAGATTAATTCGGTTTTATTAAAAAGCGGTAAAAAAATTCCATGTCAAATGCTGGTGGTTGCTGTGGGTGTAAAACCTAATATTTCTTTCTTTAAAGAAACGGAAATAAAAACCGACATTGGTGTTTTGGTAAACAGTAAGATGGAAACGAGCGTAAAAAATATTTATGCCGCAGGGGATTGCGTTCAGGCCACGGAAATATTGACCGGCAAGAAAAGGCCAATCCCTATTATTCCCCTTGCTTCTTTGCAGGGGATGATTGCGGGGTGCAACATGGCTGGAAAGAGGAGAAATTATAAAGGGGGATTATCCTTGAACGCCTTGCAATTTGGCGGCGCTCAGATTATTTCTTTTGGTTTTATCCGGGATGAGGACAAAGGGAATGTATTTACGAAGTTCAATGAAAAAGAAGGGATCTATAAAAAAATAATCATAAAGAACAATAAAATTACCGGGGCCCTTTTTGTAAGGGATATCGAGAGGGCCGGTATTTTTAGGTACCTTATAGAGAATAAGGTGGATGTAGGGCAGTATCAGGAAAAACTGTTAGAGCCAGATTTTAACTGGGCTTATGTTCAAAAAGAAATTAGGAAGCAGCTGTTTACTGAGCGCGTAAAAAACGCGTAAAACTACTTAAAATTTTATATTATTTTTTAAGAACTTAATTTTAAAATATGGGAAAATTCGGATTATTCACAGAACCTTGGGTAAAATCGCCTTATAGTGAGCGGGATAGCGCGGCTTGCGGATTGATTGGTTTTATCAACAAGGATAGAAAACGCGTTTCAGGTTCTATTATTAAAAAAGGAATATCCAATCAGCATGACCGCGGAAATGGTTTAGGAGGTGGATTTGCGGCTTACGGAATTTATCCTGATTATCAGGACTTATATTCCTTCCATCTGATGTATGATAGCAAGGATGATGCTGAAGCCGCGGAGGATATCCTGCACAACAGATTAAAAGTGCATCATCAGGAAATCATTCCCCATCGGGCGACAAAGATGATTTCAGATCACCCCTTTTTTAAAAGATACTTCGCGGAACCTGATCCTTCTGTAAGCCAGAACGGCGCCAACCTGGAAGACTATATTGTTTCAGTTGTGATGGAAATTAACACGAAAGCGGATGGAGCTTTTGTTGTTTCCAGCGGGAAAAATATGGGGGCTTTTAAAGGGGTGGGTTTTCCGGAAGATATTGCGGATTTTTTCCAAATGGAAGAGTATGAAGGATATATTTGGACGGCCCATAACCGCTTTCCAACCAATACTCCTGGTTGGTGGGGCGGCGCTCATCCTTTTACGCTCCTTGATAGATCCATTGTGCATAACGGTGAAATATCCTCCTTTGGCATAAACAAGAGATATTTAGAAACTAAAGGTTACATTTGCACATTAATGACAGATACGGAAGTGGTTACTTACCTGCTTGATTTACTCCTGAGGAAAAATAATTTGAGTTATGAATTAGCCTTTTCAGCGCTCGCGCCTCCCTTCTGGAAAGATATAGACTTCATGAATGAAGAGGATAAAATTAAATATACTTTGCTAAGATCTGTTTATGCGGGAGCCGCATTAAACGGCCCATTTGCGTTTTTATTTGGATTTGGAGGAGGACTTATCGGCATAAATGACAGGGTGAAATTGCGTCCTCTTATTGTTGGAACAAAAGGGGAATCGGTATTCATGTCCAGTGAAGAAGCCTCCATAAGAGAAATCTGCCCGGATGTGGAGGATTGCTTCGCCCCTCAGGCAGGAGAGCCCGTAATTGTTTATTTAAATGGAAATGGGCAAATAATTTAATTTAAAATCCTGTGAATATTTTTTCTGGAAGGGCAGGGGCCACATTTGGAAATTTAATATGATAACTATAGACGCGAAAGATATCGATTACAAAACGCTTAACGCTCGAATCAGGCAGGAGATTCGAAAAGGGGAAAAAAACATTCACCTCCAAAATGTCTCCGGGCATCGCTATATTGGAGATGGCATTCAAGGCAATGATATATCTATTCATATAGAAGGAGTTCCGGGAGAGGACATGGCTGCGTTTATGGATGGCCCCAAAATTATTGTTGAAAACAATGCTCAGGATGGCGTTGGGAATACAATGAATGATGGCAAAGTTATTATACATGGCCTTGCCGGAGATGTTTTAGGATATGGAATGCGGGGCGGACGATTGTACGTGAAGGGAGATGTGGGCTACCGTGTGGGAATACATATGAAAGGGTATATGGATAAAATCCCGGTGATGGTAATAGGCGGCAAAGCTGGAAATTTTTTTGGCGAATATATGGCCGGAGGGCTGCTGATATTATTGGGATTAAATTCTAAAGATAGCCACCGGCCTGTGGTTGGAGATTACTGCGCAACCGGTATGCATGGTGGAATTATTTATATACGCGGGAAAATTGAAGAGCATAAATTAGGTAAAGAGGTAAAACATTTTCCTTTGGAGAAACAAGATGAATTTACTTTGAAACCCATCTTGAGTGATTTTTGCAAGGAAATGAGAGAGAATTACGATGTCTTCGATTTCTCTCAGTACTCCAAAATTATTCCTGTCTCCAAGCGTCCCTATGGCCGTATGTATGTATATTAATGATTATACAGGTCTCCTTATCATTTCTTCATCTAAATCTATGGTGTCAACATAGTATTCGGGCGCCCAAAAATGATTTTCCTCCAAAATAGTTTGATTTTTAATGTGAATACAAAATTTTCTTCCGTCAGACTGGCTTGGAAAATTTATGATGAAATTTGAAATATCCATTGAGTCAAAACATAATTATGGACTTTATTCAGCCGGTAAAACCTCCGACTCCTTGTCGGGGAATGAATAGGAAGCTCGAAGGGCGCGCAAAGCGTTCCCAAAATACCGCCAATCCCTGTCGTGTCGGCGGAGTTTCATTATCGATGAATTAGCTGATACTAAATGTTTTCCTAATCCCCTAAATTTTAAATTTTTGTATTGAGGGTTCAATTAGGTTGCTACTTTTGATAGTCGATAAAAAATTCAACTCCTGTATCATCTGCAATAGAGGTGAACATTCTGGCCATTCCATATTGATAGGAGTTACGCACTTTTAATGTTGTTTTAACAACAGTTCTTTTTTTCGCTAATTCTTTTAATAAAGGCCTTATGCCATAAAATTCCTCGTAGGTAGAAGCAAAACTATTTACCAAAGTAAAATCAACTATTCCATGTGCCTCATTTATTTCATTTTTTTTTAAAGCAATATTGCTAAAGTAACTCCTAAGATCCTCTGTGGTAAACACTTCTGGGCACAAAAATGTTATAGTATTTGCTTTTTTATCGTAGAATGATACTTTCATGATTTCTCCTCCCCAATCTGGCCTTTCTTTCGCCTTTATCTTTTGCCTCCTTTGAGAATGATTGCTTCATAGTTTCAAGCGCTTCTGGCAGTTTTGAATAAATATTTTTATTAATTGCTTTGTTTAAAGGGTTTTGTGCTAAGTTCATTTCGAGTTGTATTTTTTTAAGTGACTTCTTCAGGGTTTTATTTATCCATGCCCTGGCTTGAAGTAGGAGATCCCACAAAGGTGCTATCAAAATAATTTTTCCAATATTTTTTCTGGTAGGCTGCTAACTCCGGCCCCGCTCCATATATAGAGGATATAGAGGCAGGTTGAAAACCCCCTCCTTTAACTTGCGCGGTTCTAACAAGTTTGCCATTCAAATCAAGCATTACTAAAAAGTGTCCAACACCAATACTCGCCAATTGGTCCTGTGCGTTATCAATTTTCCCCAGGTTAAAAATAAGATTATCAGGAGTAAATAGACCGTTGTTATCGGTGCTTCCGGTAACAGCAATTACGGAATATCTATCAATGCCAGTTCCATCTATTTGTCGCATGATACTGCGGACCTCCGTGTTTCTTGGCACCCTCAGGGCATATAAATGGGCTCCTAAATTGTTCACGTTTTTCATACCGCATTCGACGGTGGCTTTAATCAAATAGGAGCTCACATCTCCTGCGGTATTGTATCTGATTTGGTTCATCAAACAGGCGGCCTCGGTAATGTTCCAATTTACGCAATTTAGCGTTATTGCCAGAATAATGGTGAGAACTATTTTAGGTATTTTCATGTTTGAACCTCCCTTAAATAAGTGTTTTTCAGTTTTCTATTAATATCTATACTCAAAAGGCATGCCATTTAATTTATAGTTTTTATTTCAAATAATTACATGTTTCGCCTAGTTAGGAAATTTGTTAGAAGCGAGATATTAAATTCCATTTTTGAAAGATCATTCCGAATATGGAATTCCCCTAGGGCATTTTATTAGGGGTGGATTTATCCTATCCTTTTCGAGTAATGCTCCGAGCGTTGACAGGGGAATTGAGTGCCAGGGCCGGTGCCGCAGGGGAAAATTCTTGCTTGTCTTTATGTTATGCAGGGTGTTTTTTTCTGTTTCTTCTAACTGCAACCATTGTCCAGCAAACAGCTAAATTCCAAAGCTATTGAACTAATTATTGATCCACTCATATTGTTAGTATTCTTAATATCCTTACCGATTGGAACAGGCTATTATCAATCTTGCCTCGAATTCAAAAGGCAGGTTATTTGAAAACCCTAGATTATCCGAAAAACAGATTCAGAAAAGTAAAATGTAATTCAGGCGTGGGAGTGTAGCAATTCCATTTTCATATTATTACACTGTTAAAACTTCTTTTTTGAGAAAGTTTTTTATTGTCACCGGAGCGACAGCTCCATTTGGTTGCGGCAACTTGCCGCTTTATGATATTATGCGTTCAGGTTAAGAAATTATCGGAGAGCTTCAAAACAATTATTTGAGACCCTTTGGACCAGCAAAAAAAACTTGGGGATTGCGGGCCTGAATGGCACATGAAACGGAGCACACTGAATCATTTCTATTCAAAAATAAATTTGCTAAACCTGTGGGCAGAATTGAACTTCTTTTAACGCAACCATTTAAGACCAGAAATGTTGAAATGAAGAATATGTCCATTAAAACCAATATAAATTATCCCACTGTGCTATTGGTTGATGACGATGATATCAACTTAAGCATCCTTTCTTCATATTTGACATCTCAAAAATGGAAAGTGATATGCGTTTCTTCCGGTATAAAGGCTTTAAAAAAGTTAGAGGATCCTTCGATTAAAATTGTGATAACGGACATCCAAATGCCGGACATGGATGGTCTCATGCTCCTAAAGAAAATAAAGGAGTTCCGTAAAGACGTGGAAGTGATCATGGTAACCGCTCATAGCAGTGAAGATATTGCCATTAGAGCCTTGAAAGCAGGAGCCTTTGATTATTTCCGCAAACCGGTGAATGTTGAATTTGTTATGATGTCTTTGCTAAAAACCAGGCATATAGCGGAGCTGGTTAAAAAAAATAACCGGTTGGAATCCCTTGTCGGGCTTCTTTCTGCAGGAAAACGAGAAATCTTGATGAGCAATTCTTCTAATCAAATGATGGGGATGTTGGAAAAAATAGCTAAAACCACTGATGCGTCAGTTTTAATCACAGGAGAAAGCGGTTCAGGAAAAGAGGTGGTTGCGCGGCTTTTACATCAGATGAGCAAGCCTGGGAAAGCTCCATTTGTCGCAATGAACTGTGGCGGCATTTCAGAAAACTTATTGGAACGGGAGCTCTTTGGAAACGAGAGGGGAGCTTATACCGGAGCCGAAAAACAGATGCCAGGTATTTTTGAGCTGGCTCTTGGAGGGACAGTTCTTCTGGATGAGATAACAGAGATGGATATTGCAGGACAAAGCCGTTTTTTGCGCGTTTTGGAAGACAGATCTTTTCGCCGAATCGGTGGTTCTACTGAATTATCATTAGGGGACACAAGAATCATGGCTACTACGAATAAAAATCTCGAATATTTAGTGCGTGAAGGGAAATTTAGGGAAGACCTTTTTTTTCGGCTGGATGTTCTTGCGGTATCAGTTCCTCCACTGAGGGAACGAAAAGATGAAATTCTTCCTTTGGCAAAATTCTTCCTTAATGCCTATTGTTCCGGAAGATCGTTATCTTTTAGTTCGGAAGCGGAGCAAGTATTGTGTCAATATAATTATCCCGGGAATATCAGGGAATTAAAGAATATAATCCAAAATGCGGCTGTTTTATCTAGTGGAGATTTAATCGACGCTTCTGATCTTCGTCTCCATAAGCTTTTCCAAAAATCTGAACCTTTCGAAGTCAAAGCATTGCCAAAACCTAACACCTTTAACCTGCTTAAGTACGAAATAGAATTAATCCGACGATCATTGCTTGCCTTTAACAATAACCAGGCTTCTGCTGCCAGAGCCTTGGGGATAACCCCTCAGGCCTTGAATAGAAGGGTAAAGAAATATAATCTGCTTTCTCCTAAATAAGAGACGATCTCCAATTCTACGCTTCTTAACACTCTTATGCCAAAAGTTACCTGTATTCCTTTGAAAATCATGATAAATTGTAACAAGAAAAGTGACAATGTCATAAAGCGGCGAGGCGCCGCAACCAAAAGGAGCTGCCGCTCCGGTGAGCCAACAGAAAAACTTGTTTAAAAAACAATTTTTTACAGAGTAATAGTATAGATGGAGATTTTTTTTACCCTGTTAGAGAAAGTCACTGACTCCTGTCTGTGATATAGATCATTCCTTATAGATGGTGGTTCAATGCCACCATCTTTAGTCGTTAGAGAACATAGTTCTCTAACGGGGGTTTACTGTAAATTTTTTGTATAGTAGAAAGTCATATAGACAAAAGTGGATAGACATAGGTAACATTTTGTTCTTGGCGCATAGGTTAGACTTTTTATAATCTTATAGACAAGGAATACCTATGAGTTGGAAAGGAATTGCCGTAATGGGCCAGAGATGGCATTTTATATTAGAATATCCCATATGAAATTTAATGCCATTTCTGAAAAAACGGTTCTTTCTAAAACTTTCACTGTGGAGGTGGACCTTCTTGATATAAAGAAAGAAACGGATCTCTCGCTAACTAAAACCAGACTGGATAAACCCGATGACCCATTAAGGCGAAAAGAAGAGATTGTAAAAAAAATAGCTGAAAATCAATTGGAGAAATATATTGATGAATTAAATGCCAAAGTAAAATCTAATTCCTATAAAAAAGCATCTGTTCCATTTATTAGGAAAAGTTCCGATTTAGAGTATCAGATTGTGTTGCCCGCCAAAAATTTGAAGGGTGAAAATCAAAAAATCAGAAAAATTAAGATTCAGATACTCAAAGGCACCGGATTTAAAAGCGATATATTTTTCCTGTTTAGCCCTACAGGCAATCATTTATTAAAAATTCCTCCAGCTCCAATCACCACCATTGATGAGTTTTTTGATATTTATTATAAAGAACATCAGGGAGCCGAACTCTTCCAAAAACATGGCACAACCACTATCGCCCCAAATGTTAACAGTCAACTTTTTGATATCGTAAGAATAAAAGAAAAAAGAAGTTTTCCCGATAACTCGGTTTCTAAAGAAGCCATTATAAAACTGTTAGGGGAAAAACTCGACCTCAAAGTTGCAGGTTTGAATTTAAAAGATTCACTTTTCAAAACCTGGCCCTCAAATTCACATGTTGTTACATTTCGCTCAAACCTTTCCGACAATGATATCAGGAATATTCTTAGCAAACATGAAGTTTGTTATGAAGCTATAGAAAAAATTATCACACAAAAAATAGAAAATTATGATGGTTTCCGTCTGCCCATTCATGTTATAGAAAAACTAATTATTCAATTAGTTAAATCTTACAGCAGATACCATAAGTATTTAAAAATAAAGTTGGATGATTATCAAACCTTTATTTTAGTGACCAGCGTAATAGAAAATAAATTTTTAAAAAACTATATTCAAAGTTTAGCAAATGAGAATATATTTAAAGAAAAATGTAAAGAAATCATTGGTGAAAATTTAAACATTTTGACTGATTCCTTTCAAATTGGTTATCAGTTTACCGCGATACAGGAAAAGGCGGAAGCTCAATTGCAAGTGTCTGTTGTTAAAGTTATAGAAGGTATGAAAATGATGTTGGATTCGTTTAAAAACAGAATTAAAATCTACCTTGACAAGAGGACCTCTTTTCAAATATACGAGTCCGATTATTATAATCTCTTTGATTTAATATTGTATGAAAAAAAATTTAACGAAAAGATTACATTTAAAGGAAGTGAAAAAGGCAAAATTGACGTCCTTCATTTTCTACGGGTATCAGATCTGGAAAAAGCAGATTTAGTTTTTGAATTAAATGAGTTTCTACCGAATTTGTTTAAAAAATATCATAAAGAACTTGAAAAATATTTTGACCTTATCGAACTTGAAGCCGAACGGCGTATTTTTTTAGAAACACTCACAGACAGGAAAAAAATTTCTGAAAATATTTTGATGAATCTTGTTTATGCCTATAAAGAACATGTTTATTATGGGGACTTTAAACCCGATAATTTTTTTATGGTCGATGACCACTCATGTGGTCTTACGGATTTTGAAACCTTGCGTACCTTCTCTGAAATTGCCAGTAAGTTAGGCGGATCGCTTAAACACGCTCCTCTATCTTCTTTTTTTGATTCCGCACAGCTAAGCTTAATTTACTCTCCAGCCTTTAATCATATTGCTCAACACCTCCATGACTGGTTTGGCATTTTAACGACACTTTATTTTGTGGCCAAAAATGACGATTTATTTTCAAAGGCCCCTCAAACTCTCCTCAACTTCCATAGAACGCTGGTAAGTAATAACCAGAAAAATTATCCTTTGTCCTTTTTGAAAAGTCAAAACAAAAAGTTTTGGGAAGCTGCCGATGAAGATTTCAATAATAAAATTCTAAATGACAAAATGACCATCAATAAATTAGATCAATTATCTCTCAATTTGTCGGAGGAAATTAAAACTTTGTTTAAACTCATTTATGCGCGAATTTTTATAATGCGGTCTTTAAAGTGCGGAAAAGAATTAAAAAAAATGGGTTATCTCTCGTTAGATACTTTTTTAAATCCAATTGTCTACATCAAATCAAACGAAATGTTTATAGATAAATATAAAAAAAATCCAAATGCGGTCAAAAAAAATAAATTATTTCATGATGGAATACTTGCATTAAAAGAATTAACAAAGGTAAAACAATATCTGGAAACCAAAGACCAAAAATATCAAAAAATAACCTCCATTAATAATTTACCCGAATGCATTAGTTTTATGTACAATACCATCAAAAACGGCCTTTTAAATTCTGCATAAAAAGACTATCAAAAAAAACAAGGGGGAACGGGCAGTATTATTCCTTTGGCTTATAGGCATTTAACCCGTTAGAGAAAGTCACCGACTCCTGTCGGTAATATATATCATTCCTTAGAGATGGTGGTTCAATATCACCATCTTTAGTTATTAGAGAACATAGTTCTCTGGCGGGGTTTACTTTTCATAATCTTATAGGCCGTTTTATTTACAACATTAGATAAAGTTTTATGCCGGCGTAGCTCAGTGGTAGAGCAGCTGATTCGTAATCAGCAGGCCGATGGTTCAATCCCATTCGCCGGCTACCTTTTTACAAATACTTACAGCTTAAAGTTAAAGTAAATTCGTTCTACTATTTCGGTACTCTTCTACTATTTTTGAAATTTTAAAGGTTTTACCCTCTCAAACTTTCTTGTTTTTTGATAGCGATCCACCATTTGGGATGTCTCGCTGCATCTCTAATCGCTTTGGCTCTGATATCTCTGAATTGGAAATAATCAATTTTTAGGCGCCCATTTTTCGTTAACAATTTTCCAACCATCTTTTTCCTTTGTCCAGCGCAGAGTTTTAATTCCATCATCCTTATAATTATTAGAGGTGTAATTTTGAAAAAACCTCACTATAATATCTCCATTTTTCTCTTTTTTTGTTTTCATATCAGTAAGGTTAAGGTCAATACTTTTTTTGGATTGAAAATTTTTGGTTTTGTATTTGCTCCATGCATTTAAATTCATATTTCTTCTAAAAAACCGCTTGGAGTTAACAGCAATGTAACCATTTATTCCCAAAAACCGCTTGGAGTAAAAAGCAAGGTAACCCTTTATATCTTTCTTTTCCCAAACTGATTTCCATTTGCCAACCAAACCCCCAACCATTTTTTCAATCGAGGGGAGTGGGGGAGGAGCGGGTTTTTCTTTCTTTGGCGGTTTTGGGGACGTTTTTACTTCAGCTGGCTTTGGTTTAGAAACCGCTTTTTTAACTTCAGCTTTGGCTGAAGCTTTTGCTGGGGGGGCTGCTCGAGCCTTGGTAATCTCTTTTAATTGCTCTGATAGTTTTGCCACCAGGGCGTTAAGGTCGCCATTTTTCTTTTGTAGCGCCATAACTTCGTTTTTAACGTCAATCAGCTCGAATTCCATCCTATCATTCCCCTCTTTCAATTGTTTCACATTTTGGTCATTTCCCTGGACTAAGTTGACAGCATCATTATACTTCTTCTTGAGCGCCTCATGTTCTTTGAGCAATTTGGCTTTAGATACATCTGCTCCACCGGAAAGCTTCAACACCCTTATCTCATTTTCTAAATGCTGCACCTTTTGATTGAGTTCATCATTGATTTTTCGCAGGCTGGACAACATTCTACGATTAGAACGCCTACGAGGCGCCGCACACCCCGCAGATAAAAAGGAAACTATCAAGAATGCAGCAACTATTATTTTTGTCATAAGCAAGAACCTCTTCTATAAGGCAATTTTACCAGATAGGAAAATCAAAATTGAAATGGAAGTCTACTCCGTGAAAATTGGGTTGTCCAGAAGTTTTTCAAGGATTTTCCATACATATTACTTAGGGTTTTTAGGCAGAATGGTATAAGAGAGAATACATGGGCTGATATGAAATGAATATAATCAACAATCGGTTAGGAAAACTAACTAAAGTTGGATAGGTATGCAAAGGGAATGGTAAGAGTTAAAGAAAGATTAAGGGGTATCCAAAAAAGGAGGGGAGGGTGGCACTTTTCAAAGCTGTTGCCAAATAGTATACTCATACTCTCTACTATTCAGTGGCAACATTATGAAAAATCAACAATTTATAGCTCATTTCAAAAGAAAATAGTAGAGAATCACAATGGTAACAACTATTTAATTACAATAAGTTAAGATGTATTAGTCAAACTGATTCGTAAACAGCCGGCCAATGATTCAACCCCATTGGCCGGCTCTTTTTATCAATGCTTTACAATGTCACAAAATTAATTGGCAAAATAATGGCAAAACTATCAGTAGGCTTTCGTGTTTTAGTTTTATCCATTTGATATTTTTTCTAAATCCAAACCAGCATGAATTAGCTCAACATCATTTCAGTTAATGTCATTCCTGTCTAAATATTTTGGTTCATTTGCGCTGTTTTATGGCAGCTGAAATATAGAAAAAAAATAACAATAAAACATCTAACCTATTTAAAAAATTGGTGGATGATAGAGGATTTGAACCTCCAACTAACTGAACTGAAGTAGTTACAAATTGCTTTTGCAGATTATGCCTATCAAAGAGTAATTGATGAATCTTGGCCTTCTGGAGAAGGAAGCAAGGATAAAAACAAGGTTGATTCCCCTTCAAATGGATCTGGCGATATAAAATCCCAGGCAGTTGACCTAGCTAGCATGGGATTGGCAGCATTTATTAGTAAACGTCTTCATTTGAAATTGGCGCAGAGTGTATGTTGATATTATGCAGCGCTACACTTGGGCGGGAGTAGGGTGGATCAAGATGACAGTTGATAGTAATTCAACTAGAATAGAGCTTAAACTTTTTCCCACGGTAACATAACTTTGAGTTCTTTTCTTTCACTGTTTTTGATTGCCGCCATAAAATTTAAGAAGGCGGATTTGAGTTAATACATTATTATATGGATAGGAAAATAGTAAGTTAGCAAGCAATTTTCCTAGTCCTCCATTTTTTCTACGGAGGCTTTTTTTACTTCAGTAATTTTCAACTTATCTTGCTCCTTTCCTTGAAAGAACTACTTTAATGGTTTGAAGCACAATTATAAAGTCCAGAACAGGAGACATATTTTTAATATAATACAAGTCATATTGAAGCTTTTCTATAGCGTCTTCTACTGAACCGCCATAGGAATATTTGATTTGG
>Ga0255058_10001719_pt1 | contig 12315 bp, 10 predicted proteins | sample Cases_109_9_MG_FD_188637 | JGI IMG/M metagenome (GOLD analysis project Ga0255058, IMG submission 188637) | Seawater microbial communities from Amundsen Gulf, Northwest Territories, Canada - Cases_109_9 | ecosystem: Environmental > Aquatic > Marine > Gulf | place: Canada: Northwest Territories... | reverse complement strand
CACCACGCCCCGGAGGTCCAGATAATATTGGGTGCAGCGATTCTGGATGATGTTATGGGCGTCGTCCTGCTGGCCCTGCTTTATGAATTCTCCATTGGCGGCGGTGTGACCCTGGGCAATGCAGGCAAAGTAATCATGTTCGTGGCGGCCTTCTTTATTCTGGCCCCGGTGGCGGCCAAGCTGATAGCCGCTATCATCAAACACGTCAACACGACCACAGAGATTCCCGGCCTGATTCCCACTACGATCGTCTCCCTGGTGCTATTCTTCGCCTGGCTGGCCCATGTTATGGGAGCACCCGAGTTGCTCGGTGGTTTCGCGGCAGGCCTGGCTTTATCGAGGCGTTTCTTTTTGCCTTTTGGCACTGCATTGCATGCAGACCCGTCCTTCGCCGAGTCCATTGAAACGGAAATGAAACCGATCATTCACTTGTTCACGCCAATTTTCTTTGTAATGGTCGGCCTGTCATTGAACTTGCGCGAGATCGATTGGGGTTCCCCATTCATTTGGGTCTTTTCAATGGCACTTATGATTGTTGCGATTGTCGGTAAATTGGTAGGCCCCTGGCTCATCCGGGAACCGTGGCCGACCCGTTGGATCATTGGCACCGCCATGATCCCGCGCGGTGAAGTGGGACTCATCTTCGCCGAATTGGGACGGGAAAGCGGTATCCTCAGCAACGAGATTTATGCCGCTATGATTATAGTGATCGCTCTTACGACCGTATTGCCGCCCTTCGTGATGAAGGGGTTGTACAGTCGCTTCAGCCACCGCCTGCAAATAGCCGAGAGCGTTTGAACATCACTTGGAGCGGATCATTGGCATAACTGTAAGCGGCCAGCCATCCACTCCGGTATTTCACAAGCGGATGCAAACGGACACCAAGCGCCGTCCCGGGGCCTCATGGACTCCCGGCCCCTCCGACCGAATTTGTTCTTGGATTTTACGCAGTAATATTAAATAATTGATATAATAATGTGTCTTTCATAAGAGCCGTAATCTATATTTCAGAAATTCGCCGACAACCCCATGCCACATCCCAACCCGTTTGACCCAATTACAAGGAGCGCTCCATGGATTCTCTGACCACCACGTGGGTGGGATACCTTTCTTTGATGATTTTTGTTCTGGGCTATGCCCTGGTGGTGTTCGAGGAAAAAATCCACATGCGCAAATCCAAGCCCGTGATTTTTGCGGGTTGCCTCATATGGTTCTTCATCGGCCTTTATGAATACCAAACAGGAATTGTCGACAGCCATGCCCACGAATTCGTTAAAAACTTGATCGCGGAAATCGGCGCGTTGTTTTTCTTTCTGCTCGCCGCCATGACCTATATCAACACACTCGCGGAGCGGAACGTTTTCAATGCCCTGCGCTCGTGGCTCCTCAGAAAGGGTTTGGGGTTTCGTTCCCTGTTCTGGACGACGGGCATCATCACGTTTTTCCTGTCGCCGCTGGCGGACAATCTGACCAGCGCACTGCTCATGTCCACCGTCGCGCTGGCGGTGAGTGGCGGCAATTCAAAATTCATCGTTCTCGCGTTCGTCAATATCGTCGTCGCCGCCAACGCGGGCGGCGCGTGGAGTCCGTTTGGCGACATCACCACGCTCATGGTATGGACTTCCGGCAAGGTGGAAACCCAGCAGTTCGCTTATCTCATGCTCCCGTCGCTGGTCAACTGGATCGTCCCGGCGGTCTGCATGTTTTTCTTCCTGCCGGACGAAACTCCCGATAGCCCGCCGGAAGCCATTCCCCTGAAACCCGGCGCCAAAGTGATCATCGTCATGGGAATCTGTACCATCGCCACCGCCGTCAGCTTCCATCAATTTTTTCATCTGCCTCCGTTCATGGGGATGATGCTCGGCCTCGGCGCACTCATGCTCTTCGGCTACTATCTGAAACGCTGGGGAGACAAGCCCCTGAGATACGAACTGGGAAGTCCCGATAATCCCCGGGTGGAAAATTCTCATTTTGACATCTTCAGCAAAATTTCCTCGGTGGAGTTTGACACCCTGCTGTTCTTCTTCGGCGTGCTCACCGCCGTGGGGGCTCTGCAGTACCTCGGCTATCTCGCGCTGGTCAGTGAAAACCTGTACGAAACCATCGGTCCAACCTGGTCCAACATCATCGTGGGTGTTCTTTCCGCCATCGTCGACAACATTCCCGTCATGTTCGCTGTACTGAAAATGGACCCCGCCATGGGCGTCGACCAGTGGCTGTTGATCACGCTGACCGCCGGGGTGGGCGGCAGTCTCCTGTCCGTCGGTTCGGCCGCCGGGGTAGCGGTGATGGGCGTCGACCGGAAAAACTACACCTTTCTCTCCCACATGAAATGGTCCTGGGCCATTGGCCTGGGATACGCCGCGAGCATTCTGTGCTGGTACTGGGTCACGGGAAGTTTCCGTTAATCCCCAAACCGGAACGGTTGGCTCAGGCTCTCGCCAGGGTGAACACTTCGACGCGGCCCACCTTCGCTTTCTTCAAAACCCGGGTCACCTCGTTCACCGTGGAACCGGTAGTGAACACGTCGTCGACCAGCAGAATATTTTTTTTGAACACCGCCTCGGGATGCACCACTTCAAACGCTCCCTTAACATTTTTAAGACGCTCCTCCCGGTTTTTCCGGGCCTGCGGATGGGTTTCCCGGATGCGCTTCAACGGCCGCACCAGCAGGGGCGCCTCTAGAATATCCGCAATGGCATGCGCCAGAACGAAGGCCTGGTCGAACCCGCGCGCTTTCAGTTTCTTCACGTGCAGAGGCACGGAAACCACCGCGACCCCCTCGTACTCCATCCGGCGCGGATCGAAAAACTGCCGCAGGAAAGGTTCGATTTCTTCGATCGCTCCCGGTTGGTTGCGGTATTTGTAAAAATGAATCAAATCCTTTAAGACCGAGTCGTACAGACCGAGCGACCGCGCCCGGTCGAACCGGTACCCTCCCCTTCGGCACAAGCCGCATTCAAACCCTTCTACCGGATAATCGTAATCGATATCGGCGGGAATCCCGCAGGTGTTGCACAAAGGGTCGCCGATCACAAAGATATCGTCCCGGCACAACCCGCAGAGGTAACCGCCTCCATTTCCCCGGCTCAACCCGCACCCGACGCACCGGCGCGGAAACACGGCATTCAGGATCGACTCGCAAACCCGCACCACACGGGCGCTGTGAAGGAACCGGTTTATCATGTCATTCGCCAGAACTTTGTGATAAAGTTTTCTGCTTCGGGAGGAAAAAGGATTGTATCACGAAAGTCGCCGCCACGACCCGCTGCCCGTAATCCTTTGAAACTAAGCGCGATGAACAAAAAAATCATGCAACTGACCGAGCGCCATGTAGCCGCCACCTATAGCCGCTATCCCATCGCCCTCATCAAGGGCAAGGGCATGCACGTCTGGGACGCGGCGGGCAGCCGGTATCTGGATTTCGTCGCCGGTGTGGCGGTCGACAGCCTCGGCCATTGCCACCCGAAAATCGTTCAGGCCATCCGCAAGCAGGCCGGACAACTGATCCACGTCTCTAACTGGTTTCATATCGAACCGCAATCGCGGCTCGCCGAAAAAATCACGCGGCTGAGTTTCGGCAACAAAGTTTTTTTCTGCAACAGCGGCACGGAAGCCAACGAAGGCGCCATCAAACTGGCGCGGCGGTTCTTTGTCGACCGGGGGCAGAAAAGCAAAATCGAAATCATCACCACCTACAAAGCGTTCCACGGGCGCACCCTGGGCGCGATGAGCGCCACGCCGCAGGAAAAAATCCAGAAAGGGTTCGGTCCGCTGGTACCGGGATTCAAATATGTGCCGTTCGACGATATCGCGGCCATGAAAAAAGCCATGACCTCCAAAACCTGCGCGGTGATGGTCGAACCCATACAGGGCGAAAGCGGGGTCATCATTCCCGGCAAAACCTACCTCAAGGAACTCCGGAAACTGTGCACGCAACGGAATGTGTTGTTGATCCTGGACGAAGTGCAAACCGGATGCGGACGGACCGGCCACCTGTTCGCCTATCAGGCATTCGGAGCCAAGCCGGATATCATGACCCTCGCCAAAGGTCTCGGTGCCGGAGTGCCCATCGGCGCACTGGTGATGACGGATCAGGTGGCGAAATCACTCGGACCGGGCACGCACGGCAGTACCTTCGGCGGCAATCCGCTGGTGTGCGCCGCCGCTCTGGCCTCGGTGGATATCGTCAGCGATAAAACTTTTCTTAAAAACGTCCGGGAGATGGGAAAATATTTTTTGTCCCGGCTCAAAGAGCTGTCGCGAAAATTCCCTGTTATTACAAACGTCCGGGGGATGGGCTTGATTCTAGCCATCGATATCGACGCTTCCCCGGCGGAAGTGGCGAAGGATTGTATGGCGCAGGGAATTCTGATCAACAGTATTCCACCCGGGACTTTGCGGTTCATTCCGCCGCTGATCGTGTCGCAAAAAAATATCGACACCCTGATCCGGGTTCTGGCAAAAAGCCTGGCCAGACTCAATTAACCCACGATCCAATGCAGAGGATACCCATGGTTCATCCAGCACATCTCCCCCTTTCGCAGACGGCGCGGACCGGGCAACGGTTCCCTGCCAGCTTCCGGATGTCGGCCCTGTGGGCCGCATTGACGGTTCTGCTGATCGGGTGGGCGGCTGACTCCGCTTTCTCGCAGGAAACCGAACCGCCCAGCGACCCGGCAAAAATCAGGCAAATCCTGCTGTTGCTGTCCGATCAGACTGTGCGGACACAGAAAGAACTCGACGCCCTCAAACAGATGCCTGCCACGAAATCGGTGGACGAGCGAAAAGAAACCCTGATCCAGCAGTTGGACGGGCTGCACCGGAATTTTGAATCCATCGCCACTAAACTGCAGACCGAGGATTTGTATCTCAACCCGGAAGAAAAATTCGGCTGGAGCAGGGAGTTGGAGGGATTGATCTTGCCTCTGCTGGAAGCGGTCAGCGACCTTACGGCAAAACCCCGCCGGATCGAACGGCTCAAAAAAAGAATCGCCGCCCTGGAAGCCCAGTTAAAAGTATTCGAGGTCGGGCAAAGGAATATTCAGGGCCTCCTGGAGATGGAGGCTCCAGACCTCGAACCCGACAGCCCGCAAGCCCGGCAATACCGGGACACGCTGGAAATACTGCAGAATAAATACAACCCCGGGCTGGTCCGGGTCAAATTCGAGGAGGCCCGCCGCAGTCTGAAAAACGAACTGCTGAACAGCGAGCCCATGTGGGATACGGCGACGCGGGTCATTCGGGATTTTTTCAAGAATCGGGGCTTCAACCTGCTCATCACGGCGGCGGTCTTTTTTGTTTTGTGGTACCTCCTGACCAAACTGCGGGTTTTTATCGTGGGCGAAAAAAGCATTATCAAAATTCCGCCGTGGATACAGAAGTTGATGCTCACCGCCTACAGCGCTCTGGTCCTGATTCTGTGTATCATGACGAGCCTGGTGGCTCTTTATTTTTTGAACGACTGGCTACTGTTAAGCGTCATCATTCTGTTTCTGGTGGCGGTGTTCTGGGCGTCGCGCCAGTTCATCCCCCGGCTGTTTCAGGAGATGCGGCTGGCCCTCAACCTGGGCACGGTGCGCGAAAGCGAACGCTTGATCTGGGAGGGCGTTCCCTGGCAAATCGCCAGCCTCGGACTACAGGCCACGCTCGTCAATCCCCGGCTCGAAGGCGGCCAACTGCAACTGCCGCTGGGAGAATTGATCGGCAAACATTCGCGCCCCGTCGTGGAAGGCGAACCCTGGTTCCCCACCCAAATCGGAAACTGGGTTACCCTGTCCGACGGCACCTACGGGCGGGTGGAACGGCAAACCCTGGAGCAGGTGGTCCTGCACCTCAAGGGGGACACTTTGAAATTTTATGCCACACCGGAGTTTCTCGGCAAAACCCCGATGAACCTTTCCAAAGGCTTCCGCTACGATATCGAGTTCGGCCTGGATTACAGCGTGCAGAACCGCATCGTCGATGACATTCCGAAACTGTTCGAACAGGGTTTGCGGACCCATCTGGAGCGCCATTTTCAGAAGGACTCGCCCGACTTCACCTACACCGAGATCTCCTTCGACCATGCCGGCAGCAGCGCGCTGCTTTTGAAAGTGATCGTCCATGTGGAAGGACACTGCGCCGAACGCTATGAAGAAATCAAACGGGAAATCCAGTCCACCCTCGTCCGCATCTGCAACGAGAACAACCTGACCATCCCCTTCAACCAACTGACCGTCACCCTGCCGGAAACCCTGAAACCCAAATCCCAACCGTGACCGGTTCGCATCGCGGCATGTTTGATTTCAAGATCACGCATCAGCACAGTCATTCCGAGGCCCGGGTGGGGGTGCTCACCACGCCGCACGGCCAGATCGAAACGCCGGTGTTCATGCCGGTCGGCACCCAGGCGACGGTCAAGGCGCTCTCGCCGGAAGATTTGGAAGACTGCGGCGCGCAGATCATTCTGGGCAACACCTATCATCTCTATCTAAGGCCGGGGCATGAAGTGATCCGGAAGCTGGGCGGACTGCACCGCTTCATGAATTGGAACCATCCGATTCTCACCGATAGCGGCGGGTTCCAGGTGTTCAGTCTCAACAACCTGACGAAAATTTCCGAGGAGGGCGTGGCGTTTCAATCGCACATCGACGGCTCGCCGCATCTGTTGTCGCCGGAGAAGTCGATGGAAATCCAGACGGCGCTGGGGGCGGACATCATCATGACCTTCGACGAACCGGCCCCGCACGACGCCGGCCGGGACTACACGCAAAAATCTCTGGAGCTGTCCACCCGCTGGGCCAAACGCTGCCGGGAGGCGCACCGGCAGGACCACCAGCAGTTGTTCGGAATCGTTCAGGGCGGGATGTTCAAGGACTTGAGAGAGGAAAGCGCCAAGCAGATCATCGATCTCGATTTTCCCGGCTACGCCATCGGCGGGCTGAGCGTGGGCGAGGAAAAATCGCAGATGCTGGACCTCGCGGCGCACACCGCACCGCTTCTGCCCCCAGACCTGCCGCGCTACCTGATGGGGGTCGGCACCCCCAACGATCTTCTCAACTGTTCGCAGATGGGAATCGACATGTTCGATTGCGTCATGCCCACCCGCAACGCGCGCAACGGTTCGCTGTTCACCAGCGAGGGCAAAATCAATATCAAAAATTCAAGGTACAAAACCGATGACCTGCCGTTGGACCCGCAATGCGCCTGCGCCACCTGCCGCAATTATTCGCGGGCGTACCTGCGCCACCTGTTTATGGCGGACGAAATTCTGGCCATGCGCCTCAACAGCCTGCACAACATCGCGTTCTTCCAAACGTGGATGGCCGGCCTGCGCCGGGCGATCAAACAGGATAAGCCGATCGACTGGAGTTTTCCGGAAGACACCGAGAGCTTTGCGTAACGCCGAAATTTAAATATTCCTCCCCTTACTGAGGGGAGGATACAAGTGGGACCGGCAAGGTGCCGGAGCCAATTTAAAAACCCCTCTCCCCTCACGAGGAGCACCCACAGGGTGACGGGCTGGGTGAGGGGTGGCTTTATCATAACCTCCCCTGTATCCCCTCCTTCGTAACGAGGGGAGAGAACTTTATAAGACCGTATGGGTTACTTATGCAAAGGTCTCGAAGACAACGGAGATTAGACAAGCGGGGGGGAATCAGGTTTCGCCGGGACCGGGTTCGTCGATGATGCCCTTGATCTTGAATTCCCGAATCACGTAGCCCGACCGTTCCGGCAGCGTCTCCTGGAAGACCGTTTTCAGTTCCATCACCTTTTCCCGGTCCAGCACATCCAACAGAAATTCGAATTGCGCCTCCGGAAAATAAACCGTGAGGTCGAGACCCGCTTTTTTGTACTGATACTGATACCCCGACCGCATGGGGTTGATGCGGACCGGCTTGTATTCGACGTGTCCCAGCGGGAGGGTTTCGGCAATGGGGGCCCACGTCGGGTCCCCTTCCTTCAACGTTCCCCGCACGCGGGACAACAACTCCCTCGGGTCCATCAATTCGTAGGTATAACTGCGCGGCCGCTTCATAAAATATTCAATTCAATCCGTGGTTGATCCCGGCACCGCCCTCAAAGCCAGGAACAATGGAATCTCCTGACGCGCCCTGTTCTCCGCCCTTGACCGCTTGCCCGGCTCGCTGGTTTTGTGCGACGCCCATTCTTCCAGTCCGTCCACGCACAAATCCGCTTCGGCTAACGCCTGAAAATAGGATTGCAGGGGACGATGATAGGTGACGGTAAAGTTTTTGGACTGGGCGAACGGCGGCGTCAATATGGGAATCGCGGTTTCGGAGCCATACAAGTCCACCCGGCGGTATTGTATTTTTTTCTGCGCATCCCACCCCCAGTGGGTTTGCCGGGGAATGCGAAAGCAGGGATGGGTGGTCACCATCACAAACCGTCCGCCCGGTTTCAGCCAACGCTTCACATTGCGCATCACCGGCGGGAGAGATTCGATATTCTGCAAGGCCAACAGGCACACCACTCCATCGAAGGTTTTTCCCGTGAGCGCCCGGGAGTCCTGCACATCGCCCGGTTCATAGCGAACGGCCTTGTCCGGCCGCGATTGAGCGAAGCGGATCATTTCTTCCGAGGTGTCAAGCCCGGTCACCTTCATTCCTTTTTGCGAAAGATACCGGGAGAACACACCCTGCCCGCAGGCCAGATCCAGAACGGAATCACCTTTCTGCAACTGCAACATTTGAAACGCGCCGGGGAAGATAATGGCCTTCTGGTATTCGCTTCCCTTCAGACCCACCAGGGCGTCATACCATTGCGCCGCCTGGTCCCACACTGCGGCGGGCTTTTTCGAGGCCGGTTTCCGCGCGGCAGGAGAAGTCTTTTTTAATTTTCCGGATCGGCGGGTGTGTTTCGTTTTCGCGGTGCGGCTCATGCGTTCCTCACAACTAGACCTTGCTCCCTTGAGAAGGAAACCGTATAATTTCCGGTGGCAGTTTAACGCGGCTCGAATCCGCCGCCAATCTTATCACACGAGGACTTTCCATGATACGCAACAAACCCCTGACCCGATCCTGGATCGCAACCCTGGCCCTCATCCTGTCCCTGAGCTTTATTTGGGGATGCGCCTCCACCGCTGGAAAGCATCTCGAACAGTTGGGTAAGGTTCTCCGGGTGTACAACAACGCGTTTGAAAGTAAGTCCGAAAACGGTGGCTCCATGTACGTCCAAAACGAGTACCGGATGGATTATTTAATGAAATACGGTGATATCCAGAACAAGGTGTCATTCCTCGAAGTCCAGACACTCAATCATGCCTACTTCAACGACGGCAAGCAGGTGTCCATTAATGTCGACGATCCTGAAGGTGAATTTAATGAGGCGGTCATTACCCTGCGGTACCAAGTGACCATCTCGCCCAGCAACCGCTTAAAAAACTTCATTCACGAGCAACACTGGAAATATGATGGGACGGCCTGGCGGTTGGAACCCAATCTGGAACCGTTTCTCAATTAAACTCCCCGGCCTCACACCACCACTTCGACTGGGCTCTTGAGAGTCACCGCCGAGGCGGTCACCCGGCAATTGAATCCATACAGTTCGACTCCCGCCTGTTGCGCGTCCCGCAACCGTTTTCCGAATTCCGGATCAATCGAATCGTGCGGGATGATCGTCCGCGTATCCGACCTCTGGGAGACAAATACCACCGCCGCCCGGATGCCCTTGCGCTTCAGAGCCGTCAACTCCTCCACGTGACGGCGGCCGCGCTCGGTCGGCGCGTCGGGAAATTTTCCCACCGTGCCCTCCACCAGACTGACGGACTTCACCTCGACAAACATGGGACCGGTGGGGAAGTTCAATTGAAAATCAAACCGGCTGTGGCCCGCCTTGACCTCGGAGATCACATCGGTGTAACCGGAAAACCCGGATAAAGTGCGGCCCGCCAGCGCCTCGCCCACCAGCCGGTTGGCGAATACCGGGAATACGGAAACCCAGATGCGCCCGTGCCGCACCAGCGCCAGGGTGTAATCAGTTTTGCGTGTCGGGCCGGGGTTGTGGATGAGGCGGACGCGCCGCTGCGGAATCATCAGTCCGGGCAAACGGCCCGGGTCCGGGAGGTGCGCGGAAACTTTCTTCCCGTCGATTACGACCTTGGCCAGGTAACGGTTAGGCCGTTCGAGAAAAATGCCATCGACCATCCGTTTGCCCAGTTTCATGATTGGATAAAATGCCAGGAGGGATTAGAGAATGATTGCAGATCGATCCGGAACCACGCGGGTGGAATTAATGGCCGCCCCCGGGACCGGCATCTCCGCCGAAAGTTTTAAATTTCTTTTCCATATGGAGGACGTGGTCCACCGCCGGGGAAATCCGGTCGACAATCGGCTTCGGATACAATCCGATCACCACCACCAGAATGCACGCCGGGACCAGCAGCTTCAACTCTTTCCGGTTCAGGTCCTTGACGTCGTCAAACTTTTTCTCGAGAGGTTCCTGCATGGTCCCCTGAAACATGAACAGCATATAGACCGAAGCGAACACAATGGCCAATCCCGCCGCCAGGACAAACAGCCCGCCCATGCCCTCCAGCAGGTGCGACTGCCACACACCCATGAGGATCAGGAACTCGCCGACGAATCCGTTCAACCCGGGCAGGCCCAGCGCCGCCAGGGCGATGAGCATGAACATGGCATACAGGACCGGCATGGTTTGCTTCATCCCGCGAATCTGATCCAGGTTGCGTGTCCGCAACCGCTTTTCCAGAATGCCGACAATGATAAACAGAGCGGAAGCGATAATGCCGTGGTTGACCATTTGCAACACACTGCCTTCAATGCCCTGGCCGTTCAACGCGAATATTCCGAGCGCGATAAATCCCAAATGGCTGATGCTGGAATAAGCCACCAGCGCCTTGAGGTCCCTCTGCGCCACGGCGATCCACGCGCCGTACACGATGCCGCCCGCCGCCGCGGTCCCGATCCACAATCCCCAGTCGGCAATCGCTTCGGGAAACAACGGCAGGCAGAAACGGATCAACCCGTAGGCCCCGGCTTTGGACATGGCTCCGGTCAGCAGAATCAGTACGGGAATGGGACAGGAAACATACGCATGCGGCAACCAGCTGTGAAACGGAAAAATGGGAAGCTTGATGGCAAACGCCAGGAAGAAAAAGATGAACATGTACAACTGAACGTCCGCCGGCATCTGGGTCTGCAACAGCGTTTGAATATCAAAGGTCAACGTACCCGTCAAATCATAGTGAACCACCGTAATCCAGATGAGTCCGACCAGCATGAGCAGGCTTCCCACCAGCGTGTACAGGACGAACTTGGTGGTGGCGTACACCTTATTGCCTTCGCCCCAGATGCCTATCAGGAAGTAGACTGGGATCAGCATCAACTCCCAAAACACGTAGAATAGAATGGAATCCATCGCCACAAACACGCCCAGGATGCCGGTCTCCATGATCAGAATCAACGCCAGAAAATATTTCAGGTTTTTCCGGTGGTCCTGCGAAAAGTAAATCGCCAGGGCGCCCAGGAAGGCCGTCAGCACCAGCAGGCACAGGCTGATACCGTCGATCCCGACCTTGTAGTAAACATGAAGCATCGGCACCCACTCGGCGGAAGTCACAAACTGCATTCCGTGATGGTGGGAATCGAACTGGGCCAACAGGCCGAGCGCTCCAAGAAACGTGATGGAGCTGGCCCAAATGGCGATCCGGATGACCGTCTCGTTGTGGTTGCGGACCACTTTCGTCATCATGATGACGAGCGACGCAATCAACGGAAGAAAAACAACGGCTGTTAAAAGATGATTCATTTCAGCAACGTCACAAGAAAATCACGAATAATAAAATAGTCACCATCCCCGCGACCATGTTCAGCGCATAAATCCGGACTTTACCGGATTGCCACATGCTGATATAGCGGCTGCCTTCCCGCACCTGTTGGCCCACCTGGTCGACGGAAAAATCGATGCCCTGTTTCTCGGCGCGCTCCTCCATGAACTTGCTGATTCCTTTCACGGGTTTCACGATCAGGAAATCGTAGATTTCGTCCAGGAAATATTTATTGAACAACAACTCGTATAGCGGCGCCAGCATCTGCTTGGCAAACGCGAGCTGGCTCTTGCCCGTCATGTAAATCGCCACCGCGGCCACGATCCCGCCCAGCGCAGCGGACACCGCGATGATCTCCAGCATGGCGTCGTCGTGATGCACCGGCACCACACCGCCGAACACCGGCGACAGAAAATCATGGGCCCACGGTCCCAGAAAACCGCCGATCAGCGACAGGCCCGCCAGGATCATCAATGGGGCGGTCATCACCTTCGGTGACTCGTGCGGTTTCACCGCCGGCGATC
>Ga0255058_10001718_pt1 | contig 12324 bp, 8 predicted proteins | sample Cases_109_9_MG_FD_188637 | JGI IMG/M metagenome (GOLD analysis project Ga0255058, IMG submission 188637) | Seawater microbial communities from Amundsen Gulf, Northwest Territories, Canada - Cases_109_9 | ecosystem: Environmental > Aquatic > Marine > Gulf | place: Canada: Northwest Territories... | reverse complement strand
AATTGTCACACATCTACGTTCCTGGATGCCGGCAATGCTATCGGCTTCCCTCGGGCGAGCCTCCGGTCTAGACTCTGCTCCTGGTCCCATGTCCCGTCGACTCTAAACCCTGTCGTGGAGGTCCGTAATGACCACCCTGAATCGCCTTGCCGCGATCGCCATCCCGGCACTCGTACTCACTGTCACCCCTCTGGCGGTTCCCCGTTCCGCCGCGGGGCAGGAAGAGGCTCGCCCGCTGCGTCCCATGCACACTTTCTCAATCGTGGCGCGTGACGCGGAAACGGGCGAGCTGGGCGTGGCCGTCCAGTCCCACTGGTTTTCAGTAGGCTCCTCGGTCGTCTGGGCAGGAAGCGGAGTGGGAGCCGTGGCGACGCAGTCCTTCATCGATCCGTCCTACGGCGCAAATGGTCTCATCCTGATGAGCGTCGGGAAGACAGCCTCCGAAACCCTCGCCGGGCTACTGGCGGCAGATGTGCACCCGGAGGTCCGGCAGGTGGGGATGGTAGACGCCAACGGAGGCACCGCTGTGCACACGGGTAGCCTGGCCATCGCCGAGGCCTGTGACTACGAGGGCAACGGATTCACGGTTCAAGCCAACCTGATGCACCACCCCACCGTGTGCGACGCGATGGTGCGGGCGTACACGTCCGGCAGTGGTGACCTCGCCGAACGCCTCATGAGCGCCCTCGAGGCCGCCGAAGCTGAAGGTGGAGATATCCGGGGCCGGCAGTCGGCAGCGCTGCTCGTTGTGGCGGCTGAGCCATCGGGCCGCCCGTGGCAGGACCGGACGTACGACCTCCGTGTCGACGATGATGCAGAGCCCTTGATCGAACTCCGTCGCCTGCTATCGGTGGCACGCGCATATCACCACATGAACGAAGGAGACGATCAGGTCACCCGCGGTAATATCGACGCCGCTGTCGAGGAGTACGAGCGCGCCGAGGTTCTTCTCCCGGGTGAACCAGAGCCCCTGTTCTGGCATGCGGTTACGCTCGCCGGCGTCGGGAGGGTCGAAGAGTCGCTGCCACTGTTCGCCGAGGCGTACCGCCTGCGGCCCGAATGGAGAGAGCTGGTGCCGCGGCTTGTGGCAGCTCAGCTGCTCCCGGACGACGACGAGATGCTGGAAAGGATCGTTACGGCCGGCGAGTGATACGTGTCGCCCTTGCGGGCGGCCGTCAGTCCTGCTCCCCGTAAGGGCGGTCCAGCTCGGGCAGTCGCAGGAAGAAAGCGATCGTAGCTCCGATTCCGGCAACCAGAACGGCCAGAATCGCGGTTACCAGAATATACATGGATCCATCCCGGGTTCGATTCGAAGCAATCGCGCCACGTCGTCGAGGCGGCGCTCGGCGCAAGAGTATGGAGGGCGCCGGGCTCGCTGTCCAGAGCCGCCCCGGGTTTCGCAGCGACCCGGTTAGGTATCTCGCGCCATGAGCCGGACTGCGTTGCCCGGTGACAGCGAACCGGATAACCTCTGCGCGATGCCGCCCGGCCGTCGGAACCTGACCGGGAGACTGCACTCAACTCAAGCATGCCCAAGGAGATTCAGATGCGGAGCACGAAGAGCTTTGTCCGCGAAGCGGAGCGCTGGAGCGCACATAACTATGCTCCGCTTCCGGTCGTCATAGAGCGTGGGGACGGTTGCTGGGTGTGGGACGTCGATGGCAGGCGCTACCTGGACATGCTGAGTGCGTATTCGGCCCTGAACCAGGGGCACAGGCATCCGGCGATCGTCGGTGCCCTCAAGGACCAGGCGGACCGGTTGACGCTGACCTCGAGGGCGTTCCACAACGATCAGATGGGAGCCTTCCTGAAGGCGCTCGCGGAGGCCACCGGATTCACTCGGGCCCTACCCATGAATACGGGCGCCGAAGCGGTCGAAACCGCGATCAAGGCGGCACGCAAATGGGGCTACGAAGTCAAGGGAGTAGCGGAAGACCGTGCGGAGATCATCGTGTGCGAGAACAACTTCCATGGTCGCACCACGACAATCGTCGGTTTCTCGTCCGAGAACCAGTACCGGGACGGTTTCGGCCCGTTTGCACCCGGTTTCCGGATGATTCCGCATGGAGAGATCGACGCGCTGGAGGCAGCCATCAACGAAAACACGGTGGCATTCCTGGTGGAGCCGATCCAGGGCGAGGGCGGCATCGTGGTTCCGCCGGACGGATTCCTCTCGAAGGCCCACGACCTGTGCCGGGCCAATCAGGTCCTGCTGCTCAACGACGAGATCCAGACCGGCCTCGGTCGGACGGGCAGGCTCTTCTGTGGCGACTGGGACGGGACCCGGGGCGACATTCTCATCGTCGGCAAGGCCCTGGGCGGGGGTGTATACCCGGTTTCCGGCATCCTCGCCAATGACGAAGTCATGGACGTGTTCCACCCCGGGGACCACGGCTCCACGTTCGGCGGCAATCCGCTGGGTGCGGCCGTCGGCCTGGCCTCGCTGAAAGTGATCCTCGACGAAGAGTTGGCCGATCGGGCTCGGGACCTCGGAAGCTGGCTCACGGATCGCCTGCGTGACCTGGACTCGCCGCACGTCAAGGAAGTCCGTGGCCGCGGTCTGATGATCGGCGTCGAGATCAAAACGGAGTCGGGCACGGCCCGTCCGTTCTGTGAGGCTCTGAAGGAGCGCGGCATTCTGTGTAACGACACACACCATCACACGATCCGCATCGCACCGCCGCTCGTCATCCAGAGGGAAACGCTGGAAGAAGCGCTCCCGATCTTCGACGAGGTCCTGCGACCCGGCGTGGTCGCCTGACCGGGGCGATGGCCCCGGGTGCCAACGCCTGAAACACGGTACCGCTATAGCACGAGGCGCCGGGGGGCATCGCCCCCCGGCGCCTGTTTCATCCGGGCGTATGCGAGCAACTTACAGGGTCGGTGAAGAACCGTGCTACGGCTGAACGACCGTCGCCGAGACGACGGTGACCGCGTCTACGGGCACGTCCAGCATGCCCGCTGCGTTGCCCGTCTCGACGGCGGCGATCGCGTCCACCACATCCATCCCCTCGAGCACCGTTCCGAACACGGCGTATCCCCACTGGTTCGGCCCCTGCGCACCGTAGTCGAGGAAGGGGTTGTCGGTGTGGTTGATGAAGAACTGGGCCGACGCGCTATGCGGTGCGTTGGTCCGGGCCATCACGATCGTCCCCCGAACATTGTGCAGTCCGTTGTCCGACTCGTTGCGAATCGGCTCACGCGACCCTTCTCTCATCGTCAGATCGGCCTCAAAGCCACCGACCTGAATCATGAAGCCGGAGATCACCCGGTGAAACACGAGCCCGTCGTAATGACTCGACTCTACGTAAGCCAGGAAATTTTCCACGGTAATCGGCGCCTGGTCCGGATAGAGGCCGATGAGGATGTTCCCCATGCTCGTCTCGAGAAGGACTCTCGGGCCTTTTACCTCAGGTTGCTTCATCGCACTGCCCTCCGCTCCACCAGGTTCACCGTTCGTGTCCGGCGAGCCCGCACAACCGACGGCGGCGACGGACAGCATGGTCGCCAGCGCGACCGATCTCATGATTCCAGTCTTGATGCTCAAGGGTGCTCCTCTTCTCGGTTGAGTATCCTCTCGAACGTCTTTCTGTCGATCTCCCCTGCCCGCAGCTGCCGCAGCGCAGCGAGCTGCTTCCTCAGGATACCGATCACGTCGTCCGCGATCTCCTGGGCCTCCTCCTTGGAGCGCGGCCTGCCGACATAGTCCGAATAGTCGATCGGCTTCCCGAACGCCACCCATATGTGCTTGAACAGCCGGGGAAAGGTGGCGCCCACCGGCAGCACATCATACAGACCGTCCACCGTTACCGGAACAACCATTGGCTGGTTTGCCAGCACCACGAGGCCCGCACCCGGCCTGCCATCCCGGATCTCCCCATCCCGCGACCGGGTGCCCTCCGGAAACAGGATCATCGTTCCGCCACGGAGAGCACGGATCATCCGGTGCAGGGCCCGACTGTCCCGCCGCCCGGCCTTGATCGGGATGCACTTCCAATTGTCAGCCCACCATGCCCGGAACGGGTTCTTGAAGAAGTTTTCCTCCGCTGCCGGGCTCCAGGGAATGAGGTAGGGTCTGAGCATCGACGGGCCCAGGTAGGCCGCGGTTCCGACGAGGAATCCGTCGATCATCGTTTGATGATTGGATAGAAGCAGCGTGTTCCGCTTCCGGGGCACGTTCCCCCGGCCGATCACGGTCGCCCGATTCAGGACGTAGAACACCAGCGCTAGAAGCAGCACGGTGAAGTGAACCGTCAGGTAGCGGGTTAACGGCCAGAAGAAATGGAAGATCGGGCCCCTGTAGTCCGCTCTGTACGGTTCTCCCATGAGTCTCTCGTTCGACGGGTCCCCATCCCTCCGGAGTTGGGTGGCCCAACAATATCGGCCGGACCCGGTCGTCGTGCCAGACTCTGTCGCCCCGCCCCGGGCACGGGCTGCCCTCCGGGCAACCGGTGGCAAAGCAAACGCTTGCGGTCGGTACTCGACTCCCATCCCACTCGATACCATATTGGCCCGCGCAGCCGGTCGTCACCGAAGACGGACGGACTGCGGACGGGTCAACTGGCCGGCCACCGTGGCGGGCCGCAACCCACAGAGAGACCTTTTATGACGTCGCCCGCAAGCACCAGCAAGAACACATTCGGCTCCCGACGTTCGCTTCGACTCGCGGACGGTTCAGAGGCCACGATCTTCGACATTCAGGCCCTTTCCAGGACTGGAGTCGGCAAAGTCGAGAGACTGCCGTTCTCAATCCGCATTCTGATCGAGAACCTGCTTCGCCACGAAGACGGCGTGGCAGTGAGCGCGGACGACATCGAAGCGCTGGCCAACTGGGACCCTACCACCGAGCGGGAGATCTCCTTCATGCCCGCCAGGGTCATCCTGCAGGATTTCACCGGTGTGCCAGCGGTGGTCGATCTCGCCGCAATGCGTGATGCGATGCGTGAGCTGGGCGGGGACCCGGAGCTCATCAACCCACTTCTCCCCTCCGAGCTGGTGATCGACCATTCGGTACAGGTGGATAGCTTCGGGCTCCGGGCGTCGCTGCTCATCAACTCCGAACGGGAGATGGAGAGAAACCGGGAACGCTACATGTTCCTGCGCTGGGGGCAGCAGGCTTTCCGCAACTTCAAGGTCGTCCCGCCCAGCACGGGGATCGTGCACCAGGTGAACCTGGAGTACCTGGCTCGCGTCGTGTTCGACTTCCGAGTCGGAGATAGCCGCATGTTGTGCCCGGACACGCTCGTGGGAACCGACAGCCACACAACCATGATCAACGGACTCGGAGTCCTCGGCTGGGGAGTGGGCGGAATCGAGGCGGAAGCAGCGATGCTCGGGCAATCGATCAGTTTCCTCGTTCCCGAGGTGTTCGGATTCCGCCTGCACGGAACGTTGCCCGAGGGCGCGACGGCCACCGACATCGTGCTCCGCGTGACGGAAATGCTGCGCGCAAAGGGGGTCGTAGGAAAGTTTGTCGAGTTCTATGGGGAGGGGCTGCCCTCTCTGTCGCTCGCCGATCGGGCCACCATCTCGAACATGTCGCCCGAATTCGGCAGCACGTGCGCGGTTTTCCCGATCGATGACGAGACCCTCGCGTACCTCCGTTTCTCCGGTCGCAGCCAGGAGCATGTCGCCGTGGTAGAGGCGTATGCCCGGGAGCAGGGCTTCTTCCACTCAGTGGACACTCCAGACCCCATGTTCACGGACACGCTGGCCCTCGACTTGGGCACGGTAGAGCCGAGCCTGGCAGGTCCGAAGCTGCCGCAGCAGAGGGTGCCCCTGACCATGGTCAAGCAATCCTTCGAGGAGGTCCGGAAGGATCACGCCGTTGCGCGTGCCGCCGCGTCGGAGGCAGGGAACGCAACCGACATCGCTGCCTTTCCGGTGGTCGGCGTCGAGATGCTCGACCCCGAGAATCAGCCGGCGTCGTTCGACCTATCCGACGGGGCGGTCGTGATCGCGGCCATCACGAGCTGCACCAACACGTCGAATCCGAGCGTAATGGTCGCGGCAGGACTCCTGGCCCGGAAAGCAGTCGAGAGAGGCCTGTCGAGGCGACCGTGGGTCAAGACGAGCCTGGCGCCCGGCTCCAAGGTCGTCACCGAGTACCTGGAAGAGGCGGAGCTCCTCCCCTCCCTCGAGAAGCTGGGGTTCGCAGTCGTCGGCTACGGCTGTACGACGTGCATCGGGAACAGCGGTCCCCTGCCGGAGCCGATCGCCGAGGCCATCCGGGACAGTGACCTCATGGCGGCGGCGGTTCTCTCGGGGAATAGAAATTTTGAGGGCCGGGTGAACCCGCTCACGCGAGCCAACTACCTGGCATCCCCTCCCCTCGTCGTCGCCTACTCGCTCGCCGGACGGATGGACATCGACCTCACGACCGAGCCTCTCGGGCGGGACCCGGAAGGGCGCGACGTCTACCTGCGGGACCTCTGGCCCACGCAGGAGGAGATTCGCGACACCGTCCGTACATCGGTACGCACGGAGCAATTCCGCGAGCAGTACGCCAGCGTGTTCGACGGTGACGAAGAGTGGCGCGCGCTTCCCATTCCGGACGGAAACCGGTACGCATGGGACGTATCCTCGACGTACGTCAGGCAGCCGCCGTTCTTTACCGGCATGTCCCGCGAGCCAACAGCTCGCAAGGACATTCGAAGCGCACGCGTGCTAGCTCTTCTCGGCGACTCGGTGACCACCGACCACATTTCGCCGGCCGGCGCGATCGCCCAGGACTCTCCTGCCGGCCGCTACCTGATGGAGCATGGCGTCGAGCTACGCGACTTCAACTCTTACGGCTCAAGGCGCGGCAATCACGAAGTCATGATGCGCGGCACGTTCGCCAACGTTCGCCTGCGCAATCGACTCGTGCCGGGAGTCGAGGGTGGCTTTACTCTGCACATTCCGTCCGGCGAGCTGATGTCGATCTACGACGCGGCCATGCGGTACGAGAGCGAGGGAACCCCGCTCATCGTGCTCGCGGGCCAGGAATACGGAACCGGCTCCTCCCGGGACTGGGCCGCCAAGGGGCCTCGTCTCCTGGGCATCCACGCCGTGATCGCCGAGGGCTACGAGAGGATTCACCGCAGCAACCTGATCGGCATGGGCGTGTTGCCGCTTCAGTTCTCCTCCGGCCAGTCGGCGAATTCTCTCGGCCTCAGCGGAACCGAAGTCTTCGACGTCAGGGGAATCGACGGCGGCCTCGAGCCCGGATGCTGTGTCACTGTAGCGGCCCGGAGCGACGACGAGTCCGCTACGGAGTTCGATGCCGTCGTCCGCCTGGACACCGAGATGGAAGTCAACTACTACCGCAACGGGGGAATCCTGCAGACGGTGCTGCGGCAGCTGCTGTAACGCCCGCACGGCGGCCCGACCCTTGCATTGAGTATGGGGTCGTCCCTGGACCCGCCCAATCCACGAACGGAGTTACCCATGATCATATCCGGAGTACCTCGCCTCAGCCTGCTGACCGCGATTCTAGGCGCCGCCGCCTGTGCTTCAGCGCCCCCGCCCGAGACGGCACCCGCGCCGGTGGCAGAGCTGGCCGCTGTCCAGGAGGTCGCTCCGCAGACCGGCCTTCTCGTGGCCCCCGAGGCCGCCATTCTCATGTCCGAAACCGTCGAGCTGACGGGGACGGAGATGGGCACGATGTGGACGTTCGAGAACCCGCCGCTCGACTACTGGGAGGAGACGTACGGCTTCCGACCCAGCTCGGAGTGGCTCGAGCACGTCCGCCTCGCATCCGTCCGTTACGGAGGCGGGTGCTCGTCCTCATTCGTGTCGGCCAACGGCCTCGTGATCACGAACAACCACTGCGCCCGTGGCTGCATCGATGCAGTGTCGACGGACGACGACGACTTCCTGAACAATGGCTTCTACGCCGCCACGCGCGAAGAGGAGCTGGTCTGCCCGAACCTTCACCTGGATCAGCTGATCGAGATCGAGGACATCAGCGCAGAGATGCGCTCCGCAGCGCAGCCGGGAATGTCTGACGCCGAGATCACCGGGGCGCGGAACGCCCGCGGCGAGGAGCTGGACGCGGCATGCGAGGAGGCGACAGGACTGCAGTGCCAGGTCGTGTCGCTATTCCACGGCGGACAGTTCAAGCTCTACAAGTTCCGCCGGTATACCACCGTGAAACTGGTCTTCACGCCCGAGATGCAGGCGGCATTCTTCGGCGGTGACCCGGACAACTTCACGTACCCGCGATACGACCTCGACATCTCCTTCGTCCGGGCGTACGAGGACGACGGAGTCACGCCGGCCGCCACTCCGCACTTCTTCGAGTGGGATGCGGACGGCGCCGCCGAGGGCGAGCTAGTCTTCGTGACCGGCAACCCCGGCTCCACTGCGCGCCAGATCACTTTGTCACAGTACCTGTATCAAAAAGAAATCTGGCACCCGCTGCTGCTCAGTCTCTTCGACCAGCGGCTCGAGGTGATGCACGCGATCCAGCGCGACGATCCCGAGCGGGGCCGCGCGATGCAGAACATGATCTTCGGGTTCGAAAACACTCAGAAGCTGTATCGCGGACAGCTCAAGGGACTTCGCGACACGGAGCTGACGGCGAAGAAGATCCGCTGGGAGAACGAGTTCCGTGCCGCCATCGAGGCAGACCCGGCGCTCGCGGCCGAATACGGTGACGTGTGGGACCGCATCGCCGAGATCAAGGAGCACCAGGCCGAGCTCGCGCCCACGGTCGTTCTAAACAACCCGAACCTGGTCAACCCGTCGGCTCACCTTCAGCTCGCGGGACAGCTGGTGCAGTACGTCCAGCTGGCCGCACAGCCGGAGGACCAGCGCCCGCCCAACTGGGACCGGCTGGAAGGCAACCTGCGCGAGCCGGGTGATCTCGAGATGGACCAGTCTCTGGGGATGCTTGCCGGCCGACTTACGATCGCCCCGGACTGGTTGCCGCCCGAGGCGGTTCTCGTGCAGGCCGTGCGCCTCGACGAGACGCCCGAGGCCGCCGCCCGTAGGCTGATCGAATCCTCGCAGTTAGATGACCCGGCGTTCCGCGAGTCGTTGATGACCGGTGACCCGGAGGGTCTCCAGGCCAGCACAGATCCGTTGGTCCAGCTCGTGCTCGCCATGCGGGCGGAACAGACGGGAGCCCTTTCAGGCTGGCAGGCGGCCAACGCCTCCGAAGAGGTGCAGAACGAGCGCTTCGCCTCTGCCCTGTTCGCCGTGTATGGAACGGACCTGCCGCCGGACGCGACGTTCACCCTCCGCATTACGGATGGCATCGTGAAGCGGTACCAATTCAATGGTACCTACGCCCCGGCCCAGACGGTTCTGTATGGCCTGTATGCCCGCGCGGAGGAGTTCGGCAACGAGATGCCGTGGACCCTTGCGCCAGCCATCGACAGGGCACGGGATGAGGTGGACATGAGCACGCCGATCAACTTCGTGTCGACAAACGACATCACGGGCGGCAACAGCGGAAGCCCCGTGATCGACCGCGAGGCCCGCTGGGTCGGCATCGCGTTCGACGGCAATATCGAATCGTTCCCGAACGAGTTCCTGTTCGCCGCCGAGAACGGGCGCACGGTCTCCGTGCATTCGGCCGGAATCACCGAAGCGCTCCGCAGCGTCTACGGCGCCCACGAGCTCCTCGAGGAGCTACTCAGCGGTTCCGACTGACGCTCGAGACTCCTGAAAGGGGACGGATGGCCTTCGGTCGTCCGTTCCCTTTCCATGCTCGAGACTGGGACATCTTGGCCTCTGTGCGTGAGCCGACTTGTCTCATCCTGGCAGACAACCAGAACAGAAAAACCCCGGCGGCCGGAAACAGCAGCCGGGGTCTTTCTTCCGCAGGCCCAGGACGAAGCTATCCGCCCGCAGGTTACATCCGCTTGTAGGCCGGGCCGCTCCCTCCCTCGCGCGGAGTCCACCTTGGACCCAGCACATCGGTGGCCTTGCAATCAACGCAGTTGGGGGCGTTCACGACGAGCCCGTCCTCACCCACTTCGTACACCCCCGCAGGGCACATGTGGTGATAGAAAGACTGCAGCTCGACCGGGACCTCCTCGCCAGGGACCATGAGGTGCGATGGTATGTCGTCGCGTGTCGCGTTGCCCGAGCGGAACACGGCGTCCACCTTGCTCAGCGTGTACACGCCGTCCGGTGTGAAGGGCTCGGCCGCCGTAACCGCACGCGCCTCCGCCGCGTCCTCGACCACGGCGATGCGGCCTCCGGGCCACCGACCCCTGGACACGATCGACAGAGCAGACCGGAGCCCGCCTCGGTAGAATCCCGACTTGAACGCCGTCCGCACGTTCCGGGTCTGGTAGAGATCGCGAAAGATGACGCTGTCCCGAACCATCGCGTCGTAGTCCGCGAGCGACTCACGGTCCGCTCTACCGGACTTGAGCGCGCGAAACGCGGCCCGAGCGGCGTAGATCCCCGAGAACATCGCGTAATGGATGCCCTTGAGGCTCGGAACGTCGACGAAGCCCGCGGCGTCTCCGACGACGATCACACCGTCACCGTGAAGCCGCTCCGGTATCGAGTAGTACCCGCCCTCGGGAATCGTCCGAGCTCCCCACTCGAGGAGCTCGCCGCCCTGGAGAGCTCCGCTCACGAGCGGGTGTCCCTTGAGTCGCTGGAGCAGCTCGTGCACGTCGAGGGTGCTCTGCCGGTAGTCGAGCCCGACTACCAGGCCCAATGACACGAGGCCTTGTCCCATGGGGTACATCCAACTCCCGCCGAAAGCGTCCCCGGGCAGCGGCCACCCGAGGGTGTGGACGACCCGGTCCAGCGGCCTGTCGACCTGCCACAGCTCCTTGACGCCGAGCGCATAAATCTGCGGATTCTCGGACCCGATCCCCTCGCTCTGTCTCCAGGCCCGGGCCAGGGGTCCCCGCGTCCCCTCCGCGAGGACTGTCACCGAGGCTTCCAGGTCCATCGCCGGCATGTAGCCGCTGCCCGGCTCTCCGTTGCGGTCGAGCCCGGCGGGGGTGGTGCGCACTCCCACGACTCGCGTCTCATCCATCAGCAGAGCGTCCGCCGGGAAGCCGGTAAACACGTTCACGCCCGCTTCCTCGGCTCTCGATCCCAGCCACCGGACGATCTCGCAGATGGAGGCGAGCCGGTTGCCGTGGTTTCGCATCGGTGGAGGCGTCGGGATTCTTCTCTTCCCCTTTTCGGTGAGCAGGTAGACGCTGTCGGAGGTCACCTCGCCTCGAAACGGGAGCTCGTCCATGTCGATTCCGGGAAACAACTCCAGGAAAGCCGCGGGGTTCACGACGGCGCCCGACAGGCAGTGCTCGCCGAGTGAAGCGGCCTTCTCGAGCACGCCGATCTCGATCTCACCCAGATTGCCGCCCTGCTCCGCGTCCTCGCGGGCGAGACGCGCCAGCTCGAGGGCCCCGGCCAGACCGGCGGGACCGCCACCGACGATCAGCACGTCCAGGGGTACGGCCTCCTCGCCGGGCACCTCGTGGACAAGAAACCTCTCGAGAGGAAGATCCAGCTGATACGAGTCCGGGCAGATTTCTGACCGACCTGTCTGTGGGTTCGGAATCATGCGCTGTGTCGCTTTCGCTTGCGGTAGCTGGCAACGGTCGAGCAAAATGTGCCCTTGCGCCGAGGGTGTCCAGCGATCGGTAACCGACGGACGGGCCGTTCTGGTGGCAGCGGACGATCGCGAACGATGAAACCGGAAGCAGGGGAATCCAGCATGGTCGTCGTTCAGTCTCGGGCCGTCGTCTCCCGTGCGTTCATTCGCTTCTCAAAACTGGAGTCGGCCGGTGGCATCGTCATGATGAGCGCCGCCGCCGTGGCTCTCATCGTCGCCAACTCGCCCCTTCAGTCGGCGTACGAAGACCTCTGGCACACCTATGCAGGCCTTCTTGTCGGCGATTGGGCCCTTAAGATGTCCCTGCTCCACTGGGTCAACGACGGACTCATGGCCGTGTTCTTCTTCGTCGTGGGGCTGGAAATCAAGCGTGAGATACTCTTCGGGGAACTCGCCTCGGTGCGGCGTGCCGCATTGCCGGTGGCCGCGGCCTTCGGAGGGGCCGTGGTTCCCGCCCTCCTCTACATGGCTTTCAACTGGGGGACGGAATACGCCGGTGGGTGGGGCGTTCCGATGGCAACGGACATCGCGTTCGCGGTGGCGATTCTCGGGCTTCTGGGTAGCCGTGCGCCGCTGTGGATCAAGACATTCGTCACCGCGCTGGCCATCGCCGACGACATCCTGGCCGTGCTCGTAATCGCACTGTTCTACTCGGGTAGTATCGATGTCGCAGCCCTGGGCTGGGGGGCAGCCATGCTCTCGATCCTGTTCATCATGAACCGGATGGGCGTGCAGAGGCCCGCGGTCTA
>Ga0255058_10001717_pt1 | contig 12327 bp, 8 predicted proteins | sample Cases_109_9_MG_FD_188637 | JGI IMG/M metagenome (GOLD analysis project Ga0255058, IMG submission 188637) | Seawater microbial communities from Amundsen Gulf, Northwest Territories, Canada - Cases_109_9 | ecosystem: Environmental > Aquatic > Marine > Gulf | place: Canada: Northwest Territories... | reverse complement strand
GTTTGGAATTTCCATCTCCATGGGCAATGAGCATTCCGTCCTTTGAGACAACCAGGGCATATCCCTGCTTGCCGATAGTAAGGGAGTCCACTAATCTCCACATATTAATCAGGTTAATTTTTCCGATGACCGCGCCGTCAAATTCATTGAGCAGATAGGAAGGGACGGCAATAGTCATGGTGGGTAAAAAATCATTGGAAATGAAGACATCCGAAAGATAGGTTTGGCCTTGAGAAGCGGCTTTAAAGGCCTCCTCATTGAATCGGTCCTTTAATATTCCGCCCATTTCGGACGTAACAATTTCCTTTCCACTCCTGTCCGTTATGGCAATCTGGTCGAATTCCTTAAAACCCAGAACAAGGTTTTTCAGGACCGTGTCTTTCTGGGTTTCGCTGAGATGAAGATCATTAACATTTACGGCTAAAGCCCGCATCATTGAAATAACATGGTTTATGTACTGATCTATTTGCTCTGCTGTCCGAAGCGCGACCTCCTGGTTTCCCCTGGACACCGCCTCATAATCCGCTTTAATAGATATAGAAAGGGAGAGATAAGCAAAAATTATCATGGGTATAATGATGGATACCACAAGGATAAATCCGAGCTTAAATGTGATTTTTGAGATTCCAAAAAGACGAAAAATAGTTTGGGCGATAAATTCCAAGGGCTTGGTCATTTTTTAATTATTGGCGCAAGAAGAAAAAAATTAAAGCGCAAATTTTTTTCAAGATTATAAATTTATAATAAATTAAAGCAAAAGAAAATGGCCAAAATTTTATCCATAATCCTCATTATTATGGGAAAATTAAAATAAAATATTTAAAATCAACAAACTATGTTAATAGCCGAATTATTAGCCTTTTGATCCAAAGCCTCAGCTTAATTGGCCTTGTATTTCCACCCTTATCCTAAATTTATTATTGTTCTTAATCCGCGCTATTATCAAAATCCATTATACATTAAACAGAGTTCCGTTATTTTCTGATCTCTATCCCGCTCTTTGCTCCTCCTTTGGGACATACCAGCCTTTAAGGTCATTCATCCAATTGGGATGAATTTTCACTCCTTTATATCTCTCATGGATAATGCTAAGGTTATTGGCCCAGAAAAGGAATATCCCGGGTGGATCGTTAAATATCTCTTCCTGGAATTGATTGTAAAACTTTTTCCTCAAATCAATATCACTGGCCCTGCGCGCTTCTTCAAGAAATTTATCCACTGTTATATTTTTGTAAGAAAAAAAATTATTGCCATTTTGTATCTGCGATGAATGCCAAAAACGGTAATTAGTGTCAGGGTCGCCCCTACCGGATAGGTGAATAAAAATTGCATCGAATTGCCTTTGATACATAAAATGGATAATCCTATTGAGGGTGTATTTTTTTGTTTTCATAGTAATTCCAATTTTATTGAAATCAACCTGGATTTGCCTGAGGGCTTTTTCATCCAATACTTCGCCTTCGACTAATAGGGCGGTAAAATCAAATTCAACGCCATCTTTGTCTAAAATATGATCGTTATTGGTATCTTTCCACCCTGCTTTAGCTAATAATCGAATGGCCTTTAGGGGATTATAAGGATAAGGTTTAATTTGTTTATTATTGGCCCATAATATTGGCAATACCGTCCCTGACGAAATTTCCCCCTCATTGTCTAAAACTTTTTTCAATAACTCCCTTTTATTAACAGCGTAATTTAAAGCTTTTCTCACGCCCCTTTCTTTAAATATCTCTTTGTTTTTAAAGACAAGGATATAATAAAATGGTTTTAAGAATTTATAAAGTTTGAAAGAGGAGAATCGTTTTAATATATCTATATTTTCAAGATCACTACTTATTATGGCATCGACGCTCCCATCTATCATTTTTGAAAGAAGAGCTTTTTGCCCCTTAAAATTTTTGAATACAACCCTATCCAGATAGGGCCCTTTTCCAAAATAATCGGAATTGGCATGTAAAACAGCTTTTTTATAGGTATAGGACAACACTTTAAACGGTCCTGCGCCAACAGGATGTTGGTTGACTTTTGGATCCAGCAGGTTTTTCCTTGAATAAATATGTTTGGGAAGGATGCCAACGGATAAGCCGGTTAATAATGATGCATAAGGCTGGCTTAAAATAATTTATAGAGTATATTTGTCAATAATATTTATCCGATCAACGAGCTTAAAGTAGGATGTAAAATATCCAGAATATTTTGGGTCTTTTATTAGATCATAGGTGAATTTGACATCCTCAGAAGTTAGCTCCCTGCCGTCATGAAAAGATACCCCTTTTCTTAAATAAAACCTCCATTTAAGCCCATTTTCTGAGCTTTTCCATTTATAGGCAATGTCAGGGACAGCATTAAAGTTCTCGTCAGATTTTAGCAAGCCGTTAAAAATTATTTCCGCTAAGACAGCGGAAGTTCCGCTCATTGATATTATGGGATTAATGATATCAATGGGGAAAACGGTTCCAATGGTTAAATGTCCGCCATTATCCGGTTTTTCATCTATTTTTGATGTAGGTCTGGAAGGATGAAAGGCAAAGGCTGCTAAAAGGATGGAAATAAAAAGCAGTTTTTTTTTCATTTACTTTTGAAGAGGATAAAAAATTTTTAGGATTTTGACAAAATTAATTTTAGGGGAGAGAAAGCGTGTTGGCAAAAATTCCAAAGAGAGATGGAATTTGTTGAGGGTATTGATTAAAAAAAAATTTATTGTATCCTATTTAAAGACAAAAGCTGAAGAAGAATTGTCTCAGTTTTTTTTGTTAATTTTCCTCTGCTCCTTTTTTGGAACGTGCCAGTTTTTGAGGTCCAGTATCCAACTTGGATGCATTTTAACTCCTTTAAACCTTTTATGGATTACAAAAATGTGATTTGTCCAGAAAAGAAATATACCGGGAGGGTCATTAAATAGCTCTACCTGAAATTGATCATAAAATTTTTTCCTCAGGTTTATATCAAGCACTCTACGTCCATTTTCAAGATAATTATCGACTTTTACGTTTTTGTAGGAAAAAAGATTGGGCCCCTTTGATATTTGTGAGGAATGCCAGAATTTATAATTATTATCAGGATCACCGCGGCTTGATAAAGCAATAAGAGTTGCCTCAAATTTTTTTTTCAACAAATGGTCCTCCATATGGATGTTGAGAGGATTTTTTTCTGCTTTCATACGAATTCCTATTTGTTGTAGATTATTTTGTATAAGTCTAAGGGTTTTTTCATGCAAAGAATTCTGCTCTACCAATAAAACAGTAAACTCAAACTCAACACCCTCCTTATCAAGAATATGATTTTTATTGGAGTCTCTCCAGCCTGTGTCACGCAATAAATTTAAAGCCCTTTGAGGATCATAGGAATATGGAGTAATTTTTTTATTATACGCCCAGGATTGAGGGAATACGGTCCCTGAGGCTATTTCTCCATAATCGTGTAATACTATTTTTAACAACTTTTCCTTGTTAACTGCGTAATTCAATGCTTTTCGCACCCTTTTGTCTTTAAATATTCCATTATTTTGAAAGGCAAAAATATAATAGAAAGGTTTTAAAAATTGATATAATCGAAAATACGTAACCTGTTTTAAAATATCTATATTCTCCGGGTTGGAATCAATTATGCCATCTATGCTGCCTTCCATCATCTTTGCGAAAAGGGTCTTCTGATCTTTAAAAATCCTGAATGTAATCCCTTCCAGAAAGGGCCGATTCTCAAAATAATCCTTATTTGTCTCTAAAACAAGTTCTCCTGGAGAATATGATTTAACTTTGAACGGCCCTGTGCCTATAGGGTGTTGATTTAGATCTAAATCCATTAAGTTTTTGCCTGAATAGATATGTTTTGGAAGGATGCCGACAGTCAGACCGGTTAATAAAGGGGCATAGGGTTGGTTCAAATGAATTTCTATTGTATAACGGTCAATAATATTTACCTGATCAACTGCCTCAAAGAACTGGGTATAGTATCCGGGATATTTGGGGTTTTTTATTAGATCATAGGTAAACTTAACATCCTCTGAGGTAAATTCCTTGCCGTCATGAAAAAACACCCCTTTTCTTAAATAGAACCTCCATTTCAAACCGCTTTTTGCCCCTTCCCATTTATAGGCCAAGTCAGGAAGGATGTTAAAATGTTCATCAGGTTTTACTAATCCATTAAAAATGATATAAGTTATATATCCGGAATTTCCACTGCTTGAAATAATAGGGTTAATAATATCAATTGGGTAATAATCCCCTATAATTAAATGGCCGCCGTAGACTGGTTTTTCAACCGATTCTGTTTTATGGCAGGATAGAAGGAAAAGTTGTAGTGGAAAAATGAGAAATAGCAAAAAACAATGTTTTTTCATTAAAAGGGATTTTAACCCGGGAGGGAACATTCGTAAAGAAAAAGAATGCTAAAGGCAACAAGAGTAATCCCCGTTAGAGACATAGTTCTCTAACGACTATAGATGGCGGCATTGAACCACCATCTATTAGGAATGAGCTATACCACCGACGGGAGTCGGTGGCTTTCTCTAACAGGGTAAAATGGCCTTGCATCATTGATATAATCTCCTTGGTTATAAGTGTAAAGCCATTTAATGACAAAACATCTTTGCCATGGAGAATCCAAGTAAACCCCGTTAGAGAACCTAGTTCTCTAACGGGGTAAATTCATTTTTAGTTTTGGATTTGCCGCTTTTGTGGTTAGTAACTAAGATAGGCAAAACTTCGAGGCAAAGGAAAAAAAAGGGGCCGGCAATATATAGCGAGCCCCGATTTTTAAAATTTAACGATTAAAACCTGTACCAATTACACCAGTTAAGGTTTATATTCTTTTTTCTTTCCCCTTTTTTTAATATTTTAATTTTCATTCAGTTCCACCCCCTTTTTTGTAAAGGTTAAAGCCATTCAGGCTTTAGTCACACTTCTTCTTTCAGCAATTCAGGTAAAACCTTATTGAAATAATTCAATTCACAAGAGAATCGGTTAAAATCTTTATGTTTTACATAGGCGCTGGACCGGCATCCCCCTCCGCAGAGCGGCAGGTATTTGCATCCTTTGCAGTCCTCGCTCCTCCAGATATCGACTGTCATAAACCTTGTGTTTTCTTCGTTCAAGCCTTCATGGATGTCGCCAATTTTAAACTGTTCCCTCCCCACAAACCCGCAGCATTTATAAATCTTCCCCTCGGGATCTATGGTGTATGAGTTTTCTCTCGCGGCCTCACAGGGCCCGAGTGAAATTCCTTCGCGGGTATTAAAACCTTTCTTCCTGGTTTCCCCTCTGAACCAAAAAATATCATTTTCATCGGTGTCGGAATAGGAACAGACATCAAACTGTCCCTTCCCGGTTTTTCCGGCATTTTCCATGTTTTGAAAGATGGGCTTGAAATTTATAGACTCCACAGATTCCTCAAGGCCTTCCGTTTTTAATCTTTCCAGTAAAGCAGGAACGGATTTTTTATTTTTTTCATTAAAATTGCATCCAATAGTAATCGGGACCAATCCTTTAATTTGCCGGAGGTTATTGATTATGGTTTTAAAGGTCCCCTTGCCATTTTTAAAAATTCTGGTCTGGTTGTGAGCGGATTCATCGCCGTCTAAAGTCACTTTAATTCCTTTAAGACCAAAGCTCACCAACTTTTCTATAAATTTTTTAGGGAGAACAACTCCGTTGGTGGTCATCCTTAAATCCAATTCAATATCCGATTGGGTCGTCATTTTGTGGAGTTTTTTTGCGATAAAGAGCATTCCCTCTTTGTCCATCATCGGCTCTCCTCCAAAAAATTCTAATCTCAGAATTTTTGGGCGAAGGGAATTTAATTTTTTAGAGAGCCAATGGACCAGCAGTTCCGCCGTCTCATGGGACATATATTGCTTTTTAATAACCCCCTGTTCAAAGCAGTAGGTGCATTTCATGTTGCAATCGAAAGTAGTAAGAAGGGTTATACTTAAAATGGAGGTATCGAATTTGAATTTTTGAAACCAATATTCTAGCTCTTTCGATTCATCCACCCCATCATTAACCATAATTCCGAGCTCTTTGAGTTGTAAAAGATATTCTGACTCTTCTGCTGTAAGAGGGAGGCTTTTGTCTGATTTTCCCATGGCTGCCTTGAGGTCTTTGTTTATTACCACCCTGGAATCAGAAAAGGTGTTAAAGAGCAGATACTCCTCTTTTATCTCATCAAGGGGTATTTCAACGTTAAATTTGGAAGGTTTCAATGATTCTCTCCTTTGAAAGTTTAACTGTTGACAAAAGCAACGGACATGCCCACATAAAAAATCAGTGTGATATCTGAAAAAATACCAGGGCAAAGGAAAGAATATGTTTAGTTTATAATTCTCTAAAGATTCCTGTTAAAAGGGGTTGGATAGAAGTAGTTGGTTGAAAATACTGGCAAGTTTTTTTTAAAAATTCTTTTCGTTTAGAAAACTGAGGCTTTTTTGAGGCTAAAATTTTAGTCTAATAACTTGTCTTTATTTTATGTATGTTTCTAATATTCCTCATAACATATTCAGAAAAAAATAGCTGCTCAGGCGCATCAGATATTGTCCGTTTCAATCCCTGATTGGCTCTTAAAAGACATACCCATAAAGCGGCGAGGCGCCGCAACCAAAAGGAGCTACCGCTCCGGTGAGCTAACAGAAAAAACTTGTTCAAAAAACAAGTTTTTACAGAGTAATTGTATAAAGCAGCCAGGAGCGGCAACCCAATAGGGCTGCCGCCCTGGAGAATAAACAAAAAACTTTCTCAAAAAAGAAGTTTTTATAGTGTAATAGTATAAAAGTAAGAGAGCAAAGGTAGCAATGTAAAGGGGATTTCGCCGAAATTAAGGTTAATAGAATCCAGCTTGTTGAAACGCAAAAATCGAATGTTTTCAGAAGTCTGCGCGCTTTGTTTGATGCGAGGCTAACAGAGGAAAAAGCGAGGACTATTATTAGAAACTTAACTCAAGGCCGCAGAAAAAATTAATCCCTGAAGTCTTAAAACCTTTGTTTTCAAAGTATTCTTGATCAAGAAGGTTATTTATTTTTGTAAAGACCTTCAATTCATTTGTATAGCTCCATCTTTTTAATAAATATATGAGGGCCAAATCTACCCTTTGATAACCCTTTAGCGGCCCTTCCAATCTTGTTCCATCCACCCAGATAAAATCGTCATCATCAAATTTTTCCCCCACAATATTGATATCCAGATTTATTTGGAGTCTCTCTTTAAAATGGTAAAAAATATTAAAATTCCAAATATTTTCAGGCCTGACCAGTGGAGTTCCTGTGGTTTGATTAACTGCTTTTTGATAGGTATAATTGCCACTTAAATCCAGATTTTCGAAAAGAAATAAATTGAGGCTGAATTCTATTCCCTCAGTTTTAGCTTTTCCAACGTTATCCACACCAGATAGAGTTCTCTCTATTAAATCTTTAAAGTCAATATGAAAATAAACCAGTTCCAAATTCACCCTGTCATCAAACAAACCCTGTTCAACCCCTGCCTCATAACTTTTGCTTTTTTCAGGCTTTAAATTGGGATTGCCAAGTATTGGAGTAAAAAGTTCCTGAATGGTTGGGGACCTAAAACCTGTGCCCCAACTCCCTTTTATCTTTGTCCCGGTTGTCGAGAACCTGTAGGCCGTGGATACCTTTGGGTTGTAGGTGTGACCTAAATCTGAATAGTAATCTGCCCTGAAACCCGCTGTCAGAAAAAAGGCATTGTTAAGATTTAGAATATTTTGAAAATAGAAGGCCAGGTCGCTTTTCCTTTCCTTTATTTGGAATACCACAGGACTCACATTCTTTCTGTCGGCATGTTCTTCTTCATATTCCACCCCCAACGTAACGGTGTTGAATTTCCCTAAATAGAAATTGTGCTGATTTCCAATGGTAAATTGATCGGTATTTAATATAAAAAAAATGTCGACAGGGAGTTCAGGACTGGCCTTGTTATCCAAAATCAGCTCGTCCTTTACAATGGATCCTTGCAGGGAATAATCCCACCACTTGGTTGGAGAATGTTTCAGATTTAGGTTCTCCAAAAAGAATTTTTTGTGGTTTGTCCAGTTATCGTCAAAAAACGATTGAAGGAGAGGAGTAGAGGATGCGCAGCCAGAAAGGCAAAAAAAGTCCACTCCGATTTCTTTTTCAGCTTCGGTATAACGCGTTATATACTCCAGGGAAAGGTTGTCGGCAAACTTTAATTCAGCTTGCCCCGAGAGTGAAGTATTATTATAACCATCCTTATGGCCACCCTTTTTATATTGCCCTTCGGAATCAATTCTCGAAACAGAAAAAGAATAATTAAACCTTTCCCAGCCTCTTTGGTTATTAAACTCTTCCCTATAGGTCCCCTGATTTCCGACACCAAGCTTTATGGATGATTTTAGTCCGCCCTTTCCTTTTTTAGTAATGATGTTGATAACCCCTCCCAGGGCATCCGATCCATAAAGGGCGCTTTGATTTCCTTTTAATACTTCTATCCTTTCTACATTATTTATATTCAAATCCCCAAAATCAAAAACTCCATTCCAGGGGGAATTGACCTGAACACCATCGATTAATACCAAAATCTGAGCAACATCGGCCCCTCTAATTCGAACGAACGTTTGTTCTCCGGGTGTTCCTGATGACTGAACATATACACCGGGCAGATTGCGAAGAGCTTCTTCCACAAAAAATGCTTTCTGACGATTCAGTTGCTTTTGGTTAACCACCGATATTGTGGCGGAAGTTTTGTTTCGTGATTCTTTTATGCGTGATGGCGTAACGACGGAGGAGATATCAGCTTCGAAAGGAAAGGTTTTCAAAGGAAACAAAAAAAGAGCGATACAAGCTATTAAGTAAATTTTTTTCAACAAGTTAAAGTTCATGGCCCTCATCTTGTTTTCCAAAAATTTTTTCTCAAATATCCTTGTCACTCATTTTTAAAATGAGCGGTTATTTTAACAATAGCGGACGAAAAATTAACCTTACTTTGGGCCGCCGGGGAGGAAACAACACTTTCGGGGAAGGGACTTCAAACCCTGCTTTACTTCTCTAAAGTCCTTGCTGAATAGAAATACAAATGATTTGTCGTATTAATTTGAGGAATCTTATTTTTGGATAATAGGATAAAAGACAAAATTTGTCAATTTAATGTTCTGTATCTTTATCATGATTTAACAGTTTATTAATTCCGAGCTTGTTCATCTTAAATTTAAAGGTGCTGATAGGCACGCTAAGGCTTGCGGCCGCTTTTTTCCTGGACATTTTATTCTTTTTAAGCGCCTGCATAATGCAGTTTCGCTCAAAAGCTTCCACGGCTTTCATCAGCATGTCTGTTTCTTTTCCTTTGGGCTTTTGCTGTAGAAGGCTTTCTATATGATATTCCATGGGGATATCATCAATATTAATTGTTTCTGAATCGGTCATGGCAATAATTCGCGCAATCAAGTTTTCGAGTTCTCTTATGTTCCCGGGCCATGGATAGTGCGAAAGTATGGCAAGCGCTTCTTTGTTAATGCGCTTTGTAGGTTTATTAAATTTTTTTCTGTATTTTCCAATAAAGAAATCTATGAGTTGAGGAAGATCCTCCATCCTTTCCTGCAATTTGGGAAGACTAATGGGAATAACATTTAGACGGTAATATAGATCTTCCCGAAATTGGTTATTTGCCATTTTTTCCAGCAAATCCACATTGGTGGCTGCCAGTAGGCGAACATCTACTTTTATCGCTCTTTTTCCCCCCACCATTTCAATCTCTCCCTCCTGGGTTGCTCTTAGCAATTTAGTTTGTAGATCCATTTTAAATTCTCCTATTTCATCCAGGAACAAAGTGCCCCCATCGGCAAGTTCAAATTTTCCCATATGCTGAGTTGTTGCGCCAGTAAATGCGCCTTTTTCATGGCCAAATAAAATGGACTCCACTAGGTTTTCCGGTAAAGATGCCATATTAACAGTCACAAAGGGCATTTTCTTTCTTTGGCTTTTTCGATGAATTAGGCGAGCGACTAATTCCTTTCCTGTGCCGCTTTTGCCGGTAATAAGGACATTGGCGTCAACACCTGAAACTTTTTCAATCACTTCATACACGGTTTTCATCTGAGAGCTTTTTCCCAAAATAAAACCCATATCAATGTACTGTTCTATTTCGGACTTATAATAAAGTTTTTCTTTTATCTCTTGTTGTTTTTCTAAAGCGTTATTTATGTTCAGGATTATTTCATTGGAATCAAGATCCTTGGTGAAATAATGGTACGCTCCAGCCTTAATCGCCGTTATTACCGTATCAGGATCTTTAAGAGACGAGATCATCATGACATCGGTTTCAGGATAGTTTTCTCGAATTTTTTTGAGAGCGGTTATGCCATCTATATCGGGCAACTTAATATCCAGCAGCATAACATTTACCCTGTGTTTGGAGAGAAAATTAAAGGCTTCTTCAGAACTACTTGCCAGAAAAGTTGAATAATGGTCTTTCATGTCAAGACACAGGGATTCTCTTGTAAACTTGTCATCATCCACTATTAAAAGCACGGGTTTGTTATCCATGGCAATAATGTTTAATTAAAGGAAAAATAAATAAAATATTCAATGTTTCCTTTAGCTCCGGTAATAGGGGAGCGAGTAAAACCAATAACATTTAATCCACAATCTTTAGCAAACTTACAAATATCATCCAAAACTCTAATATGCTTTTTTGTATCTCTAACAATCCCTCCCTTGCCCACGAAACCTTTGCCAACATCAAACTGGGGTTTAATCAGAGCGAGAATATGACCCCTTTCCTTCAGGAGAGATATAATTGCGGGCAAGACAAGCTTAATGGATATAAAAGAAAGGTCCATTACTGCCAAATCTACCTTTTCGCCAAGATCTGATTCAGTTAAATAACGGGCATTTTTTTTATCAATAGCAATTACCTTGGGGTCTGTTCTGATTTTCCAAACCAGCTGATTATGTCCCACATCTACAGCAAAAACTTTTTTTATCCCATTCTGAAGGAGACAGTCAGTAAACCCGCCAGTGGAAGCTCCAACATCCAGGGCTGTTTGGCCTTTTATTGAAACTCTAAATTTTTTCAACGCTCCAGCCAGTTTGAGACCTCCACGCCCGACAAAGGTTTGTTCTTTGTCCTTCAGGATGATATGGGACTCTTCGTTGATTAAAGAGCTAGCTTTGGATACCTTTACCCCGTCCACAAGCACCTTGCCTGTAAGAATAAGGCGTTTAGATTTGTTTCTGCTATCGGCTAACTGTTTCTCCACAAGAAAAGAATCCAGGCGTTTCCTACGCATCATTCTTCCTTTTTCATAGACCCTGGAAAAAGTTCTGTCCTAAACTCTCCTTTTTCATTTTTAAGAAGGAGTTCAATTTTCTTTTCCGCTTCATCCAGTTTTTTAGAGCAAAACCTGGAAAGCTTTACACCCTCTTCAAAAACTTTTAAAGAGCCGTCGATATCTATATTACTATTTTCCAGTTTTTCCACAATTTCCTCAAGCCTCTGAATGGCTTTTTCAAAAGTTAATCCTGGCATTTTATTTACCCTGGCACAATATGTTGATTAATATAACAAAACTTAACAAAAGTAAAAAGATAAAAAAATTTTAAAAATCCATTATTCATTTTCCTTGTCATCAACAGTGCAAAGCAATTTTCCTTTGCATAGTTGCACTTTTACAACTTCTCCTTTGGACACTTTTCTAGAATTTTTTATTATTTTCCCCGCCGGGTGGGCGCGGCAAATAGAAAATCCTCTTTCTAAGACGGACAAGGGACTTACCGAATTAAGTCGTTTCATTGTACCCTGAAGCGAATTACGAAACAGGCTCAATAGAAGTTTCATTTGAGTAGTCATTTTTTTTTTATTTTCCAGCAGCAAAGTCCTTTGCAGTTTTATTTTTGGCAAAGGATTGAGTAGAAAAAGATGTTTTTTGTTCGAGCCAATTCTATTTTTTAGCATATCTATTGATATTTTTACCCCTCTTTCTAATCTCAATTTTATTTCGTCCAACTTTTGCTGCTTTTCGCGTAAAGGAGCCAATGGATCAAGCAAGACTTTTCTTGAGGTCAAATTTTTTAAATGCGCTCTGGATTCAGATAGCATTGTCTTGGCGCTAATTAAAAGTCTTTTGTTTAAAGAAACTATATTCTCCAGAAGGTGGATTTTATCTCTTACCACTAATTCAGCGGCGGCCGATGGGGTAGGCGCCCTTAAATCAGCAACAAAGTCCGAAATGGTAAAATCAATCTCGTGCCCTACCGCAGAAATTATTGGTATTTTTGTTTCAAAAATGGCTCTAGCCACCACTTCTTCATTGAAAGCCCAGAGGTCTTCTATTGAACCCCCGCCTCGACCTATAATGATGACATCTGTG
>Ga0255058_10001715_pt1 | contig 12331 bp, 14 predicted proteins | sample Cases_109_9_MG_FD_188637 | JGI IMG/M metagenome (GOLD analysis project Ga0255058, IMG submission 188637) | Seawater microbial communities from Amundsen Gulf, Northwest Territories, Canada - Cases_109_9 | ecosystem: Environmental > Aquatic > Marine > Gulf | place: Canada: Northwest Territories... | reverse complement strand
ATTAAGCACATCAGAAGAGGAGACTTTAATAGCGAATCATTTTACGCTAAACTTAAAGAATCAGAGTTCACAGGAAATGGAAGTTGATATCATACGAACAGGTGAAATGGAAAACAGTGAAATAGAAATCATAGCGCCAACACTTCCTGAGATAATTCCACCTGGCGAAGCAATAAAAAACCACATTTTTATAAAGTTTTCAAAGTCAATATTAGGTAAAAAAGGCAGTAGATATTTTAAATTACGGATTATGGCAAAATCAAAGAGTGTAACAAAAGAATATATAAAGGAAATCAGTCTTGTTGGACCTATCTAATCAATTAATAAATAGAATCGGTGATATGATGCCGGTTATGATGCCTTTTGCCGTTATTGCCGCAAGCATTATCGGCAGTATACATTGTGTAGGGATGTGTGGCGCCTTAGCGCTTACCGCCGGTGCTCAAAGCAGAAGCGGCCTTATTAATTACCATCTTGGACGCCTGCTTGGTTATTTATGCGTAGGTGCACTGGCTGGATTCCTGGGATCTGAATTCATTAATTCTGAGATGAAATATATCTCCCTCATCTCCACTGTTTTCTTAGGTGTCAGTTTCTTAGTTATAGGTTTCAGTATAATGAGAAAAGGACAGGTTCATATCAGACAACCTGATTTTCTGAAGCTGTTCTACCAGAGAAGAGTTGGCCGGTTACTGGAAAACAAAGCTTCTCATTCGGTTTCAAGTTTCTTAATAGGTCTGCTGAGTCCTTTACTGCCATGCGGGTGGTTATACGGTTTTATATTGATAGCAGTTGCAACAAACAATGCTATATGGGGAGGTGTGCTGCTTACATCTTTCTGGATAGGTACCCTTCCTGCACTTTCTGGTATTTCATTATTGGCAGGCAAACCGATTAAGTTCTTCAAAAGTAAGGCAACTGTCTTTCTGGGCATCTTCCTGATGTTTATAGGCTTTTCCAGCTTACTACTAAAGCTGTCCAGCCTGGCAGTAGAACATTGCCACTGAACATAGCCTCCTTTAGTAAACCTGGAATATTGTCAAATGTAGAGGATGCGGCGACATTTCTCCCTTGTTTTTTCATACCTGTTTACGTTAGAATAAATCTTTTATATTTTTATGTAAATGATATTAGGTATTTTACCGGGAGTTGAGAAGATGTATCGTGAGAAAATAAAGGTTTTGGATTGCACCATCAGGGATGGCGGTCTTATCAATAATTACCACTTTACTACGGATCTTGTTAAAGCAGTTTATGGTGCTGCCTGTGACAGCGGTATCGATATTATAGAGATTGGCAAAAAACTCTGCGAGAGCGATGAATATACACGTGAAAAATATGGCAAATGGAACTTTTGCGATGAGGATGATATCAAACAGGTTGTGGAATCCCACGAGTGCGAAAATCCGCCAATCCTGGCTGTGATGTATGATGTGGACAGGGTAGACATTTCCTTACTGCTTCCTTCAGATCAGAGTGTTATAGGGATGGTGCGTACCGCCTGTTATGTTCCGGATATTGACAAGGGGCTGGATCTGGTAAAACGTAGCAAAGATCTTGGTTATCAGACCACCATCAATATCATGGCATCCTCTGCGGCAATAGAAACTGAACTTATTGAAGCCCTGGAGCAGGTTAATAATGTTGCAGAAGTGGACTACCTCTACCTGGTGGACAGTTATGGAGCATTCTATTCAGAGCAGGTAACCAGCTATCTGGAACTTTACAAAGAACATGCCCCGAATAAGGAACTGGGATTCCATGCTCACAACAACCAGCAACTGGCTTTTTCAAATACCCAGCAGGCCATTATAGATGGTGTTAATATGCTGGACGCAACCATAAACGGTATCGGCCGCGGCGCCGGTAACTGTAATCTGGAACTTCTGCTTAATTTCCTGAAGAATCCCAAGTTCGATGTCAGGCCGATTTATAAGGCTATCCAGGATCATCTGGTGCCGTTGCGCAAGGAGATTGAGTGGGGCTTTAATGATATCTATGGAATCAGCGGTCACCTGAATCGGCATCCCCGGGACGCAATGAAACACCGGTCCAATGCTGAAATAAGAGACAACTGTTACGATTTCCTGCTGGAAGCCACTTCATAGATAATGCAGTCTCAAGTTCTCCGTCAGTTATCTTATCTATCCAGGGAATACTCTGCTTCCACGCTTATAGTTACGTAGAAAGCATACCTCAATTCTTAACTTTTGAGAAATTCTAAGTCACAATACCTTGACTACGTTTTATTTAGTATTGTTCCCTGTCCGGCTTGCCCGAACAGACATATCTGACGGGCGTGGTTTTTCTGGAAGTTTTCCATAATAAGAATAAGATTCCCATTGTCAACCTTATGCAGTCAATATTTTTGCAACCGCTTAAAAAACCAATATAGTGTTTAAATAATTTACAGACAGTGATTAGCTTATTGAGATTATTGCGAAGCGTGTAGTGGACAAACAGGGTATAAGCCCTTCTTTTTGGTAAAAGAAATACTTTCCATGAAATTGGTAAATATTTTGCTCTGTAATAGCTCAATTATAATTTAAAACAGGGAGAAAAATAATGGAAAGGCAGGAAATTTTATTAGAAAGTGGTACCAATGAATTGGAGCTTCTAACATTTTTACTTGCTAATCAGTCATTTGGATTGAACGTTCTTAAGGTTCAGCATAATGAGGAGCTCGATTGTCGCCTGTCGCCTGAGGACGAGCCTGTGGGGTAGCTCACAGATCCGACTCGGTCGGGAGGATTACACTGTGGGCATCTTACAGACCCGATCTCAGGCGGGAGGTTCACTCGAAGTCTTCATAGAACCATATTCCCCCTTCTTCTAAAGGGAGAGATTATTTTTTCCTGACAAAAGTCTTCTACCTGGTAACCCCTGTTCACTCCGTCTCCACAAGAATCCTAAACCCAATACCGCCAGACCAATCCCTAAGAGGGCAATGGTTGCGGGTTCCGGGACTGCGGTAGATGCGGAGGTAGTTACTGTGAATTCATCAAAGCTGAATCCGTTGCCTGTGCTGTAGGCTAACATAACAGATTGTCCGATGGAAACGATATTGTCCGTTGAGAAGTTATATATATCTGTAGTACCGACATCAACCAGAAAGATTGGGGGACCATCTGCAATGGTCAGACTTGCTTCATCTGAAGCGGCACTTGTAAAGAGCGACAGTTTCAGTTGATCGAACGTGACAAGTTGGTCAAACATGATGGTAACAGATTCAACAACACCCGAACCATTATCAATTGCATCGGTATCATCGCCACTTCCAGAAGCGTTAATGCCGAATCCATTAGCGGTTCGGTTTAGAACACCGTCGTTAGCTGTCAATGTTGCTGTCAGTCCAACCCTTGTTACATCCATGGTTGCTGCCCCATCAATGTCCTCTATCTCAGGCCCGCGAAGATTGAAAGTAATGGAGAGTGCCTGTGCCTGTTCAGGCAAAGCACAGAGAAATGCTAAAACTGCAGATACAACAAATGCTCGTACTACTATTTTACTCAACACCATTTTGTAGCCTCCTTTTCCATAAGTTTATAAATAGAAACAAGAATTAACTGATGTTCGTTATTAACGTTTCTAATTATAGAGTCCAGCATCCATACCAGACCGCCACATTGTTTCTGAATATTTAATGAAACTCGCGGCTATTGCTACATACTTCAACATCTGTAATCAAGATACAACCATATTTTTCCCCTCAAGTCAACAAATACTTTCCACAACTTGACAAACTTTCCCTTGACTTAAACAACTTGTAGCTTTATTATTCCACCATATTCAATTCACTCAGTTCAAAAACTATACCACATAGGATAGTGTGGAAAAATCATCTTAAATTACGACAGCATTTACATGATTTCCTGGGATTTAAACATAAATTAAGGAAGGAGTATGTGTTATTATGGGGTTTGAAGATGTAGTTGATGATATAACTAAAGATATAACAGCCGCCACTAAAAAAGTATTTGAAACTATGGTCATGATGAACATAGAACAAAAGCAAGCCACTTTATTGGATAAAACAGAAATAAGTACCGATGTAATCTGTATAATTAACATTGCCGGCAGTTATCATGGTGTCATAGGGTTGTTTTGCACCAACAATTATTCTTTAAAGATTGCAGCAAATATGCTGAAGGAAGAACAAAAGGCTTTAACCGGGGAGATAAGAGATGCGATGGGTGAAATTACAAACATGATTGCAGGGACTGCAAAAAGAACACTTTCTGATAAATATGGAGAAATGAGCCTTTCTATACCAATTGTAATGACTGGAAACGATATGGTATTGACGGTAGCAGAAAAACCTGAAGAAAGAAGTCACAGCATTTTTTGTACAACAGGAGACCCGTGGCTGATGACAACCTTTATCTGTGACAACGAAGAGTTTAGTGTGGGTTTATTGCTGAAAAATGCTTAAAATTTAATTAGCTTGATTATCAAATTTCATTCAATTCAAACATCTCAAAAACTATACCACATAGGATAGTGTGGATAAATCATCTTAAATTAAGTTTATATTTACAGGGACGTAAATTAGATGAACCATCTTGCCAAACATAGCCTTTCTCAAATAAATAAAGAAGAACAGGGTCAGGTCTTTAATCTTGATATTATCCAATCTTGGAATGCATAACCTGCTGATATATCCAGTTTATCCCATTAAACCGTTTCTCACTTCCAGATCGTTTCTTTTATCTTCTCTGCGATGTCGTACACTACGGGTACGAGTACGAGGGTTAGAAGTGTGGAGAAGAGCAATCCTCCGATTACGGTGATACTATCATACCGCATTTGCAAATCAACATCAATTACGACAATACAAGATAACAAACAACTTGAAAACGGTTACAGTCAGAATGGATTAATTGAGAAAATCTAATGAGAAATATATTAGATTGTATTGCCCTGATTAATATATAAAATAGTATTTATAATGAATAGGAAAGAAATAATTAAGTGCGGGATGTAAAGAGTTGGAAAAAGGATGGAAGTTATGTGATAATACTGTCTCTGCTTATTTTAATTAATAGAGCAGAGTATGGTGGCCTTTAAGCTTATTGAACAATGTAAGGAGCCAAAAATGAACATTTTAATAAGAATTTTTTCTATTGCATGTTTAACCTTTTTTATTGCAGCAATTGCATCTGCAGATTATAAAACTATTATGAAAGAGTCATTTGTAAGAAAAGTCAGTTCTCCGCTCATTGAACTGCCAAATGGCCGTGTCCCGTTTGATAGCACCTTGACTGGCGGTCAGCCTACCTTTGAACAGTTAAAAATGGCCAGTGAAACCGGCTTTAAGGCCGTTATCAACCTCCGAACTGATGGCGAACTTCCTGATCCTGAACAGGAATCAACCTGGGTTAAAGGGTTTGGAATGAAATATTTCCACATCCCTGTTGCAGGAGCAGAAGGGCTGACTCTGGAAAATACACAATTATTTGCAGAGGCGCTCTCAAAGACCGAAAACTATCCATTGATCGTACACTGCAAAGGTGGAGATCGTGTCGGCGCTATGTTTGCACTTAAGGCGTTTCATATTGATGGCAAGAGTAAAGAGGAAGCTCTTCTAATTGGGAAGAGTGCAGGGCTAAACTCCCTTGCTACGGCTGTCAAGAAAATATTAGAACGCTGAATTTGTTAAGTACCCTCCCTCCGGCTTCCAGGCAAACATCTGAAAGATTGGCACACTCCGTAATCAAATGGTCTCAATTTCCAGGGTGTACCGGTCTTCTTTGGATTCGACATTAACTTTGTACTTCATCCCCACCTCTAGAAATTCCTGGATACCCATGGTTATTTCAGCGCCGCTTAAGAGCTTCTCATTGTCTTTATTGGCAATGCGGTCATCAACGTGGCTTTCATCTTTAACGTCGTCGTCGTACATGTTAGCCGGGTGGTGTTTATCCTCCTTATATAGTCCATTTTCCCTGAACGACTTTGAGCCCCGATGCGATCTGAACCAATAACCTTCATAAGTATTTCCCATTTTCCCCTCCTTTCGTTAACTGTTTTTTCAGTCTCACATATATTATTTAGTATAACTTATTATCTGCAAAAAGAAATAGGGTAATTACCTTATTTGTAAATATTACATTGAAATTTGCTGTCGATAGTTTCGCCAAGAAAATTCTCTTTATTGGATAACAATTAATGTCATATTTTGATATAATAAATGGATTAAATGTGAGTGTAAAGAAAATAAATTAACATATCTTTCATTATCTGAGAGTGCAATATTTATTAATATTTGGAGACTATTATGAAGAAATATGAACAAATCCGCAACAAACTCATTATGAGACGTGATGAGATCGAGGGCCGTCTTAACAAGGTTGATCAAGATATACTACACAGTAATGGTGCCCCAAACCCTGATTCCGGAGAACAGGCAATAGAGCGAGAGAATGACGATGTACTTGAGGCTCTGGGCGGGCTTGCACGTTCAGAATTAGAGCAAATAAATACAGCACTTGCGCGTATTGAGCAGAATGAATATGGGAACTGTACGTTATGTAAAAAGACTATATCCGCAGCAAGGCTCAAGGCAATTCCTTATGCAGACCGCTGTATTAATTGTGCGGATAAGGATGATGAAGATACATTCTAACAACCCTGACTCGCTTAATTCCGACTCTTTATTCTAATATCAGTTCAGGTTTCTTCTCTCTGATCTTTTTTACGTATATTATTTGTTAGACTTTCAATGGAAGGTTTATTGTGAACGTACACAATCTTGCAGGCAAACCGGCTCCACACGAGCTTCTTGTTAATATTCCGCGACTCATATCCGCTTACTATACCCATAAACCCGATACCGGCAATCCGCACGATATGGTCTCGTTTGGTACTTCCGGGCACAGAGGGTCTTCATTTAAAAACTCTTTTAATGAGGACCATGTTCTTGCCATCTGCCAGGCTATATGCGAACTGAAAGAATCCAGGGATATTACAGGCCCTCTTTACGTGGGTATGGACACACATGCCCTTTCCGAGGCGGCGTTTGGTACGGCTATAGAAGTCTTTGCGGCCAACGGTATAGACATCATGATTCAAAGTGGTCCCGGTTATACACCCACACCAGTCATTTCCCACGCGATTCTAACATACAATCAAAACAGAACATCCGGGCTTGCTGATGGAGTAGTCATAACACCATCACATAACCCGCCGGACGATGGAGGTTTCAAATACAATCCCCCGACAGGCGGTCCTGCAGACACAGAAACTACAAATATTATCCAGGATCGTGCCAACGAAATACTGATGCACGGCATGAAAGAAGTAACGCGTGTGCCCCTCGCACGTGCGCTGAGAGCCGGCACTACACACGAACACGATTATGTTGCGTCGTACGTAAAGGACCTGGATAATATTATCGACATGAAGGCCATCGCATCCGCCGGACTCAAGATAGGGGTTGATCCCATGGGTGGGGCAGGCGTGTACTACTGGGACCCCATCGCCGAGGAATACGGACTGGATATAAAAATAGTGAATAAATATGTAGATCCCACATTTTCGTTCATGACTGTCGACAAAGATGGGAAGATTCGTATGGACTGCTCCTCACCCTATGCCATGGCAGGCCTCATAGGCCTTAAGGATAAATTCGACATCGCATTTGGCAACGATCCTGATTATGACCGCCACGGTATCGTTACCAGAAGTTCCGGCCTCTTGAACCCGAACCACTACCTTGCAGTTGCCGTATGGTATCTCTTCCAGAACCGTCCCGACTGGTCAAAAGACGCGGCGGTGGGCAAGACACTTGTTTCAAGCTCAATGATAGACCGTGTTGCTACACACCTGGGACGTAAGCTTTGCGAGGTACCGGTAGGCTTTAAGTGGTTTGTAGACGGACTTATTGACGGCTCATACGGCTTTGGCGGAGAAGAGAGTGCGGGTGCTTCATTTTTGCGAAAAAATGGAACAGTATGGACCACTGACAAGGATGGTATTATCCTCAACCTGCTGGCCGCCGAGATCACGGCTACGACACAACGTGATCCCGGCGAACTCTATAAGGAGTTACAAAATCAATTTGGCAATCCTGTTTACGAACGCATCGACGCACGTGCAAGCCGCGAACAAAAAGCGGTATTGGGAAAACTCACACCAGACATGATTAAAGCGAAAGAATTAGCAGGAGAAAGCATAACTTCCAAGCTTACCCACGCACCAGGCAACAATGCGGCTATAGGAGGGTTAAAGGTTGTCACGGAAAACGGTTGGTTTGCCGCCAGACCGTCAGGCACAGAAGATATTTACAAAATATATGCAGAGAGCTTTAAAGGTACGGTGCATCTCAGAAAGATTCAGGACGAGGCGCAGGCGATAGTAACTGCTGCATTTGAGACAGCAGGTTTATAGAACGCGTTCAAGAATTATAGAACAAGAAACAATTTAATGAATTACCTCTTGAATTTTACTTTTTAATATGTATAATTTCTAACCACATTCTTTAGAATCTGAAAATTTAACCAGGAGATATTATTATGGGAGACCTTTTAAAAAAACTAGATGAAATAATGACGAGTGATTTGGTACGTAAACTTGGTGGATTGTTCTGCCTGGTTACGATCGTCATAACAGCAGCGGCATTCATTATCGGAGCAGGAAGTCTTTTAAAGACAATGAAAGGCCCAATCGCAGATGTAGAAGTCACTGAAGAAGAAGGAGCAGCAGAAGAGGCAACTGATGAAGATCTTGAAGAAGAAGCTGATGATGAGGCTGAAGAAGAAGCCGAGGAATAAATCCTGCTTACAAAACTTTACTTAGTGCACAGTAAAAAAGAAATATTTGTACAAGGAAAAGATCACTCGTCGCTCTCATTATCTTTCTTTTTATGTCCTTCATGACATGCATCACAGGATTTTATTATTTTGTCAAACTGTGCATCTGTTTAATATTCATATCCTGCAATTATAAATCGTTTCGTAATGTTAATGGCAGTTCTTCCTTCTCTTTGTATATTTCATGACAATCATCACAAGTCGTTAGCAGCCGGTTAAATTCAACATCTATAGTCTCTGCATTATGTTCTTTACATAACAAGATCAAATTCCTTACAGCATCAAAAAATCTGCTGCCCATTATAACAAATTCACTTGAAACACCACGATGTTCCTTCATATACAATTCCACACAACTATAACCAATGCCTTCCTTCAGTTCCTTTGTCCACATCTCTATTTCAACCCAGTCCCTGTTTTCTATTGATCTTGACAACCTCCTCAAATCCCTGGATGCACTTTTCATTGCCTGTCCTAAAGTCTCATCTTTTTTTCCGGACGTATTTGTTACTTCAACCACTGCTTCCTCCGGCTTCTTACAGGAAATAAGTCCTGTAAACACTACACACATGATTATTAATATTATCAATAACTTCTTCATCTGCTGTTGCCTTGATCTTCAGATAATCTCAAGTTTTTTGGGAAATTTGGTCAGGTTTACGCAGCCATTGTCCGTTATAAGTATCATGTCTTCAAGCCTAACGCCACCCACGCCCGGGTAATAGAGTCCCGGTTCAACAGTAACTATATTCCCGGTCTTTAACGTACATTTTGCCTTTGATATTCGCGGCGGCTCATGAACGTCCAGCCCGACACCATGACCTGTCCCATGAAAGAAGCCTCCCATCTTGCCATTAGTCTTTCCTGTCTTGAATCCCAGAGACATCAGATGTTTCATAACATTCCTGTGTATGACGTCTCCTCTGGCGCCATTCCCGGCAGATTCAAAGACCAGCTCTTGTGCAGATGCTACCGCCCTGTACATTTTTCTTAATGACCTTGCAGCCTTACCTTTAACAATAGTCCTGCTTATGTCTGCATAATAGCCTGTCTGTTCATCCCTTGGAAAGACATCAAAGATGATCGGCTCATTTGCCCTTAACGGACCGCTTCCCATATTGTGCGGTTCGCTGGATTGTTCACCACATGATACTATTGTATGTTTAGCCGTACATCCAGCCTTCATCAATTCCACATTAATTATTTGCCTTATCGATTCAGACGTGATCTGACTATTACGCTTTGAGAACAAAAAACCGTCTTTGGCATTAGATTTCCTTATGCAGTCAATCGCCTTTTCAATAGCCTTTTCAGTTTCACGCAAAGTTCTTACAATGTGCCCTGTCTCCTCTTCATCCTTTATCTCTCTGGAAGCAAAGAACGGCCCTTTCTTAACTTCAAGCTTAAAGCCCCTTTTCCTCAGAAAATCAGCATATTCCACATTGAAATCTGCAGAGACGAGAAGTTTCTTGATTTTCATTTCTCTAAGGGCTGCAGTAACTACACCGATAAGACCTGAAGGCGTACCTCCTCTCTTTTTGATAATCCTCTCGTATTCAGAAAAAGAGAGTACTTTATCCGCTTTGGATTGAGACCTTGCACGATCCACCTCCAGGTCACTTGTAATCATAATTCTCTCAGTGCCCTTCTGGATATAAACAAAAGGATCAGGCGCCATGAAACCGGTAGCATAATATATATTGGAATCTCTCTCGCTATCTGCAATAATCAGTATTGTCTTGTTATCACTCATGATGCCGATTCTATTAAAATAGTTTTAAATGTCAATGAGCTTCCATGATTTTATGTAACGGTGTATAGGGATTATAGCCTTGAATGGTTATGGATAAAGGAAAGACAAGTTAGATTGATCCGGCTGGCAAATTGTTTGATCTGGAGAGAGATAGTTTAAGGTGAGCTTGTGTATTGCTTTCCGTACTGATTAAGAAATACTTTTTCATATTGTAGTTCTTCTTTCTTGTGGGGAGGTTTTGTTTCGGCAGGATATCCTACGGCAATCATTGATTCTACCTTAAGCTTTGGAGGGATATTCAGAACGTCTGAGACATAAGCTTCGGACGTTAACGTATCACTGTGCATCCTCTCCCTGATCTGTATCCAGCAACTCCCAAGTCCCAGGGATTCTGATGCCAGGAATATGAACGTGGAAGCAATAGAACAGTCCTCAACCCATACGTCGCATTTATCCTCGTCTGCACAGACGACTATTCCGAGAGGAGCATTCTTCAGGAATTGTGACCCGTGCATCTTCGCGCTTGATAATTTTTCCAATAAATCCGGTTCTGTAACAACGATAAACTCCCACGGATTATACCCCCTTGAAGAAGGAGAGCGAAGGGCGGTTTCTATTAATACCTCAATCTTCTCATTTTCAACCGGTTTCTCCCGGAATTTTCTTATACTTCGCCTTTTCTGAATAAGAGAACTGAACATATGGAATTCTCCCTGTTTAAAAGAAATGAAACCGGATTACTTCCTTATTATCCCTCTGCTTTTCAACAAGTCCAGCATAGCCTTAAGATTTTCCTCAATAGATATATGTTCCGTATCCAGGATAATATCGGGATTAAGAGGTTCTTCATACGGAGCGTTTATTCCTGTAAATTGAGGTATTTCTCCGTCGATAGCTTTTTTATAAAGCCCTCTGGGATCCCTTTGTATACAGGTTTGAAGACTGCAACGGACAAAAACCTCAAAGAACCTCCCTTCCGGTATTAAGGCTTTTACCTGGTCTCTCTGGCATCTCAAAGGTGAAATGAAGGTACATAACACAACAGAACCGTGCTCATAAAATACACTGGCTACCTCTCCGACCCTTCGGATATTCTCTATCCTGTCTTGATCTGAATAATTGAGATCTTTACACAGGCCGTGACGGAGTTTATCCCAGTCCAATAACGCGGTATGAATTCCCGTACTGAAGAGAAGACGTTCAAGGCTTTTGGCAATAGTTGACTTGCCAGACCCGGATAAGCCCGTAAACCAGATAACTGCAGTCTTATGTCTGTACCTTTCTTCTCTCTCAGGAAGAGCTATCGCGGCTCTTTCCATCTCGACATGGATAGGCAATTCTTCTTCTGCCTTCACCGTTTCTTCGGCATGGATAGTTTCTTCTATGCTTCTCACAGCACCTCTAATCATTCCCGCTCCGACAGTAAAATTAGTATCAGGGTCTATTATTATAAAGCTGCCTGTCTCACGGTTCTTATTATATTGATCAAACATTATTGGTTGAGTAAGTTTAATCTCAGCACGTCCAATTTCATTCAGCATCAAAGTGTTTACATCGGTACGGTGCGGCGTTGTTAATAACTCACAGAAAAGATTATGCTCTGTAGCATCGGTGCGGTGTAGGGTGTTTACGTCAAACATGTAAATCAACTCACTGATATAGCCATTAATCATTCTTGTGGTATGTTTTATGAAATAATTTTTGCTGACTTTAAGGGGGTCATTCCCCATCCAGCATATAATGGCATCGATATTTCTTTCGACTAAAG
>Ga0255058_10001714_pt1 | contig 12340 bp, 10 predicted proteins | sample Cases_109_9_MG_FD_188637 | JGI IMG/M metagenome (GOLD analysis project Ga0255058, IMG submission 188637) | Seawater microbial communities from Amundsen Gulf, Northwest Territories, Canada - Cases_109_9 | ecosystem: Environmental > Aquatic > Marine > Gulf | place: Canada: Northwest Territories... | reverse complement strand
CCTGAGAAACTGCTGCACATGCTTCGGCGCCGAACCGCCGGCGCCGGTCTCGTACAAGCCGCCACCCGCCAGCAGCGGAACGATCGACAACATCTTTGCACTCGTTCCAAGTTCGAGAATCGGGAATAGATCCGTCAAATAATCGCGCAGCACGTTGCCAGTAACCGAAATCGTATCCTTGCCTTCTTTGACGCGCCTCAGCGTCACTTGCATGGCCTCGGCGGGGGGCAAGATACGAATATCAAGTTCTGTCGTGTCGTGATCTTCCAGATAAGTGTGAACTTTCTGGATCAGCTTTTCGTCGTGTGCACGATTCTCGTCAAGCCAGAAAATCGCCGTCGTGCCCGTCTGCCTCGCCCGGCTCACAGCGAGTCTCACCCAGTCACGAATCGGTAAATCCTTTGTTTGACACATGCGCCAGATATCGCCCTCATGCACGGCGTGTTCGAGCAAGACGGCGCCGGATTCATCGATCACGCGAACCGTACCAGCGGTAGCGATTTCAAAGGTCTTGTCGTGTGAGCCGTACTCCTCGGCCTTCTGCGCCATCAATCCGACGTTGGACACGTTGCCCATGGTTGTCACATCAAACGCACCGTTCGCCTGGCAGAACTTGATGACCTGCCGGTAAATGCCCGCGTAACAACGATCGGGGATCAACGCCTTGGTGTCGTGCAAATGGCCATCTGGCCCCCACATCTGGCCCGACGAGCGCACTGCCGCCGGCATCGACGCATCGATGATCACATTGCTCGGCACGTGCAGGTTGGTGATGCCCTTGTCCGAATCGACCATTGCCAGTTCCGGGCGACTCGCGTAGACGGTCGTAATGTCGGCCTCGATTTCATCGCGTTGCGAATCAGACAGGCCCGCGATTTTGGCGTAGACATCGCCGATACCGTTATTCGGGTCGATGCCCAGCTCATCGAACAATGCGGCATGCTTTTCGAACACATCCTTGTAATAGACAGTGACGGCGTGCCCGAACATGATCGGATCGGAGACCTTCATCATCGTTGCTTTGAGATGCAGTGACAGCAACAGGTCTTCTGATTTCGCTGCGTCGATTTCCGTGGCGAAAAATTCGCGCAATACCGCGACGTTCATGACCGCGGCATCAATCACCTCTCCTTCGAGCACGGGTACGGCGTCGCGCAGCACGGTCACCCCACTGCCGCTGTCCAGCTCGATTCGAACATTGCCCGCAGTGCCGATGACGACCGAACGCTCGCTGGCGTAAAAGTCGCCGCCGTCCATGTGTGCAACGTGCGATTTCGAATCAGCGCTCCACTCGCCCATAGAATGCGGATTGGCGCGCGCGAAGTTCTTCACGACCAGCGCAACACGACGATCGGAGTTGCCTTCGCGCAATACTGGATTGACGGCGCTGTCGAGCACCCTGGCGTAGCGAACCCCAATCTCTCGTTCCTTGTCCGTCGATGGCTCTTCCGGGTAGTCGGGCACATCGTAGCCACGCGCCTGGAGCTCGGCGATCGCCGCTGTCAATTGCGGAATCGATGCGGAAATATTCGGCAGCTTGACGATGTTGGCGGCGGGTGTCTTGGCCAGCTCGCCCAATTCGGCGAGCGCATCAATTTGGCGTTGCTTCTTTGCAAGGCGTTCCGGGAAATTCGCGATGATGCGACCGGCCAGTGAGATGTCGCGTGTTTCGACATCAATGCCGGCGGCACTGGTAAAGGCTTTGACGATCGGCAGGAAAGAGTAAGTCGCGAGGGCAGGCGCTTCGTCTGTAATCGTGTAAACAATCTTGGCCAAGGTCATTTTTTCTCTTGGGTGGATTCGAGGCGGGCGCCATTGTAATGCGCCCGCGGCCAAATTGCTCGCCTGTAGGAGCTACCCGCAGGAGCGCTCCGCAGACCTCGATCGCGGTCCGGGGACCGCTCCTACAAGCTCTGTAGAAGCGGCGCCCACGCTGCGACCATCGCGCTGCAAGCAGCGCTCCTACAAGCTCTGTAGAAACGGCGCCCACGCTGCGACCATCGCGCTGCAAGCAGCGCTCCTACAGGTCCTGAGGTGAGAGAATTAGTGCAGTGCGGGAGAGACGAGTCCGTCGGTACCCTCGCCAAACATTGCGCGATCGAAGGCATTGACCATGCTATCCGCGTCTTGCGCACCGATCAGCAAAAGGTGACGATTTAGCAGGAAGCCCGGGGCGCCCACAATGCCACTTGAGCGAACCTGTCCCTCGCGTGACAGGATCAATCGCCTGGCTGCCTCGTCGTCGAAAATCTGTAGCACCTTGTCTTTCTCGAGGTCATGGCGAGCCCCCAGCCGCACCAGCACGTCGGTCTCCCCGATGTCTTCGCCATGTTCGAAAAAAGCAGCCATCAGGTCTTCAGCGAGCAGACCCTGGTCTTTGCCCAGTTTTTCGGCCAGGTACATGAGCTGATGTGCGTGCATCGTGTTCGGTACGCGCCGGATTCGTTCGAAGCGGAATTTGATTCCTTCGCGCTTACCTTCGTCCGTCAGGCCCTCGAGCACAGGCTGCACAGTGGCCAGACTACCGAAACGGCGTGTCAGGTAATCGTCGAAACGCACCCCGTCTTGCGCGATCTCCGGGTTCAACTGAAATGGATACCAACTGACATCGCTCGGCCCCTGGACAGCGAGCAGCGCTTGTTCCAGGCGGCGTTTGCCGAGGTAACAGAACGGACAGACGAGATCCGCAATAACCTCGACATTCAGCGCCGCCGTGCGTGCCGCCGTCTCATTGCTTGCTACGATGTTCGCAAGTATTTCGCTCATTGCCCGGTTCCTTCGTTCATTCAGAAATGAGGGTTTTGCTCTCAATATCAAGCTTACGCACCGCTACCTGAACACAGGCTGGCTATTCGAGTACTTCTCAGGTCGCGATACGGCCATGGATGCGGTATTTCTCGCCCTCATGCCTAGTCCCCCGAGGGGAACTCGCTACGCTGTGCTGTACTTCGGTCGAGAAGCATGCCGGCCAAGTCCAGCCGCGGCATTTTCACCGCGCTTACTACAGTTCGACGCCGAAAATCGGCGAAAGTTTGTAGAAAATCCCCGGAAATGGAGGGAACTTTCGAAAACAGCGGCTAGCTGTGGCGGTTCTTACGCAAGTCATTCATGCCGCGCACGAACGCGAGATAGCCAATACTGCCCGCGATCATGAAGTTAACGATTTCAGGTAGCGTGATGAAATCCGTGTCTCCTTCGAGCACGGCATCGGTAACCAATATGGTCCGCATGCCCATGTTGACGATCAGGGCTGCCAGCACGACGAGCGACTCGACCGCACTGATAATGACGGTCCATGCAGGTCGCCAGAGTATCAGTGCCATGCAGGTGAATATGGCGGCATAGTAGGAGGCGCGCAATACCGGACTCGTTTCGAGGAATGCGATACGAATGTTGATGTCGAGAACGACGTCCAGTAACAGGAACGCGGCCGTCGCAAAATAGTAGAGACGTATAATGCTTTGGGATGGTACCGGCGTCCGCACACCTGCAAGCATCCTCCGAGAGGAAGAATTGTGCAATATTGAGGGCCTACGGCCGGTCATGTGTGGCAGAGTCCGGTCAAAGACAAAATCAGGAGCCCGATCGTGCTGATACGAAGAGCTAGCCAAATTCGCTCATCCGAGATTACCAGCAAGGACAACTACCGGAGCCGCCGCGACTTCATTCGGGCCGGCGCTATCGCTGGCAGTAGTGCACTTGCGTCGCCTGCATTGGCTGCCATGGTTCCGGAGGCCCGCCGCGAACAAATTCCAGGCATCGTCGAGAGCGAATTCAGTACTGATGCAGCGCCGAACAGTTACGAGGACGTCACGACGTATAACAACTACTACGAGTTCGGCACGGAAAAATCCGACCCGTACCAAAACGCTCAGGACTTCGAGCCACGGCCCTGGACCATCACAGTCGACGGCCACGCCGAGAAAACCGGCAGCTTCGACTTTGATGACTTCATCAAGCCATTCGACATTGAAGAGCGCATTTATCGGATGCGTTGTGTCGAGGCCTGGTCAATGGTGATTCCCTGGGTCGGCATCTCCCTGGCGGACGTCGTTAAGCGTTGCAATCCGACTTCAAAGGCGAAGTACGTAGCATTCGAGACGCTCCGCGACGCGAGCAGGATGCCGGGTCAGCGCCGTCGAGTGCTCGACTGGCCGTATCGTGAAGGTCTGACCATCGATGAAGCCACCCATCCACTCGCCATTCTCGCGGTCGGCCTGTACGACGAAGTGCTACCCAATCAAAACGGGGCGCCGATTCGACTGGTCGTGCCATGGAAATACGGCTTCAAGGGCATCAAGGGGATCGTCAGGATGAGCTTCGTCGAGACAATGCCGAGAACGAGCTGGAACATGGCGGCGGCGAATGAGTACGGTTTCTATGCCAACGTCAACCCGAACGTCAGCCACCCGCGTTGGAGCCAGGCGCGTGAGCGCCACATTGGCGCAGGTCTGTTCGCCGAAAAGCAGCCAACATTGATGTACAACGGTTATGGGGACCAGGTCGCACACCTGTATAAAGATCTGGACCTGCGCCGCAACTTCTAGTCGTATTGAACACGCTTACGCGAATTCGGTATATCTGGAAGCCGATTGTCTTCCTCGCCTGCCTTGTGCCATTTGCCTTGGCTGTTGGCGACCTGTTCGGCATCACCGGCTCGCTCGGCGCCAACCCGGTCGAGGAATTGCAGGACCGCTTCGGCAACTGGGGGTTGCGATTTGTCATGATCGCCCTCAGCATCACGCCGCTTCGAAAATTGACGGGTAAAGTCTGGCTGCTGCGCTTCCGCCGCATGCTCGGGCTATTCGCGTTTTTCTACGCACTGATGCATTTTCTGAACTGGTTTGTACTCGATCAGAGCATGCTGTGGTCCGCGATTCTCGAGGACCTGACTGAGCGGCCGTTCATTGCGCTCGGATTCACAGCGCTCATACTGCTGACGGCAATGGCCGTGACATCGACAAACGGCATGCGGCGGCGCATGGGCAAGCGCTGGGACAAACTGCATTACAGTGTGTACGCCGTCGGTATTCTTGGTGTCTGGCACTACTGGTGGCAGGTCAAGGCCGACTTTCTCGAGCCACTCATTTACGCACTTATTCTTGCCGTTCTGCTGGGGTATCGCGTAGTGACTCGTCGACGAACTCTTTAAATTCGCGCCGACCTTCGGTTAGCCCAAGCGCCCTCCATTTTGGCGCCCATATTTTGATCGCCGGCTTTGTCGTTGTTTCGAAAAAGTCTTGGTCCAAATAGCCGTGTTGGTATTGATAATATTCGTTGTCCCAGTCGATCATTCGCGACCGTAAAAAGCTCGTGAGCCGTGCGCGGTCGACGTCATTGAGGCTTGCAAATCTGTCTATGTCGCTGCCGTTATTTGTCGCGACCAGGATGGGCAACAAATATTCGCTATCAGAAACGAAATTTGATTCGGCAATCGCGTCGAACGCGCGGTCCTGGTAGGTTGACGCTATCAGGGCGTCTTTTGTTTGTCGCAATTCATAGGCGACAGCCACCATCGACACGACAATCGCCGCAAATCCAAGCAGTTCTGCAATGTCCTTCCATTTCATGGTTAGCATTTTCGCTCCTCCCCCCGGTATGGGAATACATTGCCACACTTTTTCAGGATCATGAAAGCAAAAAAAACCCGGCGATTCCTTGCCAGGCTTTATTCGAACAGTATAGGAGCTGCGCTTGTGTTGCGACTGTCGCGCTGCAAGCAGCGCTCCTACAGCAACACTCCTACAGCAACACTCCTACAGGCGCTTTACATCATGCCGCCCATGCCACCCATGCCACCCATGTCAGGCATGGCCGGTCCGCCGGTGTCGTCCTGCGGAGCATCAGCGATCATTGCTTCGGTCGTGAGCAACAGGCCTGCCACCGAGGAAGCATTCTGCAGCGCAAAACGCGTGACCTTGGTCGGGTCCAGGATGCCTGCCTCGATCATGTCGCCGTATTCGTTCGTAGCCGCATTGTAACCGTAGTTGCCTTTGCCATTGACAACCTCGTTCAGAACAACACTGGCGTCACCGCCGGCGTTATTGACGATCTGACGCAATGGCTCTTCAACCGCACGCTTCAGGATGGCGATGCCGACGTTTTGGTCATCGTTGTCGCCTTTTAACTTGCCGATTGCGGCAACGGCACGAATCAGAGCAACGCCGCCACCTGGAACCACGCCTTCTTCAACGGCTGCGCGCGTCGCGTGCAATGCATCTTCAACGCGTGCTTTCTTTTCCTTCATCTCGATTTCGGTCGCAGCGCCCACCTTGATGACCGCAACACCGCCCGAGAGCTTGGCAACACGTTCCTGCAGTTTCTCTTTGTCGTAGTCCGAAGAGGACTCTTCGATTTCGCCGTTGATCTGATCAACACGACCCTGAATATCTTCGCTGCGGCCTGCGCCATCGATGATGGTCGTATTTTCCTTCGTGATCTGAACCTTCTTGGCCTCGCCAAGATCTTCGATCGACGCCTTCTCGAGTGACAAGCCTACCTCTTCCGAGATCACCTGGCCGCCCGTCAGAACCGCGATGTCCTGCAACATGGCCTTGCGACGATCGCCGAAACCCGGAGCCTTGACAGCCGCAACCTTGACGATACCGCGGATGTTGTTAACAACCAGGGTCGCAAGCGCTTCGCCCTCGACGTCCTCCGCAACGATCATTAGGGGGCGACCGGCCTTGGCAACGCCTTCGAGGACCGGCAGCAGATCACGAATGTTCGAGATCTTCTTGTCGTAGAGGAGAATCAGCGGGCTCTCGTGCTCAACCTGCTGGCTGCTCGCATCGTTGATGAAGTACGGCGAGAGGTAACCGCGATCGAATTGCATGCCTTCGACAACGTCGAGTTCATTCGCAAGACCGGAGCCTTCTTCGACCGTGATGACGCCCTCTTTGCCAACTTTCTGCATGGCGCCAGAGATGATTTCACCGATCTCGACGTCGGCGTTAGCCGAGATGGAACCAACCTGGGCAATTGCCGTTTCGTCTTCGCACGGCTTGGAAAGTTTCTCCAGCTGAACGACGACCGCGGCGGATGCCTTATCGATACCGCGCTTGAGGTCCATCGGGTTCATGCCCGCGGCAACCGACTTCAAGCCTTCGCGCAGGATTGCCTGGGCGAGAACCGTCGCGGTCGTCGTGCCGTCACCGGCAATGTCAGAAGTCTGGGACGCCACTTCCTTGAGCATTTGCGCGCCCATATTTTCGAAATTGTCGTCGAGCTCGATTTCCTTCGCAACCGAGACACCATCTTTGGTGACTGTCGGTGCGCCGAAGCTCTTGTCGAGTATGACGTTGCGACCCTTGGGGCCCAGCGTGATCTTGACCGCGTTCGCGAGAACGTTCACACCGGCGAACATTCTCTGGCGCGCGTCATCGCTAAAACGTATTTCCTTAGCAGCCATCGTAATTTTCCTCTAATGAATTACTGCAGCTAGCACCGCAGTCCTGTTGCTAAAACTTTCGAATTTGTCGGATTGGGTTTGGTACCGAAGGCTTAGCCTTCGATGACAGCCATGATGTCGTCTTCTTTCATGACGAGCAGATCTTCACCGTCGACCCTAACCTCAGTGCCGGCATATTTGCCGAACAGGATCTCGTCGCCAACTTTGACGTCGAGGGCGCGAACTTCACCGCTATCGGAAATCTTGCCGTTGCCGACAGCGATAATTTCACCCTTGATCGGTTTTTCTGTCGCGGCGTCAGGAATGACGATGCCACCCGGTGAGGTGCGCTCCTCTTCCATACGTTTGACGACGACCCGATCATGAAGTGGACGAATCTTCATGGTGTTACTCTCCTTTAAACTATTGATTTTTAACCGACTTCTTGCGGTTTCCTGGCCGGCGCTGTTAGCACTCGGTCGTAGGGAGTGCTAATTATGGGCATGAGGATCAAAATTTCAAGCGTTCAGGGGTGACTTATTCACGAAAAATCCACCTGCGTCGGTGACATTGCGATCCAAAACCGTAACAATCGCCGCCCCCGACAGGTCTTAGTGGACCCGTTGCCCAAATCACCCGACGCAATTTGACACATTGATAATGACCCGACCCCTCGCCCAATTGCTCCGTCCCGTCGCCTGTTTGCTCCGTCCCGTCGCCTGTTTGCTCCGTCCCGTCGCCTGTTTGCTCCGTCCCGTCACCTTTTTGCTCATGGCTGCCTGGCCCCTGATCACCGTGGCCCTGGCGGCACCGGCCGAGGCCCAGCAGGACCCGCCGCCGCCCGAGGAAATATTCCGCTACGTCGTATTCGATGCAGGCGACGCGCTCGAGATTGACTGGGCCGTGGAAGACGGTGCGTATATGTACCGCGACTGGTTCGAATTCGACACCGATGCGTCGTCCATCGAACTGAGCGATGCCGAACTTCCCGAGGGCAAGGTCTACAGCGACGAGTTTCTTGGCGACCAGGTTATTTATCGCGACAACTTCTTCGTCCGCATTCCGTACACGATCAGGGGCGACACGAAACCGGATCGCATCACACTGACGATCAAGAGCCGTGGTTGTCTCGACGCCGGCTTTTGCTACATGCCGCAGTCCTGGGCCGAGGTGGTCGAACTCAAAGCAACGGCACCCGTGGCGAAAAAACTCAAGTTCGGCTCGTTCGGCGGCGGTCAGAGTGATTTTCCACCGCCTGATGAAGTGTTCGTCCCCGACCTTTTCGCAATCGATGGCAATACCGTCGAAGTCGGTTTTCGCATTATTCCCGGCTTCTACTTATACAAGAGCAAGATTTCCGTGCGTGTGATTGGTGACAACGCGCGCGCCGGCAAACTTGAATTACCGCAAGGCAAATCAAAGACCGACGAGTTCTTTGGCGCGCAAGAGGTGTATTACGACCAGGTCGTGGGTCGCCTGGCTATCGCACGAGCCACGCCCGACGCGATGGATGTCGAGCTTGAACTCAATTACCAGGGTTGTGCAGACGGGGGCCTGTGCTACCTGCCGCAAACCAAGGTACTAACCGTCAGCTTGCCCGCGGCGATAGCGATCTCCGACTTGTCGACCTTACCGGATCGCCCATCCAGCCTGGCGCCGATCTCCGAGCAGGCGCGCCTGGCGAAAATCATTAGCGACTCGAGCATTTGGGTCGCAGCGGGCGTGTTTTTCCTCGCGGGCCTCGGCCTGGCGTTCACGCCCTGTGTATTGCCGATGGTGCCCATCTTGTCGGGCATCATTGCCGGCGAAGGCGATAACGTGAGTCCAATGCGCGGCTTCACACTCGCGTTAAGCTACGTCCTGGGCATGGCGCTGATCTATACCGCGGCCGGCGTATTTGCGGCTGCGGCTGGCTTGCAATTACAAGCAACTTTCAATCAACCCTGGGTACTGATCCTGTTTGCAGGCCTGTTCGTGGTTCTCGCGCTGGGCATGTTCGGCCTATATGAATTGCAAATGCCATCGGGCATTCAAAGCAAGCTCGCGGGCATCAGCGGCAAACAGCAAAGTGGCACAATGATCGGCGCCTTCGTCATGGGTGCGTTGTCGGCGCTCGTCGTAACTGCCTGCGTCGCTCCTGCGCTGATCGCTGCGTTAACCGTGATGGCACAAAGCGGCGACATGGTTCGCGGCGGGCTGGCTTTGTTTGCGATGAGTCTCGGCATGGGCGCCCCACTGCTTGCCGTCGGCGCAGCACAGGGCAAATTGCTGCCAAAGGCCGGCCCATGGATGGTCGCGATCAAGGGCGCATTCGGATTCATGATGCTCGGTCTCGCTGTCTGGATGTTGTCACGCATCCTGCCGGGCGTCGTCACGATGGCTTCATGGGCTGCGCTCGTATTCATGAGCGGCGTGTTCATGGGTGGCCTCACATCGTTGACACCAACATCGGGCGTCGCGCAAAAACTGGGCAAGGGATTCGGCCTGCTCGCGATTCTATACGGGCTCGTATTGTTCGTTGCCGCGATGAGCGGTGGCTCCAACCCGTTGAAACCACTTGCCGGCGCCAACTTCGGCGGCCGTGCCATCGTAGAAGACAAGCACCTCGAGTTCACGCGCATCAAGACTGTCGATGACCTCGATCGAGAGATCGATGCAGCGGTGGCCGGCGGCAAATCCGCGCTTCTCGACTTCTATGCCGATTGGTGTGTCTCCTGCATCGAGATGGAGGAATACACTTTCATTACACCGGAAGTGCAAGCGGCACTTTCGAATACCGTCTTGTTGCAAGCGGACGTCACAAAGAACGACGCCGAGGACCAGGTCTTGCTAAAACGTTTCGGCGTGTTCGGACCGCCAACGATAATTTTCTTCGGCAACAATGGGGAACAACTTAGTGGTTACGAAGTCGTCGGCTTTGTGGAAGCAAGTGACTTTGCCGAACATGTTCGCAATGCGTTTGCTCTTTAGACCGCGACAAGAGGCAGCGAACGGGGGTGCTGTTCGACCGAAGCAAAGCGCAGGGGCGCGAACGCGGCATTGCTCATCGTCATGGCTCGCTGCGCTACGGTTGGACGGTGCCTGCGGCACCTCGCCTGCGGCGCCTGTCGACCGGCTTCGCCGGTCTCGGTGTACTTCGGTCGATGAACAATGCCCCGTTCGCACCCTCGAGGACATCGGGAGCAACCGAAAGAGGAACTGTACGTGCGTAAATCGATAGGAATTGTCGCAATAGCGTTCATTGCGCTAGTAATCGGTGTGATCTGGTATGGCGGTCGTCATACCGATCGCGAAGACGTACCCGTTCCCGTGGAAGCGTACGCACCCGAGATCGTCGAGTACCCGTCGTTCACGATGAAGGATCTCGACGGCAAAGATCGTGAGTTCAGTGAGTGGCACGGACGCCATCGCCTGTTGAATTTCTGGGCGACCTGGTGTGCGCCATGCCGGCGAGAGATTCCGCTACTCAAGAAGTTTCAGGCGGAGCAAGGTGATGACGGCATACTGGTCATGGGAATTGCCGTGGACTTTCCCGAAGATGTCGAGCGTTACGCGGAAGAGGCCGAATTCAATTACCCGATTCTTGTCGGCCAGGAAGAGGCAATGGCTGTCGCCGAGTCGTCCGGCGTCATGTTCATCGCGATGCCATTCACGATGATCATCTCCCGTGACGGGGAATTCCTGGGCGCCTACCTGGGTGAGTTGCACCGCAGCCACCTCGACGGTATCAGCAGCATACTTTCCCGACTCGACAGCGGCGATATCGACGCGTTGCAGGCGAAAGGGGCACTCGATCTCTTGTAGGAGCGCTGCTTGGCAAGGGCGATGGTCGCAGCGCGAGCGCAGCTCCTACAAAAGCGCGCTAGGTGCGAAACCTGCACGAAAGACCCGGAAAAGCGTAGGAGCGCTGCTCGGCAAGGGCAATAATCGCAGCGCGAGCGCAGCTCCTACAAAAACGCGTTAGGCGCGAAACCTGCACGAAAGACCCGGAAAAGCGTAGGAGCGCTGCTTGGCAAGGGCGATGGTCGCAGCGCGAGCGCAGCTCCTACAAAAGCGCGTTAGGCGCGAAACCTGCACGAAAGTCGCGGAAAAGGGTTAGAATTGCTGCCATCTTCGCGGAACTGGTCAATAACGAGACTAAATGTCCACTTTCCTGCTGATCAACGGCCCCAACCTGAACCTGCTCGGCTCACGCGAGCCCGAGGTCTATGGGGCGACCAGTCTCGAGGACATAGAACATGGAGCAACAAGCAGGGCGACAGAACTCGGGCATTCGCTCGAATGCTACCAGTCGAATGCCGAACATGAATTAATCGATCGGGTGCAACAGGCCGCGAGGGATGGGGTGAGTTTCATCATCCTGAACCCCGGCGCGTTTACGCATACCAGCATCGCGTTGCGCGACGCGCTGCTTGCCGTCGAGATACCTTTCTTGGAACTGCACCTGAGCAACACGTTTGCGCGGGAAGAATTCAGACACAAGAGTTACTTCAGCGATATTGCACAGAGTTGCCTGTTCGGTTTCGGGGCATACGGCTATGAATTAGCGTTGCTTGCCGCCAGCCACTATGTCGCAGAAGGAGAGGGAGAGTGATGGACATAAGAAAAGTCAAAAAGCTTATCGAACTGCTCGACGAATCCGGAATTGCCGAGATCGAAATCACCGAAGGTGAGGAGTCGGTTCGCATCAGTCGATACTCGGCGGGACCACCGGCTGCACCCTTCGCGGTTGCCGCACCGGCACCTCTTGCAGCAGCCACAGTGGCACCCACCGCCGCGCCGGCTGCCGCGCCCGAAGCCGAGGAAGATGGCTACGACGTCGCCGCTCCCATGGTTGGCACGTTTTACGCCTCGGCTTCGCCGGGCGCCGCGCCTTACGTGCAGGTTGGTGATCGCGTCAATGAGGGCGACACGCTGTGCATCATCGAGGCAATGAAAATGATGAACCAG
>Ga0255058_10001713_pt1 | contig 12340 bp, 9 predicted proteins | sample Cases_109_9_MG_FD_188637 | JGI IMG/M metagenome (GOLD analysis project Ga0255058, IMG submission 188637) | Seawater microbial communities from Amundsen Gulf, Northwest Territories, Canada - Cases_109_9 | ecosystem: Environmental > Aquatic > Marine > Gulf | place: Canada: Northwest Territories... | reverse complement strand
TTTGGAAAAGGGAATCTATACGAGGCGGGGTATAAGGGCCTCTTATTACCTTTCCTCCAAAATATTTGTAGCATATAACAGCGCATTCACGTAAATCTGCGCAATTATTTCCCCCAGGAATTTCATCATGGCCTACAAAAATATTTTTGTAGCCATTATCCTCTTTTTTGGTGAGATGAAATTCATCCACTAATCGTCGGAGTCCCTGATTTGTCGGAATTCTATTATCTTGTAATGTAGCCATTTTATTTAACTACCCTAAAGGGATTTATCAAAATTTTGTTTTGAGGGATGCCGTTAAGTATAAAAGATCTTAATCTTGAATTTCCCATTTGACCCACATCTTCTTTTATTTTTATCTGAAATTAAGTATTTACTTATCTTCTCGATGGAGAATGAATGTGTGATATAATTTGCAAGTATTACGCCAGCCATCAACACACTCTTGTAACAGACTGACATTTAAAAACTTAAATATGAATAACAAACCAATGAATTATAACCAAATAATTATTCTGTAAGTTTATTCGACACTATAATTTACCTTTTTTGGCATTTTAAATTCCCATAAATTCATATAACTAATTAATTTTATTGGCAATAGGGGGTTCTTTAGCAAATGCTGGGATATGAGTGGTGGGTTTGAAAATGTAAGGTTTACTACCCGCATGTATAAGGTTGATTAACAATGCCTTTCCCCCTTTTTATAATGTCCCAGCTTCCCTCCCCTTTTCTTCACAGCTTCACAATTCCCTTTACAAACCTATCCAACTTTAGTTAGTTTTCCTCACCTATAGCTTATTATTTTGTTCCATACCTGACCATGCATCATAACATCCAATTTGAGGTTCTTTTTTAGGACGATGGCATAGCTAACCTAATGGTGAGGTCTAAAAAAGAACCTCAAAGCCGTTTCTAACCTAAACTAAAAGTCTTTTAGCTCGATTTTTTTTCAACATTAAGGTTTACTTACAGCCATACACTTAGCTTTCCGTTATCCAGAACGTATAGATTTGGCAATCATCCTTAGCGGGAGGACGTGACGCAGGGATTTCCTTAACCACGGGGGGAAGAGTTCTGAGATAAGCAACCACTGAACGCACATCCTCCTCATCCAAATTAGAGAGATGGTCCCAGATCATTCCCTGCCAGTGCAATGCTTGTCCGTTAGGTCTAACTCCACTGCGGATTGCTCTCGCAATTTGTCCATCGCTCCATTTGCCGATACCGGTCTCAGGGTCAGAAGAAATATTTCGAACCCACAAAGTGCCAAAGGGTCTCCAGCTTGCTTTCAGACCTCCACTGCCGTTGCCTCCATGGCAGAAAGCGCAGGAGGCCACGGAAAAAATATACCTCCCCCGCTTTATCATAGCAGCCTGCTCGGGACTTTTAAATTTGGACGGATCCGGTATTGGTATACTTGCCTGGATTTCTTGTGGAATCTGCTCTGGGGGAATAAAGCTTAAAGCAGGAAATTTATAGACAATCCAGCCAACGAATAAAATGCAAGTAAAGCCGAAGGTAATGAAAACAGTTTTAATCCATCCCCGGATATTTTTAGGAAAACGATTTTCTTTTGGGGCCGCAAAAACAAAAGCAAGCATTCCAACAAAAAATATTAACTTCTGGCTCCAAAGCAATATTCGTTGCGGCAGGTCGCGTGGAAATTTCTCTGGGTTGGTTTGTCCGAAATTCCCATCTCCATAGGATAAGAGTGTTGGGCTAGCTTGTGGCAGTCTTAGAGATTTAACAATAACTGTCTCCAATAAACCAAATTCCAATGGCGAGGGTATTCTATTGTATACAGGCGGGCGACTCTTTAAATAGGAGGCTATAGCCATAGCATCATCTTCACTAAATTCATGAAAAAAAATCCAGGGCATTCCATATAAATTGAGCATTCGTGTAGGTGTCTTTCCCTTACGAATAGCAAAAGCAATCTGCTCAGGTGTCCAATTTCCCAAACCGGTTTCAATATCAGGTGTGAGATTGCGTGATACAAATACACCCTGAGGATAGGCGCCTACACGCATACCACCTGCAAGGTAAAAGTTATCATTCCGATAAATTCCTGTGCGATTAATCTGAGTATGGCAGAGTCCACACATTTCCGCATGAACAAGATACTCTCCACGTTTAATCGGATCACTGTAGTAACCAGGTCCATCCAGTTTCCCTCCGGGTTTCCAGGGAGGAATACGTGCTTTGGAAAGGATATAATTTACCACATCCCAGCGGTCCACTGGGGCAATGTCGTCTGCAAATGAGGACATGGGCCCTGGGGACAATCCTGTCGTAATTCTCAACCATATTTGTTTTGCATTACTTCCACCCCGAAAGGTCCATGGAGCCGTAAGATCACGGCTTCTTAAGGTATGGCCTTTACTATCTTCCAATGTTATCCCTCCGCGTAAGTCATCACCATGACATTCTGAACAACCTTCAGATTCATAAAGATTTTTGCCGCGATTAATGCTATCCCTGTCAGATGGCGCTCGGGGAGGAATGGTTATAGGGATTGGCGCAGGGTCGTTAAAAATTCCAGATAAACTTTTAATGTAGTTAACAACGGCGCGTATTTCATTTTCTTTTAGAATGTCCCTCCAGTAAGGCATGGCGCTTGCCTGAAGTCCATTATTGATTATTTGAACCAGGTCGTTGTCTGTGGGCGGCTGATCTTCTGGTGTAGATTTATATTTAAACATCCCAAGTGTAAAATCACGCGGTCGGGGAATCATTGATGGCGCTGCAGGACCATTGCCTCGTCCGTCAGGGCCATGGCATACGGCGCAATGTCTGATGAAAATACGCTCACCGAGAGGAGTGTTTTTGGGAAGATCAGCGCCTGGTGGCCAGGTCATATCAGCATACAATTTCTGGTCCGGTTGCCAAATTTCATTTGGACTGGAATAACCCACCCTGGCATAAATGGAACGCCCAATATCAAGGAACAATAATAATACACCCATCACTATTACAACCCGTTTTCGTGATGAAAACATCCATGATATCGCTATTCTCATCGCTATTTTTTCCTTTGTTTCATCTTAATATTTATCTTCTAGGTTTTTGAATGGAAAGGAATTTTTATCTATCTCAGTTCCCTTAGATCTCGTTTTCTTTCTTATCAAGTTTTACCTACCGGAAATCGCATCCTCCACAAATTCAACAAAATTATTGTTCTGAAAGTTGTTCTATTTTATTAAAGCGCTTGTTTGATGTAAACTATATAGTCAATTTGTATATATTTTCCGCTATGGAAAGGTAGAAGATATGAAAAAAGAGATTACTTTGAACAGTGTCATTGGTGAAGAGTTATTAAATAATATCCAGAAGAGTTATTTGAAATATATAGAATCTTCAGCGGCAGTATTTGAAGTAAACGGTGATTATGCGGCAAAGTTATTTACTTCTAAATACTGCGATTTTCTAGATCAGGCATCACGAGATCGATCAGGCAAATCTGAGGAGGAAGCTCTAAAAAGCGGTAAATGGATATGTCATGAATGTTGTTGGGCTGCTTCTCTCAAATCAATCAAGGAGAAGAAACCATGTGAAATTGAATGCTCTGGAGGAATAAAGATATTTGCAGCGCCGATAATCGTTGAGGGCAAGGTGTCAGGCTCGAATAATGCTGGAGTCTCCAATCCCCCAACTGATGAGAATAAAATTAGAGAAATTGCGGAAAGGTTTAAAGTCGACCCAAAAGAACTACTTCAAATTGCAAAAGAATATTTAGTCAGACCGGATTATATATTTGATGCGGCAAAACATCACATCTTGATGGCATCATACACTATTGCCGAGCTTTTCTTACGCAAACAGGCAGAGATTGAGCTTAGGAAGAGTGAGGAGAAGTTTAGTCAGTTGGTGGAAAACATCAACGAAATCTTTTGGCTGGAAAATTTAGAGGGAACAGAGATGCTTTATGTAAGTCCAGCGTATGAACTATTAAGGAGACGAACTTGCCAGAGTCTTTATGATAATCCGAAGAGCTGGACTGACGCAATTCACCCTGAAGATCGGCAACGTGTGATAGATGCTTTCTTGCATGGGCGGATAAATGGAACATATTCTGAGGAATTTCGAATCATTCGGCCTGATGGATCAATTCGGTGGGTTAGAGATCGATGTTTTCCAATTAGAGATGCTTCTGGAAAAGTATACCGTATTGCTGGAATTGCAGAAGATATTACTGAACGCAGACTGGCGCAGAGAGATCTTCAGGAAAGTAAAGAAAGATTCAGAATGTTCTCAGAGGCCTCTTCTGAGGGCATTGCAATCACTGAAAAAGGAATAATTCTGGAGGTAAACAAAAGATTGGCCGAAATGGTTTGTTACGATCAGAAGGAATTATTGGGTAAAAAGGCTACAGAAGTAGTTCCGCAAGAGTGTCAAAAGGATGTCATGGAAAAAATTCTTTCCGATTATGACAAACCCTATGAAACAATGTTGAAAAGAAAGGACGGTGGCGCCTTTCCCGTTGAAGTGTGCGGGAAGCCAATTATGTTCCATGGTCGAAAAGCCAGATTAACCTCATTGAGAGATCTCTCTTACCTGAAGGAAGCGGAAAAAGAAAAAGACAAACTTCTGGATAATCTCAAACAGGCCCAAAAAATGGAAGCAATCGGTAACCTTGCAGGCGGTATTTCCCATGACTTCAACAATATTCTCTCCTCTATTGTTACTTTTACAGAACTAAGCCTTCTCAAAACCCAAAATGATAGTGAAGCATATGCTTATCTAAAACATATTCTCAACTCAGCCCTTCGGGGAAGGGACCTGGTAAAACATATTCTTTCATTCAGCCGTAAAAAGGAATCAGAGCTTACAATAGTTCAACTCCCTCAAGCTGTTAAGGAAGTGCTTGAACTGATAAAACCAACAATGCCTTCTACCATAAAAATTCGTTCAAATATTGATGCAAATTCGGGTGGGGTCATGGCTGACTTAGCGCAAATACATCAGATTTTTATAAATCTCTGCATCAATGCTGAGCATGCTATGCGAAAGAAGGGAGGTGTCCTAGGGGTTAATCTTGAATCTGTTCATATTGATGCTCGTTTTTCTGCCATCCACTTTCATTTAAAAGAAGGTGATTATCTAAAACTTACAGTAAGTGATACAGGACACGGTATGAGTAAAAAAGTTATAAAGCAAATATTCAAACCTTTTTTTTCAACCAAAATCTCTGAAGAAGGCACTGGCTTGGGTCTAGCAACAGTTCATGGAATAGTTTTAGGCCTTGGGGGCGATATTATTGTTAACAGTGAACTGGGAATAGGCGCGACTTTTGTGGTATATCTTCCTGAAATAAAGGATATTGTAACAGAGAAAAAAACCAAATATTTGACTATTCCACGGGGAAATGAACGGATCTTGTTTGTGGACGATGAAGAGGACATTGTCAGGGGTGTACAAGAAATGTTAGAGAATCTGGGTTATGAAGTCATTACAACAACAAGCAGTTTTGAAGCTCTTGAGATTTTCAAGAAAGGTCCTCAGAAGTTTGACCTTGTTATCACGGACCAGACTATGCCTAATATGACTGGTGATGTTCTGGCAAGAAAACTTATGCAAATACGATCTGAAATTCCTGTTATCTTATGCACTGGTTTCACCCATAAAATTACAGAAAAAAAGGCAAATGCAATAGGAATTCAAGAATTCATTATGAAGCCATTTGTAACCACCCACTTTGCCAACATAGTACGAAAAGTTTTAGATCAAAATAAAAAAGGGTCTTGACTAGAACAGAGTATTAAAATTACTCTTGGAGCCAATGAATTTGTTAATGGTATTGAATCCTTTTGGTCTTTTACGAAAAGAAGACATATGAAATTTCATGGCATACCGACTTCGACTTTCATCTTAAAGAATCTGCATTCAGATTTAATTATAGTAAAAAATATATTTATAAATAACTGTTAAAAATTATTAAAAGGCTACAAGCGAGTTTTTTAGTTCCTGAACGGAGGAAACAAATTTTGAAGAACAACATCAATTCCCGGTAATCATATTTGTTATAATTCCAAAAGTTATCCACGCAGTAATATTTTCCGGTAACGATAGAAAAGTCAGATAAATTCTGCAAGAAATAATCCCATAATTAGGAAAAATTATTTGGGCTATGGAGAAACTTTAAATAGCCACATTCATCCCAACTCAATGCCTTAAATGTGAAAATGAATTATGCCTTGCGCAGCCAGCATTAAAGAAGGGTGAAACAAAGAGTGTGGTAAAAGTGTAGTGTTTTTATGTATGGCTGAATCTAAGTATGTTTTGTATTTGAACCTTGAGTAGCAGAAAGAAATTAGAAAAATAACACCTATAACTAAAGGAAATAGGGAATAATCATACCCATGCCTGGTATAAAAATACTGCTAATAACCTTGATATCCTTAATACTAAGTAACCCTGTTTTAAGTTTTGCTGAAGCAAGAAAAGAATACTATTCAAGTGGCGAATTGAAAGTAGAACGTAGCTATCAAAACGGTAAATTGGATGGAATTTCAAAGACATATTATAAAAATGGAAAGTTGCTTTTAGAGGAAAATTATAAAGACGGAAAAAAGGAAGGAATTGCCAAAATGTATTATGAAAATGCAAAACTACAATATGAGACAAATTATAAAAACGGAAAGAAGGAAGGAATTGCCAAAGGGTATTATGAAAATGGACATTTGCTTGGAGAGGAAAATTATAAAGACGGTAACATGCATGGAATTTTCAAATGGTATTATGAAAATGGGCATTTGCGGGAAAAGGAAAATTATAAAAACGGGAAAAAGGAAGGAATTGCCAAAGGGTATTATGAAAATGGTTTGTTGAGCGGAGAAATTTACTATAAAAACGGGAAAAAGGAAGGAATTGCCAAATGGTATTATGAAAATGGTGAAATAAGATATATAGAAACATACAAGAACGGACAGATGATAAATAAGAAAACATATGATAAGAGAGGAAAACTTGTTAAAGAGTAAAGCTATAAATAGCCAAATTCATCCCAACCCAATGCCTTAAATGTGGAAATGAATTATGCCGTGCGCAGCCAGCATTATAGAAGAGTGAAATAAGAGTGTGGCAAAAGGGCAGTGTTTTTATGTATGGCTGAATCTAAGTATGTTTTATATTTGGACCTTGCGTATCAGAAAAAAAATGAGAAAAATAACACCTATAACTATAGGAAACAGGAAATAACTATACCCATGCCTGGCATAAAAATACTACTAATAACCTTGATATCCTTAATACTAAGCAACCCTGTTTTAAGTTTTGCTGAAGTAATAAAAACATACTATCTGAACGGTGAATTGAAAACAGAAGAGAACTACAATAACAGTAAATTGGGTGGAATTTCAAAGACATATTATGAAAATGGAAAACTACAGTATGAGGGAAATTTTAAAAACGGAAAAATGGAAGGAATTGGCAAGTTTTATAATAAAAATGGACAGTTAGAAGAAGAGGCAAATTATAAAAACAATAAGATGGATGGAATTGGCAAGTCATTTTATAAAAGTGGGAAGTTGAAAAATGAATTTAACTTTAAAAACGGTGAGAATGAAGGAGTTAGCAAGATTTATTATGAAAATGGACGGTTGAAGGAGGAGGGGCATTGGAAAAATGGTAAGCTGGAAGGAATTCTCATGTCATTTTATAAAAGTGGGAAGTTAAAGTCTGAGACAAATTATAAAAGCGGCAAGCTGGAAGGAATTTTAAAGATATATTATGGAAATGGAAAGTTGGAAAGTGAAGTTAACTATAGAAACGGTAATATAGAAGGAATTGGCAAGTTTTATAATAAAAATGGACAGTTAGAGGAAAAGGCAAATTATAGAAACGGTAATCTGGAAGGGATTTTAGAGATATATTATAAAAGTGGTGTAATAGCATATATTGATACATACAAGAGCGGACAGAAGTTAAATAGGAAAGCATATGATAAGAGGGGAAAACTTGAGTTTAACCAAGACTATCCTTATACAGAGTAAAGAAATATTATGAAAAAATACCACTATGCTGGTGGCAAAAATAATAGAGGCAGGTCAGGTAATATAGTCAATCAGGAATATTTAAAAAAGGCTGCTCATCAGGTTACAGAGTTACACCAAAAGCAAAAGAGTTACAAAAAGGTTACAATTCAAGAAGAAAGAAAAGTAAGCGATGAAGTCAAAATTCAGTAAGCCCCGTTAGAGAACTACATTCTATTACGACCATAAATGGCTGCGTTGAACCATTATCTACAAGGAATGATCCATACCATTTGCAGGAATGGTGGCTTTCTCTAACGGGGTAAGCTATTGAAAAATAGTGGTGCCGGAGGAGAGACTCGAACTCTCACAGGGTTGCCCCTACTGGATTTTGAGTCCAGCGCGTCTACCAATTCCACCACTCCGGCGACAATTTTTAAGGCCTTAAATATATCAGAAAATGACCAGCGCTCCAATGTAATTTTTTGCGACATTACAAATCCTTCTAATTTATTCAACAGTTGTTTTATAAGAATATTATTCCAAAAAACCCAAAGAAATGTCCTCGCTAAAAAATTTCAGCATTAAGGTTAAATTGTTTCTCCATTTCAATCCCTATTGGACTAAATAAATATTGGAAAAATTCTATGACCCTCTACAATAAAGCGCCTAAAAAAATATTTTGCTGTAAATATCAATGTGGGTTAAAATGAACAAATTAAGATCAAAAAACTTTAAATTTTTACTCCTTTGTTTTGGCGATACAATTCAAATGCATATATGCGTCGTTTCTAAAATGCTTGAAGGTAGAAAAACTATATTAAATTTTAAAAAAAAATGACGCAATTTAAAAATATTAAAGAATATTAAAGAACTTTTGAGGTTTTACGCATCGAATAGCGGGAGGGGACAAATGAGCAATTTCATGGACTACTCGGATAAACTTATGGACCATTTTAGTAATCCGAGAAATATTTTAAAAGTTACTGAAAAGGAGTTTCAGGCGGACGGGGTTGGAGAGGTTGGAAACCCTCAGTGCGGAGATATGATGAAAGTTTGGATCAAGGTGGACAAAGAAATGGATAAAATTGTTGATCTGAAATGGAAAACTTTTGGCTGCGCCAGCGCAATAGGAAGCACTTCCGTTATGTCGGAAATGGTCGTCGATAATAATGGGATGAAAATTGATGATGCCTTAAAATTAACTCCTCAGAATATTATGGACCGTGTGGGCGGCTTGCCATCCATAAAAATCCACTGCTCCGTTTTGGGAGATAAGGCGTTAAGAGCGGCCATCCATGATTATTTGAAAAAGACAGAACAAACCAATAGAATTGAGGAAGTTAAGACCAAAGTTATTTGCACCTGTCTGAATGTGACTGACCACGAAGTTGAGGAACAGGTTCTTGATGGCGTAAAAGACTTTTTAACTCTTCAGGAAAAAACAAAAATTTCCACTGGTTGTTTTACATGCAGAGAAGAAGCGGAAAAAATATTCGAGCAATATTTGAATAAATACTTTTCAAATAATAATTCCAAGTGAATTTGCTTTTATAGAATTTTTCCCTAACCTTGCGCAAGCAAGCCTTTCAAATATTTGCCTATAAAAACATACAGCAGCCAATGGGCCGCAACCAAACAGGGCTTCCGCCCTGGAGAACAAAATAAAAAACTTGTTCAAAAAACAAGTTTTTACAGAGCAATTGTATAATGCTTCACCAGTTATAAAAAAAAGGAATAGTTGACGAACAAAATAAAAAATGATATAGCTAGTATTATAAACAGAATATCATTATAAAATTCATTCAATAGGAAGAAACGGTATGGCAAAAAAAACCTCCCAGTTGTCAGAATATATTAAAGGAATTGTTGACAAAAAATATAGGACCCGGAGCGAAGCCGCGGCTGATTTGAGTATTGATGAATCAGTGCTTTCCAGAATTTGTTCTGGCAAAAGGCCTGGAGTAAGCGAAAGTATTATTGAAAAAATTTGTGAGAAACTTGGACTGGATAAAGCGGAAGGGGTGTTAAAGCTCTTTCTTACCAAACATGCCAAAATTAAACAATTCTTCATGATGCCCAAAAAGCCTATAACTTTCAGAGTTATTCATTCCAATCCAAATGATAAGTCAATTAATCCCGATAAATTATCAGAAACTTATGTGCCAGTTCCAATGGTGGAAAATGAAGCAATAGACCGATGCATTTCTTTGAAGTATAGGGCATCTGAACATACCCTTATTCCTAATAACTGGGTAAATAAAGACCACAACATTCAATGCTGCAAAGTAAATGATAATTCCATGGAAACTTCCTTGCCCAATGGAAGTTTAATCGCGGCTGATTTTGATGATAGAGCGCTGAAAAACGGAAGTATCTATTTGTTAAAATGGAACAATAAAATAGTCTTAAAACGAATTTTGGTCCAAAAGGGTTACGTTCTGCTATATTCGGACAATACAGATCAGGAGAAGTACCCGGTGGAAATTTGCACCAAGAAAAAAGCTAGTTCTCTCAAGGATAGCCCCATTTTAGGCAGAGTAGTCTGGTCAATGGCAAAGTTGTAACATTATGGGTCTCATCGGTCTCCCTAACAACAAAAAATCATCTTTCCAACTTGTTCTAAGGAACTTTTCCTTTGCCCTTTTTTTTTGTAGAGGGCAATTTTTCCTTGGAAATATTATCTATCTTTTCAAGAATATTTAACGCTTCATTTCTGTAACGGTTTTTTAACTCCTGATAATCCTCTTCGGAAAGCTTTCCAGTTATAAAATCAAAATCTAAATCCTTTAGAGTAGCATAGGCCACTTCTTTCTGAACCAACAAATGAGAGAGGCCCTTTGAATCGAAATCCTCACTTTCTTTCAAGCCCTGCTTTCTATTCCAAAAAAGAGGATATCCAACCACCAAACCCACTAAAATTATTAAAAACAATTCGCTAAATATATCCATTAATCGAATTCTTTTAATTCCTTTTCAAGAAGATGGGAGTATTTCTCATTTTTTGGATGGTCCTTTTGTTGAATACCCTCGCTTTGTTTTTCTTCTTTCCTCATGGATACCCATTTTAAAATTACATGGCGAATTCCAAAACCTCCTACCATGATAGCAAAGAAAGGCGCAATCCATGCCACAAGATTAAATCCCTTTTTCGTAGGGGCAGATAAAACTTTTTCTCCATATCTGTCTATATAGGTTTGAATAACCTGTTCTTTTGTAAGACCCTCTTGTAATTTTAGGCTTATATCCATTCTGTACTGGTGGGAAGTGTCGCAAGTACAATTCGCAAGGACCTTTCCGCATTTATCCTTGCACATACACATGATATGGCCCTCAACATCTTTAACAGTAGTGGCCGCCCACCCTGCTGTCAGTAGAAAAGGAAACCATAAAACCAAGAATCCAACAATTATAAACTTTCTTCTTTTCATAATGGCATCAACTCCCCCATTCTTTATTCTACGACAACCCCTTGCTTTATCAAGGCCTCATCTGTGCTGTATCTCACCATCATACGACGTTTTTCTCTTACATCTGGCCACATGCAGATGAGTGTCCCAATGCCTATAACAATCCCCCCGATCCAAAGCCATTTTGTTAGTGGATTTATCAATACTTTGAAAGTAGCGGCGCCATCATCAGTAAAACCAGCAAGTATCAAATAAAGATCTTCTTTAAGGGTTGAAAGAATATCCACATCCGTCGATGGCTGCTGGGAAGCGCTTTTGTAAAAGTCCTTCTGAGGTTTGCCTGTCCAAATAAACTTTCCATCCTTTTCAACCCTTAAATTTGCTCTGACAGTGCTCTGGCTTGGATTTGGGTTAATTACTTCCATACCAGTGAAGGTTAGTGAATAGTCATTAATTGTTAGGGATTCCCCTTTTTTAAGCGTCCCTGTAACTTCAGAAACATAAGAAGATGAACCCGCTATTCCAATATACATGAGCACAATCCCGATATGAATGATATGTCCTCCATATCTTCTTTTATTTTTCCCAATCAAACTGAAAAATGAATTAAAAAAAGAGCCTCCTGTAATCTGCGCTGTGGCTTTTGTCCCTCTATAAAATTCAATAAAAACCGTTTGAAGCACAAATATGGAGATGGTAAAGGTGAGCCACGCAAAAAAGTGTCCTTTCCCAATAAAAGGGTATAAGAGAATTCCCGACGCGACCGAGATCATAAAAGGTTTTTTAAAATTTTTCTTAAAATTGGCAATAGTCACTTTTCGCCATGATATTAAAGGGCAAATCCCGGTTAAAAATAAAAGAGCCAAACCTATTGGCACATTTACCTGATTATAAAAAGGGGGCCCCACAGTTATTTTTACTCCTCGGACAGCCTCTGAAATAATGGGGAAAATTGTG
>Ga0255058_10001709_pt1 | contig 12351 bp, 7 predicted proteins | sample Cases_109_9_MG_FD_188637 | JGI IMG/M metagenome (GOLD analysis project Ga0255058, IMG submission 188637) | Seawater microbial communities from Amundsen Gulf, Northwest Territories, Canada - Cases_109_9 | ecosystem: Environmental > Aquatic > Marine > Gulf | place: Canada: Northwest Territories... | reverse complement strand
CGCATGTTGGCCATGGACTCCGCCAAGCTGCGGCTCGACCGCGAGCAAGAGCTGTCATTCATCGAATTCAACTACATGCTGTTGCAGGCCTACGACTTCGTGGAGCTTGCGCGCCGTACCGGGTGCAATCTGCAGATGGGCGGTTCGGACCAGTGGGGAAACATCGTCAACGGCATCGATCTGGGCCGGCGCATGGGCACAGATCAGCTTTATGGGCTGACCTGTCCGTTGCTGACCACTGCGTCTGGGGCCAAGATGGGAAAGACGGCGTCAGGCGCGGTGTGGTTAAACGAAGCGCAACTCTCCGCCTATGACTACTGGCAGTACTGGCGCAACACCGAGGACGCCGACGTGGAGCGCTTCCTCAAGCTCTTCACTACGCTGCCTCTCGACGAGATTGAAAAGCTTAGCGCCCTCAGCGGGGCTGAGATCAACGAAGCGAAGAAAGTTCTGGCGACCGAAGCGACTGCGCTGCTGCATGGTCGCGAGAAGGCCGCAACTGCTTCAGAAACTGCACGCAAGACGTTCGAGCAAGGCGCGCTGGCGCAAGACTTGCCCACGCTCCAAGTTTCAAAGGCTGAGCTGGAGATCGGCATCGGCGTGCTCACCGCATTTGTGCAAGCGGGACTGGTCAAGTCCAATGGCGAGGCGCGCCGCCAGATTAAGGGCGGTGGCTTGAAGGTCAACGACACAACCGTCGCCGACGAAAAAGTGCAGTTGACGGCGGCCGATCTCGTTGAAGACGGCGTCATCAAACTCTCGCTCGGCAAAAAGAAGCACGTGCTCTTGACGCCTGTGTGAGCTTCCTCCGCCGGGATGCTAGTTTTTTCGGTAACCGTCGATGGTCTGCGACGACCACCCATCTGTCGTAATGGATCCAGTCGAGGTTCCCCCTCTTGAGGCGCGTTCCTTTTTCTTCGCCGCTGCACCGGCCCCGTCGTAACTGCGCGGCTGCACCTTGGGGTTCGGGTTGGTCATCTGGAAGATCTCGCGGAAAATGCCCGGTGCCACCATGGAGAACGGATTGACGATCACCTGCGGGTTCCCCATCCGCCCCTGAATGGCGAACGTTATCCCCAAGAGACCTTCGCATTTTGGCCCCGTTAGAATCGGCCCAAAAATCGGGATGTCGCAAAACGCATTATTCAATCCCTGAAGCGGCACATACGTTCCTCCAAGATTTACCCGGTGGGTCTTGAAATCCACCTTGCCCCGGAACGAGGCGCCGAGCAGCGGCCCTCGCACATATGAATCCTCCATTACGAATTGGCCATAACCCACAGAGAATGGCACGCGCATACGGTCGAACTCAAAAACCTCGCGCACGACTCTGCGCACCCGATGCCGATTGTTCCCGATTGCCGGGCGACCATCATCGAGGCCGCTGAATACCTCCGAGGCAATCGGGTCGCCGAGGATCTCAAATTTGTTGACCCAAAGAATTCCGGTCTTTTCCGCCGGCCCCTTGCCGTCGAGGTTGACCTCGAGCCGCACCCGGCCACCCTTCACGTTGGGATAGAAGTCAATGAGCCGGAAAGCCTGGCCCGCGTCTGTTGAATCCGCCAGCAGCATACGCGGCTGATCGGGTTTCTTTTCCAGCACGGCGACGAGCTGTGCGCCGCCATCGAGCGTTCCGCGTCCATCAAGCATCGTGAGTTTCTCTCCGCGTTTGGAGAGCAACAGCTTGACGTTACGCAGATTCACCTCGGAGAACCCGATCACCGTGCCAACCTCGATCTCCAAGTCGACACCATCACGAGGCTTCTTTGGTTTGGGGCGGCTTTCGGAAATCTGTCCCAGCGAGAACAGGGAACGGAAGAAATTTCGACCGTCGAACGTGGGCCCGCGCGCTTTCACCTTCCACACGCCGTCGGGCCCCAGTGTGCCTTGCATTTCCAATCGCGTCACGACATCAAGGGAAAAGTCCGGGAAATAGAACTCGCGCAACCGGTTGTCGGCATCGATCGCCATCCATCCCTCAATGGCTACGTCGTCACCCGCAACCTTGAAGTTTTGCAGCTCAATCTTGTGCGTGCGGCCTAGCGCGATGTCAGTTTGCAAAATGGCCTTGCGCCCAGGCGGCTTTCGCCATGCGACGTTTTCCAGAACGAGGTCTGCATTGGTCAGGTCTGCGCGCAGCTTGATCTCAGGCTCGTCCATGAGGCCTTTGGTGATCGTAACCTCGACGGGTATCTCGCCCTGTACAATGTGATTGATATCGAGATCGAGCTGGTCGCGATCGGAATTGTCGAGCGTCGCCCAAATCCTGAGCGGGGGTTGCTTGTCGAGCGGGGCATCAAAAATGCGTTGCCAGCCAACCTTGGTCTTCACGCCGTTGATAAGCACCTCGCCGTTGACGTCGACCGCCTTCTCGGTGAGGTCGATGTTGAGGCTTGCGTCGAGAATATCATAAGACCCGATAAGCTCATTAGCACGGCCGTCGCTGATGCGCGATTTGCCTACGACTTTGATATCGCTCATCTGCAGATCGGTCACCAGCGGCAGGGTAATCTTGTAGGTGCCTTCAAACTTGCCGACTAAGCCTTCCGTGGGCAGGCCTGTCTCTTGGAGAAAGGCTAGCGGCGACCTTTCGAGCACTTCTAAAACCGCATCAAGCGGCGCCTCGCTGGCGAAGGCAATCTCGGCGACCGGAGCGTCACCAAAGATGTCGACCACCGTTAGGCGCGCTGCCTTCAACGGTACCTGGCGATCGAGCCCGAGCACAATTGCGGATTCGGGGATGTTGACATCCAACCTATCGTTTTCCAGCCGGATCGTTGCGCGAGGCGCTTCCACAGGCAGCGTGTCCTTGATCACCTGGAATTGCAGGTCTGCAGCTTCTAGAGCCATTGACAGACGGTGTTGGGCGGATCCGTCGGAGACGTTTTCGACATCCATATGCTCGCCGCTCACAAACCGGAACGAACCACCAAGAAATTGGCCGCGCGTCACGCTCTCGCCCACCCACTCGCGCGCACCGGGCGCAATCGCCTTCGGCCAAAGCGCCTTTAGCGTATTGACGGGCATTGGACTGAGCGTACCTTCAAGCCTTGTACTCGCCGGGTCCACGCCAGCAACGAAGTCACCCGAGAGAGTGACCTCGGCCCCGCCCGCCTTCAAATTAAATGCCGTAAGTTCGACCTCGCCGCGGTGCGGTAAGATGCGCCCCTTCGCTTCCAGCCAGTCGAGCGGCACCGGCGTGATACCGAACTCGTCGGCGGCCAAGACACCATCAATCGCCTTCAACTGGTAGCGCCAGGGCGAACGTGAGCTCCCACGCTCTTCGTTCTCCAACGTGCCCACAAGCGTAACCCTACTGCCCCGCCAATGCAGTGTTGATTGAGATAATTCCGCCCGCTGCGCCTTGCCGTCATAAACGACATTGAAAACGCCGCCGTCCACCTCCAGCGGTGCGTCGGGCAGCGCTGGTAACCGCAAATACCCACGACCGATCTCAAGACGCAGCGCCGCGGTGAGAATATCGCCTTGGTCCGAGAGCTCGAGCGTCGCGTTGCCGGCAACCGGCATGTCAAAAGACTGGAGCAAACTGAGCTGCGGTACCGCCCGCGCCAAGCTGCGCGGCACAAGACCACGAATTGACGTCTTCAACGTCAGTGTGCGTGAGCTTTCCGATTCGTCCGTTTCGAAGGTGACGTGCCACGGCACACCTTGCCTTCCTTGCCCGGCAATCGTCGCACGCCCCGCAATCACACTTCGCGTCCTGGCGTGCATCAGGCCGACAGTAACCGAGGGCACGTGCCATTCCGTCGTCCGCCCCGCGTATTCAAGAACGACTGTTGCGTTCCTTAGGCCCACCTCGCTAAGAAAAGAGCTCGCATCGAGCCGCTGGCGCGCGCGTGCGCACATATCTGTGACGACCCGGGCGAGATCGATCCGTTTCAACGGTCCGGCCGGCTGCGCCGGAGGCGCCGCCGCAACCGGGGGCTTGGCGGTCGCGCCGGGTGTTGCGTCTTCGCGCCCTGTGGGCGTCTTCGCATCTGGCGCGATCTCCACAGGTTTTGAGAAGCTCATGGAGAGGCCGCGCTCATCGGAATAGAAAAGGAAGAGACGCGGCTCGATCAGCTCTACGCGTGCCGGCACAATTCGCGCCGACCATAGTGCCGCCGTGCTGAGCTCGACCGCCGCAAGCGGCGCTGATGCGACAACGTTGCCATCCGGCTCGAGAACGCGAAGATTGCGCAAGCGAAACTCGAGCCCGCCCTTTTCCGACAGGCTAACCACGGCATCATCGATCTCGACAGTATGGCCCTGGAGTTCGGCCGCAATGCCACGCTCGATCGGTGCCACCATGAAATTCAGCGAGATCGGCCCGTGCCGCAGCCGCACATAGCCGAGGCCTAGCGCCAGCACCGCCAACATGATGACGGGTGCAAGAATGAATAAGCACCTGCCGAGACCATGCAGAATGTTGTCGCAAGTCGAAGCGACAGCAGCCAGACGCCGCCGGGGCACCGACGCCGGCTCTTCCGCTCGCGTCTGCGCGTGTTGTGGTTCACCGTTACGTCTTGCCGTCTTATGCAAGCCAGTGCCCCTCACGGCTCTACAAGAGTTCAACCAGACGCATGCAGATTTTGCTGACACCGCATTGCGTCGATCCCCGCCGGGACAGGACCACAATGTTGACTTGCGTCGAGCAGCTCTCCTGCGGCACCGTTCACATGCATTTGCCCGGCACCGAATGCCCTCGCCCTAACCACGCCGCAGCTATGGTAGAAAGGCGCTGTGCGTGGCCTCATGCCACCCGTGCGCCGCTCCATGCACAATGCCAGCCGTGAAGCGCGTCCTCGTGCACGTGCAGGGGCAAAAGCGACAAAAGAAAGGCACAAGACTGATGATAGAGGATGGTACGAATGCGCCCGATTTCGAGCTTCCCGATGCGGACGGCAAGCGCGTCCGGCTGTCGCGGCTCAAGGGCCGGCCGGTCGTCGTTTATTTCTATCCCAAGGACGATACTTCGGGCTGTACGGCCGAAGCTAAGGGCTTCTCGTGTCTCATTGAGGCGTTCAAAAAGGCGGGTGCCGACGTCATTGGCATTTCGCCCGACGGCCCCGCAAGCCATCGCAAGTTCGCCGATAAGTACGATCTCAGCGTCCGTCTTCTGGCCGATGAGGCAAAGGAGACGGCCCAGGCCTACGGCGTTTGGGTCGAGAAGAGCATGTACGGGCGAAAATACATGGGGGTCGAGCGCTCCACCTTCCTGGTGGACGCTGCGAGCAAGGTCTCCAAGAGCTGGCGCAAAGTGAGAGTGCCCGGGCACGCAGAAGAGGTTCTCGCAGCCGTCGAGAGTTTGACACCATAACAATGGGGGAAACCGTGCGCCGCACCCCCCTTATTCGGTAGGAAAATTGCGACCTTTGGGCTGCTGCGCACTGGCGCGAACGAGACTTTGCTGACTTGGATGCAATCTCGTCACAAACCGCGACCAAGATTAGGAAACGTGCTAGGTGACACTTAGGGGAGAGGCACTCGGCGGCCGCAGCCGCCGAATGTTAGCGTCCAAAAACCCATTAGCGCCCAAAAGCCCAAATGTCGGGTTTGTTGCATCGTAGCGGAGGTGGAGTCTGATGTTGCCGAATTTCAAGAAGTCCGAGACGGAATTGCCGAAGCCAGCTTCGGGAAATTTGCCGGCCGGATCGCCAAGCCAAGATGTTGGCACGCGCCCGATGGGGGTTGTGCGCGGTTCTGATCGCAACGCCCCGTCCGTTATTGGGCCAGACCTAACAATTAATGGCAATCTGGTCTCGAAAGGCGAGGTTCAGATCGACGGCGAAGTGCAGGGGGATATCCACGGCACTTATGTCGTCATCGGCGAAAAAGCTCGTATCACGGGTGCCATCATCGCCGAGGAGGTGGTCGTGCGTGGCCGCGTGATGGGCTCGCTGCGTGGCAAGCGCGTCATGCTGCAATCGACCAGCCACGTTGAAGGCGATGTCTATCACCAAGCGCTCGCCATTGAGCAGGGTGCGTTCTTTGAAGGAAAGTCTCGGCGTTCCGAAGATCCAATCGCTGGCGTGCAGAAACCCGAAGTTCCTTCATTCAACCCATCGCCTAGCAACGATTCCGATACCTCAGATTGAGACCAGAGCGCTTGGGGCCGCCGTAACGCGCGCCCCCGCTCCTTGCCTGTTCTATTGTCAATTGCATCGGGGCGGTTAACTTGTTTGCCAGGCGCCGATCGCAATCCTATGTCCGCCTAACCCCGCGAACGTCCGCTCACGGCAAGTTAGCACAAGCACCTGATGACTTTGGGCGGCGCGCTTAAGCGCGGCAAACATGCGCTCGATGCGTTGATCGTCCGAATAGACGAGTGCGTCATCGAGGATCAGAGGTGCCGGCGAATCCGTCTCCGCAAGCAGGCGGCCAAACCCGAGACGAACAAGCACGGCAAGCTGTTCCCGCGTGCCGTCGCTCAAGCTGGCCAGCTCCTCACTGTCACTGTCACTGCCCCGCCGCAGCTCCCTTGGCGCAAAACCATCGCCGAAGCTGAGCGCCGCTTCGGGAAAGACGAGACTCATATAAGGGGCAAGACGGTCCAAGACCGGCTTGGCAAAACGCTCGCGAATCTCATTTGCAGCTGAGGAGAGCTCGCGATCGAGAAGCTGCAAGGCGCCGATCTCGTCCGTAAGGTTCTGAACGCGCGTTGCGGCTAAAGCGAGCTTATCCTCCAGCTCCGCTAGGCGCGCGGCAACGTCATCGGCTCGATCCGCTTTTAGCTCACCTTCGATACCGGCTTCCGTCCGGCGCACCTCGACCAGGTCGCGCTCCGCATCTGCGAGCGCGCCTTCCGCACGGTCCGCCGCCACTTTCATTTCACTAAGGCGGGCATCGTCGGGCGCCATTTCACGCCAGGCTGCAAGATCGCGCACCGCGGCATTGAGACCAGACTCTGCCTCGGCGACCGTTGCGGTCATTTTCTCCATTTCAAGCCGGCGTGCGGCCTCGTCGCCCATGCTAAGCGAAATCGTCGCAATACTTTTGCTCCGTTCTTCGGCGCGTGCGCTCAACCGCGCTTGTTCTTTGCCAATTTGATCGTGCTCGCGTACCGCTTCTGCGAGCTGACCTTCCGCTTCAGCAAGCTCATGGGCGAGCGCCCGCCCACGCGCATTGAGGTCGTCTTGCGTGACCTGCGAAATACACTCTGATCGCCCAGCATCAGCGGCAGCCTCAGCATGAGCGCGTTCAAGATGTTCCAATCCATCGGGTGCCAACGCCCTCAGTTGCGCGCTCGCCTCAGCCAACCCGCCTTCAAGTACACGGCGTTCGCCTAGACGCTTTTCGGCCTCGTCGACCGAGACAACGCCGGCACGCGTCAACAGCGCGTGCAATTCCTTCTCATGCGCGACGAGATCAGCCTGGTCCGCACCCAAGCTCTCTGACTGTCCCGGCGCAACGGTGACAATCCCCACGCCTTCGATCTCCAGCGCGATCGGCTGGCGGGGATTGAGCGTCTCACCATCCTTGAGAACACGGCCGTCAACGCGGATTTCGGACTTGGCACCTTGCGCATACGCAATAGACACCTGCGGCGATGCAGCCGACAAGCGCGCTTCGATGGTCGCTAAGCTTGCTGCCTCGCGCCGCGCCGCGGCCACGATCCCTTCCTCGGCGCGATTGTTTGCAATCCCGTCCGTCAAAACTTTGCGCTCATCCGCCAGAACACGTGCCGCCCGCAAGCGCTCTGCCGCCTGCTTTGCGCGCTCCGCTAACTCTAATGCCCGACGGTCCCGCTCAACGCCGTCGAGCGTCGACTTGATCTCGTCGCGTCTGCGCCGGCACTTAACGGCACATGCTTCAAGGTCAACAACGCGGCGCGTCATCTCTTCCATCACAGGCGTGTCCCGCCGCGCGGCATCTTCGAGCTTTGCAAGATCTGTGATGCGACCCTCAAGACTTTCGTGCGCAGCCCGCAAGGCGACGAGCCACTCGTCTTGCACCTGCCGCGCCTGCTCGGCGTGCTGACACTTATCCCTCGCCTTGCGCGCTTCGTCGAAGCCAACTCGCGCCGCCTTTGCAGCGGCCACCTGCGTCGCCGTTTCCACCGGGTCAGAAAGCTGCGTGGCTCGTGCGCGAATGACAGCCAGACGATCTAAGCGGGCTTGCGCGCTAGCCAGCCTTTCGCGCGCTGCTTGGCACTGCTGCTCCAAGTTTTCGCGCTCGTCGAGCGCCGCTTTGTAGGCACCTGTCGGTCTCGGTGAACTGTGGCTTGTGACGAAAGCGGCCAAATCTTCCTTCACCTTGGCCTGCACAATGCGTGCGGAACCACCGTCTGCCACGGCTTCTACCTGTGCTTCGATCGCGGCGTTGAGCGCACCATCACCCGTCGCGGCCGGATCGAGAGCTTCGAGCGAGTCACCCTGATCAACCCACAAAAGAGCAAACCGCTCCGTGCCCGCGCTCCCCGACAGAAGTTTCAACAGTTCACTCTCCGCATCACCGCCTCGCCAAATGCCGCCCGACTGCAAGTCCTTGAGTTCGGCGCTGGCGTGGGCAAGGAACTGCTTGCGAATGCGCCACAACTTACCGTCGATTTCGAAGTCAACCTCTACCAGCGGCGCGCCACCCGCATAGGGGCGCAGGACTTCAACCGTTTTCGCCTTCTTCGATTTGTGCTGCTCGAACAGCGCCAGCTTCACCGCTTTGAGGATTGTCGACTTGCCAAGCTCGTTCGGCCCGGCGAGCACATCGAGCCCGCCCGTCAACCCTTCAAGGGCCACCGGCTCACGGAACCGGCCGACCTCCTTCAGGCGAATGGCTCGGATTTTCACCGGGCGCCTCCCGCCTCGATGCGCCGGGCTATAGCAAACAGCTTGCGCAGGGCACGCGCGGCGACTTCAGAGTCTTCTGATTGCGTCGCTGCCATTCCTTTCAGGCGTGCGGCCACAGTTGCCAGCATGCCTGATCCCAACTCGTCAATGTCGGTGTCGGCAACAAATGTCTGCACGCGCGCAAGATCAGGCGCGAGATGGAACAACTGCGGCGCGATCTTGGCTAATCGCTCCTCGATGCGCGCGAACTCCGCAAGCGAGACGGAGCCTTCAAGCCTGAGCGCCATGAGATAGCGCGATGCATCTGCACCGAGCCGGCTCACCTCTTTCTCGATCGCTTCTAGCCCTTCGCCGCCATCAACCGACTGCTGGCGCCGCATCCACGTGAAATACGCCGTCGCAACGCGCTCCACCTTTGGCGCTGAGCTAGCATCATCGATGTGCACAGCGAGCGCATACCCCGGCTCGTTGTCGGGAAAGCTGTCCGGCTCGGGTGTGCCCGAATACCAAACACGATCCGAAATCCGTTTCACGCCGTGCCAGTCCCCCAGCGCCAGATAGGCCAGCCCCGCCATCTTCACCCGTGCGGGATCTATGGGCACGTTCGCATCGCCGTCGCTGCCAAACCCTTGCACAGAGCCGTGCGCCAGACCGATGCGGATTGTGCCAGGGGGCGACATCGCGCCGTCCATCCACGCGGTCGGATCACGGGCCGTCGACTTGGATGTCAGAGGCGCGGGCAATAGCACAACGTCTTTCGCGAGTTCGGTAGGCTCGGGTGTGAGGTGCACGCGCACGTTGGCCGGCAGACCACCGGCAACTATCGCCTCCCAAGCGCCGCCGGCGCGCGCCGGGTCGTGATTGCCCGGCAGCAAATGCCAAGCGAGATTCGGATAAGTCCTCAGCCTTGATAAGAGCCGGCCTGCCAGCTCATCAGACACCGTCTCGGAGTCGAATACATCGCCCGCAACGAGCACGGTTTCAGCACCGGCAGCTCGCGCGGCTTCGGCCACGCGATCGACGGCGCCCAGCCGCTGCTCTCGCAGAACGGCTGCCTTTTCCGCCTCAAACGCACCGAAGCGCTTGCCGATCTGCCAGTCGGCAGTATGGATGAACGCGAATCGCATTTTCGCAGGCAGAGTGTTCTTATTTTGTTCAACGCGCAAGCGTTAGCGGACGCCCTCTGTGGAGAAGCGGCGCGCCAAACTTGGGGCGCCTTAGAGCAAGATCGTTCTTGATGGTATCGCTCTCCAAGCCAGGGAGGTCTCCGGCAGATAAGTGAATCTTGCTCCAAAGCGAAAGCGTAGAGACGTGATTCACGTTTCATTTGGAACGGCTCAAGTGCGTCCAAGTGAAACGATCCAGCTCTAGCGGGAAAACGGCAACGTGGCGGCAGACGTTGAAACAGTCGTGGTGGGTGCAGGCGTTGAGGGCCTGGGGATCGCGCGCGCCTTGGCCAACAAAGGCCAGCAGGTGTTCGTGCTGGAACGCCACGACCGCACCGGCACCGAGACCAGCTCGCGCAATTCGCAGGTCATTCACGCTGGCCTCTACTATCCTCAAAATAGTCTGCGCGCCGAACTGTGCGTTAAGGGCAAGGCGCTGCTCTATGCGTTTTGTGAAGAGAACGGCGTCGCGTACCAGCGCTGCGGCAAGCTTTTGGTGGCAACGAGCGACGAGGAAATCACAAAGCTCGAGGCGATTGCCGCCAACGCCGCCCGCAACGGCGTTGACGATCTGCAACGCCTTTCTGCTGACGAGGCCCGAAAGCTTGAGCGGGAAGTCGTCTGCGTTGCGGCCTACCTCTCGCCTTCGACCGGCGTCATCGACAGTCATGGCCTTATGACTGCGCTTGAAGGCCATCTCACAACGCGCGGCGGACAGGTCGTCCTTGAGACAACCGTTACCGGTCTCAGCCAACCGGGCAACGGGGCGGATCATTTTGTCATCGAGACATTGAGCGCCGGTGAAACATCAAAGCTCACCGCCAAGAACCTCGTCCTTGCCGCAGGCTTTGGCGGCACGGAACTTGGCCACATGCTCTCCTACGCGCCTGGCTACACCGTGCCCGAGACCTATCCGGCCCGGGGGCACTACTATGCACTCACCGGCGCTGCGCCCTTCAAGCACCTCGTCTATCCCATACCGCAGGGCGCGTGGCTGGGGGTGCATTTGACGCTCGACGTCGCCGGCCGAGCCAAGTTCGGCCCCGACATCGAGTGGACCGATCACGTGTCTTACGACTTTGATGATGCGAATGGTGCGCGCCGCACTAAATTCGAGCGCGAGATCCGCCGCTACTGGCCGGCCCTGCCTAACGACTCCCTGCAACCTGACTACGTCGGCGTGCGGCCCAAGATCTACAATCAGGGCGAACAAGTTGCCGATTTCGCACTCCACGGACCTACAACCCACGGGATACCCCGTCTCGTGGCGCTCTATGGTATCGAGAGCCCAGGACTCACAGCGTCTTTGGCGATAGCGGACCATGTGGCCGGCCTGATCGTATGAATGCCCAATTTCAGATGTCCAAGACTACGCAGACGAGCGTGCCTAAGCCCCGCTAGCCAGGTCAAAACCTGACAGTTCTTAGGACATTTTTAGTGCGGACCGGCCAGCATTGCGCCTTGGGCAAGTGACCATTGCGAGGGATGACGAAACCGATGCGAATTCTTGCAAGTTGGCTTTGTGGCCCTGTCGCCGCCGTTGCTGTTGCGGCCGCCGGCGCGGTGCAGGTCAACGCCGCGGAGAAGCTCGATGGCTACTGGATGGATTCGCACGGCGAAGTCATTCTCGATATCAGGCGCTGTGGCAAGGCGCGTTGCGGAAAGGTCGTTTGGCTTCGCAAACCGCGCGGCCCGAACGGCGGTCCCTTGCGCGATTTCCGCAACTCCGATCCCAAGCTGCGTCGGCGCTTCGTCTGCGACCTGTACGTCATCACGGGCTTCAAGAAGCAGTCCAACAGCACTTGGGGTGACGGCACCGTCTATATTCCCGACCATGGGATAACCGTCAGCGGCTATGCCCAGATCTTGGGCTCCAATCGTGTGAAGGTCACTGGCTACTTCTTATTGCCGATTTTCGGCTCCTCAGAGGTTTGGACCCGTGTGAAGGGGGCGCTCCCCACGTGCGCCGAACAAGCGGAAATGATCAAGACGGGCCGCTGGATTGAGGATCTGTCGGTTTGGCGCGCCAAGCGTTCCGCGGCGCAGGAGAAGAAGCCCGCTCCACCCGTGGCCGCGCGCTAAAATCAAGAAGATCATCGGTCGTGATCGGGCGGGCGCAGCGATGCGCGCGTCAGCCTTTGGCATTGCGCGCTGGCATCTCTACAATCAGCCACCTGGAGCGCGCGAATCAGATTAACGGCATACAAATGCAGGTGATACGCTTAACCGTCTTGGCTATCGTGGCATTGTTCCTCGCCGCTCCGGCCACGGCACAGGGGCTTCCCAAGGGACCGGGGCCAGCCCGCACGGCAAGTCTGTTCAACTTCTATTGTCTGAGCCAGCTTCCGGCCATTGAGGACGTTGCCAATGCGGCCGGGTTTGGCGAGTTTACCGAGCTC
>Ga0255058_10001708_pt1 | contig 12356 bp, 10 predicted proteins | sample Cases_109_9_MG_FD_188637 | JGI IMG/M metagenome (GOLD analysis project Ga0255058, IMG submission 188637) | Seawater microbial communities from Amundsen Gulf, Northwest Territories, Canada - Cases_109_9 | ecosystem: Environmental > Aquatic > Marine > Gulf | place: Canada: Northwest Territories... | reverse complement strand
GGGATAAATCCCAAAAAACTATCAGGACACAAGACTTCCCAAATGGTGGATCGCTATATAAAAACAAGAAAATTTGAGAGGGTAAAACCGTTAAAATTTCAAAAATAGTAGAGAAACACAGGAATAGTAGAGAGAATGATTCTAACTTTTCGTTGTAACTAATTGGAAAATAAGTGCCCCCGGCGCGATTCGAACGCACGACCTACGGATTAGGAATCCGTTGCTCTATCCTGCTGAGCTACGGGGGCTTTTAGTTTTAATTATTTTTAGTAATTAATGCTAAATCTACTTTTTTTGCGTAAGGTTTTGGGCTTATAAGAACCATTGGAAAGCGCATAATGGCTTCAATAATTCCCATGCCGCAAAAAATTGACTATGTTACCACAGAACCAGGCTATTGGGGAAAAAACCGGATATAACTTCTATACTATTACTCTGCAAAAACTTGTTTTCTGAACAAGTTTTTTCTTTTGTTCTTCAAGGCAGAAGCCCTATTTGATTTCGCCCATCCTTGGGCTCAACCCTTTGGGCGGCCTTCCTTCGGAATCCGTCCAATTCAGCTTTCTCTGCCGAATTGTGGTTGCGGCCCTTGGCCGTTTATGAATATTCCTTTCCTCTTGCTGAAAACGGTCCTTTTTGGCCTCATTTGGGCCTGATTAATTTCATTTTTGAAATGATTAATTCAAAGGGAAATATTATAATCTAACTCTTTATTAAAAATATTGTTCTGGCGACATCAATAAAAACAAAATGAAACGTCATCTTTTTTTAGGCTCTGTATCCGCTTTTATCATTCCTTTATTCCATTTAACACGGTCAGATCTCGAACCCATGCATTCCTGGAACCGCGCTTTTGCGGACCTCTCTTTTATTTTTTTATTAATTCTTCTATTTATAGGGGCATTAGAACGGTTAGAAAAAAGATTTAAACCTTACTCAGAATGGAAAAGAGCTTTGGGGATGTGGTCTTTCCTGCTATCCATTCCACATATCATTATTTTTTTGGATGGCTGGGTTGAATGGGATCTCAGACTTCTCTTTTACAATTACTACCCTAACTACAATCACTGGGCATTTTATCATGGATTTGGTTTAGGCAATGGGTTGGGAATAATTGCTCTTTTTTATGGAGTAAAGCTTGCCGTAATTTCCAATGATTTCAGCCAGCGAATTTTGGGAAATTCGGCCTGGAATTATTTACAGCAATCCACTTCAACTTTTTATATCCTTGTCTTGATACATACGGCATATTTCTTATATTTCCATTTTTCCACTATACAACGCCCTAATCCTCCCCGCTCCTGGTTTAATGTTTTTTTCCTTCTTTCAATTTCTATTTTATTTGTTTTTCGTCTTTATGTTTTTTGGTTTAAGGTAAGAAAAGATAAAATTTCCAATCAGAGCCAACCCAGGAATTTAGATGGGATTTAGACTAAATTAGAAGCAAAAAAGGAGGGCTTTCATTTATCTTATTTCAATCCGGCTTATCAAGACGCGCCCCGATTATCCCCGCAAGCAACCCGCAAAGATGCCCTTCCCATGAAACATAAGTATAGGTAGGCAACAATCCCCAGAGGATGCCGCCATAAAGGATGAGTGTGATAGAGGCTATAACCAGGGAACCAAAGGACCGGTGAAACCATCCCCGGGCAATTATAAATCCAAAATAACCGAAAATGAGTCCGCTGGCCCCAACATGAAAAGAAGGGCGCCCAAAAAGCCATACAGCCGCGCCCCCTAAAAGCGTGACAAGAAGGGACAACTCAAGAAAAACCCCAACTCCTCGAAGAGCCACAAGCCCTCCTAACACAATAAAGGGAATAGTATTTGCCATTACATGGATGATGCTGGAGTGCAAAAAAGGACTCAATAGTATTCCTATAAGTCCTCGGGATGTCCGGGGCAAAATTCCCATGGAAGAAAGTCTGTGCCCCATCATCATATTTGCCAGTTCCACCATCCATATGATGGCCACAAAACCCAGAACACAGTAAGCGCTTCCTTTTAAATGAATGCGTAGGTTATCTTTTGAATAGGGGTTAGTTCGGGAGGAATTCAAATCAATCCTTGATTAGATGTTTAATTTTCGCAATTTACGCTATTACACTCTAAAATCTACTTTTAATGCCCCTGCTGCCTTCTCTTTTTCTTTGTTCGCAGTAAATAATCCATGGGATATTCATAATTCTCCCCTTGAATCCACATCCCAGTTTTTGCATTGCGAGCTATCTCCTGAGCGCCCAGGTACTTATTTTTTACTTCATGTTCATCAAAAACTCTAGCGCTACCTCGATCCACTTCAGCAAGACCACTTTCCACAAGTTTATAACCAAGATCCGCGTCGTCAATATGTATATAGCCGAGGGCGGAATTATATGGCCCCATCTTTACAAGGGTCACTTTAATTTTTTTATTATCTAAAGTTTTTTCTACATATTCCTTGGCCTCAAAGCCAAAGGGTTGCGCCATTTCAGGACAGTCTATACCGTATATGGAAATAAGGAATAGAACTTTGTTCTCAATTCCCCACACACGGATGGAATCGCCATCCAAAACAAAATCTACCTCCGCGTCAAAGGTCCAAGGAAGGGTTATTCTTTTTCCTTCCTCCTCCGCAAAGGCTAAAGAGGAAATTCCCATCCAAAAGCTTATAAAAACGACTAAAAAACGAATATTCATATAACTCCTTATTAAAGGCGGGGATAAAAATCACAAACCGCTGAAAGAAACAATAGCTATAAGCGAAAACCCTTGGAACTATCAACGCAATTCAATCGCAAAAAAAGGTCTACTTATAGATCGCGAACCAATTAATTTCTAAAATACATCCTTATGGCCGCAGGAACGTGTTCTGCGGTTCTTTTTCTTAAAAAACGCCCACATCCAAGTAGGAGCGCGATATCTTCTTGATAGCTATGACATACGCGGCGGTGCGCAGATCATGTATTTTGTCATCACTCAAAAAAGTTTCTCGTATCTCCTGGTAAGCTTCTCGCATAATATCATCCAATCCGGACCGCACAAAATCAATTTCACCAGCCCCATGTATCATTTTTGTAAATCTAGATTTTGAAATTTTTTTGCCTGTAGCCTCCTCCAGAGCATCGGCAAACTGCTGACCGCGGTACTCGTCCAAGCGGCGCTGCATTCGTCCAAAACGAATATGTGACAGATTGCGAATCCATTCAAAATAAGAAACCGCGACTCCTCCAGCGTTGACATAGGTGTCTGGCACAATTACCACTCCCTCATTGATCAAGATATTATCCGCGTCAAAGGTTATTGGCCCATTGGCCGCCTCAATAATGAGCCGGGCATTAATTCGGCTTGCATTTTTCACAGTAATTTGGCTCTCCATAGCGGCTGGAATCAGGATATCGCATTCCATTTCAAGGGCTTCGAAGCCATTTTCGTTAAAAACTCCCTCCGGACAGTCTTTAACTGTTTTATTTTCAAGCATAAATTGGTGGACCTTCTCAATAGAAAGACCATTTTCATTGACCAGAACCCCATCTCTCTCAATGATAGCAATTATTTTGGCGCCATCTTCTTCAGTTATAAATTTTGCCGTGTGATAACCAACATTTCCGAATCCCTGTAGAACAACGCGTTTATGACCAAGCCCGCTGGAAAGATTGGAGCGTTTCACATCTGACTCATTTCTAAAAAATTCCTTAATTGCAAACTGCACCCCGCGCCCCGTGGCCTCCAGACGTCCGCGAATACCGCCATGCTCAACGGGTTTTCCCGTCACGCAAGCCTGATAATTAATATCCTCCGGATTCAAGTGCTTATAGGTGTCCGCAATCCAGGCCATTTCCCGCTGGCTGGTGCCAAGATCTGGCGCGGGAACATTGGTTGCGGGATTTAAAAAACCCTTTCGGACAAGCTCATGGGCAAACCGACGTGTGATTTTTTCCATTTCATCGCGGCTGTATTTGGTGGGATCGATAATCAAAGCGCCTTTGGAGCCTCCAAAAGGCACGTCAACAACGGCGCACTTGTAACTCATTAATGCCGCAAGCGCTTCTACTTCGTCCTGGTTGGCATAAGGGGCAAAACGTATGCCACCCTTGGCCGGCAGTCGATGGGAACTGTGGACTGCCCGCCACCCGGTAAATACCTCCACCTTGCCGCGAATTTTGACAGGAAATCTAACTTGCAACACGCAATTGCAAGATTTGATTGCTTGCGCTGTTCCCGGGTCAAGGTCAAGGACTTTTATTGCGCGGTCCACCATTAAATTTACGCTCTCGTTAAAGGTGCGCATTGTTGAACCATCATTTACCACGGAACCCTCCTTTTCCCCCATTGAACAACCATCAGTGACCCAGTTATCATAACAAAACAAAGGTTTGTAGTAAAATAAATAAGGGAAGAAATTTTCCTTTTAATAGACAAAAAACTATAGTACGATAAATACCGTGATGGACAAAGTTACACTGTTAACCGTTTCAGTTATCATTCTATTAGGTGGTTTGACCTACCTGATCGTTGATAAAACTGAAGAAACCAAATCCAAAAAGATAATAGAAGAAAAGTATCAAACAAAAGAAGATGAAGTAAAACTCCTGGGAAAAGAAACCTCCCAACTTAGGAAAATCATAAAAGAAAAAGAAGAAAAAGAGGAAGAATTAAAAGAGAAACTTATTGTCACTTCCGAAAAATTAGCTTCAATTTTTGGGGAAGGAGCCCTTCCTTTTGAAAATAAAATTGAAGAGACACAAGAAGAGATAATTAACCTGCCCCCTGAATCGGAATGCGAAACCATTAACGCGAAAGTTTTAAATTTTTTTTCCTTCCTCGATGAAAGAGATTACATAAAAGAGTATCAACTGGAAAATGGGATCTATGCATATTTGAAGGAACTCATAGTAAAACTTTCCAAACAAACCCCTGTGGTTGGAGAAGAACACTTTCCCGATGAAATACTGACCAACGCCTATCATTTTTACCGCATACTACAAAAATCCAACATCCTTCTAATCAAAGACATCATTGACAAAGAAAAAGATATTATGGAGCAAACTATGCGCTATTTTTATTTGCAGCAAATTCGTTGCGAAGATAGCCAAAAAATTTTCCCTTCCTTTGGTGTTTTATATAATTACGCGCACTTTTTTTGGAAAACTCTGGGAGGAAAGGCTTATATTTTCAGACTGGATACTAAAAGCAAAATCCTTCTAATGTATTATACTACTATGATTATTCATGAAGCAAATTTAAGAGAAATGAACAAGTTCGGCGTTGATATTCGCCCTCAAATTGAAAAGTTAGAGAACGAGTTGAGTAATTATTCTGAGTTGTCTTATATCGGCAAATACTTGTATGAGTTAAGTAAAATTAAAAAGAATTACGCGCAAACTTTAATTTTGGGACCTTCATAATTTTCCATTTCTTACCATAGGATCCTTGCATATCCAGTAATCAATTAATAAACCTCCAGTCCCATTGGAGGTTTACCAATTTAAAATTAAGCCAGTTGGGTTAAACAGCGCCATCGCATTTAATGGTTTCTGCGCTTCAAAATTAGCATAGGCAAAATCTAAAAAAGATTTGATCTTTTCTTTTCCCCTTTGCTCCTTTTTCAATTAGTTACATAATTTTTAATATGATTTATTAGATCTGCCAATGAAAAACGAGGCCATTGAAATAATAAAAAAACTACGCGCATCCGGTTTCAAAGCCTATTGGGCTGGCGGGTGTGTCCGGGATAATTTGATGAATCTGATACCCAAGGACTATGACATTGCTACAGACGCCCTTCCCGAAAAAGTAATGGGCCTGTTTGAAAAAACGATTCCTCTAGGCGTTTCTTTTGGAGTCATCAAGATTTTATCGGGTGGCTTTGAGTTTGAAGTGGCGACATTCAGGTCAGATGGCAAATACCTTGATGGACGCCATCCGGAGGAAGTCCATTTCTCCAGTGAAAGGGAGGATGCCTGCAGGAGAGATTTTACTATTAATGGGATGTTCTATGACCCCCTTGAGGGAAAAATCATTGATTATGTCGGAGGCAGGCAGGATATCAAAGGAAAGGTCATTCGGACAATAAACGATCCCAAAGACCGTTTCTCCGAAGATCGGCTGCGGCTTATACGGGCCATAAGGTTTGCCGCTAAATTTCAGTATGAAATCGAACCCCAGACCTATCAGGCCATTGAAGAAATGGCTTCAACTGTAAACCAGGTCAGCCCTGAAAGAATTAGAGAAGAGCTTGAAAAAATGCTGACAGGACCGCGTCCCGCGGACAGTATTCGGTTGCTTGATAAAGTCGGGTTGTTAAAAATAATTTTGCCAGAAATAACAGCAATGAAAGGGGTGGAACAACCTGAAATCTTTCATCCCGAGGGAGATGTTTGGGTACATACGCTACTTATGCTGGAGAAATTAAAAAATCCTAGCTTTGAGCTTGCAATGGGAGCCCTCCTGCATGATGTGGGAAAGCCTTCAACCTTTACCCGTGAAGATCGCATTCGCTTTAACCACCATTGCGAGGTAGGCGCCCAAATGACGGAACAAATTGGGAAACGTTTGCGACTGTCGAACAAGCAGATTGATTTTATTACAGAGCTAGTGCGATATCACCTTCGCTTCAAGGATGTCCAGAAAATGCGCGAGAGCACCCTCAAACGTTTTTTGCGGCTTCCTAATTTTTCTGATCACCTGGAATTGCATCGGATGGATTGCCTTGCAAGCCATGGCAAATTGGCAAACTGGGAATTTTGTAAACAAAAATTATGCGATTTAAAACCGGAAGAAATCAGGCCGGAGCCGCTCATCAGTGGACATGATCTGATGAAAATGGGGTATAAGGCCGGCCCTATCTTCAAAAAAATACTGACAAAAACAGAAGACGCCCACCTGGAAGGCGAAATCCAAAACCGTGAAGAGGCGCTGCGGTTTGTTAAAGAAAACTTTCCAATAAAACATTCCCCCAATTAAGGAAGAGATTTAGAGGGTGTTAAGGCTACAGTAGAATAACACACCCCGTCTGCTTCGCATCCACCCCTCTTGATAGAGGGGATTTTTAAGAATAACCCTTAATTTTGAAATTACTTTGCAATGAGTTATTACACTATTCTATCGTGCCAAAATAGAATTAAAAATTTACCTTGCTTCATTTCCTCTTAAGGATTTTTTCCCTCATAAGCCTTTCGGGCCTCATCGATAAGAAAATCCGAGTTTGGAGCATATTTTGGGGAAAAATGGAAAATTTCCATTTTTTTCACCTTTGCCCTCAGCGATAATTCCCCTGCTTCTCTGGCGGTGAGGTGGGCCGTCGTCCGGGCCCTTTCTTTATCCTCATCCAAAAAAGAGGCCTCTAAAAATAAAACATCCACTTCATTCATTAGATCAACTATTTTTTTTTGATTTTCAGAAGTGTAATCACAGTCCACTATATATCCAATTTTCTGCCCTTCCGTGGTTATTAAAATCTTCTCCCGCAATTCCCTTGAGCTAAATTCTTTCACATTATCTTTTACTGGAACTTTCATTATATAACTATTTTGTTTATTGGAATAAATATGTTTCTTTAAATCATTGATCCATGGGCCGACGGTTAACCCCAGTTGTTTTAATTTTTCCTTATTCACGTTTAGATGAAAGCGTTCTTTCAACATGTAGGCCATAGAAGGAATCTTGTGGTCAAGGGCAACGGCCTTAACCATAAATTGATCTTCACGATAGATGACATAATCGGATATGGGGATTTTTTTGGGAGGGTTTTGGGGGGAGAATTTTTTCCTGCAAAGAAGCTCCACCCCTAACAGAAACCCATCATGTATCTCAAACACCTTAAGCAAAAATGGATATTGATAATTTTCAACAAGGTTCCAACTGTAACCAGAAAGTCTCCCCCTTGCCGCGTCAATTATCCCCGGTGGACCGTAGAGAGAAAGAGAATGATCTCTTCCTAAAAGGAGGCGAATTAAGTGATCAAACCCAATGAAGTGATCCATGTGCATGTGGGTGACAAAAACATGACTGATTTTTAATATATTTCGGGAAGAAAGGTTGTGTATATCTCCTAAATCAAAGAGGAGGGCTCTTTTTTGAAACATACATCCCACATATAAAATAGGATCATCAAATGGCCCATTGACCAATTGCGCGTGAAAAAGAGGTTTCATAATTTAAATAATAAACGCTTTATTCACCTTATGCACATCATTATTTTGGATCAATAAGGAAAAGAGGGGTTATCAGAAAGGGTGTCACTCCATTGAAGGCCTGCTCTTATGGACAAATTTCGCCCAATCATAAAATTTATGTTTTTATTTTGCTCTGAAAAGCGCCCTGGAGTAAACCAACTGCCTAAAAATGCCCCGTTAGGGGTTAAAGAAAATAGCCAGTGATTTATCGCTGGGGTAATGTCGTATAGTAACAGTCCCAGAGGGACGGCTGAATCAAGCTCCATTATTGTTATCAGTCGTCCCTCTGGGACTGAAATTTTTTTTTAACAACCCAGCGATAAATTACCTGACTATTCCCATGTGTCCCTACATGTAGAAAAACAGAGAATTTTACTTATTTCTGGGGAAATGGGATCGTGCTCAAACGCATAGATATCCCCAATTCCTGAGCTTTATTGTAATGCATATGGTTAACTTTATCAGGCAAGGAGGGCGCTTCAGAAATAAGGGACTTTTCAAGTGATGCAATTACCACCCAGTTGTTTTGTGCAATGTAATTTAATGTTTTTTTTTCTGCATTTTCAATATTATCCGCCAAAGTCCAAATAATTGCCCAAGCTTCTTTAACATTTAAATGTTTACTGATCGAACCAGGTTTTACATGATAACGAAAAACAAAAGTTTCCATAGATTAAATTTACACGAAAGGCTTATCCTTTGCAAAGGCCCAACTAAGTTTTATAGAAGGAATGGGGTCAAATTTGTCAATTGACGAGATGTGGCCCCACGTTCCTCGTGATTTACTCCTTTCTTGTTAAATAGTTTGAAATCTTTTGGAGTAGTATTAAAAATCTTGCATTGTCATTTATAATGATTTGCGCCCGATCATAATTTCACATCTCTCAAAATGCTGTCTCAGCCAAAAAAACCAACTCCATCTGAACCCTACTTTCATTTAAATGTTAGCGCGATATTTAAGCTGCATACCTTTGAGGAAATTACGTAAAATCTGATCTTTACATTCACGGTAGTGCTTATGATCTGGCCGACGGAAAAAAGCGCTTAATTCGTGTTTACTTATGCGCAAATCAGCCAGGTCCATAATCTCCAATACATCTTCGGCTTTCAGGTTTAATGCGATTTTTAATTTCATGAAAATAATATTGTTAGTTAAACGCTTTTCTGGATCGGGTTGCGGCCCTTCTTTTTTGCCTCGCTTATCGTTAATCAAACCATTTAGGAAAACCGCCAACTGAGTATCGCTACAATTCTGAAACGCAGGATCGTCATCTTTTTTTAACCAATCGCTGATCTCCTCCCGTGTTACCTGAAGACCAGCTAAGCCAAATACAGCAATCATTTTCGAATCGTTAAAATCAAAGATATAGCGGATACGACGCAAGATATCGTTATTGGTCATAAGTATGTCCTGTTATATTATCACTCATTTGAAACATAATGGTTTGGGTAAGTTGCGCCGCTGTTTGGCGATAACTTGTCCCAATTGAGTAGGCCCGACATGGGCATGAGCCACGGGGCCGCAAGTTTCTTATAGCTGATCCACTGTTAAGGGAAACATTAGCATAAACATTTAGTTGATGGCAAGGGCAGCGCTGTGAAGGGTTGACTGAAGGAAGCCTGAGAAAAAGATGCAAGACGATAAACAGAAACCTCATATAAGGTCGATCACTTCTGGCCCCATTTTTCCTAAACTAAAAGTCTTTTAGATCAAATTTTTTGCAACATTAAGGTAGAATTAAGATTTAGTACTTTTTGGATTTTTTCTATAGGAAACGAAAAATGTGGGACAATCTATCCAATGTATCTTTTCCCCTCTTGGATGCGTAATCTTTATGTTTTAGTCCAAGACGGGTTATGAATGTGAGTGTGCCACCATATTATTTACCTGAGCGCTTTATACACATTTGAATGATGGAAATCAAGACAGAAGCAAACCATTTTATTATTATCATAAAGAATAGGAAAGTTGCCCTTGATATAGAGCTCCTCCTTTTAGCAAGGAAAATTCCTTTTTCATTAAACGCCCAAAGCACGGTTTGGAAATACACAATACCAATAAAGCACAAAAACTTTACTATGAATGAAATTTCCCTGTATCAAAATGAGAATCGACCTATTGAGAAAGCCTTTCTTGATAATAAATTTTCCTTTTCGCCTGTTAATTCTGTTGTGGTTCTTTGTTTTATCCTTTTTCATTTTATTGCGAAATCGGAAGGTCTATACCAACAATTAATTCAAAAAGGGATGCTTTCTGCTAATAAAGCGCTATCCGGAGAATGGGTGAGAGTATTTACAGCGCTAACTCTTCATGGAAGCGCCCTGCACCTGTTTAGCAATATGGCTTTGCTGTGGCTTTTTTCCTGTGTCGTTAGCCAGTATTGGGGGGCAGGCCAGGCATGGCTATATATTTTGCTCTCAGGAGGGATGGGGAATCTCATGAATGCCCTTTTTTTTCAATCTAATCACAATTCAATAGGGGCTTCAACTGCAGTGTTTGGAGCTCTCGGAATCATGAGCGGTATCAGGGTAAGGCTTGGAACCGTTAGATGCCAATCCTTTAAATATAGGGTGGCTCCACTTGTTGCAGCAATTTGCCTATTAGCGCTGCTTGGCGCAGATCCCAATACAGATATTATGGCTCATGCTTTTGGACTTATCTCCGGCGCATTAATAGGTTTGGCTGGAAAAGATCTGTCTAAAAGAAATATTATTGAAAATCAATGGATACAAATAACATCCTTTTCCAGCTTCAGTGTGATTATTATCACGGCATGGATATCTCAACTTTGACTTGGGGATACTATGCTTATTTCTTTTTATTTGAGGGTTGCGGCTGTCTCCATCTCTAGGGTGTGGCCCCCTTCCCATAAATTTATGCTTTATAGATTGGCTAATTAGGATAACTTTCAAAAACTTCTTCGATTCTCATTAATGAGCTTTCATCTATTTCTAATTTGTCGGGCCAACCCATATCCAATCAATTTGTTCAATTTCAGATAATCTTCGGTTTTAGAATATGGGTCCAAATATCTGTTTGATTACAATTACCCTGTATATTACTTAGGCGTTAAGAAAAAATTTGCGCCCTGATCAACAAAAAACCCTTTTAAACAAACCAACCTTGCAGACTCTTGCAGAAACAATCCTTCTGGCTCGCAACATCAGATAAGAGATATCAATTCTGGTCATTGACATGCAGTCAAGAAGAGATTTGACCACTTTTCTTATTGAAAAAATCAATAGACTATTTGCATATCACGCCCTTTAAGAATAGAATAGCCAGAAGCATGGTATCACGCTATGAATCGAGGGACCAGTTGCTGTAGAGTATTTTTAGATTAGGACAATCTGTTGTCGTTTTAATGAAAAATTAAATATTGAAAAAGAAATATACAGTGATAAAAAAAAAGATGTACTCAAAAATGCACTTGACCCCTTTACTCAATCTGGGGAAATTTGTTCTGTTTCTGACGATATGTTTTCTTCTGCTGCCGACCATTTCAGGAAGCGTCAACAGCAAATTCTCTCCCTATATTGAAAAACATGCAAACGGCTGGATTGATTGGGAAAATGGACTTATATACGGTATCGGTCGTGGTTATCTTGATAAAAACAAGAACAGAAGACCGCTAGCCAAGGGCGTAGCCAGCGTTATCGCTTCGAGCAATATTCTTAAACTGGCCGCCGGTGTGCATCTCGATGACAGCAATGTCTTGAATACCCTTGGCAAAGGCCGGGTTGCCATCCATCTCAAGGCCTTTATGCGGGACCAGGAATATAAAAGTGAGTTAGTGGATAATGTGCGCCCATATTATGAAGTAGTAAATGTTGCATCCATGAAAGGAATAAAGGGGCTTACCTCCAAGCTGTTGACCTATTTCAATTCGAAACCTGTCTGGAAGGAATTTAAACGGCCAAAACCATCCTCTACCCAATTGAATGATGATGACAAGCCGTGGCTAGTGCTTGACGCCCGCAATCTGGGCATGGGACAAAAGGTGGAGCCGGCGCTGTTTCCCAAGATTAAGAGTGCCTCCGGCGAAACAATTTACGAACTCAAGGAAGTCGATGAGGCGGCCTTGGCCAACCGCGGTATGATGAAATATGTGGTTTCCGACGAGTCGCGGGAAGAGTTGCGTTCTGATGCAGGATCCATCGAGAGAATTCTGGCCAGGGCAGGGATTTTATTTCCAGTGC
>Ga0255058_10001707_pt1 | contig 12365 bp, 10 predicted proteins | sample Cases_109_9_MG_FD_188637 | JGI IMG/M metagenome (GOLD analysis project Ga0255058, IMG submission 188637) | Seawater microbial communities from Amundsen Gulf, Northwest Territories, Canada - Cases_109_9 | ecosystem: Environmental > Aquatic > Marine > Gulf | place: Canada: Northwest Territories... | reverse complement strand
TATCAAAAACATCCTGCAAGGCATCGAAATTCTCTATATCGACATTAAAAAACTCAAAGTTTTCGTATTTTCTCAGAATGTTTAACCTATATTCTTTAAGCCTAACATCGTAATAATCATTCATATTGTCAATACCAACGACTTTATTTCCACCCTTTAAAAAAATCTCTGCCGTTTTGCATCCTATAAATCCACTAGTGCCCGTGAGTAAAATAGTTTTCATAGTAAACTCCATTTTTTATATTTATATGGAACAATACGCCTCTTTAAGACTAGAAGCAATCCTTTAATTCCAAATACAAATCTTCCAGTGATTGTGGTATTACTTTTGTTCCGGCGATTACGGGCATAAAATTTGTATCTCCGTTCCATCTTGGGACTATATGTAAGTGTATGTGGTCTTCCACCCCCGCCCCGGCAACCTTTCCAAGATTAAAACCAATATTGAAACCATCAGGTTTCATTTTCCCGGCCAGGACATTTTTTACATCTCTTGTCAAAGTTAAGAGTTCCAGCATCTCGGAATTACTTAGTTTATGTAAATCTCCTTTATGCTTTTTTGGGGTAACCATTAGATGCCCGCTGTTATATGGATATTTATTTAAAATACAAAAACACTCCTTACCCCTAAACAAGACCAAATTCTTTTGGTCTTGACCATCCTGTATCGCCTTGCAGAAAATGCAATTTTCTTCTTTTTTACCCACGATATATTCCTTACGCCAGGGCGCCCATATATTTTCCATAATCAGTTATTTTTGACCCGATCCTAAGTAATACGACGGATTTACCGGCATACCATGTAAAAATATTTTAAAATGAAGTTTGTCTTGTTTAGCTCTCCCTGTAGAACCCGCTCTTGCAATTATGTGTCTTTGAGTAACGTTGTCCCCTTTTTTAACAAGTATTTCCGAATTATAAGCATACCAGGTGTAAGAACCATCATCATGCTGAAGTATGACAACCCTACCCCACCCATCCGGTGTGTCTGAAATCATTGCCACTATTCCCCTCTTTGAGGCCCTTACTGCTTGTCCGTTATAAGCCTGTATGTCTATGCCTGTATTCCTTTCATTGTCTACCCATTGATCAAATCGAGATATTATTTTCCCCTTCAATGGCCATATAAATGACTCATATGATTTCTTTGCTAAAGTTAAGTTTGCTCCGGAAGATGTCCTTTTTGTTCCTGTAAAACCTGCCGGTATAATTAATTGCTGTCCAGGCTTTATGTCCGTAACATCTTTTATGTGATTGTGCTTTATTATAGCATCAGGAGAAACGCCATAGCCATAAGCTATTCGCCAAATAGTATCACCCCTTTTAACAGTGTATCTTGTAGACCTTGGAGTAGTTGCGTTAGTTAAAACAGGACCTGATTCTTTTTGATATCCGGGGGTATTTACGTCTGTTTTTAGTAAATCTAATTCCCTCTTAAATTTTGAAGGCGGCTCCAGACTTGATCCATAATATGTAGAGGAACACCCTGGGAAGAAATATAGAATAAATGAAGCAGTTATAATACAAATAACATCTTGTGGTGTAAACTTTATTAACTTGTTCTTTTGCATTTCGAATTAGAAACTAATATGGAGCGGGCGATGGGATTCGAACCCACGACACCCAGCTTGGGAAGCTGGTATTCTACCACTGAATTACGCCCGCTTTTTGACATGCTTGACCACTAATAAAAATTTTCATTAAGGACCGGGTCAAAAATAACTTGGTATTTCTTCGCTCTCAGGTTTACCCCGTTAGATAACCGATTCTATAGTTTTTACTTGGCTTGTAGCTGCACTATCTAACGGGATTTAGGTCAGATTTGGTCGATCTGATTGAGCTGAACCGCAAGCGTAGCCTTAGCTACGTTTAGGATTCAGCGCCTGCCCTGGTGCGATCCGCCCTGCGGTAGGGGCCAGGGAATGAAGATCGATCAAAGATGGCCTGCCCTTGACACATGCTTGTCAAGGGCAAGTGTCAATGGCCTGAAAATGGGATGCCCGCACGGCTAATGCCGTTCGTACGGGCGAAAATGCCAAGTTATTTTTGACCCGATCCTAAGAGACCTAATCCATTTGACTGTGTGCTTCTTGAATAATAGGGAGGATAGATTCCACCTCCTCTTTAGTCATTCTTCCTAGCTTTGCAAACTTGAAATCTCCCTGGCCCGTTTTACTTTCTCTGGCAATTTGCAGTTTCTTCTTTCCTTTGTTATAAGAATGAACACTCACACTTATTCGCTCAGATTCAGTTTCATAGGACTTAGAAAATAAACGTTCATCCAAACCACGGTCATACGGCATATTTACCCTCCTACTCTAATAAATTAAATAGATTTTCTCAAGAATTATGGAAAGATAAGAATGTTCTTTCTATATTTAACATTGCTATATTATAATGGAATTTCCTAATACTGCAACACTGAAAGTGTAAAGTTGCGGAAAGTTGTGATCCAGACACTGTAAATTCTTCTTTCTAAGGCTGATGTGGGATTCAGAGAATCGCCTTAATCAGTAAGAAAGATTTTCAAGATGTATACTCTTAAGTTGTTTAAATATAATATGTTGTGATTCAACTTTAAATCGTAAATTTGGTTGCGGCCTTGCCGCACTATGTTTACCTTATTGACTTATAGCCTTGTCCGGCTCTACCTTAACAAAAAACATCTCACCGCTCTGGCCAACAAGACTATAACCTCATTAAAAAGTGAAGAGAAGGTAGGCGTAAACAGCGTAATTGTTTATTCTGGAGATTACTTTGCAGTACTTGATTTAGACGACTATACAGAAATAATAGCGGACTTGAAAGAAGAAGCTAAAGACAGGCTAAAAAATTGGATTGATCATTTCAAAAACCATGGCAATTTCAGGGGAGGGTAGGATAGACTAAACAAAGTACCCAATTTCATGGCATTGGAAGTGCAATTCTCAAAACAATTAAGTCGTGGTATGCTCACACCACGCATAAACCTCCCGTACATCCACAGACTTAAATAGATTTTCGAATGTCTGTGTTCCAAAAATTTAAAATTTCCGGAAACGGCAGAACAGACAGCTCTGTCTTTTTTTCAGTGTCCGGATTGCAGGTTTCTATTTAACTTACTTGACTTAGTTACCAGTTTAGTCTATGATAACTCACAAGGTGAGTCCTGATTAAAATAAAAATACACTTAGAGGAAGGAGGTGAGATAAATGCCCACATGGGGAATTATATGGCTTATAGCCTTAACAGTTCTTCTCTTAGTCCACATCTACATGGACATAAGGGAGATAGGCAAGCTCAAGGAAGAGATAGAAAAGAAGAGTTGAGGAAGAAAGGATCTTGAAAGTTTAGAAGGAATGCCGCTCTTTTTCATCCTATCTATATCTTACTTCAACTGGATTGGTCCTATTTACAGACATTTCCACAGTGATTTTAAGTCAGTTTTTTTTATTTATTTAGTCTTTTAAAAAACACCTATAACTCAAAAGTTGAATCGGTTGAAAATCAGAAGACAAAGAAAAGGAAATTGATAATTCTACCGAGGTAAACTCGGACACAACTGTGTCCGGGAATCTATCATAGGTATCGCTTTAATCGCTCCACGAATATCGGTAAGATAAGGCACAGGGGCTTTCCCGAGAAAAAATGATTTCTGGCCGGCCTAATAAACTGACACGAAATATGGCTGATTCTACGGCTTGTAATATAAGCGGATGAATAAGCATGCCTAATTCACTCGCTTTTTTCTCACTTGCTTCCAAGTTTTTCGCATATTGTTTATCTGATACCTCTTTAAGTTTTTTTTATTTTTGTTCTGACAGTTAATCGTGCTTAAAACACCGAAAACTACCAATTGAAGAAACATGCTTGTCTAAGCGCAACTCAAATGTGTTAGAGAAGATTCCGGATTGAGGGGTGCGTTAAATTCCCGGACACCGTTGGCCAACACCATTATTAACATTGCCTAGTGCGAAGGAAGCTCCAGAGTTCCTTCCGCACTTTATAAATTCTGTGAAGACAATCTTTTTAAACTTATTGATCGAGACGTCATTTTCGGAAATCTACGCAGACTCAGAATATACAGGAGAAAAACAACTTCTGTACCTGTTTTTATTAGATTAATGTTTCATTGAAACGACAGAAATCTAACGTTGTAATGTTAGTTTTTTATCATACCATAACATTTTATGATATATATAGTTATGAGACGCCAGTGTTTTTGGCATTTGTTGCCAACTGCCTGGTTGTTGTCATAAGCTGTTAAAATATAATAGGTTAATAGGGGAGCGCCTCAATTTTGGGCATTTTTGTATAAATGTTAGAAAAATAACGTTCAGTTCAGGTTTTTCACTTCAAAAAATTTGCTGTAAATTTTTCTAAGTGTGTAATGTAGTATAACATACAACATATATACAGATAATTTTCGTTATTGGTATTGCTTTTGCGTTCTCTCTACTATTAGGTAAGAATGTTCAATCAAGAAAAACCTAAATTGAGCGATTTTGTAGCCGCAACCCTTCGATTTCTCAGGGCAGGCTCTTGAGGTTGCGTAACTTACACGGGTGCACCAAATGATGAGAAACGCAGGCTAAAGCCAGCGGCTTTTGCGCCCTTATATTTAGATTTAATTAGACGGGGAAAAATTTAATAAATATTGTATAATTGTAGTATAGGATAATGTTTATAACAAATTATATCTTGTTAATCGAATTATAGATAATCGTTTTTGTTACTTGCGAGATACCGCAAATGAAACGACTGTTTCTTTAGTTTTTAGTTTGTCGCAGGTAGATAATTTAATTTTCAATACAGCAAGAAAGGAAGGTAATTATAATGCGAAAATTGTTTTTGATGAAAATCGGCTTTGTTGCCTTATCCGCTAAGGTGGTGCCTATTTTGCTGCTGCTGGCGTTGGCGCTCAGATTTGGATCGCCGGCATACGCCGCATTAAGCAAAGTAGGGCCGATTGATTCGGCAAACGGGTTCCCAGTCTGGTATCAGGATTCAGATGGATTAACCCTGGAGCTATGTACTGACCCTTCTTTTTGTACCTTTATACCAACCGAACTGCCTGACCCAAAGGCTCCACTCTCTTTTCCGGTCAATTATGTAGATGAAATGATGTGGTGGACCGGTGAAGCAGCCATGGACTCTATAGGCCTAACGGGGCAGGGTTCAGCCCACTTAATAATGGCTTTGGAAGCGGCCTTTTCTATGGGGCCGGTTCTCCCTGGCGACCAGATATCATTTAGCCGTATGAGGTTAAAGATTGTTGGCCTTGTCCCCGGAGGGCAATACACAATCACCCATCCATATGGAGTGCTTAATCTGGAAGCAGACGACGCAGGTAGGCTTAATTACGTCAATGATTTTGGAATTGGCGCCCCAGGTGATCCAGCCGGCTTCGCCGGTCTCCTTGGAGGTGTAATTGGGCCATTTCTGGTATGGGATGAGTCACAAGCGGTTACAGACCATGAAACAGGAGAAATCCATAGGACACCGCCGCCCGGTTATATCGGAGATGTCAGCATTCAACATCAAGTCACCGGCAGTCCCTTTGGTACTAATTTTTTCATGATAGAGGGTCCTGGTTTAGGTTCCAATGGTGTCAGCACAGACCTCTTCACCGTTACCGGTAAGGTATTTACCGGCGTACAGGAGTTAACCCACTTACGGGTTGACCGTGCGAGCTACTCCTGGTTTGACGGATACGCACCTCAAGCGCAGGTATTTGTTACGGCACTGGATGCTGAATCTCAACTCGTCGTGAGTAGTGTTGGTGGCGCCACATCTCCTCTACCAGCTCCTATCCTTATGGAGCAGATCGTTATACCGGGAGACCCATTTGCAGTACCGCCTGTTCCTGATCAGCCAACGAACAAGTACCTTGTCAATTTAGACATAGACCTTCCTCGAGGACAACTTGTACCCGACATCTCAATTACAGACCTTTCTCTGAATCAAGCATTAAGAGCAACCCTTACTGACAGAGTGACAATTACAGAGGCATCCTTTGATCTATCGACGTTTACGTTAACGGTTAGGGCATCTTCCAGCGATGAGGTCACACCACATGTTCTCGTTGTTGTTGGTGCTGATCCCACAAATAATAACAGAAACATCATAGATCCAACAACAGGAACATTCACCATTGTGTTGCCTGGGCTTACAAGCTCCGTAACCGTTCAGTCCAGTCTTGGTGGAGTCGACACCGCGGAGGTCGTACTAACAGGTCCGGGATCAATAAACGATACCTCAGCATTTACTCCGCCAGTGGCCGATGCAGGCCTGCCTCGGGACGTATTTGTAGACACACTGGTACAGCTTAGCGCTGCGGCTTCTACAGGGATTATTTCCGATTTCAGTTGGGTCCAGCTTGGTGTCGATGCCGATGGACATAAAGTGGCCATCTCTAATCCGGAGAGTTCGAATATAAGCTTTAACGTCCCCAATACAGTGAATGCTCTCATCCCATTGACTTTCCAGGTGACGGTGACCGGGCCGGGAGGCGTAAGTTCAGCGTCAGTAGTATTGACTCCGGTGGGCTCACCGCCGGTTATCCCAACTATTCTACGTGCGCAGGCAAGTGATGTGGCGCCGGGAGGGATAGGTGACTGGAGGATTGAAGGGACTGTTAATCCTATCGTGCAAGGTACAACTGTTGACATTATTGTCTTTGACCCTGATAAGCCAGGTGTCACACAAACGATAGGTACTGTTGAGGAGATTGATATGGGGCTCGGTGAATTCAAGTTCAGTGAGACAGGCATAACTCTCACGATTTCAGCAACTACGCTGTATGCTATTGCCATATCAGACACCGGCAATGAGTCTGCCCCATTCCAGGTCGAGCTACAGTAGGAGGTTTATTGATAGATTGTCTGAATAGATTGCTTGTAAGCCGATAGAATGTGGGGCGAGCCGGGAGAAGAGGCTCGCCCCACTCTATTGAATAAGAATGTTTCATTGTAACAAAGACAATATATATTTGTAGTTGCTATTGTCCCGTTTAGAGTGTAAACTGAAACGCGCAGCAATTATTCAAATGTATGAGTCGCAAACAAACCTGAAAACGGACGCATAATACTGTAATGCCGGGAATTCTATTGTTGGGAATATAATGAGAAAGATTAATGAAATCCTTTGAGGTTTTGAATTATGAATTCTCGTGATAAGCAAGTCCAGGGCCTCTGCCGCAAGAGTTGCGATTCTATAGGATTATTACAATAAATGGAGTTTTCTATTATGTTTCGTTCCACTGCACGAGAAGTGCGTTTGTCAACGGAACCACTTGAGTTTTTAAGGGGGTTGTCTTCAGGCGAGTACCCGAAGTTGAAAGAAAACGGCAAAGCCTGCGAGGGGGGGTATTCATGATCATGGCGTCTCAAAACAACGGGCGGAAGATTGGTTATCTCTTAAAAACCTACCCAAAGGTCTCTGAGACGTTTATCTTACATGAGATCCTTGCCTTGGAGCAACAGGGGATGGCACTCCATATTTTTTCTCTAAACCGGCCCAGTGATGCAAAATTTCACACAATCACAAATGATGTTCGCGCCAGGGTGACTTATGTTACCTCATCCATATTCAAAAATACTACCAGCCTTTTTATAGCACATCTCGAACTGTTTTTAGGAAACCCAAAACGCTATTGGCGCGTTCTGCGTTTCCTGTTTTCCCGAAAGGAGGGAAACCGTTTTAAGGAGTTCTGCCAGGCAGGATTACTGTCAAGGGCGATTAAAAAATTAGGGATCGTACACCTTCATGCCCATTTTGCCAGTGACCCGACAGGTGTCGCAGAACTGGTTTGTCTCCTGGTCGGGACTAACTATAGCTTTACCGCTCATGCAAAGGATATTTATCTCTCCATTCCGGAAGTTCTCAAGCGAAAGATACGCAGGGCTAAATTTGTCATTACCTGTACCGGGTATAACCAGCAATTCCTGCAAACAGTTTCTCTCAAGAGTACCCCCGTATATCGGGTATATCATGGCTTAGATACACAACGATTTCAGGCCGTCAATAGTGGTGAGTCGTTAAATTTAGAGAAAACCCACACAATTCTTAGCGTGGGGAGGTTTCGAGAAAAGAAGGGGTTCTCATATCTTATTCACGCCTGCCGATTAATACAGGAAAGAGGCTACAAGTTTCAATGTAACATTGTAGGTTACGGCCCTCTTCAGGCGGAGATTAAACAGCTCATTAGCGATTTCAGATTAGACGAGGTTGTTTCTTTGATTGGAAAGCTGACCCAGGACGACCTCATCGAGCTTTACAGGAGGTCAACAATCTTTGTCCTCCCATGCCAGATCGCCGATGACGGGGACAGGGACGGGATACCAAACGTTCTGCTGGAAGCGATGGCAATGCAACTTCCGGTTGTTTCAACCGACGTATCAGGAATCTCGGAACTCGTTGATCACATGAAAAATGGCATCCTCGTTCCGCAAAAGGACTCTGGTTCTCTTGCTTCAGCCATGGCGCTTCTCCTTGATCGGCCGATTCTGAGGCAGGAGTTTGGAAAGGCAGGGCGAGAGAAGGTTTTGAAACAGTTTTCATCAGAGCAAAACATTGAGAAGGTGAAGGAATTGCTTAATGGATGCATTACATAGCACATGAAGGGTTTAGACCTAAAAGGAGACTTGCCGGCCGGGGTGCGTATGAACCAAGACAATACATTTGAAATTGGGTATATCATGAAAGGATACCCACGTAATACAGATGTATTTATCACCAACGAAATATATCTGCTTCAGGAAATGGGGTTAAAACTTCGAGTGTTTTCAATATGGAAACCTCACAACAAGAAGAGCCATTCCATTGAGGGCAAGGTTAACGCCACGGTAACTTACCTTCCGGAAGCAGCCAACTCTAAAAGCAGTAAGTTTTTAATCTGGTTATGGATAAATTTCCCCAAATTCATAGGGAGTCATTTTCGTTTATTCAGATTACGCCCCAGCTCCTATTTACAAGTATGGTTTGAGGCCGTTAGGATGGCGCTTCGATACCGCTCCAGCTTTTTTCCAAGGTGTAAAAAGGTATTCTTTAAGGATTTTCTCAGAGCGGGATATATTGCCTTGAGAGTTTTGGAATCTGGGCGTATTTACCATTTACATGCCCATTTCTGTCACGGGTCAGCCACCATGGGCATGTTTGTTAGTCAATTAACCGGAATTCCCTATAGCTTCACGGCCCATGCCAAGGATATTTATCTAAAAGAACTGAATCCGGGAGATCTGCTTCAGACAAAGATACGAAAGGCTCAGTTCGTCGTGACGTGTACAGGTTTTAATAGAACATACCTGAAGCGTCTCTGTCCGGAGGTTGCATCAATTCATACAATTTATCATGGATTGGATACTATGCTTTTTACGCCAACAGAACAGCAGGAAGATTGCAAAGCATTACCGCTTATTCTCTCTGTCGGCCGTTTTATTGAGAAAAAGGGCTTTGTCTACATGATCAAGGCTTGCCAACAATTGAAAGATAAAGGATATTTGTTTAAGTACCAAATAGTTGGTGAGGCAGATGAACAAACAGATCGGATCAAGCAACTAATAAAAGAGTTGAACCTTGAGGATACCGTTTCATTGAGTGGCACTGTTTCTCAGGAAGAGTTACGGCAAATAAACAATAAATGTACTATTTTTGTTCTTCCCTGCCTGATAGTCGAAAATGGAGACCGGGATGGTATCCCTAACGTTTTGGTGGAAGCAATGGCGATGGAGATTCCGGTGATTTCTACCAATATTTCAGGAATTCCTGAACTTATAGAACATCAGACCGATGGCTTACTGGTGCCACAAAAAGATGCCTCTGCTTTGGCTGAAGCCATTGAAGATCTATTGCAGAATCCGGCTTTACGTAAACAGTTGGGCAAGGCCGCCCGTGAAAAGATCTGTAGATTGTTTGATTCAAAGAAGACGACTGTGGCGTTAAAGACATTATTCTTGTCTTGTCTTGATAGACATGGATAATCTCTGTAAGGGTGATCCTTTGCTTGATATCGGAAGTTTTATTGCCGGCATTATATATTTCGGGCTCCTCATGGGGGAGTCGAATCAGATCAGTTTGGGATGGAATTCAAACAAATTAATCCTGTGAGGGTTAGGACAAACATGAGAACATTTTGTAAGAGGTTATGGAGCCGTGTCTATATTGATCAATATGGTGAGGTCTATACATGCTGCAAGTTTCAACCGGACAAACTCGGCAATCTCTATGAGAAGGACTTTATGGAGATATGGAACGGCCCAAAGATTCAGCGATACAGGAAACATTCGATTGATGGAACATTGCATTGTTTTGCAGCCTGTACGCTCCTCCCTCCTAAAGATAAAGCGAATAACGTCGTGCGAAGGACCTCACTAATCGTTGAGGAAAAGGATTTAAAAAAAGTTCGCTTGATGTTTGGTTTGGGATGTAACATTGCGTGTATAATGTGCAAACAGGACCACCGTGATCGGGTTGCCCTGACTGAAGAAGTCTGGAAGGATAAGGTCCCTTATCATGCTGTCAAAGTCGTTGAGTTTCAAGGAGGGGAACCTCTGTTTATCATGGAAGGTCGGAAGTGTTACCGTTATTTAACAGAAGAATTAGGGAAGAAGGTCAACGTCATCACTAACGGTTTTTTGATTAATGATGAATGGGCAGAGTTGATTGTTAAAGGGTCTGACTTCATTTATATCTCTATTAATGCGGCAACCAAGGTGGTGCATGAAATTGTCAATGAAGGTTCAAATTGGGAAAAAGTCATGAGAAATATTCAACGTCTTGTTAAAGCCAAGGCCAGGCACAATTCGAATATAAAACTGGTGGGTCATATGACGGTTGTCGTTCAGAACGTTCGGGAAATTGCTAAATTTATTCAATTGGCAGACCGGATTAATTTGGACATAGTAGAGTTTGGTTTTGATCAACCGACTGTTCCGCCCTGGCTGAACGACCATCCTGAAATCAAGGCGAAACTCATTGAACAGATAAAACATGTGAAGGATGAAATCTCAGTATCGATTGATGATAACAGACTGGTCCATTTAGGGCTTGTCGAGGTGCCGTAGCCTGGCACACAACGCCTTTGGGATGAAAAGAAAAGGATGCATTGTAGGATTCTTGCCCATATAAAGGGTTTTTGAAACAAATGAACGACAAAATTAAATTACCACGACAATACCGTTTGTTCTAAGAACAGATAAGCAATTCATCGAATTGCCGTTATTTATGTTCAAATTATCAAGCTCGCCAGAATACCAGCCCGGCTTCTTCATTCAGTCGGGCCGGTATTCCATTTCTCATCCACTTTTTTACTAAAGGAGATCAATTCAGGGTATAATTTCAAAAAATACTTGACTTTTGTTAATTATTTTACTATCTATACAAAGTCTCTAAAAAGAGATTTCCTATCATCTTCAAGGTCAAGAAAGGCGGTCCTCCGAGGCGGATTAACCACAGGAATACATTGAGTATTTCGAGGTTCAAAATTTGAGCCTGACGCAGAGATTGAGCAACTTGGGGCGTTTTGAAATTGCCTCAAGGATAGCACTGAACGATGAACCTGTGAACCCGTATGATTTTTTTATTAAGGGTTTAACCGGTTTTTTTGTATATAGGCGAGATAAGGAGTATTATATGTTGAAACCTGCCTGGTTGCTGCCTGATGCTGCTAAAGAAACGCCCGTTGAAATCCTGGATGCGTTTCTTGGGGCCATCGATTCAGAGGAACTTTTCACCATCACTGATCCTTTCGTATTCCGAGAGATTCGAAAAACCATAGCCGAGGCGCTTGTTCAATTATTGATCTGGCAGCGTCCCCTTCTGGAAGAATCCAAATCTCTGGTATGGCCCTATAATGCACTGAGAAAGCGGAAATCGATCTTTGAGAATCTTTACTCAAAAGAAGAGGGGAAGGGACTGGCCCGCCAAGCCGCTCTTTTTCTTGCACGGCTTCCGTTTCCGAATCAATGGCAGTGGCTTTTTAAAGTAGATCAGGAATTTCGGGATGATCCCGAAGTTCAAGACTTTTTAACTGCTGAGAGGAAGAAGGTAGAAGAAAAGATAGAAGAAAAGATTAGCGGGAAGCGTCAGAAAAAATACAAACTTCATCAAATATGCCAAATTCTTAAAAAGCCCCGTTCATCAAGAGAAAAGGGGATTATTCGAATATTCACGCTTCCTTATCTTTTCGCGCAACCTCGGATACTCAGGGAATTGAGTAATCGGTATTTTATCTATCTTGAGCCGGCAGCGGGCGTGTTTTTTCGTCATACCTGGTTGAGATTTCTTACAATACCTGATGATCCGTGCTTAATCGGTACAGCTTCCAATGAGGATCGGGCATATATAAACAGTCAGGCGGGAATATTAACCACGCATTTGGCCCATAG
>Ga0255058_10001705_pt1 | contig 12368 bp, 23 predicted proteins | sample Cases_109_9_MG_FD_188637 | JGI IMG/M metagenome (GOLD analysis project Ga0255058, IMG submission 188637) | Seawater microbial communities from Amundsen Gulf, Northwest Territories, Canada - Cases_109_9 | ecosystem: Environmental > Aquatic > Marine > Gulf | place: Canada: Northwest Territories... | reverse complement strand
AACTCAAGGACAAGGGAATCCTCGTCATCGACAAGCTCGAGCTCGAAAGCCACAAGACCGGTGAGCTCGCCAAGTCGCTCGAGAAGCTGGGGATCGAGGGCAAGGCGCTGCTGGTGGACAAGTACGACAACGAGAATCTGATGCTGGCAGCACGCAACAACCCGCTGCTCAAGACGGTCGACGCCTTGGCTGTGAATGTCTACGACATTGTCGATCGTCCCTACGTGGTGGTGTCGGAAGAGGCTCTGGGTCGTATCGTGGAGGTGCTGTCCAAATGAGAATCCAGGACGTGATCCGTCGGCCGCTCATCACTGAGAAGTCGACCAGTCAGCGGGACGTGGTCAACACGGTTGCCTTTGCGGTCGACACCCGGGCCAACAAGATCGAGATCAAGCGGGCGGTGGAAGCCCGGTTCAAGGTGAAAGTCGCCGAGGTGCGGACAGCTCGTTTCCGCGGCAAAATGCGACGTCAGGGCAGATTCACGGGACGCCAACCGGACTGGAAGAAGGCCTACGTCCGTCTGGCGAAGGGCGAAAAGCCAATCGAGTTCTTCGAAGGGGTGTAGAGGAATCATGGCACTCAAGAAGTACAAACCGACCAATCCGGCCAGCCGTGGTCGCACGGTGTCGACCTTCGATGAGTTGACCGGCAGCCGTCCGCACAAGCCATTGACCGTCGGCAAGAAGAGAATCGGTGGCCGCGGTAACAGCGGCCGCATGACCGTGCGCTTTCGGGGTGGTGGGCACAAGCGGCGCTATCGGGTCGTCGACTATAGACGTGAGAAGTACGGAGTTCCGGCGAAGGTAGCGAGCGTGGAGTACGATCCCAATCGGTCGGCACGAATAGCACTGCTCCACTATGTCGATGGCGAGAAGCGCTACATCCTTTGGCCTCACGGTCTGGGGGTGGGGTCCGAGGTAATCTCCGGTGAGACGGCCCCGATCAACCCGGGCAACGCGCTGCCGTTGCACAAGATCCCGGTGGGCACGATCGTGCACAACATCGAGCTCAAGATCGGCAAGGGCGGGCAGCTCGTCCGCAGTGCCGGGGCCGGGGCGCAGCTGATGGCAAAGGAAGGCCGGTACGCCCAGGTCAAGCTGCCCTCGGGTGAGGTGCGCAAGGTCCACATGAACTGCTATGCGACGATCGGCCAGGTGGGCAATCTGGACCACGAGAACATATCGCTGGGCAAAGCGGGACGAAAGCGCTGGCTCGGCCGGCGGCCCCACAATCGTGGTGTCACCATGAACCCGGTCGACCATCCGATGGGTGGTGGAGAGGGCCGCAGCTCTGGAGGTCGTCACCCGTGCACGCCGTGGGGGGTGCCGACCAAGGGCTACAAGACCAGGAACAACAAGCGCACCGACGGCATGATCATTCGCCGGCGCAAGAAGCGGAAATAAGGGCGGGGTAAATCGATGGCTCGATCGCTAAAGAAGGGTTTTTTCATTGACTACCACCTGGCTGACAAGTTGGCGGCCATGGAAACGAGTGGCGAGAAGAAGGTCGTCAAGACCTGGTCCAGGAGGTCCACGATAACGCCTGAAATGGTCGGCTACACCATTGCGGTGCACAATGGTATGAAGTTCATCCCGGTCTACGTCACCGAAAACATGGTAGGCCACAAGCTTGGTGAGTTCGCCATGACCCGCACGTTTCGCGGCCACTCTGGAACCAAGGCCGAGAAGATGGGGAGACCGCGTTAGGGACCCGAGAGCTCGAGGAAGAATGATCATGGAAGTGACAGCCAAACATCGGTATCTGCAAGCTTCCCCGCAGAAGGTGCGTCTGGTCGTCGATCTGATTCGCGGCAAGAACGTCGAGGAGGCGGCGGGCATCCTGCGCCTCAGCACCAAGGCGGCCGCACAGCCCGTCGGCAAGCTGCTGCAATCGGCGGTTGCCAACGCCGAAAACCGGGACGAGCAGGCCGACATCGACCGTCTCTACATAAAAGAGATCTTCGTGGATGGTGGCCCGACGTTGAAGCGACTCCGCCCTCAACCCATGGGGCGAGCGTTCCGAATTCTCAAGCGGCAGAGTCACGTGACTATCAAGCTGGATACCCGCAAGGGTGAAACCGAGGAGTAAGGAGAGCTCAGAGTGGGACAGAAAGTACACCCCTACGGATTCCGCCTCGTCTACAACAAGTCGTGGCACTCCCGCTGGTATGCGGAGAAGGATTACGCCAGGCTCCTGCACGAGGATCTCGAGCTGCGGTCGAAGCTCAAGAAGCGACTGTCACACGCGGGCGTGAGCGAGATCGACATCGAACGTGCCGCGGACAAGCTGCGTGTCACGATCTTCACCTCGCGTCCAGGAATCATCATCGGACGCAAAGGTGCCGAGGTCGACAAGCTGCGTGACGATCTCATGAAGATGGTAGGTCGCGAGGTCCACATCAACATCCAGGAGATCCAGCGGCCGGAGCTCGACGCGCAGCTGGTGGCAGAGAACCTGGCTGGGCAGCTGCTGCGTCGAGTGGCGTTTCGCCGGGCGATGAAAAAGTCGATGGAATCGGCCTTCCGTTTTGGTGCGAAGGGCTTCAAGATCATGGTTTCGGGTCGCCTTGGTGGCGCCGAAATCGCGCGTACCGAGTGGTATCAGGATGGCCGTCTGCCACTGCACACCCTGAAAGCGGAGATCGACTACGGCTTCGCCGAGGCGAGGACGACCTACGGCGTCGTTGGCTGCAAGGTCTGGATCTACAGAGGCGATCTGCTGCGAGAGAAGAGCCGGCGCGCAGTGGTCTGAGTCGAGAGGGGTATTGAGCCATGTTGATGCCGAAGAAGATCAAGTACCGCAAACAGCAGCGGGGCCGCCGTCGTGGAATGGCCAAAGGTGGCGACTACATCGCTTTTGGGGATCACGGCTTGCAGGCCCTCGAGGCTGGGTGGGTGACGGCCAGGCAGATCGAGGCCGCACGAATCGCCATTGCCCGCTCGGTCAAACGTGGCGGCAAGATCTGGATTCGCGTCTTTCCCGACAAGCCCATCACCAAGAAGCCGCTGGAGACACGCATGGGCAAAGGTAAGGGAAACCCCGAGGAGTGGGTGGCGGTCGTCAGGCCTGGGCGGGTGCTTTTCGAGCTCGAGGGTGTCGAAACCGATCTGGCGCGGGCGGCCATGAAGATGGCGGGCTACAAATTCGGCATCAAAACGCGTTATATCGCTCGTCGGGGCGAGCTTGCTTGAGGTGAGAGATGAAGGCTGCGGACATGAGAGAGCAGACAGTGGAAGAGCTCCAGGACCAGGAGAAGGAGCTGGCGGAGAAGCTTTTTGCCCTGCGGCTGCAGCAGGTCACTGGGCAATTGGAGAGTCCTGCCAGAATTCGATCGGTGCGGAAGGATCTGGCGCGTGTCCTCACCGTGTTGGGTGAAAAGGGCGTCTAAGAGGTATCTTGGGAGAAGTTGAATCATGTCCGAACAATTGGCAACAAAACCTCGGGGGCAGCGGCAGACTCGTGTCGGCACCGTGGTTGGCAACAAGATGGACAAGACCATCGTGGTGGCGGTTACCAAATCGGTGGTACATCGTCTCTATCACCGCCATATGAAGAGAACATCGAAGTTCTATGCCCACGACGAGCAGAACCAGTGCAATCTCGGCGACGAGGTTCAGATCGTGTCCAGCCGGCCTCTCTCGCACTCCAAGCGGTGGCGAGTGCAGAAGATCCTGAAGCGGGCCGAGGGGAGCTGATCATGATTCAGATGGGAACCGTGCTCGACGTAGCCGACAACTCCGGGGCTCGCAAAATCGCCTGTATCCACCTGCGGGGTGGCTCCAGCGGGCAGTACGGAGGCCTGGGTGATGTCATCACCGCCTCGGTCAAGGAGGCGACGCCCGAAGGGACGGTAAAGAAGGGTCAAGTGGTCAGAGCGGTCATCGTGCGCACGCGTAAATCACATCGGCGCAGAGACGGCAGCCACATCCGCTTCGACACCAACTCGGCCGTGCTGGTCAACGACGCCGGTGAGCCCGTCGGCACCCGCGTCTTCGGACCGGTCGCTCGCGAGCTGCGTGAGAAGCGCTTCATGAAGATCGTTTCTTTGGCGCCCGAGGTACTGTGATGCAGAAGGTCAAGATCAAGAAGAACGACGAGGTGCTGGTGATTCATGGCCGGGACCGTGGGGTCAAGGGGAAGGTGCTCAAGGTTCTCCCGACCGCTGGTACGGCGATCGTCGAGCGCATAAACATGGTCAAGCGGCATACGCGGCCGAACCCCTCCAAGCAGATCCAGGGAGGGATTCTGGAACGGGAGAATCCGATTCGTCTGTCCAACCTCAAGCTGGTTTGCCCCGAGTGCGGCCGCCCGTCGCGTGTCGGGCGAAAGCGGCTGGAGGATGGCAGCGCTGTCAGGGTGTGCAAGGCCTGTGGCGCCACATTCAACTAAGAGTCTTGGAAAGTTTGAGATGGCAAAGAAGGACAAAGCTGACAGCGCGGGCAAAAAGCCCGCCAAGAAGGCCGCCCCAAAGGGTGGCGGGAACAAGCACATGCCGCGGCTGCGCCAACGCTATGCGCAAGATGTCGCGCCCAAGATGCGCGAGGAATTCGGTATCGAGAACGTAATGGCCGTTCCCCGACTGGAGAAAATCGTGCTCAACATGGGGATGGGCGAAGCGATCCAGAACATCAAGATTCTGGATGGCGCCACCGAGGAGCTGGGCCAGATTGCCGGCCAGCATGCGACCGTGACTCGCGCCAAGAAATCCATCGCCGCCTTCAAGCTTCGGGAAGGAATGCCCATCGGCTGTCGTGTGACCCTGCGAGGGCAGCGCATGTGGGCTTTTCTGGATCGCCTCATTGCGACGGCCTTGCCGCGAGTAAGAGACTTTCGGGGCGTTCCCGCCGGCAGCTTCGATGGTCGCGGCAACTACACCCTGGGCATACAAGACCACCTTGTGTTTCCCGATCTGGACTACAACAAGGTGGACAAGTCGAAGGGACTGAACGTTTCCATCGTTACGACCGCCGAGAATGACGAGCAGGCCTTCTATCTGCTACGAGAGCTTGGCATTCCTTTCGCCCGGCGGCAGGGCACCTAGGAAGGTCGAGAGAGGAGATTCGCAGTGGCAAAAACGGCAAAGATGGCGCAAATAGACAAGCGTCCAAAGTTCTCGGTTCGTAAGCGCAACCGCTGTCGGCGGTGTGGGCGGCCGAGGGGGTATTACCGCAAGTTCGGCCTGTGTCGGATCTGTTTTCGCAATCTCGCCCTCGAGGGGTATCTACCTGGCGTGATCAAGGCGAGCTGGTAGGAGAAAGAGCTGATGACCATGACCGATCCGGTGTCGGATCTGATTACTCGGATTCGCAACGCACACATTGCAAAGCACGATCGACTCGACGTGCCCGCGTCCGAGCTCAAGATGGAGATCTGCAAGGTCTTGAAGGAGCAGGGATTCATCGAGAAGTTCCAGTTAGAGGAGGCCGGGCCGGTGAAGAAGAATATTCGGATTTTCTTGCGCTACACCGAGAACGGTGAGCCGCTGATTCGGCGGGTCCGGCGCATCAGTAAGCCGGGCAGGAGAGTCTATCGGCGGGCCGACGACATCAAACCGGTGCTCAACGGACTAGGCGTGGGTATCGTTTCGACTTCAAAGGGCCTGCTGACCGATGCGCAGGCGCGTGAGCGCCGCGTCGGCGGCGAGATCCTTTGCGAGATTTGGTAGGAGATCTATTCGATGTCACGTGTAGGTAGACAGCCCATTCCGATACCCAAGGGGGCGACGGTCAAGATTGAAGATGGGGTCTTCGTCGCCGAGGGGCCAAAGGGGAAGGTAGCCCAGGAACTGCTGGACGGCATCCCGGTGAAAATCGACGACGGCGTCGTCGAAGTGTCGCGAGACGGTGAGTCCGGAGAGATGCGGTCGAAGCATGGGCTGATGCGGGCACTTTTGGCGAATGCAATTCACGGGGTCACCAAGGGTTTTAGCAAAGAGCTCGAGATTCACGGTGTGGGCTACCGGGCGGAGTTGAAAGGCAACGAGATTCATCTCGCACTAGGCTATTCTCATCCGGTCGTCTTCAAAGTGCCGGAGGGAATCCAAGTGGAGGTAGAGGAAAAGGCGGGGCGGATCAAGGTTCACGGCGCTGACCGGCAGCAGGTCGGCCAGGTGGCCGCAGAGATTCGCAGCCTGCGAAAGCCCGAGCCCTACAAGGGCAAGGGAATCAAGTACCGCGACGAGGTCATTCATCGCAAGGTCGGCAAGGCAGGGGCGGCGGCCGGCGGAGCCAGCTAGTAGTTGCAAGAGGGAATCATGAGCAAAGCGCAAAAGAAACGCGAGCGCCGAACACGGGCTCATATGAGAGTCCGCAAGTCGGTTTCAGGTACCAGCGAGCGTCCGCGTCTGGCGGTGTTCAAGAGCCTGAAATACGTCTATGCGCAGGTCATCGACGACACCAGCGGCAAGACGCTGGTGCAGGCAAACTCTCGTGAGGCAGCTGTGGTCGGCAAGGCGGGCGGCAGTGCCAAGACCAAGGCAGCAGCCCGCAAAGTGGGCGAGATCATCGCCGACCGGGCGAAAGGCCAAGGGATCGCGAAAGTAGTCTTCGACCGTGGCGGCTACGTCTACCACGGGAAGGTGAAAGAGCTCGCCGAAGGCGCCCGTTCCAAGGGCCTGGAATTCTGATGAGGAGAGCAGCTTTGGCCAACAGATATGACAGCGAACCCGAATTCTTCGAACAGGTCATCAACATCAACCGTGTGACCAAGGTCGTAAAGGGCGGCAAGAACTTCTCCTTCACGGCTCTCGTGGTCATCGGCGATGGCAACGGCCGCGTCGGCTTCGGGTCTGGAAAGGCCAAAGAAGTTCCGAGCGCCATCCGCAAGGGGATCGAGATTGCCAAGAAGAACCTGGTCTCCATCCCCATGACGGGGACCACGGTACCTCACGAGGCCCTCGGTGAGTTCGGGTCGAGCCGAGTTCTGCTCAAGCCGGCCTCGGAAGGGACCGGTGTGATTGCCGGCGGCGCGGTGAGAGCGGTCGTGGAGAGCGCCGGGTATCAGGACATTTTGACCAAATCTCTCGGCTCCAAGAATCCGAACAATGTGGTCAAAGCCACGATGGATGCTCTCCGCCAGATGCGGGATGAAAAGACAGTGCGTCGCATCCGTGGTGTCGGTAGCGAAGAGACAGCACACTGAGATCGAATAGGAGCCGTCGGGAGCTCAACATGGCAGCAAAGAAGACCATTAGGGTAAGACAGGTGCGTAGCGGCATTGGCCGACCACGCTCGCAGCGCGCTGTACTTGGCAGCCTCGGCTTGCGCCGCATTCGGCACGAAGTGGAGCGAGAAGATACGCCTGCGGTTCGAGGAATGGTGGCCAAGATTCCACATCTGGTGGAAGTGGTCGAGGAGAAGAAATGAAGTTGCACGATCTTTCACCGGCCAAAGGGAGCAAGCACGACAGGAAGCGTGTCGGGCGCGGGCCCGGCTCCGGCACCGGCAAGACGGCGGGCAGAGGCCACAAAGGTCAGCGTTCCCGTTCCGGCTTCAGCCGCAGGCTGGGCTTCGAGGGCGGCCAGATGCCACTTGTCAGAAGGGTACCGAAACGCGGTTTTACGAATATCTTCCGACGCGAGTTCGAGATCGTCAACGTGGCGGCTCTGGCGGACCTCAAGGGAAACGTTACACCCGAGGTATTGGTCGAAAAGGGTTGGGCTCGAGCCGGAAGGCCGATCAAGATTCTGGGCGACGGTGAGCTGTCCAAGAAACTAAAGGTTCACGCGCACAAGTTCAGCAAGTCGGCCCGAGCGAAGATCGAGGCCGCAGGCGGCAGCTGTGAGGTAATCGACTCGTGATCGAGAGTTTTCGCAATATCTTCGCTATTCCCGAGCTGCGGAGGCGATTGTTCTTTACTTTCGCCCTGCTGACGGTCTACCGGGTGGGGTGCAACATACCGACGCCGGGTATCGATCCGCAGGCCCTGGTGGAGTTCATGGAGTCGATGAAGGGTACGCTTCTCGGCTTTGTAAACACCTTCACTGGGGGCAGCTTGGAGAGGGTTGCCGTGTTTGCGTTGGGCATCATGCCCTACATCACATCATCGATCATTCTCCAACTGCTGACCGTCGTCTGGCCCTACCTGGAGAGATTGTCTAAGGAGGGGGAGCTCGGACGGCGCAAAATCACCCAGTACACGCGTTACTTGACGATGGGTATCTCGATCATTCAGTCCACTGGTATTGCCCTTTGGATCGAGAAGATGACGACACCGGGCGGAGCACCCCTGGTTGCTAATCCGGGCTGGGGCTTTCGACTGATGACAGTGCTGACGTTGACGACAGGTACTGCGTTCGTCATGTGGCTGGGTGAGCAGATCACCGAGCGTGGCGTGGGGAACGGGATCTCCCTGATCATTTTTGCCGGTATCGTCGTCGGACTTCCCGGTGCCATCATCGATACCGTGACCAGCATTATCGCCGGCAGCATGTCGATCATCAAAGTGATCTTCCTGTGTGTCTTCATGGTTCTCGTGGTGGCCTTCATCGTTTTCATGGAACGAGCTCAACGCCGTATTCCGGTGCAATACGCCAAGAGAGTGGTGGGGCGGAAGATATACGGTGGGCAGAACACCTATTTACCGCTGAGGGTCAATACCGGTGGGGTGATTCCGGTCATCTTCGCCAGTTCGGTGGTTATGATTCCTACCACGATCGCGGGGATGTTCCAGAATCAGTGGCTGCAAACGATCTCCGACTACATCTCTTGGGGCCAACCCATCTACTACATGCTCTATGCAACGGCGATCATTTTCTTTAGCTATTTCTATGTCTCCATCATCTTCAATCCGGCCGATACCGCAGAGAACCTGCGCAAATACGGCGGTTTTATCCCGGGGATCCGCTCGGGCAAGCGCACATCGGAATACATCGATCGCATCCTCACCCGTCTGACCTTGGTGGGGGCTCTCTATCTGGCATCGGTTTCAATACTGCCCGAGTTCCTGCTCACAGGAGTGAAACTACAGGGACTTCCGGTCATCGGTCCGTCAATCGACGCGTTCTTGCCGGCCTGGTTTACACAGGGGATGGGCATCAACTTCTATTTTGGCGGCACTTCCTTGCTGATCGTCGTCGGGGTGGCGATGGACACCGTCCAGCAGATCGAAAGTCAGCTGGTGATGCGCAACTATGAAGGATTCATGAAGAAGGGGAGGATCCGTGGACGTCGCTAGCTCCTCCTCTGCCGCCAAGCCCTCGTCGGCTTTGCGAATCGTGCTGCTGGGACCGCCGGGATCAGGTAAGGGCACCCAGGCAGAGACCCTCGCCGAGACCCTTGGGGTGCCGGCGATCTCGACCGGTGAAATGCTGCGAGAAGCGGTGGCAGCGGCCTCACCATTGGGACTGAGGGTCAAAGAGATCATGGCGGCGGGAGAGCTCGTTGACGACGAGGCGATGGCCGAGGTGGTACGAGATCGGTTGGCGAGCGACGATGCGCAAGAGGGTTTTGTGCTGGACGGCTATCCTCGCACCCTGTCGCAGGCCGCCACCCTGCAGGAGATCCTCGACCAATCGGGCCACCGATTGGATGCTGTTGTCCAAATCGATGTTCCCGAAGGCGAGCTCGTGAACCGGGTGCTGGGACGTCATCGCGCGGACGACACCGAGAAGGTCCTTCTCCAGCGTCTAGCGGTCTATCATGAGCAGACTGAGCCGCTGGCCGCCTACTACCGAGAGCGCAGCATGCTGAGCGACATCGACGGGAATCAGTCGATAGAGGATGTGTCAAATAGCATCCGCGATGCTCTGGTGGGAGAAAGCTGATGGTGCTCAAGACCAGCGGTGAGATCGGTTTGATGGACGAGGCCAATCGGATCGTCCATCGGGTGCTCGACGGCATCGCAGAGCGGGTGCGGCCGGGCGTGACGACACGTGAGCTGGATCGCTGGGCCGAGGCGACGATTCGTGATGCTGGAGCTGCGCCGGCTTTCCTGGACTACCGTGGTTACCCGGCGACTCTCTGCACTTCGATCAACGATGTCATTGTCCACGGTATACCCGATGATCGGCCATTGAACGAGGGAGATATCGTAGGTGTCGACTGTGGGGTGCTCTACAAGGGCTACTATGGGGATGCCGCCCGCACCTTTGCGGTAAATCAGGTAGGTGATGAGGCGCGCAAGCTGATGGACGTCACTCGCGATTCACTAAGCCTGGCAGTGGATCAACTGCAACCTGGGAATCGGCTGTCCGATATTGGACATGCGGTACAGGCCTACGTCGAGAAACATGGGTTTTCGGTGGTGCGTGAGTTTGTTGGTCACGGCATTGGCACTTCGTTGCATGAGGATCCACAGGTACCGAACTTCGGCGATGCGGGGAATGGGCCCCGGTTGAAGCCGGGTCTAGTACTGGCGATCGAGCCGATGGTCAATATCGGCGACAGCGGTGTCAAAGTCGACGCGGACGGCTGGACTGCAAGGACCGCCGACGGCAAGTTGTCGGCGCATTTCGAGTTCTCCGTTGCGGTCACCGAGTCGGGGCCGATGATTCTTGGACAGGCCTGAAGCGAGGCGATATTTTGGCCAAAGAGGAAGCAATCGAAGTCGAGGCGACTGTTGTAGAGCCGCTGCCAAACGCCATGTTCCGCGTGGAGTTGGAGAACGGTCATCGAGTCCTTGCCCACGTCTCCGGAAAAATGCGCAAGCACTTTATCCGCATTCTTCCAGGAGACAAGGTCAAAGTGGAGTTGTCTCCATACGACTTGACCCGCGGTCGCATCGTCTACAGGTTGAGATAAGGGTAGCGATATGAAAGTCCGTTCATCTGTGAAGAGAATGTGTCCCAAGTGCAAGATTGTCCGCCGACATGGCGTGGTGCGGGTGATCTGCGAGAATCCGAAACACAAGCAGCGCCAGGGGTAGAGAGAAACGATGGCTCGAATTGCGGGAGTGGACCTTCCCCAAAACAAACAGGTCTGGGTCGGATTGACGTACATCTATGGCATCGGTCGATCCCGGGCGCGAGAAATCCTGGGGCAATCCAAGGTAGAGGAGTCGACCAGGGTCATGGATCTAACCGAGGACGAGACGCGGCGGATCCGCCAGGTCATTCAGGACGAGGGCCGGGTCGAAGGTGATCTGCGCAAGGAAGTCGGTCAGAACATTCGCCGGCTGATGGAGATTGGCAGCTATCGGGGTGTTCGTCATCGACGGGGTCTGCCGGTACGAGGACAGCGGACACACACCAATAGTCGTACTCGCAAGGGCCCGCGAAGAGGGGCTATTGCCGGCAAGAAACAGGTCAAGAAGTAGCAGATTGGGGATAGAAGATGGCAAAGTCAGGTTCAGGCGGCAAAGACCGCAAGAAAAAAGAGAAGCGGATCGTCCCCCACGGGATAGCCCACATCCAGGCGACGTTCAACAACACACTGATCACGATCGCCGATCCCGAGGGCAACGTGGTCAGCTGGTCGTCGGCCGGCCGCATCGGTTTCAAAGGCTCCCGCAAGGGGACGCCGTTCGCGGCGCAGGTAGCGGGTCAGAACGCGGCCCAAGGGGCCAGGGAGGTGGGGATGCGTAGTATCGAGGTGCAGGTCACGGGTCCGGGTGGAGGGAGAGAGTCCGCTATTCGGGCACTCGGCTCCTCTGGGCTGGCGATCAAGTCGATTCGGGAGGTGACGCCGATACCACACAACGGTTGTAGACCCCGGAAGCGGCGCCGCGTCTAGAGCCATCGCTGCGGATCGTAGAAATAGTTATCCATAAGACGACGGATCGACTCAGATAAGGAGATTTTGGAAGTGGCACGTTATACAGGTCCCGTATGCCGGCTCTGTCGCCGGGAGCGGATGAAACTCTTCCTCAAGGGGGATCGTTGCTTCAAGGAGAAGTGTGCGATCGAGCGACGCGGCTACCCGCCTGGTCAGCATGGCCAACGGCGTGGGCGTCGAAGCCTCGGCTACGGTCCACAGCTGAGGGAGAAGCAAAAGGTCAAGCGTATTTACGGTGTTCTGGAGAAGCAGTTTCGCAACTACTTCAAGGAAGCCGCGAAGATGAGGGGAGTCACGGGTGACATCCTTCTGATCAGCCTGGAACGGCGTTTGGACAATGCCGTTTATAGTCTTGGGTTTGCATCATCACGAGCACAGGCTCGGCAGTTGGTGCGGCACGGACACGTGGTGATCGATGGACAGAAGACGACGATTCCATCGTATCAGGTGAAGACCGGCCAGCAGATCTCCATCAAGCAGAGCAGTCGCAAGAACGAGTTCGTCCGCGCCAGCGTGGAGACTGCACGTGGACGTGGAATTCCCAACTGGCTCGATCTGGATCCTGAGAACTTCGTCGGCAAGGTGATGGCCATGCCGACACGCGACGACATCAAGAATCCCATCGAAGAGCAGCTGATCGTCGAGCTCTACAGTCGT
>Ga0255058_10001704_pt1 | contig 12368 bp, 12 predicted proteins | sample Cases_109_9_MG_FD_188637 | JGI IMG/M metagenome (GOLD analysis project Ga0255058, IMG submission 188637) | Seawater microbial communities from Amundsen Gulf, Northwest Territories, Canada - Cases_109_9 | ecosystem: Environmental > Aquatic > Marine > Gulf | place: Canada: Northwest Territories... | reverse complement strand
TAAAACCCCGTTGGTTAGAGAAGGCAGATTTAGGTCTTTTGAACATCATGGGCTACATCCTCCCTTGAAATTACTCAGTTATCCCTGGTTCACAATTGTCAAAAAAACCTCCCGAACCGCAAGACATAGGCACTTACGGGAGTAAACCAGCCTTTTGGTGCTCCTGAGGTAGCAATAAAAATGCCAACTCTCAAAAATTACCGAATTAAGGCCCAAGTGGCTCAGAGCAGTGTGTCAAGTCACATAGATAATGCTTGAAATGCCACACACTTATACCCGCTCGCTTTTTTTCGTCATGCTGACGAGAAACACCAACTTATCCCAAAAGGCTCGTTGAGGACTTATGACAGTTCTTGTCACTTCCTGCCGTCTCATGTCAGGTGGACAAACCACAAGCAGTTGCTCAATGGCATACTCGTATAAAGTTACAAGTGTCCTGTTCATCCCAGCAGCAGGGCTCGCCCGGATGTTTCATGAATTACTTGCTGCGACCGCGGATATGGCCGTCCTTCCGGGTGTCCTCGGGTGTCGTACCCTGCGACGTACCGCTCAGGTACGCCTCGGGTCCAACACCCTGCGGTTTCCCGGTGGTACGTCCATCTTCACGGTCTCGCGACAGCAATTCATGAAACATCCGGGCTAATGGAGGTGTGGAGAAAAAATCTCGGGCGGCGAGTCAAACAAGCCCCGGCTAAACCGCTTCCGGGGGCAGGGGTACGTACCTAGCGCAGCTTGGTGGCGCCTTGCATTTTCTTATAGTCTTTGAATTCTGCACAGTTGCGGCATGAAAAACTCACCCAGTATTTCTTAACCGCCTCCTCTAGACACTTCTGATAGTGGGGACAGTCAAAATAGCGATGGGCGTTAACGTTGCCGTATCTCAACTCTTTGTGTAACTCCTTCGCGGGCGTAGGCATCAATTCCTTTGCCTCCTCATCTGTTCTTTTTAAAAATTACCCAGTCTTTATAACATGTTCGTCTCCATATGAAAAGTTTTATCTCTCAGAAAAAAGTTCCCCAGCAAGAGAGTTATCTACTTTCAGGCAGGCTTCGACTGTGAGCAGTTCGGCCCTGAGCAACTCGACCTGAGCGACGCGACCTGAGCTCGTCGACACGGCTCACTGCCGAAAGGCTCAGCCGAAGGGCCCGTAGGGTGCTTAGTTCCTAGTGTCTCGTGGAGATTCAGACCCTGTTCCACTAGTCGGCAGGTTTGCCAATGGATTCGTGCCGTCGAGTCCAGGGGGAGTGGGTATACCCAGCAGATGGGTCACCATGGGAACCAGATCGAGGGTTGAAGCGGTGGTTTTAAGGGAGTGGCGACCAGAGATGATTTGGGACAAACCGGGGCCAGCCACCCAAAAGGAAACAATACAGTCGTCAGGGTAGTAACTGCCGTGGTGGCCATACTTGTCGAAGTCGCGTTCGAAATAATATCCTTTCTTGTTAATGAGTTTGATATCGGGAGCTGTTTCTCTGGTGTATTGCCGTCTCAGTCCCTGAACCAGATATTCCCCCAGTTCAAAATGATCTGCAAGTTCACCTAAAGGCCGGAGGGCCTGGCGGAATGCCAGATCGTCGCCTGAGCTGGCCTGATAGCCTCGCCAATCGAAGAGCCACCATTGCTCGTTTTCCACCACCCCCTCGTCCCGTTCCCCGGGATACTGGCGTATCACTAAAGCATTGAGAGATGTTTGCACGTCCGGGTTGGTAAGAATGAGATCCAGCGCTGGTTTCACATCTGCCAACAACCGGGGTGGATCCATCCATTTTCCGGATTGTCGGTTCTTGAGATAGATCTCTTTGGTGCAAGCACCGAGCATAATGACGGCGTTGGCCCGGCGGTTGCTTCGATTCCAGCCGGGTAGTTTGAAATCGTCGCGCAGACTGTGATGCAGGGCGTCGTCTGGTATATGCTTCTGGATACGTAAGAAGCCGTGCTCAGAGACCAGGATGAAGATGGTATCCTGGTAAACCCCGATTTTTTTAAGACTATGGATTAATCTGCCCATCAATGGGTCCAATACTGTTTTGGCGTAGTGTTTTTGAATTTCGTCCATTGAGGCTTCACGTTTTCTAAAATCACCCACGGGAAAGTGGGAAAACAAGTCTGTACCCAACAGTTGCACTACCATTACATCGGGGACCAGTGAGTGATATTTGTAAATACCCTCTAGGCTCTTCCGATAAGATAATATGTGACCAGTCAGAAAGCCGTCGAGGGTTCTGTTGTCCACGTAGTGGCTGTTTGGGAACCATTTTCCATTACGAAAAACATTGAGGGCCGAGGCATTGCCCCAGAAAAATCCACCAGAGTTCACTGCCCAATCGGCCCCTTTGGTCAGCATGAGCATCGTGGTCAGGGAGTGCTTACCCGCCTCCCCCACGTAATCAAACAGGGTCTTAACCCCGTTCGCTGTCAGAATAGAGTTCATTCGGTTTTGCGAGTAGGAGATGAGGGTTTGGATCTCGAATGTGGTCCGGTCAAACCAGATGGTGGAAACCACCCCGGTGCGCTGAGGATAGAGTCCCGTGTACATGGAGGTCACAGCCGGTTGAGAGGCGGCCGGAATGGTGGTAAAGACCCGGGGTAGGTAGACATAGGCTTGATTGTTATTGGATCCCTTGAGCATTTCTTGAAAATTGGGCAGTCCCTCCAGGTTTTCGTCAAGAGTTCCTTTTTTCATGCCATGCAATTCAAGGATCACCACTTTGGGGCCACCACCGCCAGCTTCTGCAATGCATGCAAACAACACCATCAGGAGCACGGCAATCACCAGTGAGAAATACAAGAAGGTGGTGGACCGTGATTTCTGCCAACAATAAGCCTTCATTATAGTCCCTGAAACCTTGTCCTTTCCCGCATTGCCGGGGTCAGAGTTACATGGCTTTGCCGGTAAAGATTGCGAGCTGTTTTGAAGTACTGGAGTGATCAAAAATTCCAAATAACAAATCACAATGACTAAGGTTTCAGTGTTCAGGATTCAGTGCTTGCGCTTTTACTCCCTGACACCTGACACCTGACACCTAAAACCCTGAGATTTGGTGCTTGGAGTTTGAGATTTCATAGACTCCACCACTCCATTACTCCAGCAGGCCTCCGCATCAAGGAAAGACCCTAAAAGCCCCCTCTGCGGGCTAGCGCCCCAGCCTGAGCACCAGATATACTTTCGGATCACGCTCGGTGTCGGTGACGCTTTGGGCCACATCAAAGCCCACAGTGAAGGGGATCTTACCAAAGAAGAACATCTGCAGTCGAACGCCACCACCCACACCAACCTCCGCGCCCGAAATTGAGCTACTGTCTTGATAGTCTCGCCAGATTTGGCCGCTGTCCACAAAGGTCAGGGCGAGCAATTGATGGAAATGGAAGAAGTCCCAAGCGGTGGTAGTTCGGTCGATGACCAAGAAAGGATAACGAAGTTCCAGGCTGGCGGCCCACATCTGCTCGCCAGAAAACTCGTTGAAATCGTAGCCTCGCAAACTATCCTGGCCTCCCAAAACGAATAACCTGGGATCATCCTTCTTAACGCCGCCATGGAGGCGCAATGAGGTCACCAGCCTCTGCCCGGCTCCAAAATGTTTCCTCATATCCAGGTTGGTGTAAAATCGCAGGTCTCCGGCATAACTTTGAAAACTACGCTCACTTCCCAGGGCCTTGTTGCCATACTTGGCGGTGAGGTTTACTTGGCTGCCGGATATAATATCCATAATAAAATAATCAGCTGTATCACGAACCAAACTCAATAGGATGCCATTTAATCTCTCCGATTCATCAGGTAAATCAATCCATGAAATCTCATAGCCAGGGACAATCCTGTGGTACAAATCGAGCGGAAAACTGAAGGTGAGACTGCCACCCACCTCTCGGCGCCAGTTGTCCTTATCCACACCTGAATCGTCCGGGTCCCCGAAATAGGTGTTCTTGTCGAAAAGGTTCAAGCCGACAGCAGGATACCAGCCGAGATAGGTATAGCCCCCCTGCAGTTGCTCCTTTCCACTCTTGGTGCCGATACCACCGCGAAAGCTGAGCCTATGTTCTCCGGTGAAATTGCTGCCGTCCCACTCAATGCCGGGAATTACCCCATCCTTTTCGTTGTAGTCCAGATAGGGAAAAAAGAAGTCAGTGGAAAAACTATCACGGTACTCCTTTTCTTCAAATGTTTGAGCCCAGGATGGAGACACCAGAAAAAGCGGCAACAGGACTACCCCTACCAGCAGCAGCAAACTCCTTGGCCCCTGTGGCTTCGGCCCTGGAGTTTTGCCGATTTCTCTCCGGCAACCGTCAAGGCCCGGCAGCATTTTCGACTCCCGGCTCCAAGCTCGACATGGACCCTTCAAAGATTTTGTACTGTCCGTGGCGAAAGTAGGTGAAGAGCAACCTTTTCCCATCTGGGCTGACCTGGGGGGAGAAGATTCCGCCAATTACCTCAGACAGACGATGGCTGGAACTGCTCTGCAAATCCAGCAGGTGCAAATTGAAAATGGAGCTCTGGTCAGAAACGTAGAGGATCGTTTTGCCCTCAGGCAGGAATAAGGGCCAGATTTCATCATGAGCCGTATTGGTAAGACGGGTTTCTTCGCCGCTGCCAAGATCTTTGAGTACCAGATCAAACTGTTTTTGGTACTCTCTGGAATAGACCAAAAAATTCCCGTCTGCTGACCAGTGTGGATAGGCTTCGTCGTTGATGGTCTGGGTCAAGGGGGTGAGCTTGCCATCGTGCAGATTGATTTTATAGATGTCAGCATAACCATTGACGCTCGCCACAAATCCAACCTCCGCATCTCCTGGGAGAAAGGATGGGAAGCTGTTAACGCGAAGTTCCTGCCGTATCCGCTCTGACTTGTTGCGTTTTAAATCGTAAATGTAAAGATCGCTGCGATTCTCTTTATCACTCACAAAAACCAAACGAGTACCATCCTGAGACCAGCTCAGCGGAGAAACCTCCACAAACCGCCTCATCACTCTGGACAGCCTTCCTGTGGACCTTTCCAGGATATAGAGCGAGAATTCAAATGCCTCGTTCTCCCAATCGGAGATGAAGGCAATTCTGCTGCCATCGGGACTGTAGGTGGGAAAGAAATTCCACCCCTTGTTGGCAGTAAGCAACTGTGTTTGGGCCATTGGATCTTGCCACCCCGACCCGCCCACTCGGAGCTGATGGTCGGCATACTCTCGCCAGGTCCGTTCCAGGGTCCAGATGTCCTTACCGGTAACCTCCTGGAGAGCTTTACGGACATTCAGCCTATTTTTGATCAATCTGAGGAGGCGAGCAATAGACTCTTGGCCGTAGGTATCAACCAGAAATTGAATAAAAAAACCACTCTGATCGTAAGCTAACCTGATCTGATGCGGGGGGAGGTGGCTGAAGCCACGTAGTTGATTCAGGGGAATGAGGTCATGGTCCATGACGGCGTCGCGGACATACATGGCCGGCATGGAGTCCCAGAACCGTGATTCGTATTGGGCAACCCCTTCCATGAACCAGAGAGGCGATAACACGCCGGTTAGAATGATTTGCAGGGAGCGGTAGCGACTTTCCAGCAGATAGTTGAGCTGGACGGCGTGGGTGATTTCGTGCAGGGCCAGACGCTCTAAACGTTTATCATTGCTGTGAACCGGAAAAACAACTCTTTCTTTGAAAAATTCAGTGAAACCACCACTTCCCCTCACCAGCCCGGTGACAACGTTGGTGGTCTCATACTCGTTCTGAGAGGGGTAAAGGAAGACGGGAACATCTCGATCCAAGTGAAGTCCCAGATCCTGGCTGATGGACTCCAGGTGAGTATCGTAGATCTGAGCTACGTCAAGAGCGCGCTGTCGCAGTGTGTCCGGATAGATGATACGAAAGCGATTGCCGCTGATCTCCTTCCAATCATAGTTGGTATCGTTTACCTTATTCTTACCGAACTCATACTCGGCGCCTGTGACAGTCATTTTATCCCGAGTGCAAGAGGGGACTATCAGCAGACAAACACTGAGCGCCAGGCTGATGAATTTCCCTAATTCGTGTATTTTCATGCCCGTTGGTATTCGCATAGATATGCAACATTAGGGTAAATGCACGGTGGTTCCCTACCACGGCTACAGTACAGAGAGAATCGGCTGCAAGAACCGGTCACTGGGCGTTTTTGAGACTCTTGACAACATCCTCTAAGGAAGCCGCTGTTTCCGTGCATTGTACCCGAGCCTGACGGTGTATCCACCGGACCGAGCGACCGAGCATCTGGCCGGGCCCTATTTCAATCATGGGCGCCAAATTCTGGCGGACCAATTCCTCTACTACCCCCACCCAACCCACCTGACTACGGAGCTGAACGGCAAGCAACTCTGCCACCTCAACAGCGCTCTCCAAGGGCTTGTGATCAATATAAGAAATGATGGCGGTATGGGGCTCATTGATGGTGTTCTCGGCAATCCTGTTGGCTAAGCATTTGTCGGCCGCTGCCAGTAGACTGCAGTGATAGGGTGCCACCGCGGGCAGCCAATCCGCCGTCAGAGCCTTGGAATCCACTGCTCGTTGCAGAAGTTCGTCCACTGCGGGTCGCTCGCCGGAGACTATGATCTGATGGTTGGTGTTAACGATGCTCACTTCCACCACACCCGGTACCCTGTCGCACAACTGCTCTACCTCTGCAAGAGATAGGCCCAGCACCACACCCATACCGCCTGAGGTATTGGCCTCATGGATACAGCGATCAGCTTCCAGCATGAGGGTGAGACCTGTTTCAAAGTCCACAACTCCGGCGGCATATACAGCTGCATAGATGCCTGAACTATACGGAGCAAAGGCGGCGGCTCTAATGGACTTGGTTGCGAGGATATCAGCCACCATACAGCTTACGGTATAGACCGACACTTGGGCGATGAAATCCTCGTTGAGTCTTTCTTCTGGGCCGGAGAACATGACCTCCCGCAAGGGTAACCCCAGAAGGGACTCGGCTTGTGACAGCAAAGCGAGAGCCTCGGAAAATCGCTCAACCAAATCACGTCCCATTCCCACGTACTGGGCACCTTGGCCTGGAAACAGAAAACTACAAGCCCTCATGGCCGGCCCCCGCCTTGATATTTTTGTACCTGGAAGTCTTCTGGTGGCTTAACGCTGAACAACCCATCGGGAAGTTCAGTATTTTCCTGTAGGTTTGAAAGATAAATCACGGTCCAGTCTTTACTGGACTCTAGGATAGAAATCTCCTGGGGCAACCAGGTGTTGGGATCGATCTTGATCTCCAAACGTTTGAAATAACGAGCCCGTCTGGCGGACTTTGGCTCCAGGGTCATTTGAATCCATCTACGACTGCCCCCTCGAGCTACCAGTGCGACCTGGATTTGGTATTGGCGCTGGAACGCTTCCGGATCACCAGTCGCACCAGTGATTCGCTCCAACAGCCCTCCCCCGAATGGTTGCCGGTAAAGACTTGCCTTCTTGAGGTCAGGATAGAGAAGCAGCATTCTATCACCCTGGGCTACCAGGGTGAGTGGGGCAGGGCTGACCACTTCCCAGCGTAAACGCCCTGCCGGCTGCCAGTAGAGGTAACCCTCCGACTCCATGGGCGTTATCAGGAGACGGGAGAACTTGCGTTGTTCAAAATTTCCTTGAAGACTTTTTAATGTCTCGGCTTTTGCCTGAAGTTGTTCCAGAACTTCGGCTACGGTTACTTGAGTCCCAGCACCTGCCTCCTGAAAAGACAGGGATGCAGTGCCATACAGAATCAACCCAATACTGAGGAAAAAGGTCAAGCCTTTCGCCCTTTTTGTCCACGATTTCTCAACCATACCGAGTACTTTTCCGGGAGTAATGGAGTGTTGAAGCATTGCAAAATATCAAATTTCAAGCACCAAATTCCAATATTCAATGACCAAAACATGTTTGGAATTTCGAATTTTGGTCATTGTGATTTGTTTGATATTTGTTATTTGGAATTTTTAGTCACTCCAATACTCCACTACTCCGATCTTTATATTGGATCCACTAGATACCATTGGTCCGGGTAGCGGCGTATATATCGCTCAAACACCCTCGCCACCTGTAGCAGGTTATAGTGTAGCGCCTCTCTTCGGTCAGGGCCATAGTGGAGTTCTAACGGGGACTCAATGATGCCGCGGTAGCGTCCAGGCGCTTCCATGACTGAGAAGGCGGGAATAATCGGCGCGCGGGCAGCCATGGCCAAAAGCACTGGTCCCACTGGCAGCCGGACCGGGCGGCCGAAAAAAGTCGTGATCTCCGACCTTTCTGAAAACGGTTTGTCGCCCAAGACTGCCACCAGTTCATTCCGATCCAGGGCCTTGACCAATTCAATGGCACCGAAGGTCGACTCCTCCACTTCAATGATCCGGATGCCGTGGCGCGATCGCATCACATTGACAAGTGTGTTCGTGAATAAGGTGTTGTGCTTGATTGCAACCACATTCACCGGATAGCCCATGGCCCTCAGCCCCAGCCCCCCAATTTCCCAATGGCCAATATGAGCGGTCAGTAGCACTGCACCCCTGCCTTTGGCCAAGGCTTCGTCTAGGTGGTGGCGTCCTTCGTAAAGCCAGGCAAATGCCCGGCTTTCCTCCAGGTTCATGCTAAGGAGGCGGAAGAAATCGGCAATGTATATGCCGTAGTTTTGGAAGAATCTCCAAAGAAGCAGCCGTTTGCCAGCTGGCGGTTGATAACCGTTGAAAATAACGTCCAGATTATGTGAGACATGGCGCCGGTCTCGTCGTGAAAATAAAAAAGCCAGGGCAGCAACCAGACGCGCCAACCCATAGGTGACAGGTGTTGGCAGCGACTGAACCGTCTTCAGTGCCTGCCGATACAAGAAGGGTTTGTCCAGAAAATGTCCGCGCATAACCAATCAAAGCTTATGAGCACTCCCGAGGGAACTCTGGAGTGTCCAAGTATTGGGTATGAAAATCAGAAAATTCACCGTGCCGCTATGATTCGATTGCTGGCATGTGGTTTACAATTTTTTCAGGTGGAGCTCGGTTGCACTCTGGATAACTCGTTAATTTCCATAGACCTTAACCACTCCCTTTGATAGTGTAAATGGCAGCAGCTGTCAACACTCCTCCGTCCCCTGCCAGTATCGACCGGGCGATGGTGGGGAGACAGGAGTTACCCCAAAAATGTTATGAGAGACACAGGCCAAAGGGGAAGGCTCCTCCACAACGAGCAATTCGCGCCATTTTATGGCAGTGTCGCCTTTGAAAATGCACCAAATCTTCATGCTGGCTCTTGCCAAGCTGAGATGTGTAAAGGCAGGAGGCTCAGGTGCTCGTTGTTTCGCAGCCTCCCCCTTTGGCCTTCCTGGTGTTTCATCTGAGCGACCAGGCCGGAGCCTTGGAACGACAGAAGAAACACCAGGAAGACATTTTCATTTCTAAATGAGACCGGGGGGCGCTTTTTTTTCGTCAGCGATTTAGATTATAATACCCCTAGCTGGATTGTGCCAATGTCATTGAAAATATTGTTGATCTCTCCCATTGGTCTGAAGAAAATTCTAGGGGCTGAGTTTTTCTTTAAGCTCCCATTCTTGGGGTTACCTACCATTGCTGCGTACACTCCTCCGGACTGCGAAGTCAAGATGGTGGATGAGCGCATTAGTCCGGTGGATTTCGATGAAGATGTCGATCTTGTTGGGATCACGGCAATGACCCCACTTGGCACTCGGGCATATGAAATTGCTGATGAGTTCAAGCGACGGGGCAAGACGGTTGTGATGGGAGGCATGCACGTGTCAGCCCTCCCGGATGAAGCCCTGCAGCACTGCGATGCGGTTGCGATTGGAGAGGGGGAACAAGTATGGCCACAGATGCTGGAAGACTTCAAAAGAGGGGAACTGAAACAGATCTACAGGGCCGAAAAGTTGTTTGACTTATCGGCGGCGCAACCGCCCCGGTGGGATATCATTGACAAGGGATTGTATAGTCCGGTGGACTTCATCGAGACCACTCGGGGGTGTCCAATCAACTGCAATTTTTGCTCTGTTACCCAGTTCTACGGGGCCAAATACCGGACCAAACCCGTCAATCTTGTTGAGCAAATGGTGGCGCAGGTAAAGCCGGTGGATAAAGTTCTGGCCCTCAAAAATCTCATATTCTTCGTTGATGACAATATCATCGCCAACCGAAAACATTGCATGGAACTACTTAACATGTTGAAAACCTATAACATCCAGTGGCTTGGCCAAGCCTCCATATCGGTGGCGAAGGATGAGGAAATGTTGAAGCTGATGTCCGAAACGAGATGCCTCGGCCTTCTTATAGGCATGGAGAGTCTCTCTGAAGACACCTTGGCGGAGTGTGGCAAGCGTATCAATAAACCGGCAGAATACGAGCGGGCCGTGGCCAAGTTGCACCGTTATGGCATAGGCGTCAAGGCCACCTTCATGCTCGGCTTCGACAACGATGATCCGTCCGTATTTCCCAAGATGGCACGATTCATTCGCAAGTCCAGCTTTGACAGCGTGTATTTCAGCATTCTCACCCCTTATCCCGGCACCCGGTTTTATCAGAAGCTTGAAGAGGAGGGCAGATTGCTCCACAATGATTGGGAGAAGTACGACACCGCTCACGTTGTCTTCCGTCCCAAGAAAATGACCGTGCAACAGCTGGAACAGGGATTTATTTGGCTTTACAAGAAAACGCTTTCGCTCGGTTCCATAGTTTTGCGACTTGCCCGAGCTAGAACAAATCCGCAATTTTTTGTTCCCGACAATCTGGCCTTTCGATCCTGTCTTTTGAAAATGCTACGAGAGAGATGAAAATGATCTTAGATTGCAGATTGTGGACTGATAATTGCAAATTATAGACTCCATCTACAATCTGCAATCTAAAATTTAAAACTGTGGGAGCGGCTTTTAGCCGCGAATCTGAATGCTTTCCATTAGCGGTTCTCTATTGTGGTTGCGACGGTTGCTTGCAGGTCTCATGGCTCTGGTTTTATTGGGCTGTGCTACCCCTCCCCCTGTTCCAGAGAGACTGGAGTTTCTCAACTACCAGGGACAGGTAAATGAACACCACACTCTCATTAAGGCCCGACCTTCACAGGTATTTGCGGTGCTAACGGATTTTGACAGATTTGTGAGGTTAATTCCCACCGATCGCATTGAACTGAGCAAGGTGAGCCCCGGGCCTTACCAGGTTGGTACAACCATTCGGGCCGAGACGGTGTATAAGATAAAACTTCGCTGGGATTCACAAGTGGTGCACATGGAGAAGGATCGCCTCCTGGTGCTGCAGTTCCAGGATGGGCCCTTCCGGGGTGGCTATGAGGTGTGGGAATTGAGGCCCCAAGGAAGCTGCACCAGAGTGAGCCATACCTTTGTTTACAATATTTCCAATTTTCTCTATCGATTGGTGTGGGTGTTCAAGCGGGGTGAGAAGAAACACAACACCTTGACGGAAGTGACCCTACTGAATCTAAAACGGGAATGCGAAGAAGGGCTGTTGCCACCTTTTATGGGGGGCCCCAAAGAGGAGGAGGGGTGTGACCTCCTGTTTTCTTTGCCAAGGTAGTGAATTCAGACCGTTCATTCGTGAAGGCCAATGGCAATACGTGCGCTGTCTCAACTGCAGTCTCATCTTCCTGGAGCCGCAACCTTCACGCAATTATTTGCACGACCATTATCAGGACTATCTGCCTGCCGACCCCCAAAGTGTGGAGAGTTGGCGCCGTCTCATGGTGCAGGTATTTAGCAAGACAGCTAAGCTCATAGAAGAAGCAGTAGCCAGGCCGGGACGGTTGCTGGACGTGGGCTGCGGTTACGGCTTTTTCCTCAAGGAGATGGCTCAACGTGGTTGGCAGGCAGAAGGAATCGAGATCTCGATCACAGGTTTGCGTTACGCTCGAGACTACTTGGGGCTCGATGTTTCGGACCAGCCTTTGCCTCGAGCCGACTGGCCAGATGGGTGCTATGATGTAATCACCCTGTTTTACGTAATAGAGCATCTTCCGGACCCAATGGCCGCACTCAAGGAGGCTCATCGGCTTCTACGACCCGGTGGCTTGCTCTTACTAAGGTGGCCGCACACCGCTCCTATAGCAAAGCTACTGAGGCCGTGGGCGGAGCGGCTGAAACTTTATCAGGCCCCCTCTCATCTGTTTGACTTTTCTCCAAGGACTTTATATAAAATTCTTGATCGATCGGGTTTCCATGAGATTCGGACAACTGTCTGTGGTTGGACCAGGCCAGCCGGAAAACGCACGCGTCTAGCGGCGTGGTTTTTTGGCAGTCTGGGAGAGAAACTTGCCAAGATAAGCGGTGACCGGGTGCTGCTGCCTGGGGTGAGCAAGACTACTTTAGCCCGGCGATGAGCCGTTCACAACCAACTTTGCGAGGTAGTCATGTCTAAAATTTCCATGATCACCATGATGTGTTGT
>Ga0255058_10001702_pt1 | contig 12374 bp, 13 predicted proteins | sample Cases_109_9_MG_FD_188637 | JGI IMG/M metagenome (GOLD analysis project Ga0255058, IMG submission 188637) | Seawater microbial communities from Amundsen Gulf, Northwest Territories, Canada - Cases_109_9 | ecosystem: Environmental > Aquatic > Marine > Gulf | place: Canada: Northwest Territories... | reverse complement strand
GTTCTCCTTTATTTGAGGGCTCCAGCATCTCGGTCAGCAATATCTTAATATCACTGAAATCTTCTTTTTTACTCATATTCTCTCCTTCGTCAATATGAATAGAATTATTTTTTTAATCAATCCGATGTCGGTGGTGGCAACGGTGGATCCGATGTCGGCGGCGGCATTGGTGGATCCGGTGGATCAGGTGCTTCAGGCGGCGCAGGCGCAGGAGCCGGCTTAGGCGCAGGAGCCGGCTTAGGCGCAGGAGCCGGCTTTGGCTTAGGAGCAGGAGCCGGCTTTGGCTTAGGAGCAGGAGCTGGCTTTGGTTTTGGAGCAGGAGCCGGCTTTACTGGAGCAGGATCTCTTGGTTTAGGAGCGCTTTTGGGTCTATTGGAGCCATCATTTTTCGGAGACGGATCTTTCATTTCTTTTCCGTCTGGTCCATTAAAATTAGTTGGCGGCGTATTTTGCAGAGCGCGGCTCATAAAACTCTTCCAGATCTTTGCCGGAAAACTGCCACCCGTAACTGCCATCCCGTGTACGTTGTTCATCTCTACTCTTTTCTTTGGATGACCGACCCAGACGGCGGTACTTAGATCAGGTGTGTATCCGGCGAACCAGGCATCACTTAGGTTTTCGGTAGTGCCGGTCTTTCCCGCTTGAGGCCTACCGATATTGGCATTTGTCCCTGTACCTCTTGCTACTACTTGCTCCAAGATCTTTGTCGTCTTATAGGCTACTTCCGGTTTTAAGATTTTTTTAGGTTTGAATTTCGCTTCATAAATAGTTTTACCATTACGATCCGTTACTTTTGTTATAGCAGTCGGGGTGATATGTTTCCCGCTGTTTGCAAGCGTTGAGTAAGCTGATGCCATATCAAGTGGTGAGACTCCATGGGTAAGGCCTCCAAGGGCGATAGCAGGAACGGTATCTACGTGAGATCTAATCCCCATCCTCTTTGCGACTTTAGCAACATCTCTAGCACCGACTTTCATCACAAGTTGTGCGAAAACTACGTTTACCGATTTAACAGTCGCTTCGCTAAGGGGGATGGTCCCGTAACTAGAATTTCCATAGTTTTTTACCGACCAATCTTTTCCGGGCTTAGGCATGCTAATCGATATCGGTGATGATCCACTAAATGCTTGATTCGGTGACATGCCTTTTTCTAGAGCTGTAACCAATACGAAAGTCTTAAATGCCGAACCAGCCTGTCTTTGTCCTTGAATCGCTAGGTTGAATTCGTCACTTCTGAAGTCCCGACCACCGACTATCGCTTTTATGTGTCCGGTTTTTGGATCGATCGAAACGAGCGAGGCGCTCGGGTCACCGGGACGGTCAAGATTATTTCTTATTGCCTCTACAGCGTAAGCTTGGAGAGTAGGATCAAGAGTAGTCTGAACAGTAAGCCCACCTTCTAAGAACTTCTTCTTTCCGATCTTTTTTAACATCTGGCGCCTGATGTATTCAGCAAAATATGGTGATTTTTTGGGAGTCGATTCTTTTAGTGGCCTCAAATTAAGTTCCTGGCTATTGGCGTGGTTTAGGTCAGCTTTATTTATATAACCCTGATCAAACATCGCTTCGAGAACTTGAGCCCTACGTTCCTTTGCGTTCTTTGAGTTATGGTATGGCGAGAAATAATCTGGTGACTTTGTTAGGCCGGCCAGTAGAGCTGTTTCTGCAAGATCCAGTTGTTCTAAAGACTTATTGAAATAGACTTCGGATGCCGCTTTTGTTCCATAGGCGCCCTGTCCGAAATATACTGAATTTAAATAGAGCTCCAGAATTTGATTTTTTGATAATCGTCGCTCCACTTGATACGCAAGGGCCGCTTCTCTTATCTTCCTGGCGATGCTTTTTTCATTATCCAAGAAGACGTTTTTTACATATTGTTGGGTGATCGTACTACCGCCCTCGACAACGCCACCTTCTCCGACATTACGAACAAACGCTCGAGAGATACTTCTAAAATCTACCCCTTGGTGTTCATAGAAGCGGTGGTCTTCTATTGCGATCACTGCCTTCTGAAAGTTATCGGGCACCTCTTCTAAAAAAACGCTCTCTCGGTTTTCGACATAAATTGTAGATAAGAGGCTTCCGTCAGATGCCAGTACCTTGCTTCGACGCGGAAATTTATCTAATTTACTTTCATCCAGTTTAGGGATATCGACCATCTGAATGGTCATAATGGTCCCCATTACTGGTATTGTAAATACTGAGACTGCTATTATCGCCAAGATCAAAGAAACGATAAAGAGTCTGACATTCACTAAATTAGGGCGTCGGTTTTGTTTTCTGCTCACTGGTTGATTCCTCCTTATGCAAAAAAATAATTCCCAAAGATCGGATGTTTCTAACCTAAAAGTTGAAGATTAAATTTCAGCAATTGAAGTGTTTACCAGTTATAACTTGAATACTTAGTTGGGGTGGGCTAGGTAGTCATCTGAGAAAAAATAAGATACTTTACTTACTTGACAACACCGCTTTCGTTAAGTAACATTCCCAAAAGAGCATAATTCCGACTGAAATAATGCGATTTGAGGTATGATAATAAGTGGTAAATATTGCTGATAATATTTTAGATCTTATCGGAGGAACACCTTTAGTGAGGTTAAACAGGGTAATCGATGACGTCAGTGCTTCGATCATCGCTAAGTTAGAGTTTATGAATCCGGGAGGAAGCCTAAAAGATCGGATCGCCAAAAATATGATCGAGGCTGCCCAGAGTGACGGGGATCTATTAACCGGCCAATCGATCGTTGCGGCCGTTCGACCGGATAAGCAATCGGAACACAAAGGAATAATAATAGAACCGACCGGGGGAAATACGGGAGTGTCGCTTGCGCTTGTAGCAGCCGCAAAGGGCTATAAGTTAAAGCTGGCGATGCCAGATACCGTAAGTACGGAGCGTAAGAACCTTCTAAAAGCGTATGGTGCTGATCTCATATTTACTGAGGGCGGCAGCGGTATGGGCGGAGCAGTAAAAAAAGCAGAAGAGCTTGAGTTGGAAGACTCTAATTATTTTATGCCGCAGCAGTTTAAGAATCCCGCCAATCCCGAGGCGCATAAAATTACAGCTAAAGAGATATGGGATGATACGGACGGTTTAGTCGATGTCGTCGTCTGTGGAGTAGGTACTGGCGGTACTATTACCGGAATCGCTGAATATCTTAAGGCTAAGAATCCCGACATTTTGATGGTCGCGGTCGAGCCTAGTGAATCAGCGGTCATCTCCGGAGAAGAGCCGATGCCTCATGGAATAGCAGGGCTGGGTGCCGGGTTTATACCGCCGATACTGAAAAAACAATTTGTCGATGAGACGATTAAGATCTCTACCAATGACGCTTTTATTTTTACAAAAAGGCTAGCTAATGAAGAAGGAATATTAGCAGGAATATCCAGCGGGGCTGTCTTGTGCGGCGGCTTACAAGTAGCTAAACGAGAAGAGAATAAGGACAAGATGATCGTTCTGATCCTTCCCGACAGCGGTGAACGATATCTGGATAAGCCGGTTTTTAACGATAGCTGATAAAGGGGAGTATATGGAAAATTCAATGCCAAAAGCCATTGATCTCGCGGCCTTAAAGACAGGTGGCCTGATTAAGCAGAAGGAGAAAGATCTATTCGTTATCCGTCTTAGGACACCGGTCGGGAAGATCTCAGCTGATGAGCTTGATAAGATAAGTAATATCTCTAAAAAGCATGGTAGCGGAATGTTGCATTTTACCGTAAGGCAGGGGATAGAGATCCAGGGGATCAAATTTGACGATCTTCAAACGGCAAAAGATGAATTAGAAGCTGATGGAATACGGGTAGGAGCATGCGGGCCAAGATTTCGTGTCGTCACCGCCTGTCCCGGCGAGGGGATATGTCCAAATGGCCTAAGTCCGTCCCAAGAGGTCGGATTAAGCCTCGACGAGGAGTTCTATGGAGAGGAAGAAGGTCTGGATCTTCCCCATAAATTCAAAGTAACTGTAGCCGGATGTACATCATGTTGTCCGAAGCCACAGGAGAACGATGTCGGTTTTCACGGACAGGTGGAGCCGGAGCTAGTCGAGGAAGACTGTAATGGTTGTGGTGTCTGTGAAGTCACTTGCAAGGAAGGGTCTATTGTAATGGATGACAACGGACTACCCATTAAAGATGATGATAAATGTATTTATTGCGGGGATTGTATCAGCAGTTGTCCAACGGACGCTTGGGTGAAGAAGAGAACGGGGCTTGCCGCCTATGCGGGTGGCAGATGGGGCCGCCACCCGGAACTTGGAAAGCTGGTAGCTGAATTTTTGACTGCCGAAGAGGCTTCCGCTCTCATAAGAAAGTCGCTGGCATTTTATAAAAGTAGCGGTAAACGGGGCGAACGCCTTGGTGTTACAATAAATCGCATCGGTTTCGACAAGTTTAAGGAGCATGTATTATGAGTGAATTTCCGGTGGATGACAGCATTGACCTTAGAGGGGTGCTTTGTCCAATAAACTTTGTTAAGACTAAATTAAAATTAGAAGAGATGGATGATGGAGATCATCTTGAGGTATTCCTTGATGAAGGAGAACCGATATCGAATGTTCCAAGAAGCGTCAAGGACGAGGGGCACCAAGTATTAAAAGTCATAAAAGAGACCGATGGAAATTATCGTTTGATAATAAAGAAGTCGGGTTAATAAAAAGAGAGGTTATACGTGTCAAACTCTGAAAAGTGGATAGAGAGATATAGCAGGCATATTATCCTTCCTGAAGTCGGAGGGAAAGGCCAAGAGAAGTTAAATGATTCAAAGGTCTTAGTAATAGGAGCCGGTGGGCTAGGTTCGCCCGTTGCCCTATATTTAGCGGCGGCCGGGATCGGAACTCTTGGTATCGTCGATAATGACGTGGTCGATCTTAGTAATTTACAACGGCAGATCATCCACGCCGAGAAAGATCTGAATAGAAAAAAAACAGATTCGGCGGCGGAAAAACTTACCGCTCTCAACCCTGATATCGAGGTAAAACCTTATCAAATGATGGTGGATTCATCCAACATAATGGATCTAATAAAAGATTATGATGTTATCGTAGATGGTACTGACAATTTCCCCACGCGTTTTTTAGTAAATGACGCTTGTGTTTTCGCTGGCAAGCCGCTGGTCCACGGGGCGATCCTAAGATTTGACGGACAGGCGTTTACGATTATGCCCAAGGAGGGGCCATGCTACCGTTGTATCTTTGAACAGCCGCCACCTCCGGGAACCGTTCCCAACTGTTCACAGGCGGGAATACTGGGAGCAGTTGCCGGCATTATCGGGACGATCCAGGCTACAGAGGTTTTAAAGATAATATTGGAGCAAGGGAAGACTTTGATGGGACGCCTTCTTGTTGTCGATGCCCTGGATATGTCGTTTAGAGAAGTAAAGATCAGAAGAAACGATACATGCCCGATATGCGGCGAGAATCCGTCGATAACGGAGCTTATCGATTACGAGTGGGTTTGCTGATGGTTGTAGGAAAAATAGTGAGCTGGGTGAGCAGATGAAATTCTCTGTAAAAGCGGAATACGGCCTAAGGGCGATGATAGAGCTTGCCTTACTTAACGGTAACGGTCCCATCGGGGCTAAGGAAATAGCGTCGAGAAAGGGAATACCGGAGCGATTTTTAGAGCAGCAATTAACGGTTCTAAAAAAGGCCGGTCTTGTCTCGAGCCAAAGAGGTGCCAGCGGAGGTTGTAGCCTGGCAAAGGACGCGGCGAAGATCAGCGTATTGGAAGTAATAGAAGCTTTAGACGGTCCGGTTATCAATATGGACTGCCTGACTATAAAAGAGAATGGCTGTAGCCAGGATTCGTGTTGTGTTGTCCAAGAGTTATGGCATCAGTCTCAGGTAAGATTGAAAGATTTTTTAAGCGGGGTCTCGGTCGACGATCTCGCTAAAAGACATGGAGAGTTACAAGGTCAAAAAAGCCTGATGTACTACATTTAGGCGGAGATAAGAGTTGGCTCTAAGATGAGTCAAAAATAATAAAACGGAGGAAGAAGATGACAGATTTAAATCAGTTAGATGATGCAAGTGCAGAGGAGGTACTTCGGGCAGCACTTGATGAGTATGGGAACAAAGTTGCTCTAGCTTCGAGTTTCGGGGCTGAAGATGTCGTTTTGATCGACATGCTTCACAAGATCAATCCAAAAGCTAAGATATTTACTTTGGATACCGGCCGTCTAAACCAGGAAACGTACGATGTGATGGACGCCGCCAGAGAAAAGTATGGTATGACTTTCGATATCTATCATCCGGATACGGATAAGGTAGAAAAAATGAGTGAAGAGCACGGGTTTAATCTTTTTTATGACAGCATCGAGAAAAGAAAGCTTTGCTGTGGTGTCCGTAAGATGGACGGAATAAAAAGAGCGCTTAGCGGGCTTGATGCATGGATCACAGGCTTAAGGGCAGAGCAATCCGTTACTCGAGTCGACATGAAAAAGATGGAGCGAGATGAGGGCAACAATATGATGAAATTCAATCCGTTAATGGATTGGACCGAAGGTGACATCTGGAACTATATCAGGGAAAACGATGTTCCTTACAATGCTCTACACGATCAAGGGTTTCCCAGCATCGGCTGCGAACCATGTACTCGAGCTGTAAGGAAAATAGAAGATTTTCGCGCCGGTCGTTGGTGGTGGGAGAATCCGGAACAAAAAGAATGCGGTCTTCATGTTAAGGAAGCGGTCAAAACCGGATCGTAGTCATGAAGGCGAAAAGAGGAACAACTATAATGAATGAAGAAGATAAACCAGATGTCGTCTTAGACGCGGTCGGACTGTTATGTCCGATGCCGGCTGTCAAGACCGCGATGGAGTTGGAGAAGATGAAGAAGGGCGAGGTCATTGAGGTCCTCACGTCGGACCATATAAGTAAGACCGATCTTCCTGTTTGGTGCAGAGAAACGGGCAACCAACTGGTCGACATTAAAGATGATGGAGAAATCTTAAAGATAAGAATACGAAAAGCAATATAGTTGATAGGACTATTTAAAAGGAGATAGTTTTGGATTTTGCAATTGACCCTCATGGCGGTACGCTTATTAATAGGGAGCTGGACGCGAAAGAGTTAGAACAAATATGGTCTAAACTGGATGAGCTTCCTAAGATAAAGCTGAACGCGAGAGAACAATCAGATATAGAGATGATAGCTGTCGGTGCTTTTAGCCCGCTTACCGGGTTTATGACCAGAGAAGAATATGAGAGCGTAATCGATAATATGAGGCTTTTAAACGGACTTCCCTGGACGATTCCAATAACCCTTTCGACATCCGATGATAACGCAAGCGAGTTAAGCATCGGTCAAGATATAGCTTTGATCGGACAAAGCGGACGAGCTGTCGCCATTCTTAATCTTGAAGAAAAGTATCATTACGATAAAGAGAAAGAAGCGCTTCAGGTCTATGGTACAGATGAAGTCGAACATCCGGGGGTCGCGTATCTTAAAGAATGCGGCGATGTTCTTCTTGGCGGAGAGATTTTTCTTATTGAGAGAGAACATAAGGATGACTTTAAAGAATATAGGTTGGATCCTATCGAGAGCCGCCAGCTTTTTAAGGATAAGGGTTGGAAGAGGATAGTTGGTTTCCAGACTAGAAATCCTGTTCATAGAGCTCATGAGTATATTCAAAAATGCGCCCTTGAGACGGTCGAAGGCTTATTTCTTCACCCTCTGGTAGGGGAAACTAAGAGCGGTGACATCCCGGCAGACGTAAGGATGGAATGTTATAAAGTGCTTCTTGATAAATACTATCCAAAAGACAGGGTCATACTTGGAGTTCTTCCTGCGGCGATGAGGTACGCGGGGCCAAAAGAGGCGATATTTCATGCGATCATCCGAAAGAACTATGGTTGCACCCACTTTATAGTGGGCCGCGATCATGCCGGCGTTGGCGGTTATTATGGTTCTTTCGATGCCCATTTTATTTTTGATGAGTTCGATCCACAGGATCTCGATATAACGCCGTTATTTTTTGACTATACTTTTTATTGCAAGAGTTGCGGAGGAATGGCATCGTATAAGACATGCCCCCATGACTCGGAGGAGCACATCGCCCTTTCGGGGACGAAAGTGCGGGAGATGTTAAAAAATGGAGAGTTGCCTCCATCGGAGTTTTCAAGGCCGGAAGTAGCATCGCTTCTAATAGAAAGCATGAAAGAAGGTTAGTGGAAACAACGATGAACACGGATCATAATTCCGGTGAATTGAAATTAGAGCTCATAACTAAAGGTGTGAGACTGGATCGGAGCGCTCTAAGTTCCAAGGAGATCGTTCGAGCGCTTGATATTGCTAATCAAGTCCATAATCCTCTTGAGCTCGATCTTATCTTGCCGGGAAAGGTCCTTGTTAACATCGCCATACAAGAATGCCTTGATAAAGAAACAAATTATCGCTTAATTAAAGAGGCAGAAGATTTCTTTGTTGTTAACAAAGATCTGAAAGTGAAGGTATATCTTGAGCCGCCTCCGAAATTTTATGATCAGCTGACAACGTCAGGAAAGATCATGGCTAAAGTTGGAAGAAAGTACGGGGATTATCTTCTTGTAACTCCGACTGGAGCATGCGAGTTCTTAAGCGGCGACATGGCATGCAAGTATTGCGATGTGGACGCAAAGAATACAGATGATAAATCTGTCCAAGACGTTTTAGAGACGATCGAAGCGGCCTCGGCTGAAGGAGCCGCGGAATTTGTCTGCATCAATGTTGGCTATATTTCATCTGATGATGGTGGAATATCGATGGTCCTTCCCTTTGTGAAGGAGATAAAGAAGAACTTTGATGTTCTTATCTGTGTTCAGGCACAACCACCAAAAACAGACGAGTGGATAGATCTCACTTACGCATCGGGGATAGATTCTCTCGCTTATAACTTAGAAGTATATGATGAGGAGATATTCAATAAAATAGCTCCGGGGAAGATGAGCCTTGTCGGAAGAGACCGATATTTTCAGGCTTTGGCAAGGGCTGCGAAAGTCTTTCCTTCGGGTGCCATAGTAAGCAATCTTATAGTAGGATTAGAACCAGTGGAATCGACATTTAAAGGCATAGATATATTAACGGCAATGGGAGTTGTGCCTACACTTCCCATATTTAGGCCTGTTCCCGGTTCTGACCTCGAGAGCCATATCGATCTTACCCCGGAATCGCTGTCACCAATATATGTTCATCTGCAAAACGCTTTAAAGAGAAATAGATTGTCATCGAGTTGGATCAGCCACTTTAATGTCGTCGTTAACGCGATAGACGCTCATTACTTCGGCGGGGAGGCACCCGTAAAGAGGCAATGGCCAACTGGGCTTAAATCTAAGAAAAGGAGTAAGTTGGCTCTCAATTTAAGGCGACGATTGCGCGTAAGGACCGCTGAAGACAATGAGTCCACAGGACTTTAAGGTCGGTCAGGGGGTAACGGTCGATACCAGGCCGATTCCTCTGGTCCTCTTAACGAAAAGTTACCGCAGCATCACTCTTATCGCTGCGGTTGTTATATTTTTATTGATAATCAACCTTCCCACTCCGGAAGGGCTTACTTTTACCGGCCAAAAAGCGCTGGCCACTTTTGCTCTATGCTTAGTTCTCTGGATCACCAGAGCGCTTCCGCTCGCGGTAACCAGCTTGCTTGCGTTAGTTCTAATTCCGATGCTGGGAATACTTGATAGCACTGAAGCGTTCTCTTTGTTTGGAAATCAAGCTGTATTTTTTATTCTGGGGGCGTTCATCCTTGCTGCGGCGATGATGAAATCAGGACTCTCCAGCCATATGGCATTGATTTTTTTAAGGAGATTCGGTGGCAGTCCGGGGCGTCTTCTCGCCGGCGTCCTGCTTGTACCAGCATTCTTATCTTTTCTGATGCCGGAACATGCAGTAGCGGCGATGATGTTTCCTATTGTCTTAGAGGTCGCCCACGGATTAGACTTGAAACCGCAAAAGACTATTTATGGTCAAGCGCTCTTTCACTCTCTTGCTTGGGGAGCAGCAATTGGCGGCGTGGCGACATATTTAGGAGGCGCGAGAAACGCCCTAGCGGTCGGGATATTAAAACAGAGCACTGGTGAGTTCATCGGATTTTTTGAGTGGATGATAGCCGTCCTTCCAACCGTTATTGTCATGCTCGGAGTCGCTTATCTTGCACTTAGAAGATTTTTTCCATCTGATGTGGTAAGTGTGGAAAAAGCAGTCAAGTTGATCGAGGAAAAGAACAAATCGCTTGGTAAGATGAATACCGAGCAACGTTTAATAGGGATCATAATGGTCTTTACGGTCATCGCCTGGATATTTCTTGGCTCCAGATTCGAGCTTGCCAGCATCGCGATCGTGGCGGTGGTCGCTCTGTTCGTTTTTCAACTCATTAAGTGGAAAGATTTGGAAGAGTATGTCAACTGGGGCATAATCCTGATGTACGGTGGAGCTATAGCTCTTGGTTTTGCTCTGGAAAAGTCGGGTGCTTCCTCATGGATTGCCGAGACCACAGTGACTAAATGGACCGACTCGCCATTTTTGATCGTTGCTCTGATCGCCCTAGTATCCCTATTGCTGACAGAAGGCATGAGTAACGCTGCTGTCGTGGCGATGTTGATGCCGGTCGGTCTTGGGATAGCCAGACAATACGGGATAGATTTTAAGATCATGGTTTTTGCGATATCTGTGCCGGCCGGTCTGGGATTTGCATTCCCGATAGCTAGTCCGCCCAATGCCATTGCGTATTCTTCGGGCTTTATCAAGCCAAGGAAGATGTTTGCCATTGGCATAATGATGGATTTTGTCGCTCTCTTAGTATTTCTTTTGATGACACAGATCTACTGGCCCCTAATCAATCTGGATCTTTAGATGAAGAAAAAATTCTTACTGGCTCTATCGACAACTAAATACTCAAAAGAGGCGATTGATTACGCGATTGATCTTACTAAGCAAAAAGAGGCTGAGCTGAAAGTCGTCTTCATTCTCGACTCAGATGTTCCCGGATCGGTCTTTGAAAAGCTTACAGATATTGGATTTATCGGCGACAGGCCGAGCATGGACTTACAGGAAGCGATAAGCAATGAATATGTCGATCAGGCAAAACAAGTGCTAGTGGAGATAAAAGATCAGTCTAAGGATATGGGTGTCGAATGCGAGACTTTTCTAGAAGAAGGGGACTTTGGCAGTAAATGCTTAGAGTCGATCGCGAGATTTTCGGCGGATATGATAATACTCGCCCGCTCAAGAAGGTCGTTCTTCTCCAGGATGTTCTTTGGTTCCGCCGTTGATTCTTTGCTTAGGCAAGCGCCCTGTGAGATTAAGATCTTTGAAGAGGAATAGATGGGTTTTGGAGGAGAAAGATGATCTATAAAAGCATATTGGATACTATCGGCAACACACCGATGGTCGAGTTAACAAAAACTAGCCCCAAGCCCGAAGTAAAGATATTCGCCAAGCTGGAAGGGTTTAATCCAAGCGGCAGCCTTAAGGACCGCATCGCCCTATTTATGATCGAGGAGGCTGAAAATTCAGGTGCCCTAAAACCGGGGATGACGATTCTCGAGGCCACATCCGGCAACACGGGCATATCGCTTGCGATGATCTCTAAATACAAGGGTTATAAGTTAAAAGCGGTCATGCCCGATAATGTCAGCTTAGAAAGACGGCAACTTCTCGAGGTATTCGGCGCCGAGCTCGTTCTATCAGATGGTGATAAGGGGACAAATGGAGCCATTATAATGGCAAAAGAGATAGGGAAGAGCGGCGATTATTTTATGCCGGACCAATATGATAACGAGTCTAATCCTAGAGCTCATTATGAGACTACTGCTGAAGAGATATTAAAAGATATCCCCCATATCGATGCTTTTGTTGCCGGCCTGGGCACAAGTGGCACCCTTATGGGAGTCGGTCGCCGTTTAAAAGAGGTCAATCCCGACGTAAAGATCGTCGCGGTACAACCTTACCCCGGAAGCGGACTACAGGGCCTTAGGAATCTAAGTGATGGTTATGTTCCTCCTATCCTCGACATGAGCCTTTTGGACAGGAACGAATTTGTCCAGGATGAAGATGCATTCATCCACTTAAGGGACTTGGCAGAGAAAGAAGCGATACTGGCGGGCATATCGTCGGGAGCTGTAGTTTTTAAGGCTATCGAGCTGGCAAATGAGATGGAAGACGGCACAATCGTTACGGTCTTTCCCGATGGTGCTTGGAAATATTTGAGTGAAAAGATATGGACAGACGATCCCAAGGAAGTGGCGAAGAGATTCAAGGGGCCGCTTTGGTGATAGCGTAAGAGCGTAAGAGCGTAAGAGCGTAAGAGCGTAAGAGCGTAAGAGCGTAAGAGCGTAAGAGCGTAAGAGCGTAAGAGCGTAAGAGCGTAAGAGCGTAAGAGCGTAAGAGCATCTCCCAATAGCTGCT